>Ga0105046_10018350_pt1 | contig 10651 bp, 9 predicted proteins | sample MAT03_FD_78385 | JGI IMG/M metagenome (GOLD analysis project Ga0105046, IMG submission 78385) | Freshwater microbial communities from Lake Fryxell liftoff mats and glacier meltwater in Antarctica - MAT-03 (megahit assembly) | ecosystem: Environmental > Aquatic > Freshwater > Ice > Liftoff...
ACCGATCCGCGGATTGTCGAAGGGTTTGATCCCGAGTTGATTTGGGCGCAGCACGGCCAAAAGATCACCGTCGTTTTGGCGGTGTTGGCGGTGTTGGGCACGGGCTTTTTCTGGTGGCAAACCGCGACCGCGCGCAAAGCCGAGGCCGCCGCCGTCAAGCTGGCGGCAGCCCGCGATGCGACGGCGTTGGCGCAGGTCGTGGCCGATTATCCGCGTCAGGAAGTGGCGGCGCAGGCGTTGTTACGGCTGGGCGACTTACATTTCCGCGACGGCAAGTACGCGGAAGCGGCTGCGGACTATCAACGATTGCTGGAACAGTTCCCGGCGCATCCGCTCCTGCCGTCGGCGTTGTTGGGTCTGGCGGCGGTGCAAGAGACGGAGGGCCGGTTTGACGTCGCCCGCACCCATTACGAGCGGATTCTATCGGCCTATCCGCAAGGGTATGCGACGTTGCCGGCTGGGTTGGGAGTCGCGCGGTGCTTGGAAGGTTTGGGACTCATCAAGGAGTCCCGGCAGAAATACGAGGAGATGATGGCTCTGGCGCAAGGCTCGCCGGCGCAAGTGGCGGCGTATCTGCGCTGGACGATGTTGGGACGGGAATTGCCGCCGGAGAGCCCGGCTGCGGTTGGTGGAGGGGCTGTCAAAGCGGAATAACGGTGGGCGGTCAAGTGGGTCGAGTAGATGAAAATTGACGTCGGATAATGGTGTTGACACGCAGTTAAGAAACGTCCTAGCATTTGGCCGAGACGGGGAAAAGGCCTGCAAGCAGTTATTTCAGTGGGAAATTTGACTAGTAGTTCTGCGGACAGGTGCTGGTAGTGGGGTTAGGGCCGGAGTTCGCACAAACGCGCATTTTGCGCACGAGAGTTAGAAACTGACTAGGAGGAGAAGAGATGAAACGGTTCTACCAGAAACTTTTTACAGCTAGCTTGGGTATTGCGCTAAGTGGGCTAGTGGCTGCGACGAGTGTCAAAGCGGTGGTGATTTCGAACAGCGTCGTGGCATTGGGTGTGAATCCGGTCGGCAGTTTGGTGGATACCGGTGCTGACATCGGCTTGACGTTTCTGCCAACTGACGGAGAAGCGCTGGCGCCTGGCTGTGCCTGCGAAGCATGGGGTGTTGCGGATGTGACGTCTGGCTACACGGGATCAGCCGGTGAGTCGAATGGGAATACTCCCAATTTGTCGGTTGTGAGTTTTTCCTCTACCGCCACCAGCGCTGTTTCGGTGGTGAGTGTGGGCGGTGTGTTTGAAGTAACGCACGATTTTCATCCATCGCTTTCATCGAATCTGTTCGAGGTGACCGTGACGATTCTCAACACGACAAATGTGACGGTCAACCCGCGTTATCGCCGGGCGATGGACTGGGATGTTCCGCCAACGGAGTTCGACGAATATGTGACCATTAATCGTGGAAGCGCTGCCAATCTGTTGTTTTCCAGCGACAACGGATTTGCAACCGGCAATCCGTTGGCGGGCCCAAGTTGGGTTATTAGTAATACGGTCAATAAGAGCGTGGTTGAAAACGGCCCCGCGGACCACGGGGCAGTGTTTGACTTCGGGTTTGCCCCGCTTGCGCCGGGATCGAATATCACCTTTAATATCTACTACGGTGCAGCCGCAAACAAAGCGCAAGCGATTGCGGCCGTCAAACGAGTCGGTGGCGAAGTTTTCTCGTTTGGTCAACCCAGCTCGCCGGGCGGTAAATCGCTGGGTACGCCGAACACATTCATCTTCGCGTTTCAGGGCGTTGGTGGTGCTCCGATCACGAATTTCGGCGGATGCGACACGGCCACCGGTTTGATTGATCAGATCAATGGACTATCCGAATTGAAGTCTTCACAAAAGCGCTCGCTGGCCCGAATTGCCAATATCGTTGGTCGTGCGGCGGACCGCAGCAACTTCTATGGTGCCCGCAAAGAGTGCGGTGTCATCAATCGTCGTTTAGCTGCGCTTGTTCGCCGGGGAACGATTGACTCGCTCACGGCCCAATCCGTTGCCGAATGCTGCGCCGGTTTGGCGACGGCACCTGCATCGGTGACGGTTCTATTGGATACTGGTGAGTAGTTTTCAACCGTGGTTGAGGTGGTTGATTTGTTAGTGCGCGGCTGTTGAGCGCGCTATTAAAGGAAACGCAGTTAGGAGCGAGGAGAGATAGAAATGAAAAAACTAGGTTTGTGGGTTGTGGTTGTCGTTGCGGTGGTGGTTCAATCTTCAGGGTCCCTCACTGGCGAGGCGCATGCAGCAGCGGTTCGAAATCTTGCGGGGTTTACCAGTAATACGCTGCCGGCGAATGATGATGGATCAACCGGGTTGGTTTCGATTGGTTTTCCCGTGAATTTTTTCGGGCTCACCTTCACTCAGTTGTACGTGAACAACAATGGGAATGTAACCTTTGATGCTAGCCTAAGCTCTTTCACGCCATTTGGTCTCAACGGCACGGCGCGCCAGATCATTGCGCCGTTTTTTGCTGATGTGGACACGGGAGGCAGTGGATCAAGTGAAGTGACATACGGAACGGATACCGTGGATGGACGGCCGGCGTTCGGTGTTAACTGGATAAATGTTGGCTACTACAGTGAAAGATCTGACAAGCTGAACAGCTTCCAGTTGATTTTGATTGATCGTTCCGATCTTGCTGCCGGCGCGTTCGATATTGAGTTCAACTATGATCAGATTCAGTGGGAAACAGGTGAAGCGAGTAGTGGGACGAATGGTTTGGGAGGCGCTTCAGTGCGGGTTGGTTTCTCGAATGGTACCGGCATCCCGGGGACTTCTTTTGAACTCAGCGGATCCGCAGTCAATGGCGCGCTTCTGGACTCCAATTTGAGCAGGGGTCTGATTTTTAACAAACTCAACAATCCGTTGGTTGGCCGGTATCTTTTCCGAGCGCGTGGCGGCTTTATTCTGGAAGCCTGCGCCAATGCGGATGGGCTAGCTGCCCTCGTTAGCGGGCTGGGTTTGCCCCCTTCGCGCGAACGGTCGCTGCAGAAGAGTGTGGATATTATTCGTCGCTCGTTGCAGCGGAAGAACGGTTATGCAGGCAGGAAAGAATGTAATGTGTTGGCGCGTAGAGTGGCGACATTGGTGCGCGTCGGCTTGGTTGATTCTTCCACTGCGAGCGGGTTGGTTGGATTTTGTGCCGCCATCGGCACAGGTGGTTGTGGTGGATCGGTCACGCCTCCCGCTGATATTCCTTAGTTTTCGGTTGGTTTTTCACGCTTGACTGTAAGGTTTAGGTTCTTATAGTCGGCACGTTTCAGCGTGAAACGCAGTTTCGTAGGGAGGTAATCAAAGGGGGCTTCATCCGTTAGCCGGGAGAGGCTGCGGACAATGGGCGGGGCCATAAACAATTGGTAAATGCCAATGAGGCCGGGGGGGACCCAGTATCGAATGATGCTGGAGCGACCTCAAAAAAATATGAGGGTGCGTGGGCATCTTCAGAGCGGCAAACGCAAACAAACAGGAGGACAAAGTGATGAAGTTAAAGCAAGTGGTTGTGCTGACGGCGCTGACGGCGTTGGCGAGTAGCACATTCGCGGACGTGCAGAATATCCGCCTCAGCGGCGATGCGCGCCTTCGCGGGTATTATTTGGTCAAAGCTGCTGGTAATGAGGACGAAAATCAGTCAAAAATCAGTGACTCGTTCATTTCCCAGCGGACACGCGTTTCGGTCGAGGCAGACCTCGAAGATCACGTGTTGGTCGTGGTCACCCTCAAGGCGGAGAGCCTGTGGGGCAGCGACAATGAAGCGGTTCACAATGAGTCCGGTGCTGGTTCTGCCGGGTTCAACGGTTCGGTCAACCGCAATTGGGACTTGGGCTTGGCCGAAGCGTATGTCCAGTTCAACGAAATCTTCTACTCGCCTGCGACCTTGAAGCTCGGTCGGCAGTATCTGCATTACGGGCGTGGGTTGATCATCAGCAGCGTCGAGCAGGAATACAACTACGATGCCGCTCGGCTCGTGTTGGATTACTATCCGCTCACACTGGATTTCGTGTACGCCAAATTGGCAGAGAACACGCCGTTCGGCCCGGGCACGGGTGCACGTGACACGGATCTCTTCTTCGTGAATGCTCGCTATGAGTTCACGGATTCATTGATCAAGAATATCGAGGGATATTTCGGTTACGTTGCGAACAGCACCAAGGCTGGCGGTTCCAGCCGCGTCCCGCCAACCTCCGGCGCGGGTGATTCCCCCTTGCTGGTGGGTATCCGTACGGACGTAAACCTGACCGAAAACTTTGAGTTATGGGCCGAAGGCGCCTATCAGTTCGGCAGCGCGACCGCTGGCGAGAACATCAGCGCGGTGTTGGCTAACATCGGTGGCAAGTTCACGTTGAAAGACGTCAACTTTGTGCCGGTGCTTAACTTCAACTACATCTACGCCTCGGGCGGCGGTAGCGATGGCCAGTACGCGTTCCGTCCGTGGTTTGACTACGTGGACGGGTACAACGGTCACCTGTTCATGCCGGCGCTTTCTAACATCCACGTTTTCAATCTGGGTGCTTCGATCAAGCCCAACGAAAACACCACGCTCTCCTTGCAGGGCTATTACTACCTGCAGGCTGACAAGGGTTCAGGCGGAGCTGGCTCGCGCAGCAATCCCAATGTGGACTTCGGCGGTCTGGGCTTCTCGGCCGTTGATAGCAGCCGCGAACTCGGTTGGGAAATTGACGCGATCCTTGGCTATGACTATTCCAAGGATGTGCGCTTCCAATTGGTTTACGCTGCGTTCATTCCTCAGAACGCTTACGACCACTTCGGTTCGGATTCCGTGGCGCAATTGGTGCGTGGCGAAGTCAACGTCCGGTTCTAATCCAACCGGCTAGGTTTAACAGAAAAGCCCCTCGGTTCGCCGAGGGGCTTTTTCTTTTCTCGAAAGCGGACCCGTCAACGCCAGCAGGCTATCCCTCGCTCTTGAAGAACAAGACGCTTAAGGGCGGCAGGGTGAGAATCAGCGAATGGGACCGATTATGCATCGGGACCGGGTCAGCCGGGAAGCCGCCGAGATTGCCGCTGCCGCTGCCACCGTAGGCCGTGGCGTCGCTGTTGAGGATTTCTTTCCAGAAACCATCGCGCGGAACACCCAGTCGGTAATCGTGACGCGAGATCGGTGTCAGGTTACAGACCGCCAGGATGATGTCGTTCGTGGTGGGGGATTTGCGAAGCAAACTGAGGATACTATTTTGCCAGTCGCTGGAGTCCAACCACTCAAAACCGCTGGGGTGAAAATCCGCTTCGTGCAAGGCGGGCTCCCTTTGATAGGTGGCGTTGAGGTCGGTGATCCACTTTTGGAGGCCGGCGTGAGTGGGGTATTGCAGGAGATGCCAGTCGAGACTCGAGTCGTGGCTCCATTCGTTCCACTGGCCAAACTCGCCGCCCATGAATAATAGTTTCTTACCGGGCTGGGCGTACATGTAGCCGTAGAGGGCGCGGAGATTGGCGAATTTTTCCCAGTCGTTGCCGGGCATTTTGTTGATGAGGGAGCCTTTTTCATGAACGACTTCGTCGTGTGACAGGGAGAGGACAAAGTTTTCGTGAAACGCGTAAAGCAGGCGGAACGTGAGTTGGTTGTGGTGAAATTTCCGATAGATCGGGTCCCGGGCCATGAACTTGAGCGTGTCGTGCATCCAGCCCATGTCCCATTTCAAACCAAACCCCAGGCCGCCAATATAGGTGGGCCGGGACACCATGGCCCACGAGGTGGATTCCTCAGCAATGGTTTGGACGTCCGGGAAGCTCTGGTAGATTTCCTCGTTGAACTTCCGCAGGAACGAGATGGCTTCGAGGTTCTCATTGCCGCCGTGCGGGTTGGGAATCCAGTCGCCATTCTTGCGGGAATAGTCCAAATAGAGCATCGAGGCGACAGCGTCCACGCGGATGCCGTCCACGTGATACTTATCCAGCCAGAACAGCGCGCTGCTCAACAGGAAACAGCGCACTTCATTGCGCCCGTAATTGAAGATGAAACTTTTCCAGTCGGGATGAAAGCCTTTGCGTGAATCCGCATGCTCGTAGAGGTGCGTCCCGTCGAAATAGCTCAAGCCGTGCGTGTCCGTGGCGAAGTGCGACGGCACCCAGTCGAGGATCACGCCGATGTTGTGTTGGTGGAGGTAATCCACGAGGTACATGAAATCCTGCGGCGTCCCCTGCCGGCTGGTGGGCGCGAAGTAGCCGGTGGTTTGATAACCCCACGACCCGCCGTACGGATGCTCCATCACCGGCATAAACTCCACGTGCGTATAGCCGGTTGCGTTCAAGTATTCGGCAAGCTGGGGCGCCATCTCGCGGTAGGTCAACGGGCGATTGCCGTCTTCGGGCACGCGCCGCCACGAAGCGGTGTGCATCTCGTAAATGGCCATCGGGGCGTCCAGCCCGTTCCGCTTCACGCGTTGTTTCATCCACTCCGCATCGCCCCACTGGTATTCCAAATCCCAGACAATCGAAGCCGTCCGCCGTGGCACTTCATGATAAAAGCCATACGGATCGGCCTTATCCACCCGGTGCCCGTGGTGATGGGAAATGATGTAGTATTTGTAGTGCGATCCCTTGCCGACGCCGGGGATGAAGCCTTCCCAAATGCCCGAGCCGGCGCGCACGCGCAAGGGATGGCTGGCCTTGTCCCAGCCATTGAAATCGCCAAACACGCACACCTGCGCGGCATTGGGCGCCCACACGGCGAAATGTGTGCCGGCGACACCGTCCACCACCCCCGGATGCGCCCCCATTTTTTCATACAGCCGGTAGTGCGTCCCTTCGTTGAACAGATACAAATCCATCTCCGTCAACAACGAGGAGCCGGCTAATGGGGCGGGTGCGCGCGGTTTTTCCTTGGTTGCGAGGGGAGACTTTTTCGCCATAATGAATGGCAGGCTACCACAAACTCCCAACATGAGCGCGACAGAAATTTTCGATGTAGTGGATGAAAACGACCACGTAATCGGCCAAGCTCCGCGTGCCGAAGTCCACGCGCGCCGGCTGCGGCATCGGGCGGTGCATGTTCTCCTTTTCAACACCGCCGGCGACCTCTATCTGCAAAAACGGTCCGCCACGAAAGACTCCGCCCCGCTCTGCTACGATTCCAGCGCCTCCGGCCACCTCGACGCCGGCGAGGCGTACGACGCGTGTGCCGTGCGAGAACTGCGCGAAGAACTCGCCATCACCGGCGTGACGCTGCAGCGCCTCTTCAAACTCGACACCTGTCCCGAAACCGGCCAGGAATTCGTGTGGGTCTACCGGCTGATCGGGGATCACGTGCCCGTGCCTGACCCGGTGGAAATCGAGTCGGGCCGGTACTGGCCGCTGTCCGAACTGCGCGCCGAACTCGCCGCACAGCCCGCCCGCTTTGCGCGCAGCTTCATCAAAGTTTTTGACCTCTACGAGCGTTTCCGATAGAAGAAGCAGGACATGCCGACGGTCGAATTTCTCAATACCGCCAAGAAGGTTGATTGTGGCCAGTTTGCGAATCTACGCAAGGTGGCGCTCCTCAACGACGTGCCGGTCTACAAGGCGTTCGACGAAAAAATCAACTGTCGTGGCAACGGGTTGTGCGGCACGTGTGTGGTGGAAGTCGTCGAGGGTGCCGACAAGCTGTCCCCGCCCACCCGGCGCGAGCAGTTCAAACTCAAAGGCCAGCCGGCCAGCCGTCGTCTCAGTTGTCAGTGTCAGGTCATGGGCGATGTCATTTGCGTCACGGCCCCGGCGCTTGCGTAGTTGCGTATGAAGCCGGCTACACGTCTCACGGAAATCGCGCCCGGTCTCCAACGGTGGTCCAGTTTTCACACGGAATGGAAGGTGGACTTCAGCAGCTACGCCATTCAAACCGATCAGGGTGTAATTTTCGTGGATCCCGTCAAACCCAGCCCGGCTATGCAGAAGAAACTGGCCGCGTTGGGTGCGCCGGTTGGCGTCTTTCTCACCAATAGCAATCACGCCCGCGACACGGATTGGTTCCGCAAGACGTACGAGATTCAAGTGTACGCCCATGAAAAGGCGCCCACTGATTGCGAAACCAAGATTGACGTACTGTTGCTCGACGGCGAGAAGTTGGCGCCCGGCCTGCAAGTCCTCCACCTTCCCGGCGCAAGCAGCGGCGAGGCGGCGTTGTTCTTCAAGTCGGCCGGCGCGGTCTTGGTGGGGGATACCCTTCTCAATTCGGCCGACAAAGGGCTGGCCTTTCTGCCCGATGACTATTGTGAGGATCCCAAACAATTACGCCGGTCCGCGCAAAAGCTGCTCGCACTCAATTTTCAAACCATCACCTTCGCGCACGGCGAACCGATCGTCGGCGACGCGAAGAAAAACATCACCGCGTTTCTCAAAGCGCCAAGAAAGAAGAAATAATGGGTCAGCAACTAAATAAAGTGATCAAGAAAAAGCGCCGGTTGAGCTACCTCAAGCGCCGCAAAGAACGATCCAAGAAAAAGTAGCCGCGCGTTACGCGGCGACTGCCAAACCGAAGTTGGATTCGTACAGCTCCGCCACGCGCTGGTGCTCCGCCGGCGTCAGGTCCGGCGTGTCCGGGGCGGCGGCGAACTCGGTCAGTTGCTGATCGTTGTAGATATTCGGCAACACCGAGCCAATAGCCGGGTCGGCGAGGATGAATTGGATGGCAGCCTGCCCGATGGTGCGGCCGGTGCCGGCGGTTAAAAACGCCAGTTGGGAAACCTTCTTCAAACCGTCCACCAGCCAGGCTTGGCGGGCGCTGTCGTCTTTGACGCGGAAGCTGCGGTGGTCATCTTTGCTGAATTGCGTGCGCTCGTCATACGCGCCCTCCAGCAGGCCGGAGCTATGCGGCACGCGTGTGAAGACCGAGACTTCCTGATCGCGGGCGACCGGTAGAATCTGCTTCCCGAGCATTTGCTCGAGCAAGTTGTAGATGATCTGCGTGTGGGCGCCCCGTTCCCGGATGCTGGCGATCCCTTCCTCAATCTGCCGTTCATTGATGGCCGGCCCGAGCGCCGTGCCGAAGGTGAGAATCTTCCCTTCCGCCTTGAGATCGTGCAGCGTCTGAAACACCTCGTCGTTGCGGATCGTCTCAATGCGCGGATTGTGAAGTTGATAGAAATCAATCCGATCCGTCTGGAGCCGGCGGAGGCTTTCTTCGCACGCCTTGCGGATGAAAGTGGGCGTCCAGTTGTGGGGACGTTCGCGCTGGCCGGGTTGCACGCCGGGATGGTTGTAGAAGTCGTACCCGAACTTCGTGGCGATCACCACCTTGTCCCGGGCGCTGCCGGGGAAAGCTTGCGCGAGCAACACTTCCCCTTTGCCATCCCCGTACACGTCGGCGGTATCAAAAAAGTTAATCCCCAACTCCAAGGATCGGCGCAGCAACCGCACACCGGTGTCGTAGTCTTCATCCGGCACGCCCCACATCTTGGTGCCGATGGTCCACACTCCGAAGCCGACTGCTGAGATCTGCCGGCTCGTGCCTTTCAGTGCGCGGTATTTCACAGTTAGCGAACCGGTGTGGGACCGGGTGCGGGAGTGGGCACCGGCTCTTGGGTCTGCTGATTGAAAGCGTTGCGCCAGAAGTCAGGCGCGTAGTTCAACCGCGGGATGTCGCTCCAGTAACCATTGATGGCGGCTCCCTGCGGCGGACGATAAATCCAAGTGGCTCCTTCGCGAGTGTCGAGCAACATCACCACCGTACCGCCACGTTCGCCGTCGTTGATCACCACGGCTTGGAAACGGCCCACGTCAGTGCCATTGACCGGTGCCACCGCCGGCGGGAAACCGGGTCGGGCCGCGTCTTGCGAGTTGGATGGCTTGCTGCACGAGGTCAGGCCGGCAACGGCCAAGAACATCAACAATATCCGGCGATAGATGTGTTTGCTCATCGAAGAATCCTTTGGTTGGTTGCGGGACTGCGACATTGATTGCCTCCGCCGCATTCACTAACAGCTTACCAAAGCCAGTGTCAAGCCGACCGTGTCATCCGCGCCGCACAGCCTCATCGGTTGTCGCCACGATAGCTTGACGGCCATGGTGGCATTGCTCAGAGTGCGGGGTATGAAGATCGGCTTTCTCTCCACGCGGTTGGCGGGCAGCGACGGGGTCACGCTGGAAACGATCAAGTGGGCGCAGGTCTGTCGGAAACTGGGGCATGAGACGTTTTATTGCGCCGGGCAACTTGATGCGGAGTTGCAGCCGGGGATGGTGATTCCCGAAGCGCATTTTACGCACCCAGCCATCGTCGCGGTGCAACAGGGCGCGTTTGGCGTGCGGACCCGGTCGCGGGCGACGAGTGCGGAGATTCACCGCCTGGCGCAATTGTTGAAGGAACGGGTGGCCGAGTTTGTGAGCCGGTATGCGCTGGATTTGTTGGTGCCGCAGAACATCCTCGCCATCCCGATGAATCTGCCGTTGGGGTTGGCGGTGACGGAATTGATCGCGGAAACCGGCATCCACACCATTGCCCATCATCACGATTTTTACTGGGAACGCCAACGCTTCCTGATCAATGGCGTGCAGGACATTCTCGACGCCGCGTTTCCGCCGAGCCTGCCGAGCATCAAACATGTGGTCATCAATTCCGGCGCCCGCCGCGATCTTGCGCAACGCAAAGGCGTGGCGTCCTCGCTGATTCCGAATGTGTTCGATTTCGAAAACCCGCCGCCGGTGATGGATGAGTACAGCCGCGATATCCG
>Ga0105046_10018353_pt1 | contig 10649 bp, 7 predicted proteins | sample MAT03_FD_78385 | JGI IMG/M metagenome (GOLD analysis project Ga0105046, IMG submission 78385) | Freshwater microbial communities from Lake Fryxell liftoff mats and glacier meltwater in Antarctica - MAT-03 (megahit assembly) | ecosystem: Environmental > Aquatic > Freshwater > Ice > Liftoff...
AATCACCTATGCAATAACATCAGGATCTATTAAGGCAAATAAAAACGGTAAGGGGACTGTTGCAATTCTGAGTTTTTACCCGGTAAGAAATACTGCTACCCTATCAACGCCGATTACGATTCTCGAAAAATCATTAGCAACGGCTGTTGGTCACGGAACCCAGAGCGTTTTAAAAATGTCTACCGGTACAGTCGTTATGCTTGGGACTCCCAAGCCAAGTGTAACTACGAGCACAACTCCCTAGGCATTAGTATCGAACGAACCTCCCCGACTAAATACAACGAGCCTGTCACGACAATAACTTTCCCTGACAACTGTACAGCTTGATTAAGTGCACTCGGTACATCTTCCATAAAAAAGGTTTTTTCAGCATCATCCGCATTCATTTTAAGCTCGGACGTAGTCATAGAAACACTTCTCGCATAATCAGCTCCTTTATGAAATTGCGTGAGTATATAAGTACCCTTTCTGGAGAAAAGCTGTCGTAGCATCGCCGTACTGTCTTTATTTTTCTTAAATCCTACGATATATGTAATAGCCTGATCGGGATAGTGGTGATCGAGTGCCTTTAAAAAAGCGCCCATCTTCGCATCATTATGTGCACCGTCTAAGATATAGGTATACGATGTAGCACCGTGGACATAGGTAAATACCTCAAACCTCCCCGCGAAAAAAGCATTTGATAATCCACCTCTTACATGCTCATCAAGGATCGTAAACCCCAACTCCTTTAGCGATGTTGTAGCAGCTACTGCTAGTCCGGCATTTACTGCTTGGTACTCACCTCGCATCGAGACATAGATTTTGCTCAAGTGTAAATCTTTGCCCTCATAATCAAACTCCACACCCCCATCAAGGCTCTGAATTGATGTAATCTTGAACTCGTCTGTAAAAGCTTTACACACCAGGCCATTATCATCAGCACGCTCTCTTACCATCTTTCTGAGTTTATCCTGCATAATTCCTGTCACAATAATTGGTGATGTAGTCTCTCCATTTCGAACTATGCTCAATACTTCACCTGCGATAGCCTGCTCAGTATCACCGAGCAACTCGGTATGATCTTTTGAAATATTGGTTATGATAATAACGAGCGGATCGAGGACATTTGTAGCATCATATTTCCCCTCCAGGCCCACCTCAACGACGGCTATGTCTACTTTTTCTTTCGTAAAATGAAGAAAAGCCAGCGCTGTCAATAATTCGAAGTACGATGGTTCTCCTTCGGATAATTTTTTCATTTTCTCAATCGCAGGGATTAGTAGTTGAACTAATGCCACGAATTTCTTTTCATCAATCTCGAGATTATTAATAAGCATACGTTCTGTCATCCTCTCTAAATGGGGTGAGGTGGCTAACCCAGTTTTATACCCCGCTCTAACAAGAATGTTATTTAGCAAATATGAGGTGGAACCCTTCCCAGATGTCCCGCTTATCTGCACTGATTTAAATTTCTTTTGTGGATCGCCAAGAAGTGAGAGAAGAACTCGCATACGATCTAGTGGGTCCTGCATATGACTATCTTCTTTTATTCGCTCGAAAACTGAGGGTCTAATAAATGATTCGAGATACTCCTGAGCCTGCCTATAAGTTATGATTTTCATTGAGGAAGTGATTAGCCTGTCTTAAAACCAAATTTTACAAAAGGTACGATAAAATAATTTTTCCTATTGCTTCCAAAGATTACTGGCATAGCAACTTTATAATGCTGTATCAGATGTCCTGATGTCGGCTGCACAGGGTTATATAAGACAGCCATACGTTCCCTGAGGCGATTAAGACCATTTGCAATCGCTATATTCACATGGGTTTTTGTCTGGAGATATTCATAGAAATCAGGCGTAGACATAGTATCCCAATTTTCTGGCAAATCATCCCAGTCAACTCCTGATACTAACTCCCACTCACTTTCACTAATTGGTTCACGAATAATCTCCTGTACAACAACCGGAACAGGGGCCTCTACAAAGACCTGTGGGTCAGCATAGACACCCGATCTATCGATAACCCTTCGTTCACGCCTATTCATCCTGACAAGAGTCGCAGCTAGCTCTATACTTGCTGGCAAATTCTCCTTATCCAGACTAAATACTACGAACATTGAGATATCGTATGGAGGATATCCCCCTTCTGAAACCTTAATACCTTCTTCTCGATGGACTCCATAAGGATACCTGGTATGATCCTGGTTATCTGCCGTATGAGACGCAATATTTTGCATCTTATTATTTAAATAGCCACTATATGCGTTGGTCAAAAGAAGCATTGCTCGTTCATCTAGCTCATCTTTAGCATCTACTGATTTTCCTGAGAGTTCCGGATAAATAGCTACTAATTCTTTTTTAATCTGTGGGAGTACTTTAAATTTAAGTGAGGCAACGTTATCCCAAAATGACTGTGCGCTCTCTGTATATTTTCCCTTCCAGTCCAGGACAAATGCATACTCACTAAAAACTTTACTCAAACCCAGTGAATAGATCAAATTTTCAGTTGAAATAATATATTTTTTACTGACCAGATCTTTTAAAACATCTTCTGTGTATTCTCCGCCATTTTTCTTAGCAAAGCTGAGTGCGTTGGTTGTCTCAAGACCCATATACATAAACCCCTGATGAGGATCAAAGCTAGTCTGGATAGGGACAATCTGTATATCTTCTTCAAAGTGCTTTTGGACAAATTCTATAGTGGCTTCTGCCATTTGTTTTTTATAAATAACATCTGCTAGTAGACCAGCATCTTGCGGTATTTTTCCATGCGCCATTTCTTCACCTTTTCGCGCAGCGCAACCGACGTGACTATCATATATTTCAAAAATCTTCTTCGTCTTAAACTTTTTCAAAGCCCGCTTAAGTAAAAATGCAAAGTTAGAGTTCTCCATCAAGAACAACCTACCATCTTCACCATAGACGAATTCTCGCAGTAATCCACCAGGAACACGCACGCTACTACCAACTCCAGCTGATGCTCCATTAATCAGCACAGCCAAGACTCGTCCATCCATACAAAGATTCCATAAAGTAATGAAAGGAAATTGTGCATTTGCTAAAGCTCTTACTTTTGCATACTTAGTAGATGTCACCTCAGCTGCACGCTTATTACGATCTTCCAAGAAGCGAATATAAAAATCTCTAAGAAAACTATAATCTTTTGCTTCACGAGGGAATTGTCGCGTAGAATTATATGTTTCAAGCTTTTTTATAAAACCATTTACTTGCTTAGTCAACTGCCCTGAAACAGTCTGTACTTCTTTTTTATTCGACATGTACCAGATTATATCACTAATACAGCCTAATTCAATGTTGAAATAGTAGAAATTAGGTGTATAATGTTCAGTCTGATATCAAAACCTGTCAGAAATATAAAACTATGCCAAGATTTATTGAAGGATATCCACAACAACCATTTGAATCTTCATTTGATTCCCATGGAGGGGCAGATACTGACACACGCTATGTAGAGCCTCTGATGTTTATAACTCCTGAATCAATCTATGCTGCAAATCATACCCCTGAAGTAGCTGATAACTTAGCTGAATGGCAAGAACATAAAGAAAAGGGCGAACTTGTCGCAGCCTGGCTATGTGGTGATGCACGAGCCTATATTCCTGAAGAAGTTGCCAGAAGAACTGCCTCCATCAGAAGTCTTGGTGCAGGTGGTGACCTTACCCGATTTAAAGGAGTTTTAAAGAGCAACGGAGTTGGAGCAGTCGCATTCTTTGGACATTACAATGGAGGCGCATTTGAACTTGGAAAAGCACCAAGTGGCTGTGGTATCACCGATGAGCATGGGAGATTAGCCAACTGTAACGAAGACACCAACTATGAAGGGTATGGCCATTTCGCCAAAGAACACGTTAATCATGCAGATCCAGTTATTCAAACTGTCTACTCAGCTCTAGAAGCCACTGAACTAACTGATAAATGGATAGCAGCAGCTGCACTAGACCACCGCAGTGGCAGAGCTACACCCGTAGGCTATTTCCGAAATTCTGGAGGTGGCTACTCCACTGAGTCAGGACTAAATCCTTACTACTTTGATAACAGACACTATACTCCTCAAATATACAATAAAGGTCTCCCTGCCGTTTCAGAAGAACAATTTGAACGAATGCCTGAGATGCTTGCAGACTACTTCATAGATTGGGACAACGAAATGAGAGAGCTACGAGATGAGTATGCCCTAAATGGAACCAACTACTCTGATGCTTTAGAGATACAAAACCCTTCAATTATTACGCTAAATACTGATCCACGCCCACTTGGCATACGGCTTCGTCTTGGTCCAAATAAAGCATTTAAACTTCGAGTTCCCCGAGAAAGTCTTGATGATGAAGAATTAATCTCGCCTAAAAAACTTAAACAGGTTCTCGACCAAGCACAGTATCCAATTGCTATGAATACAAAAAACTTTGATCAGCCGGGCGAAGCATTCTCTAATACACATACTCTCTTGATCGAGACCAGAGACATAGATAAATCACGGGGTATTGCAGAAGTTGCTTTAGCAAAACCTTGGGTACAGAAATGGCTTAACCTACCTGATCAACGTCACCCTCATCAAATACTTGTAGCTCAGATAAATAAAGGTGTTCTCAATGCTGTAGAAAAATTTTCTTAAGGACGAATTAGCTGGTATACTATACATGTGAAGCAAGTTTTAATTAACAGCACCCTCACCTATCTCCGATTTTTTGCGCGCAAAGCACTCACCAAACACCAGCCAACCATCATTGGTATCGCTGGATCAGTCGGCAAGACATCAGCTCGCCTAGCTATTGAGGCAATTTTAAAAGACCACTTTCCGACCAAATCCATTGGCAACTCAGAGACAGGGATTCCACTTGGAATTTTAGGCATGAAACCTGAGGACTATTCTCCATTAGATTGGCTAAAAATGATTAGCAAGTCTCCTTTTAATCTGGAGTACCTTAAAGACACTAAATACCTAATAGCTGAAATGGGTATCGATGAGCCAGACGAGCCTAAGAACATGGAGTATCTTTTAACAATTCTTCAACCAAGTATAGCAGTTTCACTTAATGTGTCTGCTACCCACTCCCTCCAATTTGATAAGACCGTTACTGATAAAGCGCTCTCTCCTGAACAAAGACTCCAGGCAATAGTTACGAATATTGCTAAAGAAGATACCAAAATTATTACTAAATCCGGTGCTAGTTTAGGAATCTATAACGCAGACGATCAAGATGTCAGATCGCTCGTTATCGAAAAGACTCCAACATCCACGAAGCTAGTATCATTCGGTACTAAGAGCACCAATGATATTTCATTTGGCTCAACAAGGGTTAGCTTGAAAGGATCAGAGTTCCAGCTATATGTTAAGAATCCTTCGGCAGGCTCGGGACAAGCTCAGGATACTATGGAAAATATTACGCTCAACTTTGCCCATCATATCCTGCCACGAGAATACCGAGAAATATTTGCAGCTGCAATTCTTGTCGCACTCCAGACAGGACTTACACTAAAACAAATTAAGGAGTCACTTGAAAAGAATTATCAGCCTCCTAAAGGCAGGTCTAGTCTTTTTAAAGGAATTAATAGTAGCTTTATCATCGACTCTACCTACAACGCTTCTCGTGCTTCTGTAGAGGCATTTCTGGACCTTGTTGATACCTTAAAGAAAGAGACCAACCGTCCTGTCGTACTACTACTAGCAGATATGCGAGAGCTAGGTAAAGAAGCTGCAATCGAACATGCAGCGGTTGCTGAAAAACTGATAGGGATCGTCGACTATCTCTATCTGGTTGGACCACTGACAAGAGAATATGTCTTACCAACCGTTCAACAAAAAGAAACTGCCTTTAAAGAAATAAGGTGGTTTGATAGTGCGACAAGAGCTGGAGAATTCCTAAATGATAACCTCCCAGAAAAATCAATACTACTGGCCAAAGGCTCACAGAACACTCTCTTTTTAGAAGAAGCAGTTAAAATGCTGCTAGCAGATCAGAAAGACAGTCCCTATTTATGCCGACAAGACGCTTTTTGGATGAAGAAGAAAGTAAAGATTTAAGCAGCAAACTTAGCATATTCTTGAACAAACTGTTGGCCTACATCTCTTACGCTTTGTCTTAAAGAAATCATTTTCGTTCGATCGTGATTTGGAGATTGTACAGCATAAAGACCGTTATGATCTTTTATCATCCCGATCGCCTCCTCTTTCGTCTGCGAATCTCTATAATCAAATCCTTGGGTATCAGAAAGATTATTGCTAGGGTTCTTCTGTCCGACAATCACGCCATTTTTGATCGTCGGATCATCGGGATTATACGTACTTAAAAATGCGAATGCCGATACATCTATATCTTTACCACTTTTAGCAAATAAATGCTTAATTCTTTAAATCGGTGATAATTCAACTTCATGTATCCCCTGCTGAGCACCAGTAATCCCTCTTTTAATCTCAGTTATCGTCGTGCCATACTGACTATTAATATAGTCATCTATGATAAGCACATGATCACCGGCACGTAAGTGTGTCTTATCTATAACTTCTTCCGCTCTCTCACTTATAATCGCTCGAGCATTTTCTCCTTCCTGAAGTTTTTCTTTCGCGTATGCCTTACTTTCTGCTGAGTAAGCTCCATTTAGTAACCTGACGAAGGGATTTTTGCTGAGAATCTGACGATAATGCTCTTGAAGTCCCAAAGTTTTTCTAGAAGGTGTCTGCATAAAGACAACCTGAGGGACTTCAGCATGTTTTAATCCATAAATCTTTTCGACAACTGGTCTGACAGCATATGAAAGCACACGGGCTGATACATCTGGATAGATAAGAACTCTGGGCAACTTATCTGGCTTAATCTCTAAAAGATGATCTGTGAGAACGTGTAACCCATTATAAATAAACTCCCTATCTCGATCAGATAATAATTCTTTTTGCTTTTGAACACTTTCTATACCTATGTCCTCAGTAGGAGCACTCTCTTTTTCAAGCAACCCTACATTTGTATTATCATGACTACCAATTTGCTCTCCATTTGACTCCATAATAACGATATACTCTAAATAGTAGTTATCTTTTTTAAAGCAGTCAAGAAAACTTAATAACAGTATGCCAAATAACCCATCGCTTGATAAAAAACTCAATCGAATTAGGAGAATTTTCCCAGTTCAGCGTATTAAGGATACCCACATGGACCTTAGTTATATAGCTTCATATTATAAAACCAATAAGCTTGCATACTCGCTATTTCATACTCTGAGTGACGCCATGTATATGGGCATTTCACGAGATGGAAAATATAAAAATGAAGATCTTTATGAGGCTGGACGAACTGTTGAGCGATATATTAAGCCAAGCAAGACCCGTCGCATCTTAGAATTAGCTACTGGTAGAGGTGCTACCTCAATTTATCTTGCAAAAAAATACACATTTATAGAATTTGATGGTATTGATATTTCACCCGGCCAATTAGATTTTGCTCATAAAAAAGCTAAGAAGTACGCCAACTATCATCCTGTATTAGGAGATTATCATGACTTAAGTAAATACGAACCTAATAGCTTTGACATTGTCTTTATCATCGAGGCTCTTTGTTATAGTAAGGATAAAGAAATAGTGCTCCATGAGGTGAAGAGAGTATTGAAACCTGACGGAAAATTCATCATCTTAGATGCATACCGTACTCAATTTAGTAAGTTGGGAACTAAGGAGGAAAAAGAGGCTATGCAATTAACAGAGAGAGGAATGGCTGTTGAATATTTTGAGACCTATGAATCTTTTAGAAAAACAGTTATAAAAAGTGAGTATAATTTTACTTTCGAAGAAGATGTTTCTGAGTTTATACTCCCCACAGCGTATCGTTTTGAAACAACTGCAAGCTTTTTTACATCACTACCCCTCTTGACCAATATCCTGGTCAAAATTTTCTCACCAAAATTCACGTGGAATGCCATAGCAGGGCTTCTTATGCCTGAGCTTATTAAGAGAAATCTCGCCTGCTACTATATTACAGTGCTCAAAAAGTAATCCATAAATAGCACTTCTGCTACTTTGCATTTGTTCTAGCCTCGCGGCTATGCTAAAATCCAATAGTCAAGGCGCGGTGGCGAAGTTCATTAATAGAGGAGACTGTCCTAGTACTTTCTGGCTAAATCGTAGATTTAGCTTTAGAAGTACTGGATCTAAGAAATTGTTAACCGATTGGCGCGGTGGCGAAGCGGTAACGCAGGGGTCTGCAAAACCTCCATGCACGGGTTCGATCCCCGTTCGCGCCTCAAATGGTTAACAATTTCTATGACAAAACCTCCATGCACGGGTTCGATCCCCGTTCGCGCCTCAAATGGTTTTAAAATGGCCTCAGATCTGGTAAAATAGGGATCTGGTCACTGGTAAACAGAATGTGGTATGTGTACATCCTTAAGAGCCTAAAGAATGGGAGACTATACACTGGTTCTACAGGGGGTATAGAGCGTAGGTTATCTGAGCATAACAATGGCCAAACTAAGTACACGAGTCGAACAGGACCTTATGAATTAATCTATAAAGAAGATTATGACACGAAACTTGAGGCTACAAGAAGAGAACGATTTTAAAAACAGGTAAAGGAAGAGATGTCTTAAAAGAAAAACTGGGTCGCTAGTTCATTGGTAGAACGCTTCACTGATAATGAAGAGGTGCGTGGTCCGATTCCACGGCGACCCACAATTGGTAGAACGGTCGCCTGAGGCGACAAGTAGGTGGTCCGATTCCACGGCGACCCACAACCTTAAACTACTTCATAAAAAACTTCTCTATTTTACTAAAAATTGTATTAATAAAGATTCTTTTCTAATTCACCAAGCACTTCTGCGTTAATTCGAATAGCATTTCCAATCTCTACCATCGTTAATACTCCTTCATCCACTGGTTTTTGTCCAGCAGATTCTAAGATTGATACTACTCTCTTATAAAATGGCTCCTGTCTCCTCGACACACTATGAAGAATAGGTGTCGCCCCATCCTTGCCAATTGAGGCAGGATCCAGTATTGCCATAGCCAAATCCTCAACTGTGCTAATTTTTAACCCAGTGCTCTGATAGTACGCTAGATATGGCTTAACAATATATTTAAGCTGCTCAACGGGAGGCATACTCCGCATATCTTCATAGGACACTCCTTCTAACACACGCATTTCTCCCTCAGTCAACTGCAACAACCCACCCCGGACATCATTGTCTGGATGTAAATCCGGTCCAAATCCAGGACTAAAAAAGTGCATGACAGCAGCTAACTTAAAAACAAGACTTTTATCATGCTTAGCAAGATCATCTCCTACCTTCACAAGCTCTTTCATAAATTCAACTTTCCCCTCTTGATATACTCCTGGCTCAGGCTCGACTCCAAATGTTTCTTTGTCCATAGAAGCGCCATATACTGAGAGTAAATGTTTTGCTCGTACGGCTTTTATAGTCTCTACCTCAATAAGGTCTTCTTCCGGTGTTAATGTGGCAGAGGGGCTTGGTTCGGTTGCCTCTGTAGGAGAAGGTGTTGGAGATGAAGTGGGAGAAAGAGTAGATGTGGATCTTGCCTCCTGTGTGGGTGTCAAAGTAGATTCAGGTACCATTGTCGCTTCTGAAGTAGATGGTAGATGGCTTTCTCCACCTATATTTAACGACCTTAAGAACACTTCGTCACTAAGAATTGAGAGTAGCTGAGGCGGATGAACACGGCTGACGGCTACCGTTCCGTCCGGGTGAACTTTATACAATTTAGCAAATGTTCGGAGCTGTTCCAAAAACTCAGCTACTCCTTCTTCTCCAAATTCTTCTCTTGTAGCTGGTACAAAATCTCTTAAAAGATTACGTAATAACTCTTCACGTTTCTCAGGATGCTTAACTAGGTATGAAACAGAACAAGTCTCAGGGATTATTACATGACTAGCTCCCAAAACTACGCCTAATTTCGCATCCTTCCCCGGCTCAATAGCCGCAGTTGTTAATTCATCCGTTGGAGCAGCGAGAACGTCAGCCATAATAGCATTTCTTAAAACAAGGATCATAGGCATTGTCTCTTCATTATGATGCGCGATTCGCTGAAAAGAGGGCGACTCTCGGGTACTGTCGTCCAAAGTTTGATAAGAGTTAGACAGAGCTTGAAACGCAGAATTATCACGATTTATTAACTCATCTCTTGTCATACCGACTTCATAAGATGGAATCACTGGATACCCTCCTAACAACCCTGTTTGCCTTCCCTTCAGATGACTTACTCGATTAGATAGTACGCTTTCAGCCTGTTGAAGCCCGAGGGCTCCAACCCCAACTCCAGCGGTGTATCCAAGACCACGTTTTATCAACTGTCGTCTTGTTAAAGACTTTGTTATATTCTGATCCCTACTACCCCTATATACTCCATACCCCACGAGTGGAAGAACTACTCCTGCACCAAACCCAACTTTTGCACGTAGCTTCATAGTGTTACTAGAAGCAATATCCTTTTGGATCTTTGCATACTCATCCGTTTGGGCATTTTCTATCGCAACTTGCTGCTCTGCACGATACCTCTCCTGAGTTTCTCGATCTAACTTGTTCCCTATATAATCAAGATAGTTTGGTACAGTTGACGTAACAGGATCACCCAGTATCAGATCTGCTCCATTCTCAAAGGCATAACGAATCGGCCAGAAGTTAAGAGAAAGTTTATTTATGTCA
>Ga0105046_10018356_pt1 | contig 10648 bp, 11 predicted proteins | sample MAT03_FD_78385 | JGI IMG/M metagenome (GOLD analysis project Ga0105046, IMG submission 78385) | Freshwater microbial communities from Lake Fryxell liftoff mats and glacier meltwater in Antarctica - MAT-03 (megahit assembly) | ecosystem: Environmental > Aquatic > Freshwater > Ice > Liftoff...
CTCAGCACGCCTTGGCGGGTCAAAAACTCGGCATCTTCTTTGGTAAAAATATCATTGGTGATGACGGCAATCGAATAGTGCTGGCTCAGAGTGCGGCAGAGCTGTTCTACTAAGGCCGTTTTGCCTGACCCAACGGGGCCACCGACACCAATTCTGACGGGTTTTCGCATAGCGTATGAGTCCTAGGTTGCAGGCGTGAATCGACTGACGCCAGCAGTTTACCATCAAGTATCTGCATGGGGAGGGGGCAGATCATGGCGATGTGTCTGATGGCTGGAATGCTCATGACTGCTGGATTGGAACATATACTGTTTACCCACAAAAGGGGTGAGGCGCTGCTCGTAGGGCACCGCCAGTCGCTCTAGCATCTCGGCAATCATGGCATCTGCCGGGGTCAGCAGTGCAGTCTGAGTAAAGCGCACGGGGCGGTGCAAGTTACCCAGTTGAAACCCCACGATGCCCCAGGTGAGGGCATCCCCCGGAGTAATGACCAGTACCTGTTCTGGAGCTGCCTGGACGGCGATCGCCACCCCATCGGCGATCGCCAACACGTCTCCATCCAATAGTTCTGTGCCTCGTGGCAGCGACACCCGCAGTGTGCGACCCCCCACACTGTGCAGCACCCCATGGGGACTCAACCGCTCCTCTGCTGTGAGCACCACAAAATCGGTCTCACTGTACTGATTTTGTAGATCTGCCAAGGTTCCCAGAATTGTTGCAATCACCGTCACGGCTGTTTTACTCCGCCCTGCATTCAGGTTTGGGCATGTCCTCTAGCCAGAGTTTACAGTTCCAGTCAATTTCCAACAATCACTGATTCAGGCGCATTGGGGATGTTCGCAGATGCCTTAGGCGGTTGATCGGGCGGTTGCTCGGGCAGTTGCTCGGGCGATAGTCTTGCTCCACCCTGCTTCTCATGGCTCTGGTTCCACAAAATCATCGAAAGCAACCCGTCTACTAGTCCATTGCCTGCACTGTTGCTGCCGACTAAGATGTCGGGAATCAGTCGAACGTGGCGATCGCCAATAATTTGCATCAACTGCATGGCCGTGTAGCTACTGGCTCCTAATGCTTCTACTCCAGCTCCGTAGGTTTCTGCCCGCGCATTGCCCGTGGCGCGGATTGAGTCGGCCTCCGCCACCGCCTTTAACTTGACAGCCTCTGCTTCCCCATTGGCGCGTTTAATATCGGCCTTGGCTTGCAGGTCAGCAATGCTAACGTTTTGCTCAGATTTCACCATTTGCTGCTGAATATCTGCCATCGCCGTTTCGCGCACCAACTGCTGACGCTGGGTTTGCGCCATCTGCTGCACTTCGTAGGTCTTGCGCTGCTCTTCGGCAATTTTGCGATCGGTTTGGGTTTGCATCAGCGACTCAGGTGGCTGGATGTCGCCAATTAGGGTGTCGATCGCCTGCACATCGTAGCTACGCAGCGCCTGCTGAATATATTGTGCGGCCTCCGCCTGTCGCTCACTGCGGGCGCTGAGAAAATCTAGCACCGTATAGTCTTGCGCCGAGTTGCGGAAATAGTTGCCCACCGTGGGTTCCAGCACATGATCCACCAAGTTTTGCATGGCTCCCACGCGGGAAATCACCTTCGGCGCATCCAGTGCGCCCACATGGATAATCTGGGCAATTTCTAAATCAAAGGCAAAGCCATCCTTCGAGCGCACCTTGAGCGAATTCAGCTTCGAGTCATAGTTATGCCGCTCAGTTCGCACCGACCAATTCAGCACAATATTAGTTGTGGGCACCAGTTCTACCTTCATCACATGCGTGTTCAGCGGATGCTTACCGGGATACAGCGGCTCTGTCCACACGCCCTTATGACCGGGATGCACCAGGTCGCCGTGGGTAAACGAGACGCCGCTCACATCTTCATGCGCCTTGCCGACATAGGAAATTACCACCCCCACATAGCCAATCGGGATTTCGGTCATTGGCGTCTGGTCTACCTCCACACACCACGGGTTCAGGTTCCACGACCCTGAGAGCAGCACCTGCTCCTGCAAGCCCCGGCGGCCACCCGCCTGAATAAACAGCTCCCCATTTTGGAAATTATTGTGACCCGGAACCGTCGGCCCCGCAATTTCTCCTGGCTCAATTGGCAACCCATCCAGCGCCGTCACAATTCCCACCTTATCGGCGGTGACCGTGTAAACCTTCAGCTTCTCAGAATCCATCCCGTGCTGATTGGCCGTGGCACTGGTAATTACTTTAAACAGCGCCGTATTAATCCGATAGGTGCCAGCCGTCAGAAAGCCCATCTGCCGACCCTTTTCGCCATGGTTGAGCAAAAACTTGCGAGCATCTTGAAAATTGTCGCAGAGCACGGTTTTACCCAAGATCCGTTCGGGGGGAATCGCGACTCCATCGTTGGCCACCAGCAGGGCAATTTCTCCCTGCGGCACCACAATCATTGGCATTTTTTGAATCGAAAACTGCCAGGGGAAATAGCCCCAGTGCCAGCCAGGAGAAAGGGTGTCGGCCTGATATCCGGCTTCCCCATTTAGCGCCACTAGCCCTCCAGGGGGCAAGCGACCGCCAAACTTTTTGACCACTACCCCCACTTCTTTTTCACTAATAATCATCAACCCCGTCACCGACGAGAAAAAGAACAGCCCTCCAATCAGCAGTACGCCCCCCACCAAGAACGGGTTAAAGGAATTGATCAAGCCCATTTGCTGAATAGTTGAGCCGGATGCCGGAAATTGGAGGGATGCAAGCTGAGTCGAAGTTGTTACAGGGTGATTGGCTAGCTGGCTAGTTCGGGGCAGCGTAGTTGTAGAAGCAGTCGGGTGAGTGGCCAAAGGGCGAGTGGCCAAATTGGCTTGGGCAGAAGGAGCGGCTATGAGCGCTGTGACTGTTAGTGCAAAGACCGCAACAGCAGAGGCAGCAGCAGAGGTCATCAGTTGAGCGGCTTTACGAGACTGTTGAAGCGAAGTCAGCCTAGAAAACACGGGTTGAATTTTCATAGAGATACGGTACTCTACCGTATTACAGAGTTGTATCTCTCACCCTGACACAGATTTCTCGATACCCGTCAAAAATTCAGAATTGGGTTTACAGTTCTGCTCAGATGCCTGAGATATAAATTTAGTGATCAAATTCCAGCCAATTCGTTACTATTAACGTCCGAATACGGTAAAACCACGATTAAATTCATCTATCCATTGAAGACCGGGGCACGGGGAGAACGGGTATGCACTTATCAACGTTTTTGGCAGTGCAGCGCTGCCTTTTTAAGAACAGATCGGCTCAGCCAACCTCAACAAGCTGGATTGGCCGAAAGGAAGCGGTTTTGGGGATGGCGATCGCCATTCTTGTCACGGGTTTGGGCACACCTGCTGGGGCAAATCAGCCTACTAGAGCCAATGACGTTTCATCTCCTTCCCCCACCCACGCTGCCGTATTCCAGCTCATCTTTGTTGACCCCATTTCGGGAAACGATCGCAGCGGCGATGGCACTCAGCGATCGCCCCTCCGTAGTATTACTCGCGCGGTGCAGTTAGCTCAACCCAACACAGCTATATTCCTGGCAGCAGGCACCTACAGCTCCCAAACTGGCGAGCAATTTCCGATTATGCTACCGCCAAATGTTAGCCTTCAAGAAAATTTTTCCGGCGACGAACGCGGGATTACCATTCAAGGCGACGTAGTAGGTGGCCAATTATTGGGTGCTATTACCACGGGCAATTTGGCTGAAGCTCGTCCGGCAGCCAGCAATAGAGCGATCGCCCCAGCATCCAGTCCCGCTACCTCTAGAGCGGCAGCACCCTCAACCCAATCTGCATCCAGCTTTTCAGCATTAACGGGCGACTATCCGCCGGGAACCCTTCCACCCAATTCCCAATTCCGTTCTCGTAACTGGACAAGTACCACCCGTCCTAATACCGTAGCGGTGCCCGCAAATCCTCTTAGGCCCGGTGGCTCAAGCACTTCAGCGGCGACCAATCCTGCTGTAGAATCGCCCAGATACACGGCATTCCGGCGGGGTGCTCCTACGCCATCCGCCACCGCAGCACCAGCTTCAACCTTGAGCCAAACGCGATCGCCAGATGGGTTTTCAGCTCCGTTACCTCAATCGAGTGCTGCTATTTCTATCCCCGTGCCGCCGCCCTTAGAGTCTGGTCGCTATCGGTCTCCCGGTGGATTCAACACCTCGCAGGGCGGTATGGGAACGGCCTCGCCTATCCCGACGCAACCCATTTTGAACTTCCAGGAAAGCGTTGAGATCCCAGTTCTGGCTCCTGCACAGCAGGTAGCTATCGTTAATCGCTCAGACTCGTCTATTAACCGTCGCCCCACAGCCGCACGCCCCAGCCGCAGACCTCGCTACGATTTACTCCCTGTCCCTAACCCCAACGTTCCTCTGGGTAATATTGGCAATCTGCCCACAATTACCGTGTCAGGCGCGGCTAGCCCACGGCGATCGCCTTCCAGTGTTCCCGTTATCAGCCGTGCCGCCGAATTGGGGCTGCGCTACCGGGTAGTGGTTAACACAGGCGATCGCAGCACTCAGGAACGAGTGCTTCAGCTTTTTCCAGAAGCGTTTTTGACCTATGACGACGATCGGGACGTTGTAATCCAAGTAGGAGCATTCAACGAACGAGATAATGCTGAAGACGTTGAAACTGTGCTTGAGCAAAACGGCATTCGAGCCAGAGTAGAGCGCGTTGATTGAAAAGTCGATTAGTTGACGCTATTTCCCCTTTTTACGTCCAGCAGTTGCATCAACCAAATCCAATTCCGTTAAGCGAAAAGTAACGAGCTTATCCCAATTGCCACCTTCAAACAAAACAGCCGCCTTGCCATTGCTAATGCGTTGAACCAATCCCTGAAACCCATAATAGGTATCGTTAGTGTTAATAACCCGAACGGCTGATCCTGGAAAAATCATAAGTCTTATGTAGATCTGGGTAAATTAGATCTGGGTAAATCTGTTCGTTTCAAGCTTAAGGCATTCAGTTCTGCAAAATCACAGTTAGCTATCTAAATATTTTTGTGGGGGATGGCTCCGGCTATGAATTTTGTTTTGGAGGCGCGCAGTGCGCGCCTCCAAAACAAAATTCATGGCTGCAATCAGCAGCACCCTGATGAGTCAGTAGACCTCCTGCATGAATGCTTTTTTGAGGGCGTGAATCCTTTCCCGGTGAAACCGGGAAAGGATTCACGCAGGAGGTCTAGTGCAGGAAATTGGTAGACGTTCTATGATTTAGAACATAACTTAACGTTTTGTAAAATCTTGATTCCAGCTATTCGTCCAACCCAACCCTCGGCGCTATCGGTGCCCTGGTATGTGCTCGAACCCCTCTGGCAAGGTGGAGAAGCGATCGTGCAACAAGGACTTCCCCACCACCAGTTGGCACCCGCTTGGCAGATGCTCCTCCTAGGAGATGGTTCTCCCACTCGCCATCTTCAGTTGCTGACCGGAGAGCCAACGGAGGTGGACGTGCTCGATATGTCTTTGATTGGGATGGCAGGTGATAATGCACCCGAACAGATTGAGGTCGTGCCGGGTCCCCGACTGCGACGACAGGTATGGTTGCGGACTGCTTCTGGTCAGCGTCTTGCTTACGCTACGTCGTGGTGGGAAGCAAGTCACGTTGACGACTATTTGCAGAACCGATCGCTTCCCATTTGGGCGAGCTTGAGTCGTCTCAGAACCGAACTTTACCGAGATATTCAAGGAATCCACTATGGGCACTGTCTGGCTCTGGAAGTAGCCTTCGAACAGGTTGGCCCATTTTGGGGTCGTCATTACTTGTTCTGGCACCACGGACGGCCATTGACTCTCATCTACGAGGTATTTTCGCCTTACCTAGTGAAATATTTAGGACCTGTACAGATAAACTAGCAAGAATTTGTACTCTTAAGTTTTGAGGATAACACCTGTCGAAAGCAGGGAGAGAATTTTGTATAGCAGTCCCAAATAATTTGTGAGAGGTGGAATTGACCCCCGGATTCCCGATTGAGCTATTAAAGTTAGGTCTTCCGCAGTTGAGTGATGTTGCAGGTGCTTCACACCTGCAACATCACTCAAATTTCTTGGTTTTTGTGTGAGACGCATAGGTCTTAAAAGTAAAGAGGTAATGGTTTCGGCCATGACTTCTTTTACTGACGAAACCAGCGATAAGTAGTTCAACCTAAATAGTTCAACCTAAATATAGCGGTAGCCATGATCAATAGGACGACTCCCTGTCATTCCCGCGCAGGCGGGAATCCATCTGCTCGATAGGTGCCAGCGTCATTCCCGCCTGCGCGGGAATGACGCTGGCATGTCCTAAGCTTTATGACTATGGCTATAAATATAAAATCCTAAAACCCTGCGCCGCCCGCTGTGCGGGCGGCGCAGGGTTTTAGGATTTGGTTTTTACTTAAGCCCACCTACTTACTCTGAAAGGATAGGATAGATAGCTAAAAGGGTACTAACGAATGGTCAAGATATAACGCCCACGTCCGTTACGGTCGTAAGCGTTTGCAATCACTCGATACGTTCCAGATTGAGGCAGGGTGACTGTGATCACAGAATTGGTGCTATTGGGAGTCGCATCGTCATTCTGTTCAATCACTTGGCCATCTGAATCCATCAAAATCAGATATGTATCGAAGTCATTGCTTTCCATGGTAATCATCACAGTCTGCCCGCCCGTTCCTTGAAACGAGTAGTCTTGGTAAAGACTGTTGTCTTCTTGCAATACTGGAGAGTTAACATCCAGTCGTCCTTGCTCTCTAAGTAAAACTCCGGCAGCCGGCGAGGGCGAAGATGGAGCCGCGTTACCCGTTGCAACACGCACGCTGTAACTGCCAGATTCTCCCGATTCAAACGTATTAGCCAAGATGGTGTAGATACCGTTGCTAGGCAATGTTGCAGTTAGGCGAGAATTGCGATCGCCCCCACTGTCATTGTCTTGCCCTACTTCATCGCCGTCAGGAGAAAGCAAAATCAGGTAAGCATTTAGCTCACGGCTAGTCATCTCTACTACTACCTGTTGTCCGGCTCGGCCTTCAAACGTGTAAGTGTTGTAGTAACTATTATCAGATTGAAGCACACTGCTGTTGCTGTCGAGTCTGCCTTGGAGCGGTGCCCCATTGAGCGAAATTCGCTGGGCGACTTGCCCTCCACCCAGCATGGGCGACTGTTGAGCAGTACGGGGTGCCCGACCCTCTCGCACCGCCACTAAGAAGGGCTGCACTCGCTCAATCGAGATCGCAAATCCGATACCTGTATTCCCGCCTGAACCTCTGGGCGAAAAGATAGCGGAATTAACGCCAATCATAGCGCCTTGACTATTGAGCAACGGGCCACCTGAATTACCAGGATTAATTGCAGCATCGGTTTGAATTAAGCCGCGACTAGCATCAAGTCGGCTGATAATACCTGTTGTAAACGTCCCTTGGAATTGTCCAAAAGGGTTGCCAATGGCGAAGGCACGCTGCCCCACTTCGACAGAACCGGGGCGAGCAATTGATACGGTAGGAAGATTTGCCTGACCTCGAATTCTAACAGCGGCCAGATCTAATCCTCCTTCGCCAAATGCAATTACGTCAGCTTGCAACCGCCGACCGTCGGACAGCGTAACAGTAACGGTTTGGGAACCGCTGACAACATGGGCATTGGTCAACACCAACCCATCTGAACTAATGATGCTACCGCTGCCTGTACCAGATTCAGCTTCGATTGATACGACAGCCGGACTTGCCGCTTGATAAACACGGACATTAACACCTTCCTCGGCATCTTGAGCCAGAGCAGTGCTGGATAAACCAGAACGAGTCAGACTCAAGAATGATTGAGGCAAGAAGGCATCTAGAACCAGAAGACTGGTTGCAGCAGCGACGATAGTGGTGGAAAGTGCTAAACGGGGAAAGGTTGTACTCATGCTGTGAGGGTGGTGTGTCTACGGTCTGTTTAATGGTCTAGTCTGGTCGTTGAAGGTTGTTTTCTGTCTAAAGCCGAGGCTTAACGTGCGAACAAAGCACCGTAAAGCGACATTCAAGCAGCGATCGCCCCACTACCGTTTGCTGCCCTTTCTATTTTCTACAACGCTTTAGAACTCGTCCAGGAAAACTTGAAAGGTCAAGTGTTAGCGGCAACGAACTCTCTACAGTTCTTTTCTATTCTGCCAACAACTCTAGCCAAGCGTCATCTGGCAATATTTTAATCTGTGTAATGAATTAGGGTAGTCCTAAATTGGTCATGATTTTTTGAAGCGCGGGCTTTGCCCGCGCTTCAAAAAATCATGACATCAATAAGTAGGTGGGCTTAATTAAATATTAAGATTCTAAAACCCTGCGCCGTCCGTACAGCGGGCGGCACAGGGTTTTAGAATTTGGTTTTATTTAGGTTGAACTACTTACCACTATCCAAATTAGTGATTCAGCCTCAATGAAAACCAAGCTCTACGATCCTACATAGCCTGCCAGGGTGAATAAGTCTGCCAGGGTGAATACCGCAGGATTCCAGCGCTAATTACACTTAATGAATAAATTTAAAGCCCGGAACGGTCAAACACTACAATGTCCCACTGGCCATTGGCATTAGACTCAAATGCGATCGTGTTACCGTCTCCGCTAATGGTAGGATTTCGCACCTCTGCGGCTAAGTTGGCCGTTAGATTTTGCAATCGGCGCACTTGGCGATCGTATCGATAAATATCTACATCACCGCCGTGGCTAGCAGCAAACACAATGTAACGACCGTTAGTAGACACGCCGGGATGAGAGGCCACACTATCAACCGAGTTCAAGCCTGGTAGATCAACCAAATTGCGACTCACCAAGTCATAGAGATAAACATCCTGACTGCCATTACGGTCAGAGATAAAGACCATGTAGTCTCCGACAATCTGCGGTTCGTGCTCAGTGTAGGGACTGTTGAGACTACGCCCAGCCGAATCATAGGGCAATGTCATCAAGCGTGGGTAACTGAAGTTACTCAGAAAAAGTACAACGAGGGCGATCGCCACAATGACTGGAGCAAGTTTCACAAAACGGGTATGAGGGAATAAAGACAGCGGACGTGGCCTAATCTACACCCTACACCGTTTACCACTGCCTTTTACGTTCCGTTGTGAATCTGACACCTGTTTCTCAAAACCCAGGAACAGATGAGAGTAGCTCTAAACGCACGTACATGGGCGTAATTAAACCTAAAACCCTAAAAGTCTGTGCCGCCCGCGCAGCGGGCGACACAGACTTTTAGAAGCTTGCATCGATCGCCAGTCCTTTCTCTAGTCGGAGAGAATGCCGTCTTTTTTGATCTTACGATCGAGCCGTTCTAAGATGAGGCGCTGCCAGTTGGGGCGATCTTTCAGCTTTTCTAGTTCTTTGGGCTGGGTTGTTTCCAAGAAGCGCTAGAACTTATCGCGATCGATGGCAAACTCGCGATCGAAGTCAGCCGGGTTGCCTTTTTCATAGCGAGAAGCTTCCACCAACGATCGCTCTATACAGTTTTTGAGGGCTTGTTCGTTAAGTAGTTCAACCTAAAAAAACCAAATTCTAAAACCCTGCACCGCCCGCTGTGCTAGCGGTGCAGGGTTTTAGAATCTTATATTTAATTAAGCCCACCTACTTAGTTTGGCTGACCATGACAGCTTTTTTAGCTAAGGGTTGAAGGGATAAGAACCGTTTGATGATAGCTAGTTTGGGTATTCATTTCGCTTTAAGTGCATTGCGGAAGGTGTTAGCAGCTTCTAGGCGAGAAGTTTGTGCCATCAACACGCAACGGGTGAGCAACTCAATATCGAGCGTGCCTAATTCGGGAATTTCGCTTTTAGAAATCTGCTCATACTCCGACTCTCGCAGGCGATAAAGGCTAAACACGCCATCTTCCCAAAACCAAACTTCGGGAATGGCGAGTGCCCGATAGTGATTCAGTTTTTTAAGACTGCCGCTGGTAAAAATCACTTCGATGACTAAATCGGGGATTGGCTTGGATGCCCCAAAACAGTAAGACTCGTCGGGTTCGGCAGAGGCTTCGCCTTCCCGCTCTTGGGTGGTGGAACCAAGGGGTTCAAACTCAATGCTCATTTCTAGGCAAAACAGTTCAAGGAGGAACCCAATAATGGTTTTGAAGAATTCATGTTCGCGCCCTGGCATGAGGATTTCAACGGTGTTGTCATAGTAAAAAAGCCGCACATTGCGAGTATCACCAAACCCTGACTGAATCAGCTTGAATTGCTGCCAGGTAATGCCAGAATGGATAATTCGTTGATCAGGGGATGGGGGCTTGAGTCGTTCGGGCTGAAGTTGAACCATCGGATTGTTTCTCCTACAGTGTTTCTATTTTAGTCGGATCGTTCAATGCAGTTTTCGAGACCTTGTTCGTTGGTTTGGCTGACCATATTCTGAAGTTTTCCCTAGTCGAGATTTTCGTCTTGCTGAATCTGTTCAATGCAATTTTTTAGTAGCTGTAAGTCTTGTTGCATGACGTTCCACACAACACGAGTGTTAATGCTGAAGTAGGCAGGGGCGATCATATCTCTTATAGAACCCATTTGACATCTAATTAGAATTGAGATTTGGGGCGATTTTTGGGCAGTAGGGGCGAAGCATTTGCACTCGAATTGACGCTGCGTTGCCAGAATATTGATGCAAATGCTTCGCCCCTACAGAATATTCGCGATCACCGGAAAGATGTCAAATGA
>Ga0105046_10018358_pt1 | contig 10647 bp, 9 predicted proteins | sample MAT03_FD_78385 | JGI IMG/M metagenome (GOLD analysis project Ga0105046, IMG submission 78385) | Freshwater microbial communities from Lake Fryxell liftoff mats and glacier meltwater in Antarctica - MAT-03 (megahit assembly) | ecosystem: Environmental > Aquatic > Freshwater > Ice > Liftoff...
CGGCAACACAAAGGGCAGCACATGGGCAGGAATGAAGAGCACATCCAGTCTGTGTTGCATAACCTCATGCGCCAGGGCGCGATGGGTCCATAGGCGCCGCGCGGGCAGCACTCTGATTTCAACATCCGGTTGGGCGGCTTCTGGTATTTGCGTGGAAAAAAATCTGTCTGTCGGCTGTTCATCCACATAGAGTCGCCACTGATGTTTGGTGGCCACAGGTAGTGCGAGCAGGTGACGAATCAGCTCTAGCGCATACCGTTCTGTGCCAGTCCGCTGGGCGCGTAATGCGCGCGAGGCGTCAATGCCAATCAACATACGTAGCCAAACTTAAGTTGTAAACATTCACGCACCGCCGCCGCGATTGGGCCAAGGCGTAAGATGCGCGGTCCGCCATTGTCCAGATGCACCAAATCCACAATCGTGCTGGGCTGGGCTGGGCGCGGGGCATCTTGTGCGCTTGGATCGCCGGCAAGCAGCAAGGGGATGCGGCCATCGAGTTGCGCTAATACTTCGGCGGCTGTCACCGTGTCTGGCGCGCCGCTGCGATTGGCGCTGGTGGCCGCTAAAGGGCCTGTCTGTTGGATCAATGTGCGCACCGCCGCATGTGCAGGCATCCGCACAGCTACTGTGGGCTGGCCAGCAGTTAGCACAGGCAAGAGGGCGGTCAATGCCGGCAAGACCAATGTCAGCGGACCAGGCCAAAATTGTTCGATCAGGGTTTGCGCGACAGGTGAAACCGGTGTCGGCGTCAACTGATCCAATTGCGCCAGATCGCCAATCAGCACAGGGATCGCACGTTCGGGGGGACGATCTTTGGCTTCGTATAGTTTCTCAATCGCCACTGCACTATCAAAGCGAGCCATCAAGCCGTAGACGGTATCGGTTGGGGCCGCGATGATTTGCTCAGCCTTCAGCATGGCCCATGCCGTTGCTTGCGCGGTTGGATGATCAATCGAAAGTACTTGGGTTTGCATGTTCTAACCTGTCGCTTTGCCCACAATGTTGCGCAACGCAAAACTGGGCAACCAAAATTCACTTGTATAGACGCCGGGTTCGCTTTGCTGTAAACTGTTGTCGTTTTGTCATTCTAGCCCATGTGCGGTTCTAGTCGCTGCGCAAATGGTAGTTTTTAGAGCTAATCCAAGTGCAATCTCAGGAGATACTGAAGCGCATTTTACGTATCTATCCCGCCACGTGTTATACTATCAGGCACAGAGGTCGCCGTCAATTAGAAACTCACTTGTAAGTGAGAAATGCGGTTGACCAGTTGCCTTACTAGTGCTGAAGGTTGTAATCTTTTGTCATTGGCCTTTCGCCGGCTGTCTATTGTCGAACTCTAGATAGGTCATGCTTTATGTTTACATTGCGTCAACTATTGATCGATGCCTTATGGGTTTTGGGATTGGCTGGCCTGTTGGCAACCTTTAGCTATATGAATTGGGCGCGCACTGTACGTTCCGGGGGTTGGAAAACCATGTTTAGCCTACCGCGCTTCCTAATTCCCATGTGTGTAAGTTTAGAACTGTTTTGTATTGGGTTGGCTGTGAACGGCGCCATGGCATACCAGCCCGCTCCCTGGTGGGAGACGGCGGCTTGGAGTGGATTGGCCCTCATCTTTGCCATTCAGACAATCATATATGGCTGGGCCGGCATACAACGCGGCTGGGACACACCGATTGAGGAAAGAGACGAATATGAGCGAGCGAAACGTGGCAGATGATTGGAAATTGGAAGAGACTGGTGAGACCCTAGAACGTTGGAAATTGCAGGCTGCCGAACAGAATGCCGTCGCGCCGTGGCAATTGCAAGATCCAAACCGCGGCGAGAACGCCTGGCAGCCGATTGATTACAATCGTGATCGAGGCGGCGCTGGCAATTGGATTTTGCCTTCGCTGGTTATACTTTCCTTTGTCGCGGTTGTCGCCTATATGGCCTGGATCGGGCTGACCCGACTGGGCTTACTTTCACCAACCGCTCAAGCAACTGCAGAACCGACGGTGGTTGCGGCCATTGTCACCACGCCAGAGGTTGCTGACCCGGTTGTTGGCGCCAGTGATGCATTGACACCGACTGCCACGACAGAACCAACCCAAGCCGTAGCACCTACGCCACTCATTGAACCGACGGTTACGCCTGTGCCAACTGTGGTGCAATTGATCCAGCAGTTTGTTGTCATCACCGATACCGCTGGTGTGAATGCCCGCAGTGAACCAAACACCACTGCGGCCGTTGTTCAACTGTTGAATGCCGGCCAGCGTTTCCTGGTGGCAGAAGAGAGCAATGGTTGGTTACAAATCGCCTTAGCCCCGAACCAGATCGCTTGGGTGGCGGCTGATGTGGTTAGCCGCACATCAGAACTGGTAACCCTCGACCTGGCCAATCAACGGCGCGGCGAGTATGGATTGCCACCGCTTGCCGCCCCATCTACGCCATCAACAACGGCTGGGGCGCCTGTGACGGGTACTGTGCCAGTTACAGTGGCGACTGGTTTAACCAATCCATTAGGCATTGCTCTGTCACCGGCGGCGCCAATTACGGCCACGATTAGCATCACGGATGGTCTCAACGCCCGCAGTGAGCCGGCGCTTGATGGTGATGTTGTTACGCTATTGCCAGGTGGGGCCAGTTACCGTGTTGTGAGCCGTTCACCGGATGGCCAATGGTTGCAGGTGCGGCTGACAGATGGCACACTAGCGTGGGTATTTGCGCAATTGGTAACAATTACCGGTGATGTGACGACATTACCACTTCCCGGTGCTCAGGGCGCTATTACAACTACGCTTCCAACAACGTCAATCGCGATTTTGACGCCGACCGTGGTGGCAACGCCAGCGACGACAAGCACGGTTGCCGCCGGGTCTGCCACAGCTACGGTCAGTAGTTTGTCGGGTGCAAGAGCACGTCCAGTCCCGGATCGGGAAATAGAGTCAGATGAGCTTTATCCATTTGAGGCTGTTTTGCCGGTCGTTGGGCGCAGCGCCGATAATGAGTGGGTGCAGGTCGAGTTGGAGCCAGGGCGCTTGGCTTGGATCTTAGTTTCGGCTGTTCAACTGAATGTCGATCTGGCAACTTTGCCCGTCGTTGCCACGCCCTAACTGGAGGATCATGGCCGACTACCGGCTCGGCTCGCTGCTGTGGTCAATTGGGTTGATCGTCGGCGGTGTGCTGCTGCTGCTCTTCAACTTTGACCAATTTACTGCCTACGAACCCTGGGCTCAATATGCATTGACCGGGGTTTTGGCCTTAAGCGGGATTGGCTTTCTGGGCGCCTTTTTGTCAGCGCGCCAACACTGGTGGCGTCTGATCCCTGGCTGGACGCTGCTGGCACTTGCCGCGATGGTCTATCTGAGCACGTTGCCAACCGTGCGCGTGCAACTGAGCGCTGCTATCCTGTTTGTGGGGCTCGCCCTTGCCTTTGCCCATGTATACTTGTTGGACCGCGCTGAACGCTGGTGGTCGATCATCCCTAGCGGCTTTATGCTTGTGCTTGGTCTGGTTGTCGGCATTAGTAGCGTTGTTACGGACTTAGAATTATTGGGCACTTTCCTCTTTGTTGGCTTGGGTCTGGTTTTTTTTGTCCTCTACGCGTTGGGGGGCCGTCGCCGTCAATGGTGGGCCATCATCCCAGGCGCTGTGCTTACCCTGTTTGGTCTCTTTGTCTTTGCGCGTGAAAATGACAGCCAGAATACATTGCTGCGTTGGTGGCCGCTCTTATTGGTTTTGATCGGGATTGGCTTTGCAGTGCAGGCGTTGCGCCGCCCGCCATCACAACCTTTGGTGGTGAATCAAGCGCCCGCCCTGCGCCCGCTACCCCGCCCGCTGCCCGTGCCCGACAAAGCAAAAGCAAATCCCAGCGCGCTGATCGACTATACCCGCCCGGCGCCTGGGGCAAGCGTTGAAATATTACCCGATCGAGATGAGTAAATAGGTGAGAAGGCATCAAGATGAGTGAAAATCGTGTGGTCAAGATTACGCTGGTACAAATGGATTGTCGTCTCGGCCAACCGGCAGAAAATTTTGAGCGGGCCGCGCACTTTGTGGAGGAAGCTGCTCGCCGCGGTAGCGATCTGGTCTTATTACCCGAATTGTGGAGTACTGCTTATGATCTGGAAAATGCGGTGACGCACGCATCACCTTTGGCGCAACAGGCTGGTGAAGCAGGTTGGTTTGGGCGTTTTGCTGGATTGGCAAAACAACACGGGGTTTGGCTTTCTGGATCGCTGCTAGAAACACGTGATGGCAAATTTTACAACTGTATGCCCCTCTATGCGCCCAGTGGTGAATTGAGCGGCGTCTACCGTAAAGTGCATCTTTTTCGCCTGATGCAAGAAGAGCAATTCTTAGGCCCTGGCAACGAAACTACCTTACTCGATCTGCCATGGGGCAAAACTGGCTTGGCGATCTGTTATGATCTGCGTTTTCCGGAGTTGTTTCGCCGCTACGGCTTGAATGGGGCGCAGTTGATGCTGATTCCTGCTGAATGGCCCCATCCGCGGCGTGAACATTGGCGCACGCTCCTGCGCGCCCGCGCGATTGAAAACCAATGCTTCGTGGCTGCTTGTAATCGGATTGGCAATAGTAAAGGCAGTGATTTTTTCGGTGCTTCCGCCGTTATCGACCCGTGGGGTGAAACGCTGATTGAAGGCGGCGAAACCGAAGCACTGCTCACCGTGACCATTGATCTTGCGGTCGTTGACGCCGTCCGCCGTCGCATCCCCGTCTTTGCCGACCGCCGCCAAGAACTCTACTAGATTATATGATTTTTGATTTACGATTTACGAAGTTGGCTTGTGTACGAGAAATATTCGTAAATCGTAAATCAAAAATCGTAAATAATTTATCCTTCTCGCACTACAATCGTATCGCCTTCCATACTTTCGATCACGGCCAGGCTGATGATGGGCACATTCAGGCTGGCCAGATGGGCGCGTCCGCCCTCAAAGTTTTTTTCGACAATGCAGCCAATACCGCACAAGGTGGCGCCACATTGGGCCACCAGTTGCGCCAGCGCAGCAATCGTCTTGCCACTGGCCAGAAAATCGTCAATCAAGATGACGCGATCCGTGGGCGATAGATATTCTGGCGATACAATTAACTCGACAATGCCACCCTTGGTGTGGCTGGGTGCGCTGGCGCTGTAGACGCCGCTGGTCATGGTCACTGGTCGGCTTTTGCGCGCATAAATAATCGGTACGTTAAGCACCATGCCCGTGGTCAAAGCCGGCGCAATACCGCTTACCTCGGCTGTGATAATCTTGGTAATGCCAGTCGCGCCCGCAGCGGTAAAACGCTGGGCAAATTCTTGTCCCATACCCATTGTTAACTGTGGGTCAAGTTGATGGTTGATAAAGCCATCGACTTTTAATATCCCGCGGCCCAAGTTGCGCCCCTCACGGCGGATGCGTTCGACTAAAGCTTTCATATCGAGTTGATTGCTCCTTGACTGATGATTGTCTTTGCTATCCAGCAATTTTTACCAGGTGTGCCGCCGCCGTCTGTACCCCACCCAGCGCCGCAAACTCCGCCTGTAGGGCCTGGGCATGGGTGCGATAAACGGCAAGATCAGGCAAAATCTGCGCTAGGGTTTGTTCCATTCGCGCCGCCGTGGCCTCCCTAGCGGGTAAATGGAAACCCACGCCGCTGCGCGTGACGCCCTGCGCTTGATGACTCTGATCGGCGGCATGCGGCACCACAATTTGGGGGATGGCATGGGTAATGATGGCATGGGTGACGCCCGCACCGCCGTGGTGAATGGCCGCCGCCACATTGGGTAGCACACGATTCAAATCGATTAATTCTTCAATGACAGCATCATCGGGCAACTGTTGGCGCAACGTTTGGCGTTGCGCTGCGGATAATTGTCTACCGAGCGCCAAAATTGGCAGACAACCCAGTTCATTAGCTGCACGTGCGGCGGCGATAAAGAAATTTAGATCATTACCAAAACTGGTGCCTAACGTAATAAAGACCCAGGGTTTTGTATCGGGCCAGGCCGGCAACTGATTATTGCTGGGTGCCGCCACACCGCCAACATGACGCGTTTGACGGAGCAACGCCAGCCCGCGGTGCCAAGAAGGGCTCCAATAGCTGATATGCAACGTGGGCGAGAGCAAGGCCGGGGGGCCATCTGCTGTCCAGTTAACCCCAGAAATAGCAAAGTGTGCACATAAGCGTTGCAACCGTTCTCGCGCCAGTTGGATCACCGCTTCGTTGCCCGGTGTTACTTTTGGATACAGCGCCGGCCAACCCGCCACAACAAACCGTTTGCCCACCGCCTCGGCTGCAATCCCCGCCGCACTTATAAACATCTCACTCACGAGCACATCTGGTTGCACCGCTCGCGTCAGATCGATCAATTCCACTGTGGCCTGCGCTACGCGGTCTTCGTCCAGCCATTGATCCAGGGCGCGTTCGGCGCGTAGGCGTTGCAGGGTCGCCGCGTCCATATCACTGCTGGGCTGCAAGGGTGGTGGTGGCGGCCAGCGCCAGCCAGTTTCTTGCAACCCATGAAAGGGTATGCTTGCCTGCATCAGCAACGGCATGACCGCTTGCCCGCTGGCCCACAACACTGTATGACCATTCCGCTGTAACTCGATAGCCGTACTCAAATAGCCGCCCCAGTCTAGATGACCGGGCAGTGGGGCCGAGACGAAAAGAAAGCGCATAGCATTTACGATCTACGATTTACGATCTACGATTTACGATTTACGATTTGGATTTACGCGATTGATCGGTGCATCCCGTGATTTCGCAAATCCAAATCGCAAATCCAAAATTATCCACAACCTGGTGTTAGGCGGAATAAGCCACCATCACCGGTGCCAATCCAAAGTGCGCCGTCGGGTGCCGTTGTTGTCGCCAAGAGCGGCCAGACCAGCATGATGCGTTCTGTTACCACGCTGCCATCTGCGCTGCGCCCTAGCCGATAGAGACCTGGGTCGCTGCCATATTGGCCATAGAAAATGGTGCCGTAGGCCCACGTAATACTGGTGGGCGCCGAGGTGTTCGGTAAGGCGAGCACGGGCTTGGTGTACCAATCTGGCGGACTGCCATTCAACGCCAGCGGAAAACCATAAAAGGGCGTCGAATCTTCGGCCAGTCCTGGCGGTACCGCGTTGGGATCGAAGAGATTTACCTCGTCGCCGGCGCTCACATCTTCGGGCACGTTGGTCGCGCCGTTATCGGTGATCCAGAGGCGTCCCGCTGGATCTGTCGTCAACCCATAAGGATTGCGCAGCCCCCGCGCCGCCGTCTGGAAAGTTTCAATCGAGCGTTGGGCGAGCAGTGCATCCAGCGGGGCGCGCACCAGGCGGGCCGCAAAGCGGTTGCCACCGCCTACCACATTGATCGCCGCCGCTTCTGGTATGCCGACAATCGGGCCATCCGAATAACCGTCGATTACGCCGCCGGCTGAAATGTAGAGCCAACCGTTGACAATCGCAATGCCATCGTTGGCATGGAAAAGTTGGCTATTGACGGCAAAACCAACGGCTAGCCGTTCATAGCCGCCGCCATCGACAATGCGTCCTACTTCTCCCGCCCGGCTCAGATAGAGCGCACCGTTATAATAGGTCATACCCGTGATGCGAGTAGATTCGTTGAAAATTTCGCCAAACCCACTATCGTTGTTGGTGTTGTAAGCAGCTATCGAACGGCTGGGGTGATAGGCATCATACAGAATCAGCGGATCGGCGTCTTCACCCAACGGTGTATCGAGCGCCATAAAGAGTGTGCCATCAGGCGCAAAGGCAAGCGCCGTGATACCCCGGTCCAATTTGGTGGCGAGGCGTTGTTCGACACAAAAACCACCGGCGGGCGTCATCCAACCATCACTATCCGATGGCGGCGGCACATTTAATGTACTGGCTTGCAGACCCGTGGCGGCGGCGTTGGCACCGCTGGCAAAGGGCGCCGGGACGCCGCCTGATGGCGCAACTGCTGCGGCTGCGCCAGGGGCAGCTTCGGTGTCACTGATCGGTTCGCGTGCCGCGGCTGTCGTGGTTATCGGCGCACCCGTCTGTGCTACCTGTACCGCCGGGATTGATGTCGCTGTGGGCAACGGAATCGAGTAGATTTTGAAAAGTGAGCTCAATTCTGCGGTGCGCGGTGCAATGCCGCAACTGATTGGTAAAAATAATTCACTGCTAATGAGTTGTTTGGGCGATGTTACATCCGTTTTGCAGGTTTCTGGCACCGCATTGATGTTATCGTCATCCACTGTCAACCAGAGTTGTGAATTTTCGGCGGGGTCTGCGTTTGGCGCCTCCGCAGTGGAAGCTATGGCTGGCTCTGCAACTGGACGTTGCTCGGGCGCGCCGGCGAGAATCCAATTGAGCACCAAGGCTCTTTCCGCGGCTGGCAATGCGCCTGTCAAGGGCATTTTTCCCGAACCCACTTGCTGCCAGAGCAGCGAGCCATCCGCATCACCAGGGATGACCACGGGACCTTTGTTACTGCCCGCCATCAATGCAGCATACTCGGTTACCTGTAAGCCGGCACTCTTGACGACGCCGCTATGGCAGGCGCGACAACTGCGATTGAAAAGTGGCTGGATATCTTCAACATAGCCAAGGGTTGGTTCTGGTGGATTGCTCGGCGCAGCACTGCGGCGGGTGGGAGTAGGGGTTGGCACAAGAATAGTGGGGTTGGTGGCCGTACTACCGGTAACGCGCACCAGGCTTCCTCGTGGGATACGGCCCACTCGACATGCATCGACTTGCGGTGCGCTGCGTACGTTGGTGTTTTGCAGTGTGATGCCATAGACAACTTCACCACTCGCCAAGCAAGCTTGCAATTCTTCTGTCGTCACAACCGGGTGGCTACTTGCGCCGATCTCGGCCAGAATGTTTGGGTCTTGAAATGGAATGTCTGGCCCTTCGTCGGCAACTGCTTTGGGTAGGGTTAGGACAGGAGGACGTGGAGGTGTTGTAGGTGTTGTGGTTCCGCAACTGGTTAGGGCGAACATCAAGATCAAAAAGATAAGCACACGAAAGATGGTACTCTGCATTGGGTTTTACCGTCCGGGTTAAGCTACAGGAACTCTGTAGTGCGAAAGCCAGGGGGATTGGCGAAGATTTGACGGGCCTGCTCGATATCGGTTTGGATCTGGGCGACCAAGGCCGCTAGATTGGCAAACCGTTGTTCATCACGCAAGCGCGCTACGAATTCCACCCGCAACCGCTGACCGTAGAGGTCGCCGGTTTCTCCCGCAGGTGGAAAATCGAGCAGATGAGTTTCGATACGATGATGGATGCCGTCCACCGTTGGGCGCACCCCAAGATTAGTAACGCTCATATAGATATGCGCGCCAATCGGGGATCCCGCCACATCTACTGGTCGGGCATAGGTGGCATAGACGCCGTTGGCCGGTAATAGTTTACCTGGCCGCACACCTAGATTGGCTGTGGGAATACCAATTTGGCGCCCTCGTTGGTCACCCAGATCTACATTGCCTTCCAGATGATAATAGCGACCCAGCAACTCGGCCGCTTCCGTCACGTTGCCTTGCTGTAATGTTTGGCGCACAATGCTGCTGCGTACGGGGCTACCTTGCCAATCTACCGGCTCGACTATGTGCAGGCTATAACCTAGCTCTTCACCGATCGCTTGCAACGTATGGCGGTCACCACTGCGGTTGCGCCCCAAGGCAAAATCTGGCCCAACGACTAATGCGGTCATGCGCAGGTGCTGCTGGAGTAAACGCATAAATTCCCGCGCTTCCAGCTTGGCAATTTCTGGGGTAAAGGTTTGGAGGACGCCAAAGTCAATGCCGAGGTCTAAGGCTAGCGTCAAGCGTTCCTGGGGTGTCGTTAGTAGGTGCAGCGGCTGATCAGGACGCAGCACAGCCAATGGATGCGGATCAAAGGTAACCAGGCCTGTTCGCGGTTGGGGCCGACCTGGCTGTGCCATTATTTTGGCCAGTTGCAACTGATAATTGAGCAACGCCTGATGGCCTCGATGTAAACCATCAAAATTGCCGATGGTTAAAACAGTCGGGCCATCCATGTGGATTGAGTCGATGTTCGTATAGATCAATTGTGTATAGACCGACTCTGTATAGATCGATTCTGTATAGATCGACATAGGTAACGGATAATTATCAATAAGTCATTTAAATGCTGCCACCCAAAAGAAAGATTTTACTGGTTAATCTCACTTTGTGCAAACCACTTCTCGGCTTTCCAGACAGTGCCGGCAGCTGGCACTGCTGCGTTACCCAGGCAGTGCAAGATTCCTACACAGCGGCCTTCCGCATCATAGGCACTGGCAAGTGGGGTTGAGTCTTCTGGATTCGGCTGCGCATCTGCCATCGACAAGCGTGGGCTTTGGGTAAGGCTAGGCGTAATATTCAATATAACTTTCTGCCCATGTCCAAAGCGTCGCACCTGCTCCTCATCTAATTGCAAGATGGGTAGACCCAGTCCAAAACCCAGCGGCAAGAGTAATTCATGCAAAACGCCTTGCCTGGCCGCTTGTTCGATCGTCGCTAGATCGTGAGCTTCGTCTAATGTAAAGCGGCCCACGGCTGCGCGGCGCAGCAGGGCAAGATGAGCTTGAGTTTGTAGCGCCAAGCCCAAATCGTAGGCCAGGCTGCGAATATAGGCCCCGGCCGAGCAAGTAATGCGCAAACAAACGCGATCGGGCGGC
>Ga0105046_10018359_pt1 | contig 10647 bp, 9 predicted proteins | sample MAT03_FD_78385 | JGI IMG/M metagenome (GOLD analysis project Ga0105046, IMG submission 78385) | Freshwater microbial communities from Lake Fryxell liftoff mats and glacier meltwater in Antarctica - MAT-03 (megahit assembly) | ecosystem: Environmental > Aquatic > Freshwater > Ice > Liftoff...
CGCTAAGATTAGCACGCGGGGATTGCGAATGAGCGCCCGCGCGATCGCCAGCCGCTGCTTCTGTCCGCTGAAAAGTCGCGACCCGCGCTCACCGACCAGCGGGTTGATCCCGTCCGGAATCGCGGAGACAAACTCCCCCGCGTTCGCATCGCGCAAAGCTGTCGCTAGCCCCTCGTCGGACACCGATTTCAGTCCGTACGTCACGCTCTCGCGGATTGTCCCGTCCAACAAAATCGACCCCTGCGGCACCACCGAAACGAAGCGCCGATACCTGCGCAGATCCCGCGCCACCATGTCGCGTCCATCGAGCGTGATCACTCCAGTCGTCGGACGAATAAACCCGATCACCAGATTGAGCACAGCCGACTTGCCCGCGCCCGACGGCCGGACCAACGCGATCGCTTCTCCCGGCTGCACTCGTAGCAAAAAATCCGCGCCTGCGTGCGCCGCCACGCCTTCATAGCGGAAGGAAACGTGGCCCGCCGATTTTACCCCGACAAATGCGTCATCTCTTCGCGGTCGCCCTCACGGCAGCCACGGGAACTTCCGCGCGTCAGGCCGGCGTTTCTCGCGCTGGGCCCGGTGAAATTCCTTCGCCTCGTCCGTCATGTAATAAAGCATCGTCGCGTTGCCCGCGAGTTCCTGGATGCCCGACTGCCCATCGACGTCGGCGTTGAACGCACTCTTCAAACAACGAATCGCCAGCGGGCTATGGCCCATGATTTCGCGAGCCCATTTCACCCCTTCCTCTTCGAGCTGCGCGACCGGCACGACCGTGTTGACGAGGCCCATGTCGAGCGCCTGCTGCGCGTTGTACTGGCGGCAGAGGTACCAGATTTCCCGCGCCTTTTTCTGGCCGACTATGCGTGCGAGATAACCCGAGCCGAAGCCGCCATCGAAGCTGCCCATCGCCGGACCGACTTGACCGCAGATCGCGTTATCCGCCGCGATCGTGAGATCGCAGACGATGTGGAGAACGTGGCCGCCGCCGATCGCGTAGCCCGCGACGAGCGCGATCACGACTTTCGGCATCGAGCGGATCAGCTTCTGGAGGTCGAGGACGTTCAGCCGAGGCACGCCGTCCTCGCCCACATAGCCTGCATGACCGCGCACGCTTTGATCCCCGCCTGCGCAGAACGCATATTTCCCGTCCGTATGGGGCCCCGCGCCCGTGAGGAGCACCACACCGACCGACTGATCTTCGCGCGCGTCGATGAACGCGTCGTACATCTCAAACACCGTCTGGGGACGAAACGCGTTCCGCTTTTCGGGACGGTTGATCGTGATCTTCGCGATGCCGTCGGCCTTGTGGTAAAGGATGTCTTTGTAGGTTTTGACGACCTGCCAGTTGGGAAGACTCATGGGGGCCGAGCCAGCCGCGGACGCCGCCGGAGTCAACGCAGCGGCGGCAAGGCAACCAATTTTTCAAAATGTCTGAAAAGGACTTGGAGCCTGAGTCCCGGTCGAAACACTAAGCACTCCATGACCGCATCACCTTCCGGTTCCCTTTCGAAGCGGACCCAACTCGGGCTGTGTCTCGGTGCCCTCGGCGTAGTGTACGGCGATATCGGTACAAGTCCGCTGTACACGATGCGTGAATGTCTGGCTCATCTGCCCGCCGAAGGCCGCACCGAAGGCGTGCTGGGGATTTTGTCGCTGATGTTCTGGACGATCATGATCGTGGTGAACGTGAAGTACCTGCTCTTCGTCACCCGCGCCGACAACCGCGGCGAAGGCGGTATCTTCGCACTCCTCGCGCTTTCGCACAGTCAGAGTTCAACGAGCAAGCGCCGCACGATCGGCCTCGGCACCATGATCGTGCTCGCGGGCGCTGCGCTGGTTTACGGCGATGGCGTGATCACGCCGGCGATTTCAGTGCTCGGTGCGGCGGAGGGTTTCGCCAGCATCAATCCCGCGTTTGCTGAGTTCGTCGTGCCCATGGCCGTGGTGATTCTGGCGGCGCTTTTCATGGTCCAGGCGAAAGGCACGAAGGTCCTCGGCGGTATTTTCGGCCCCGTCATGTTACTCTGGTTCGTCGTGCTGGGCGGGCTCGGCGCGTGGCATATTTTCGACGCGCCCGAAGTCTGGCTCGCCCTCGATCCCACGCGCGGCGTGCGCTTCCTCTTCTCTCAATCTTGGCACACCACCGCCGGCATGCTCGGCTCCATCGTGCTCACGATCACCGGCGCGGAAGCGCTCTACGCGGACATGGGCCACTTCGGCCGCAAATACATCGGGCAAGCCTGGCTCGCCATCGTGATGCCCGGCCTGCTCCTGAACTACTTTGGCCAAGGTGCCTACGTGCTCTCCCACACCGGCGTGGAGAATCCCTTCTTCGAGCTGGCCCCCGAAGGCCCGCTACGGATCGGCTTGGTCGGTCTCTCGATCGCCGCCGCGATCATCGCGAGCCAAGCGCTCATCTCCGGCACGTTTTCGCTGACGCGTCAGGCCATCCAGCTCGGCTATTTCCCGCGCCTGAAAATCCGCCACACGAACGCCGAGCACGCCGGCCAGATCTACATCCCGCTCATCAACGCCCTTCTCGCCATCGGCTCGATCTGGATCGTCGTGGAATTCAAAACCAGCACCGCCCTCGCCTCCGCCTACGGTATCGCCGTCACGGGCACGATGGCGGTCACGACCTACGCATTCTACCTCGTCACCCGGCGCGCGTGGAAATGGCCGCTGTGGAAAGCGCTCTCGTTATGCGGCACCTTCATGGCCCTCGACCTCCTGCTGTTCGGCGCCAACCTGCACAAATTCATGGACGGCGGCTGGCTCCCCGCAGGGATAGGTCTGGGCATCCTCGCGGTCATGCACGCATGGAAAAGCGGGCGAAACGAAATCCAAGAAAAAGTTTACGGCGGAGCGATCGCGGAGCTCGAACTCTCCAGCGTGGCGCGGAGCAAATCCATCGTCCGCGTCCCCGGCAGCGCCGTCTTCATGGTCGCCACGCCCACTGGCACACCGCTCGCGCTGCTGCACCATCTCAAGGCCAACAAATGCCTCCAGCAAACCGTGGTGTTGCTCACGATCACAACGTGGGAGGTCCCCCAGGTCGAAGACAGTGAGCGCCTCAGCGTCGAAGAACTCGGCGAAGGCATCTGGCGCGCCGTCGGCCGCTACGGCTACATGGAGTCCCCCGACGTAAACAACCTCGTCACCCGCGTCGCTGAGCGCGGCGTGCCGATCAAGCCGATGTCTACAACGTACTTCTTCAACCGTGAGATGATCATCATGGGCGGCGGCGCCCGCATGTGGAACTGGCAGAAACAGCTCTACGCCTTCCTCAGCCGCAACGCGACGCCGGTGAAAGATTATTACCAGATCCTGCCGACGCAGATCATCGAGATCGGCCTGCCCGTGCAGCTCTGAGTGCGAGGCCGGTGGCGGAGGATCGCGGAGACGCGGAAAAGCGGAGGCGCGAAACTGTAGGAGCGGCTTTACGCCGCGATGAGCGATGTCATCCGCGCGAAATCCGCGCGTTGCTTTTGCCCAAGTCCGAGGATCGCGGCGTAAAGCCGCTCCTACAGTTTCGGAACGTCGTCGATGTGGAGTGGGGCGGCTCGACGGCCGCTTTCTCCCGGCCGGCTCGACGGCCGCTCCCGTACATCAACCCTGACGCGTCGAGCCGCCGGACTCCAAAGCCGTCGCTGCTACGCCGCCGTCAGAAACCGCTCGATCCGCCTCAAGGTCTGCTCGTGCCCGAGCACGCGGAACAAGCCGGTCAGCCCCGGCCCGACGTTGGTGCCCGACACCGCCAGACGCGCCACCGCCTGATAATCGCCGAAGCCGAGGCCGTTCTTCGCAGCCTCCGCCTTGATCGCTTCCTCCAGCGCAGTGTCGCTCGAAAAATCCGCCGTCGCGAGCAACGTCGCCAGCTCGCGAAGCCGTGCCTTCGGATCGCCCTTGGTCATCACTTTTTCGCGCACTTTCGCGTCGGTGGAAAAATTCTCGGTGAAGAAATACTTCGTGTACGTCGGCAGCTCTTCGAGGCCTTTGATCTTCGGCTGGCTGAGCAGCATCACTTCGCGGAAGTACGCCGCATCTGGCTCCGCACCAGTCGTGAACACGTTGTGCTTTGCAAAATAATCCCAGGCCATCTGCACAAACGTTTCCGCCGGCTGCTCGAGCAGGTACGCCATGTTCATGTGCGCGAGCTTTTTGTCGTCGAAGCGCGCGTTGCTCTGATTCACGCCCGGCAGATCGAAGAGCCGCACGATCTCCGCGATCGGCATTTTTTCGCGATTGTCGCCGGGATTCCAGCCGAGCAACGAGAGAAAGTTTACCAGCGCCTCCGACAGATAACCGCGCGTCTGGTATTCTTCGATGAGCGCGCCTTGATCGCGCTTCGACATCTTGCCGGGGCCATTTTGTTTCAGGATCAGCGGGATGTGCGCGAACTTCGGCAGCGGCGCGCCAAACGCTTTGAAGAGCTCCACGTGCTTGCTCGTATTGGAGAGATGATCTTCGCCCCGGATCACGTGCGTGATCTGCATCGCGATGTCATCGACGACATTCACGAAATGGAAAACGGGATTTCCGTCCGAGCGGAAGATCACGAAGTCCTCGTCCTCGACGCGCTCCACTCGGCCGCGGATCTGATCGTCGATCACCGCCGCTTCGTTTTTCACCTTCGTCACCGTCTTCTTGCGGTGCTCGTCGAACACCTCACGGCGCTCGCCGATGAGTTTAAACCAGATCGCGCCGTCTTTCTCGTACGCGCGGCCCGAGGTCAGCAGCTTCTGTTTATACTCCTCGTAGATCGCGCCGCGCTCGCTCTGGCGGTACGGGCCAAACGCGCCGCCCTGCTGCGGACCCTCGTCCCACTCCATGCCCAGCCAGCGCAGGCTGTTATAGATGACGTTGAGGAACTCTTCGCTGTTGCGCTCCTTGTCCGTGTCCTCGATCCGCAGCACGAAAACGCCGCCGGTGTGCCGCGCATACAGCCAGTTGAAAAGCGCCGTGCGCGCGCTGCCAATGTGAAAAAACCCGGTGGGACTCGGGGCGAAACGGACGCGAACTTGGGACATGTTGAAAAGAGTTTCGCGGGCGGGCTTCGCCGCGCGAGCCGGCCAGCAAGCGAGATCACCACAGAGCTGTCAAAACCTCGCGTCGTCCGCCGCCATGCCCATCCGTTTGCGGCAAAACGCGCGCATATCCTCAGCCAACGGCACGCGAAAAATCTGCTCCACGCCGGCAAGCCGCAGATCGATCTCGGAGCAATGCAGCCCTTGTCGCCGCAGCAGAAGTTTTTCCGCGAGCTCCGGGGTCCAGCCGGTTTCGATGAACTCCAAGAACAGCCGCGCGTCCGGCCCGTAGATCTTATCGCCCACGAGTGAATGCCCCAGCCACTGCGCATGCGCGCGGATCTGGTGTTTGCGCCCTGTATCCGTCGTCACCCTCGCCAGCGTGAAACCTCCGGCGCGCGCGACTGGCACGAAATGCGTGACCGCCGTCTGCCCTTGGCCAAAAGGCACGACCGTGGACTTCACCGTGACGGGACTCTCGTGGTCATCCCCGAGCGGTTGATCGATGGTCACCGCGTCGACGAGTTCGCCGGTGAGCAGCGCGAGGTAAGTCTTCGCGTAGCGCCGCTCCTGTGCCGCCATCTGCAACCGCCGCGCCGTCTTCGCATCGCGGGCGAAAATCACCGCGCCGCTCGTCTCGCGGTCCAAGCGGAAAACCAGATGCGCCGCCGCCTCGCCAAAATACTCGCGCACCGCTCCTGCCAACGACGACCACGGCCCGTCTTTCGAGGGATGACACGGCAGCTCGCCCGATTTGTTCAGCACGATCACCTGCTCATCCACATACACGATCCAGCGGCTCAACTCATCGGCGGTAATCTTGTGAATCACGCCTTGGGCCAGCTTGCGCGGCCAAGGCCCGATCGGTCGCTCGTGATCCGAACGGGGCGTCATCAGGCCCCCGCCTCTCGGGAGTTTCCCTCGGTTTTTCGTGTGCAGGAACCCAGTTGTTCTCCAAACTGGCCGATGCGTCCGGAATATTTAAACCGCGACCCAATTTTGCTCTTCAGCCCACGCGCCGATGCGTCGTAACGATCCTTGTTCATGAGCCCCACCCCAGCGTCAGGTGCCGTCAGCGTAAGCGTGTATAATAACACTTCCGCGTCGACCGTCGGGCCGCGCTCCCGCTCAAAAATTCCGCGCCGCTGGCCCGCGTTAAGCTCAACAGAAAACATGAGCCCGGTGCGATCTGCGCGTTTGCAAAAAGAGCTCCGGATGCTCACCGTTCGCCCAAGCTCGATGAACGATTTTCCCAGCATGGAAGAGTTCACGGCCGCGACTATCGCGGAGGGCTTTTTCATCAGCGCTTTCAAGGCGGAAATCACTGCACAGGGACGCCGTCCACTTTCCCGTTAGTCAATCCAACAACATACGAGAGTCACATGAATAGACATACCAATCAGCACGAACTGATCGTCTCCGGCATTCACCTCGAGCTCACGCCATCTCTTAAAAGTTTTGTCCGCGAAAAAACCGAGCGTCTGTTCCGACACGAAGAGCGCATTGACCGCATCCGTATCGAGCTGGAATGCGACCCAAAGCAGTCGGTCGCCAACCGATTCTCCGCCAAAGGCCACATCAGCATCGTCGGTCCCAATCTCAACGCCACAGTGTCCTCCGACGAGTGCCATAAAGCCGTCTCTCTGCTGATCGACAAACTCGACCGCATGCTCCATCGCCGCTCGCAGCTGGTGAAAACCAAACGCAACCACCCGCGTGCCGTGGAGCTCGATGTCGAGCTGCCCAAAGCGATGTAGGCGCACGCGTTCGTTTCCAGCCCCGGCTAATTTCACCCGCCGCAATCCGGCGGGTTTTTCATGCCCGCTGCACACGCGCCGTCAGCGCGAGACCCAGCCCCAAGAAAATCGCGTTCGGCACCCAAAGCAGAAACGGCACCCAGAGAAGCAGCTCCGGCCCGAGCTTCGGATTATCCAGCCATTTCACGGCGACGTTTAAAAAGTAATACGAGAGCGCAAGGGCCACCGCGATCCCGAGGTTCGCCGATGTCTCGCGGCGCGCCACCTTGATGCCGAGCGGCACCGCCACCAGCGCAAAGGTCAAAACCGCGAGCGCCATCGCGAATTTATCCTGCACGACCATGCGCAGCTTGAGGAGCCGCTGACCGCGCGCCGCCACGTCCTCGCCCTCGCCCGCCGGCTCGCTCAAGCGCGCGATCTCACGCTGCAACGCCGCGAAGGGGAGCCACTCGGGTTTGTTGCGCCCCGCCTTCTTGCCGAGCAGCCGATCGAGCGGGAAGCGAAATTGAAACGACTCCGTAGTGGCAGTGACCAACTCAGTGCGAAAATTTTCGGGCGCTTTCGGATCGCGGTTCTCGATCACTGACGACGGCGGCGTGAAGATCAGCTCGTTCGTCTCGTCGTCGTAGTTGATCACCCCGCTGTCCGCTTTCACGAAGCGGATCACGCGTTGTTCGCGATCGAGCTGCCAGAGCCAGACATCCTTCAACACATCGCCTTCGCGTGCACCGACGTACACCACCATGCGGGAGAAATCCCGAATGAACGTCCGCGGCACGAGTAACTTCATGGGGTCTGTTCGAACCGCATTGAGTAGCTCTTGTTGATAAAGCGTTCGCGAACGCGGCATGTACTCCAAGTTGATCGCCAGCGCCAAAAGTGAGCCCAAGGCCGCCAAGATATAGATGGGCCGCGCGATGCGCGTCAGGCTCAGACCCGCTGCGCGCATGGCAGTCACTTCGCTCTCGGCCGACATCCGGCCAAGCACGAGCAACACGCCGCAGAGCACGCCCATCGGAAGCGCGTACGTCACCGCATAAGGGGTGAGCAGCAGCAGCAGTTTAAGCGCAGAAATGCCCGAAAGACGGCCGGCGAGAAACGGGGTCAACAAATCCCTCAACGCATTCGCCGTGGTCACCACAAACGTGAAAAACCCCACAGCCATCACGCAGCTCACAAACACGTTCTTGAAAATATGCCGGTCGAGAAGGCCCAAGATGAGGCGCATCGTGCAGCCGCTCACGCATCTGACAATTAGGAACCTCAACGCCCCGGCAGCGCCCGCCACGCTTACCACGCGGCGCTTGAGCGACCGAACGGTTCATGAGGACCTCAGGAACGCTGGAAAAGGGCGGAAGGCAGAGGCGATGGGACAGCGGCCGAGGAGAGCATCGATGACGGAACCGCCGGGCCGGAGCCCGAAGCAGAGGGCGGCGAGCGCCTTTCCTCCGTTTCCCGCGTTCCTGATTTCCACATTCAAAAATCCACTCCTTGCCCCTTCATACACGAAAAACGCCACCTTCGCGGGTGGCGTTTTTAAACTGGTGCGGTCGAAGGGAATCGAACCCCTAACCTTCTGATTCGTAGTCAGATGCTCTATCCAATTGAGCTACGACCGCACAAAAGGGAGGCGAGAAGAAGCAGGGATTCCAGAGTGAGTGCAAGCGAGAATTTCGGCGTGGGCCCGCAACTCGGACCTCGCGAAATCATTCGCCAAATCGCTCGGTCACCGTGCGGCACAAGCCCACGAAAGTCTCCTCGCCGAGCGGCAAACGTCGCCCGCGTAAATGCACCACACCCCAATTGCGGCGCAGCTTGCGCTTGCCCAGCGGAAACGCCGTGAGCGCACCGCTCAGCAATTCGCCCCGCGCGATCCACGGCGCGATCACGCCCGCGCCGAGCCCGATCTTCACCAGCTCTTTGATCGCCTCCATGCTGCCCAGCTCGATGAAGTTCGTGAGCGTGATCTTGTCCTCGCGGAAGTACTCGCTCACGAGACGGAAGGTGTAACTGTTCTTATTATACAGGATCAACGTCTCCTCCGGCAGCGACTCGCGGTCCGCGCGCCCCGCCTGCGCCCACGGATGCAGCGGCGCGACGAGGAACTTCAGCTCATCCTCAAAGAGCGGCACAAAGGTGAATTCGCTCTGGCCGGGCGGTTCGAGCATGATCGCGAGATCGATCTGATTGCTGCGGAGCAGTTCCAACTGGTCCGTGTGATCACCGGGTGCGATTTTGATCACGCACTTGGGGAAGCTTTGTTTAAATTCGCGCAGCACCGTCGGCAGGATGTACTGGCAGGCCGTCGTGCTCGCACCCACGCGCAGGCGGCCGTGGCCCCAGTTCGTGAGCGTGTCCAAGCCAGCCCGCGCCATCTCCATCTCGCGCAGGATTTTCTCCGAGTGCCGCAAAAACTGTTCGCCCGCCTGTGTCACCAGCACGCGTTTCCCGACGCGATCAAGCAGGCGGCACCCCACTTCCTCCTCTAGCGCCTTCATCGCGTGGCTTACGGCCGACTGGGTTAGATAGAGATCTTTCGCCGCGAGCGTGAAGCTCCCGCGACGAGCCACGGTGGAAAAAGCCAGCAGTTGCCGGCTGTCGAGGACGGTTCTCATGGATGAGCGTGTTTCATTATCCTGATGAAATGTTTGAAGAGCAGTAATCACGCCAGCAGCCCCGCTGGCATGGGCTGCGCTAAAGGTGGATGCTTAAAATGCCCGCCGTATCCAAAAAGTCAGCCAGTCCCCGCAGCCGCCCGCTCCGGATCGGCTTTATCGCGCTGACGGACGCCGCGCCCTTCGTGGTGGCGCAGGAGAAAGGCCTCTTTTCGAAGCATGGCGTGGACGTGGAACTCTGTCGCGAGGTTGGCTGGGCGACCATCCGCGAGAAGATCATCTACGGCGAACTCGACGCCGCTCACGCCCCCGCGCCGATGCTCTGGTCCACGCGTCTCGGCCTCGACTCCGTCGCCTGCCCGGTGCTGTCCGCGTTCGTCCTCAATCTCAACGGCAACGCCCTCACGCTCTCCGAACAACTCTGGAACGCGGGCATCACCGATCAGGCGACGCTCCGCGCAGAAGCCCACCGCCGCCGCGGAGAACGCAAGCTTACCTTCGGCGTGGTGTTCACGTTCTCGTGGCACCACCTGATGCTACGCTCATGGCTGCGCAACGCGGGCATCAACCCCGATCGCGACGTCCGCATCGTCGTCGTGCCGCCCGCCCAGATGTTTCGTAACCTCTCCGCGGGTACCATCGACGGTTACTGCGTAGGCGATCCATGGAACTCCCTCGCCGTCCGTGAAAAAATCGGCTGGTGCCCCACGTGGAGCGCCGTCCAGCAGCCCGGCCATGTGGAGAAAGTGCTCATGGTCACCGAGCGTTTCGCATTTTCCCGCCCGCACGAACACACCGCCCTGATCAACGCGCTTCACGAGGCCTCTGCATGGTGCGATGACCCGCTGAACCGTGAGCCTCTCGCGCACCTGCTCGCGGGTCCCGACTACATCAACCAGTCCGCGCGCGTCATCCTGCCCGCTCTTCTAGGGCAGTTCGACTGCGGGCACGACCACGTCGAAACGGTTTCAGATTTCATTATTTTCAACCGCCGCGGCGCGTCGGTTCCGACTGCGGCCAAAGCCGCCGCTCTTCAAGCCGACCTGATCGAGGCCGGCCTGTTGCCGCGCGACAAAGTGGACAGCCGGATGCCCGGCCAGGTCTTCCGCGAAGATATCTTCCGTCAAGCTATCCAACAAACCACGCATGAACTCATCCCCTCGTAAAACCCCTGCCGCAAACAACGCCACCGGTTTCAACCGCCGCCAGTTCCTCAGCCGCGGCGCCGCCGCCGGCCTCGGTGCC
>Ga0105046_10018362_pt1 | contig 10646 bp, 11 predicted proteins | sample MAT03_FD_78385 | JGI IMG/M metagenome (GOLD analysis project Ga0105046, IMG submission 78385) | Freshwater microbial communities from Lake Fryxell liftoff mats and glacier meltwater in Antarctica - MAT-03 (megahit assembly) | ecosystem: Environmental > Aquatic > Freshwater > Ice > Liftoff...
AAACTTTAGCAATTTTTCCTTATTTTTTGCGGGCACGGGCACGTTCACGAATTTAACTACAAAACACAAACGTTAAATCCAAATGTGACACCCAGCTCAGGGCTCTAGCAGCGACGGTAAATGGCTTTTGCGGGGGAGGGGGGCACAATGTCATCAAAATAAGCGGGAAGTGGTTTTTTCTGGACAAATAGCTACGATAAGGTTAGGGTGGATTAAAGTTTTTTCTTGCTTATTGTCGAGTTATACTGAGGGTGCCATTGCTATGGGTTTGTGGGATAGATGGAACGGTAGAACATTTGTACCTTGGCTGCTATTTATCTCTGGAGCAATAGTTATTGCTGTACTGATCATGCAGCCTTTGATGGTGTTATTTTTTCGTGATCAAATATCTGTATTATTTCCCGCTGGCTGGGTAGCTGTGGAAGAGCGTAATCTTCTTTATGTCATTCAAGCCATTATGTTGCTTGTCATTATTCCGGTATATGTATTGACATTTATCTTTTCGTGGAATTATGCCGCCCATAATTCAAAAGCTAAATACGAGCCAGATATTGTTGACAACATTATTGCAGAGTGCGTTTGGTGGGGATTGCCTTGCATTCTAACAATTGCAATCGCTGTGGTGACATGGGTAAAAACTGAACAGCTTGATCCTTTCAAACCTTTAGAGTCAGATAAACCAACAATTACGATACAAGTTGTTGCCTTGGACTGGAAATGGCTATTTATTTATCCAGACGCAAAAGTTGCCTCGGTCAATTTTGTGCAGTTTCCTGCAAATGTGCCTGTCAGATTCCAAATTACTGCTGATGCGCCAATGAATTCATTTTGGATTCCTCACTTAGGTGGGCAGATTTATGCCATGCCAAATATGATTACAGAGCTAAATTTAATTGCCGATGTACCAGGAGAGTATCGTGGATCCTCTGCAAATTTTAGTGGCAAAGGTTTTGCTGGCATGCATTTCATTGCGAAAGCCTCAAGTGCTGAAGAGTATGAAGCATGGGTGAAATCAGCTCAGGAACACACGCAGAGTTTAAATTGGACGACATACAGCAATCTTGCCCTCCAAAGTGTTAATGATCCAGTCCAGTTTTTTAAACTTGATGACGCATCTCTATTTGACCAAATATCCATGAAATATATGCATCCACACGCATCCACCGAAGGAAAATGACTGTGAATATCTTTGGCAGATTGAAATTGGAAGCTTTTCACCACGAAGCAAGTCAAAATTTTGCTGTGATGATGATGGTTTTATCAGGTATCGCGATCATCGGGTTGCTTACATATTTCCGTCTATGGCGATGGCTATGGAATGATTGGTTTACATCTTGTGACCCCAAACGTATTGGCGTGATGTACATTGCCGTTGCTCTTTTAATGTTTTTTAAGGGTTTTGTTGATGCGTTAATGATGCGTTTGCAGCAAGCTTTATCTGTTGGCAGCTCTCATGGGTTCATCTCGGCAGATCACTTTCAAGAGGTCTTCTCAGCACATGGAACCACCATGATATTTTTTGTTGCCATGGGGTCTGTCTTTGGCGTCATGAATTTACTCATTCCTTTGCAAATTGGCGCTCGTGATGTCGCATTTCCTTTTCTAAATTCTGTTGGTTTTTGGCTCTTTGCCTCCTCAGCAACATTATCGATGACGTCGCTTGCAATTGGCAAATTTTCTGCTACAGGCTGGCTTGCTTATTCTCCATTATCTGGAATAGAATTTAGCCCTGGCGAGGGTGTAGATTATTGGATTTGGATACTACAGATTGCTGGCATAGGCACTACTCTATCAGCTATAAATTTTATGGTTACAATTCTGAAAATGCGGTGCCCAGGCATGACATTTATGAAAATGCCTATATTCGTTTGGAGTTGTCTTTGTTCCGTAGTGCTCGTGATTTTTGCTTTCCCAATACTCACAGCAACTCTTGCGATGCTAACGCTAGATCGCGATCTAGGCATGCATTTCTTCACAGCTGGTGGCGGTGGCAATCCGATGCTTTACATAAACCTGATATGGGCTTGGGGCCACCCAGAGGTATATATACTGATACTGCCTGTTTTTGGAATCTTTTCAGAAGTTGTGCCTACATTTTGTGAAAAACGATTGTTTGGCTACGCCTCCATGGTGTGGGCTCTTGTGCTTATTACATTCTTATCATTCATAGTATGGGTGCATCATTTCTTCACGATGGGTGCAAGTCCACCTGTGAATGCTTTTTTTGCGGTGATGACAAAGCTTATAGCCATACCTACGGGCGTAAAAATTTTTAATTGGCTTTTTACCAAATTTCGTGGCCGCGTACACTTTGACTCACCCATGCTATGGTTTTTTTCTTTTCTCCTAAATTTTAGCATCGGCGGCATGACTGGAGTGCTCCTATCTGCGCCACCTGTCGATTTTCAAGTTCATAATAGCTTATTCTTAATCGCTCATTTTCATGGCATGGCTATTGGTGGTGTCCTTTTTGGCTTTTTCTGCGCGTTCACTTATTGGTTTCCCAAGTTCTCTGGGTTCCGTTTAAGTGAGAAATTAAATAGAATCGCTTTTGGCTGCTGGTTTCTCGGGTTCTTAATAGCATTTATGCCGCTGTATATGCTCGGATTTATGGGGGCAACCCGTCGCCTCGATCATTATGACGTTGAAACGGGTTGGCATCCACTATTTTTGCTCGCAGGTTTTGGCGCTCTTATCATTCTGGCTGGTGTTCTTGTTCAAATGTATGGGCTGCTTAAGGCTATTATCGACAGAGATAAAAATAGAGACCTGAGTGGTGACCCTTGGAACGGCCGTACATTTGAATGGTCTGTGCCATCGCCACCACCAGAGTACAATTTTGCTTCGATACCTAAAGTCAATCAAAGAGATCAGTTTTGGGCTGACAAGCACTTACATACGGTCCAACCAACACGGGCATATGAAGATATATTAATGCCCAAAAATACTGCTGTAGGTGTTTATATAGGCGTTTTAAGTCTTATTTTCGGCTTTGCAATGGTATGGCATATGTACTGGCTTGCGGCTATTAGTTTTATTGCCATTATAGCCTGTGTAATCGCTCGCGTCTCTGGCGAAGATGAACATGCTGTGATACCAGCTAGCAAGGTTGAAGCCATGGAATCGGCATATCTTCGAGCTAAAATGGGAGAAGTAAAATGACATCTCTAACAATATACCATGATCCTGAAATAGGATCTGAGGGGCATATTCCCGATCCACATCAAGATACATTTGCCAAAACAACTTTAGGCTTTTGGCTCTATCTGATGACCGATTGTGTTCTTTTTGGATCGCTTTTTATCACTTACGCAGTTCTACACAAGAGCACTTTTGGTGGTCCAACATCTGCAGAGCTCTTTGATCTGAAGACAGCTTTTCTTGAGACCGTGTTACTTTTGGTGAGCTCTGTAACATGTGGCTTTGCTGTGCTTTCATCGCTAAAAAATCAGCGGACACAACTGTTCCTAAGTCTTATGGCAACGTTTGCGCTGGGAGTATCATTTTTAATGGTCGAAATGCATGAATTTCACATGCTTCTTCAAGAAGGGCATGGGTGGGATAAGAGTGCATTTTTATCTGCCTTTTTTACTCTGATTGGCACTCATGGTTTGCATATAACTTTTGGTTTGCTTTGGCTTATTGTCATGGCTATGCAGATCTATTTTTCAGGAATCACCGTTGCTACATTTCGTCGGCTCGTTCTTTTCAGTATGTTCTGGCACTTCCTCGACCTGATTTGGATATTCATTTATAGCTTTGTATATCTTTTAGGAGTTTGATCATGCACAAAGAGTCGCTTCAACAAATACAGAAAGAGTGGCATGGCTCCTACAAAGCATATGCAATTGGCTTTGCTCTCTCGCTGCTACTTACACTAATAGCCTTTGCGATAGTCATCACAAAAGCCACTTCTCCGCAACTGCAAAGTTACATCGTTGTTGCTTTGGCGTTTACACAAGCGATTGTTCAATCCTTCTTCTTCCTTCATGTCGGCAGAAGTAGCTATCCTTATTGGGAGGACATCGCATTTGGCTTTATGCTGCTTGTATTGGTAATAATCACGGGAGGCTCCCTCTGGATCATGTTCGATTTAAATAACCGCGTTATGGGAACAATGGGTGGAATGTGATTAATTACGCTTTAATAATGAAGCCTGGCATATTATTTGGAAATCTTGTGACTCTTATAGCTGGCATGCTACTTGCCTCTAAAGGGAACTTGAACTTGCAAATATTCGTAAGTGCAATTGCTGGCTTAACGTGCATTATGGCTTCAGGATGCATTTGCAATAATTATATCGACCGACATATTGATCAGAAAATGTCTAGAACAAAAAACCGATCGATTGCTTCAGGGGCTATTCCAGTCTCAAAAGCTCTTCTTTTTGCTGCAGCTCTTGCAATAAGCGGTTCTGTTATATTGCTTTGGTATACAAATATCCTTGCTTTTGGTGCAGCTATATTGGGGTTTGTCGTCTATGTGTTCATGTACAGTCTGTGGAAATGTCGAACCATCTATGGCACTGCAATCGGCGCTGTTGCTGGCGCTATGCCTCCAGTCGTCGGCTACTTAGCCGTCTCTGGAAAGGTCGATGCTGGAATGTGTATTTTTTTTCTTATGATGATTCTTTGGCAAATGCCCCATTTTTTTGCTATCGCTATACGCCATATCGATGACTATGCAGCCGCAGGCATACCCGTATTGCCACTCATGAAAACATCTACAGAGACCAAAAGCCGAGCGTTGATATACGTGATGGCTTTTACGCTCGTTGCTATGCAGCTAACGTTTTTTGGTTATACAGGAAAAATCTACCTGATTTTAATTCTTGCTCTAGGATCTGGATGGCTGCTTATATGCATACGTGGATTCAAAACAAGTAATGATCAACAGTGGGGTAAAGAGATGTTCCAGTATTCACTTCTCACCATCATGCTCCTTTGCCTCGCAATCCCTCTAGATAAGGCTTAAACCTCTATTCAGTCATGGCTTTAAAACGACCTTTACACAGTTGTCTTCTTTATTGCAAAAGATATCATAGGCATGAGCAGCTTGATTCAGAGGTAAGCTGTGAGTTATGATGTCGTCAAGCACAACTTTTTTCTCTTTGACAAGCTGTAAAAGCTCGTCAATATAGGCTTGAACGGGTGCTTGGCCCATTTTTAGGGTGACGCCTTTATCAAAAAGTTGGCCAAGTGGAAAGTTATAGGAAGATCCATATACACCCACAATGCTGATGATGCCCCCGCGCCGAACGGCGCTTGCACATGTTTCAACTACTTTTGCCGTGCCGCTTTCACCTTCGATAACATTTAGAATTTTTTTTCCCATGTTTCTACTCGCTTCCATACCAACGGCATCAATGCAAACATCCGGCCCTCGGCCATCTGTCATATCACGCATAGCTTGGACAACATCGACATCGTTAGAGTTCAGTGTTTCAGATCCAGCTGCTTTCCGCGCCATTGCAAGCCTATATTCAAAAACGTCGATTCCAATAACTCGCCCTGCACCTTTTAACCACGCGGCTTTTTGTGCCATGATACCTACAGGGCCACAACCAAATACAGCAACGATTTCGCCCCCTTTAAGATTTGCTAAATCTACCGCAAACCAGCCCGTAGGAAATATATCGGTTAAAAATAGAACTTCTTCATCTTTTTGCGATGCTTCAATTTTGCGTGGTCCAACATCAGCGTAAGGAACTCTAACGAATTCGGCCTGACCACCAGAGTAACCGCCATAGAGATCTGTATAGCCAAATAAGGCAGCTCCTTTGTCGGTTTCGTCTCCTTCAGGTCCATAATTGTCGTTAGAGTTTTCACAATGCCCTTGCAGGTTATGGTTGCAAAAGAAACAATGCCCGCATGATATGGGAAAAGGTACGACTACACGGTCACCTTTCTTTAGATTTTTAACATCTCTTCCCACTTCTTCCACAATACCCATAAATTCATGTCCAAGGATCATGGGTCTTTTTTGAGGGATAAATCCATTGTAAATGTGTAAATCAGATCCACAAATAGCTGTGGATGTCACTTTGATAATAGCATCACTATTTTCTTTTATTATAGGGTCTGCAACCGTTTCTACAGCAACTTTTTTTTTATTATGAAATACTAGAGCCTTCATTAACAACCTCCTTTGAAAAGAGATGACCCATTGACGATCATCAACTTTAAATTTTATTATGCTTGTTTAAAAATTTATGTCAAATTGACATGTCTTCTAATTTTTTGGAAGAGCATCACAGCAGCAATAAAAGGCGCAGAAGCTGGTAGCAAATAGCAATTGGACGCAGAGACGCTGAGAACGCAGAGGTTCGCAGAGGTTCGCAGAGAGCAAGGTGGCAAAAAAACAAGAGCAATTGTGCACCAGGCTTTAACCGACACCCCTGAATCGTACCCCGATACTAGAGCGCCTACAACCAGAGCAATACCAATTGTTATTAACTAATGTTTAGTTTATAATAAGCTTTAGGTTTTATTTTTTAGCAGAAAAGGAGTTGAGATGGATAAGGCATTCAATCAATCAGTTATATATGAAAATAGCTATATTGACATGAGGATATCAATTTGTATCGATGATGTTACAAGCAAATTAGAACTTTTGATCGTCGATGAAAACAAAATATTCTCTCTTTGTATCTCAGAAATACCTGCCTTAGACAAGAGAAAAATTACCTATGATAGAACGAATTGCAGCTATCGAACGAATGATTTATGCCAAATGAACTTAATTTTTAACTGGGCGGTAAAAAGCAAATTTATCGATATGAATGATCACAATCTGATGCATACGATTGAACAAAATATAAGAGCCAATAAACAAGGCTGTACTGATCGATTTGAGTTAAAGGGGCTACCGAATGTTGGCGCCTCGTGTTGGTTAAATTCAACTATAAATTTTTTAGCAACAACACATGCATTTGATGAGTTGTGGCAGATACCCGTAGCGAATAATGCCCATCATAATAGTCACGAATTGCTAGAAATTCAAAATGCCTTGCATAAGTCGATTTCAGCAATGCGTGCGGGCAAACAGCTTGATGCTGCGGAGTGCAAAAATTTGCGTTCAAAAATGGTGCCGATTCTACCCGGCTGCGAAAATGGAGCGCAAGATGCACTGATGTTTTTAAATAATATATTTAATTGTTTGTGCCAGAAAGGATCCGCTATTTCTCAACCAATATCGTTAATCTGCTCTCCTCAGAGAAGTATACCTATTGCTCATTTGCTTCAAACAACTTTTCATCAGTTTACGCCTTCACAAACGCTTTCAATTAGTTTGGAGCGAGGCAGAAATACATTGCCGATCGATCTAGATCAAAACGGCACCATGACTTTAGAATTTCACACACCTTTTAGTGACAGACCGAAGAAATATATTTATTGCCTCGAGGCTGCTGTACGAAACACGGGTAAACACTGGGTCTTTTATGAACGTGCCAATTCAGGCGAAATAACTCTTCACGATGATCGTAGGGTCATATCTTCACGGTTTGAGGAGATGAAGAAATCCAATCTTTTTAGATTTTCATTAGTAAAGGGTGCGTAGAAACTATCGGCTACTAATTTCGAAGACAATGGTTACATTTGCGTTCACAGACACATCGCCAGGTTCAAGCGGGGGAACTGCTGCCATTGTTGTTGCAAAGCCTTTCATACGAGGGGCTACAGATTCTGCGTTATCGAGCCAGATTTTATTTATGCTTTCAAGCTTTAATTGTGCCGAATCGGCAAGATCTTTTGCATCCTGAAGAGCATTTTGAGTGGCTTTTCTGATGGCTTCTTGTTTGTATTGACGAGGATCTTTAAGGCCAAAGCTTATATTGTCGACAGAATTTGCCCCTCCTTGGGTTGCCGCATCAATGATTTCGCCTGCGTGGTCGATCTTGTCTGTCTGTATGATCAATCCATTTGTCACACGGTACCCTTTAATCTTCTGCACCCAATCAGCGGGAGGGTTTTTAGGATAGGGAGTGTATATTGGAGAGATACTAAATTGCCCTGTCGAATATTCCTTAGATGTTAATTCTTGAGTTTGCAATGCAGCAATAAGGCTTTGCATTTTGGAGTTGTTCTGTTGCAAGGCTGACTCTGCGCTATCACCATCGGTGACAACCGCTATCGAAAGTGTTAATTGATCGGCTGGTTTCTTTAACGTTGCCGCTCCTGTTATCGACAGTGTTGCTGGCGTCGCGTCAGCATAAAGGCTTCCTATACACATGCATGCAAGAAATAGCGATTTTTTCATGGTTAATCCTATGGTAACACTATACTCGGCGCGGCCTGCCCGGTCGATTTTGGCAAAGAAAAATCTCTCGGGATTGAACGATCGCTACAATATGGACCCACCTGCGATCGTTCAATCGCGAGGATTTTTCTTTGCCAAAATCAATCGGTCAGGCCGCGCCCAGTATATCTAAAATAACAATACACATCCTCCAGAGCTTCCTGCGCTTGCAGTAAAAGTATATTGCATCAGTTTGCGAAACATCTCTAGAACCATTGCAAGGGGACGTAAACTTTATTGTAATTGAGCTTAGGCGTTTTGGCAATTGAAATTACGTATTTTCTGCGGTAGTTTATATGCCACCAGAGACGCTACTATAATTGGTATAAATATAAAAAGAAAGGAGGCCATTCTTGCTGACAATTCTGGATATCCAATCATGTTATAAAATCAAAACACTCGATGGCTTTCCAAATCTTGAATTTCTCAATTGCCATAGGACGGCTGTGGAACAGCTAAAAGACCTTGATCATTTGACCTATCTTAATTGCTCTGGTACTGGATTAAGAGAACTCTCGTATATGCCGAATCTCAAAAATTTGTATGCCTTTGGTTGTCATCATTTGTCCTTGATGCATCAACAAAAGAAAATTATGGATGCCTCTTGAGGCCTCATTCACCTCTTGGGTCAAAATTCGGTCGGCTGCGAAACCCCATCTGAACCGCTTTTCTCCTCGACCATAGCTGGCGCTATGCTCTCGTCGCAAATCGGTTCAGCTGAGATTTTTCGCTCGACCAAATATTGACCGAAGAGGTGAACGAGGCCTCTCTTGATGCAATGCAGCCATTAATCTCGGGGAGAAGGTATATGCCACCACACGCTAACTAACTTAGCTATGATAATAGCAACAAACAGTTGACCAAACATCGCTTCTATGGTAGTAAGTGATTTTGCTAAGTGACTTAAAGGGGTAATATCGCCCATACCTAAGGTCGCAAGGGTGGCAAAGCTATAATATAAAAAATTAAACTGCTGCTCATACGCATTCAGTAGGGTGGTGCTGTCAAAATCCAATATGCCAGCGCCATTAAAACTGCCGGGACTCAGCATGTTCTCAATGAAATATAATTTAGACCACAGAATACCAGAGAGTAAATATACCATGAGCGCGCCGAAGATAAGATCGACATTCACGAGCGCTGCATGTAAAATTTTCTCCATTAAAATAAGAATTGACATGAAAATAAATACCGCAGAAAGACTATATCCAATAACCATATAAGTTAGTGAATGGAATTTGAAACATAAAGAATCAAAGCATACAAATGGTACTATAAGAAAAATTCCTGAAATCAATATTGACCGCTTGTAGTCAATTGTGTAAATAGATGAAAGAATTAGCAAGAAAAAGCTTAACTGTAGCAAAGCGTGAGTGTAGAAATTCTTATCAAATATCGGCACGATAAAAAAAATAGATAATATCGCAAGAAAAGCTCCTAGAAATCCTAGAACCCGATGCTGGTTTTCATAGCGATGAATTTCATTTTTTGTAATGTCCAAAATTTCCCTAATCCTTGTTTGAGCCTATGGGTGATAAAGGCCGACTAAAACATAGCCCCACTTACCTCTTAAATGATGCACTATTTCTGCTTAGAACGCAACATCTCGAACCCGTGTATATTACCCGAATGCATGGAAGTCACGATAGAATTAAGCTTGCTCAAGCCACCTTGGGTATGCCATTGTAAAAAGCAACATACATTGGAGAAATTACATGCAATCAGACACAATTGATTATGCAATCTTTCGAAAAGCTACTAAGGCTGAATCTGATTATGCTCATGGAGGCTATTTATATGGCGCTGCCACAATCCTTTGTACCACATTAACGAAGATTGTTGGAACCTACGAAATGTGGTCTAAGGGGTCAGATTTACTATCTTGGCAAACTTCGACGTTACAAGATTATACGAATCGTTTCTCTCTTTGGGCTGGTTGGTATGATTTGAATTTCATTAAACCGTTTCAAAGTTTCTTTGTAACTCGTCATGTGATCGACAGCGAGCCAAAGGTTGCCCGCGCATTTTTTGATCATCATCGCAATAATGGATTATATACGCTCACAATGGGCGGTAAAATGGCTCTGAAGGTGCTAGAGCAGATTTTTCCAGAAGATACCTTTAACAGAAATGACACCTTATTTACATGTACCAAAGAAAATACTAACCTTTACCGAAAAGTCCTTCATGCAAGCTTAATGGGTAAAAGAGTTGCTGATTTTCTTCCTAGCATCAAAGAGAATGCCCATCGTATCCTTGATAGCTGGCACAATCTACAGCAAAATGATTCGCCAATTGAGGTTGGCTCTGCCATGAGTCACTATGCAGCCATGAATTTCACTAAATTG
>Ga0105046_10018364_pt1 | contig 10646 bp, 8 predicted proteins | sample MAT03_FD_78385 | JGI IMG/M metagenome (GOLD analysis project Ga0105046, IMG submission 78385) | Freshwater microbial communities from Lake Fryxell liftoff mats and glacier meltwater in Antarctica - MAT-03 (megahit assembly) | ecosystem: Environmental > Aquatic > Freshwater > Ice > Liftoff...
TAACTTGCCCTGCATCCACACTTGGCTTTTGCGAACTCTCTTGGTTAATCAGTGCATCGAGCAGATCTGGCGAGCTAACGATGGGTTGCCCGTCTCGAAGCTTCGATGTCGCATCGCGGAGAAAGTCGACACACTTCAAGATCAATTCCATCATCTCGCGATCCAAGGTTTGGACGCCAGATCTTAATCGCTCAAAGTAGTTTTCCAGGTGGTGCGTTAGTAGCGTGATGCTGTCGAGACCCATCATTGCAGCCGCGCCCTTGATGGAATGGATCAATCGAAACGACTCGTTGAGGTCGCCATGACTGCGCGGGCTTGTCTCCAATACCAGCAAAACTTCGACAAGCGAATCGAGCTGTTCAGACGTTTCATCGACGAACATCTGCAGATACTGAGCCATCTCTTCCGATGGCATGCTTGACGAAAAATCAAACTCTTCACTCACTCTGCATTCCTTTCTCAGATCTTCTGGTATAGAAACGGATTGCGCTTGGTCAGCATACCCAGCATGTCATAGATCCCTTCGGACGGCCCGACGACAAGATAGCCGTTGGGAGCCAACGCGCGAACGAGGTTTTCGATGACTTTGACTTTTGACTCGCGATCGAAGTAGATCAGTACGTTTCGGACGAAAATACAATCAAACAATGGCTCTCGCATCGGCTTCATCAAGTTGTGATTCTGGAATTTTACCATGTTTGTGATGTAGGATTTTAGTTTCCAAGTGTCATCGATTCGGGTGAAGTATCTATCTATCCTGGCCTGATCCAATTCACGAATGGTGCGTTCGCGGTACGTGCCACTGCGAGCGGTCGCAAGTGATGTCTCGCTAATATCGGTTCCTAAGATTGAAATGTCCCATCCTCTAAGAATCACACTCGCTTCGTGCAAACATATCGCAACCGAGTACGGCTCTTCTCCTGAGCTACATGCCGCCGACCAAATACGAAGGGATTGTTTTCTTTGCCCCGCTGATTTTGCAGCGAGCAGTTCTTTTGTGTATTCGTCTTTTAACCAGTCAAAGTGAGCTACGGTTCGAAAAAAGAAAGTTTCATTGGTGGTGATGGCGTCGAGAAACCCCTCGAGTTCCGCGACCCCCGATTTAGACGTTAAGTGACTATAGTACGCATCGAAGTCGGCGAAGTTACCTGCTTTGACGCGTCTTCGAATGCGATTGCTGACCAAAGTAATTTTAGCGCTGTCAATCTTGATTCCACACGAGCTGTAAATGAATGCCTGGAAACGTTCGAATTGTTTTGGTGTGAGGCGTTCGAGCTCCATCATGATTTATCCTCTCGAGTAACGAGCGAGCCTTAAGTCTTAAACTTTGCGACAAGATCGCGAAGACTCTGGGCTTGAGCACCAAGCTCTTCGGCGCTAGCAGCCATTTCCTCGGACGCTGCAGCATTCGATTCCGTCGTCTCCGAGACACTACGAATTGCCGCTTTGACTTGCTGTGCACTGGCAGCTTGGGCTTCGGTTGAGGCAGCGATTTGACCGATTCCATCAGCGGTGTTGTCGACCGCTTCAACAATTTTGCTCAAGGATTCACCGACTTTTTGTGACAAACTCGCTCCTTCTTCAACGCGGCGAGAGGATTCTTTGATGAGCTTGGTAATCTCTTTAGCGGCCTCACTTGAGCGTTCTGCAAGTTTCCGGACTTCATCTGCGACTACCGCGAACCCAAGCCCATGCTCGCCAGCCCGAGCAGCTTCAATCGCGGCGTTCAGTGCTAATAAATTGGTTTGGCTTGCGATCTCGCTGATCACTTGAATGATCTCATTGATTTGCTCGCTTGACTTCTGGATCATCTTCATCGCATTGACAGCGGCGTCAACGATTGCACCACCACCTTGAGCCAGCTTGGAAGTTTCGGATGCCTTTGATTTGGCTGCGGCTGCGTTGTTGGAAATGACCTCAATCGAGTCGATTAACTGAGCCACGCTTGCCGTCATTTGTTCTACGGAAGCGGCTTGTGTCTGTGCTCCTTCGCTGAGGTTTGCGCTGCTTTCGGCAATCGTACTCGCGCCCTCGTTTTGCTGTTGAGCAGCCGCCATCACTTCGGCAATCACGTTTCGTAGATCAAGCATCATCTTGCGAAGACTATTACCAAGCCTTCCCAAATCGTCTTCTCCCCTGAGATTGACCTGTTGGGTAAGATCGCCTTTGGCGGCCGCTTCGACAGTAACGGACAGCTCGTTTACTTTCTCTTCGAGTTCATGTTTGTCATGAGCCTGCTGGGCTTGAACTGCGAGCTCACGCTCTTGCGCCCCAAGTTCTCGGACGGCATCTGCGGTCACATCCGCCGCAAGCTTTACAACCTTAAGAGTGAACCCATTTTCATCGAGAATGGGAGAGTAAGCGGCTTGCAAATAGATTTCTCGTCCTCCCTTTCCATACCGTTTAAACCGGGCAACTTTCGCAACTCCTTGTCCCAACTCATACCAAAATTCCCGATACTCTGGCGACGAGCGATAAGCTGAGTCGACGAAGAGACTATGGTGTCGGCCCCGAATTTCTTCGAGCGAATATCCGACCGTTTTCAAGAAATTGTCGTTTGCCCAAAGGATCGTTCCGTCGACGTTGAATTCAATCATGGCCATCGCACGACTGAATGCATCGAACATTTCATTTTTGGTCGAGGCAGCTCCGCAACCTAGCTGGCCGGACGTAGCGACAACGCCCGAAACTTTCGCTGTTGTTTTTCGTACGCGCGGCTTGGCGCTGGTGGGTTTGTCGTTATTCATTAGTATCTCAAGGATGTCGATTCAAGTTTACGATGTCGTTTTTGATAAGTCCGGCAATGTGACTTTGCTAACTTGTTCTAGCTTTTGCGGGTCGAGTAGCTCTTCCACTTCTAACAGTACGATCAATTCGTCTTTGACCCGAGCAAAGCCAGCGATATAGCTCGCCCCATGTGCTGTGACGGTGTCGGGGGCAGGTCGAATATCGTCAGCGGCGATGCGAACGACTTGCGAGACATTGTCTACGGTGCAGCCAATGGTTCGGTGGCCAACATTGACGACGATCGTTCGCGTCTCGTCATCAATGGGCTTAGGCGAAATACCAAAGAGTTTGCGAAGATTGATGATTGGAATGATGGAGCCGCGTAGATTAGCAACACCCTCAACGTAGTCGGGGACCTGGGGCGTTTTCGTGACTTGGTCCAAAATCACGATTTCCTGAATTTGTTCAATTCGAAAAGCGTACTTTTGGCTTTCGATACTAAAGGCAACAAACTGAGCAATGTTGCGGGCCAATGTATCGCGTGCTGGCACAGCGGGGTTTTTGACGATCATAGGGGATTAGGATTGGAAATCGACCGACAACGGAAGATCGGAGTTGGATTGGCGACTCAGTCTACTCTGGATCGCGTTGTGCTCAAGAATTTTTAGCCTTTGTAACAAGATTCAAAGAACGAACAGTACCCCTGGCTGGCGGATAATGACTAATGTTCACGTCGCCACCCCCATTCTGGCGTGATGATGGTTGCGACTGAAGGCGTCAGCTTAATGATTTGAGGATGATCTACATTGAATTGCAATGCGGCTTAAGAATTGCGGACGAGTCCTTTTAACGAGTGGCGAATGCTTCAATTGGGATTTTCAAACGAGGGCGAGAGGTCGAGTGACGCCAGGACTTAAACCAAAGCTGTCTTCATCGACGCCTAGCGCCTGCGGTTCACATCGCAGATTTTGCGATGTCGATCACACCGTCCCAGCCGCTGGGCGGAACACGACCGTTGCGAAGAATCGTGGCTGTTAAAAAATCCTTGGCACGATCATCGGCTGAGACCTTGTGCAAACGATCAAACGCGCGGTCCCATCTGCCGTCGACCAGCCAACGCAGCGCTTCCTCATAAGCTGCGATATCGTCATCACTCGGTGATCCAGCCACGCTGGCTGCTGGCAACAACTGGCTGACTTCAATGCCAATGGTAAATCCAGCGGGGCGCACGATGGCAAGCTTACGAACTCGCATTCGATCACGACTCACGTTTTCTCTGACCCAGCGAGCCGAGACGTCATCGACCAGCACTTCGACGCCCAGTGTCTTCGTCATGCCTTCTAGTCTGCTGGCGAGATTCACAACCGGCCCAAACGCAGTTACTTTGACTTGATCGACGGTTCCAATCCGTCCGGCGACCGCGCGACCGGTCGCCAGTCCAATGCCGCAGCGAAACCCGTGCAGCGATGTGGTCATTGAGGTCCCATCGACCGCTTGCTCGCGAAACGATTCTCGAATCGCTAAGGCTGCCGTTGCGGCGCGGAGGACTGCATCGTTCTGATCCAGCGGCCAACCCCAGAATCCCATCGCGGAATCCCCGTGAAAATCTCCGACGACGCCACCACAGCGAAGGATCTCTCCCGTCATTACGCCCAGCGCATCGCTGACCCGCTGCAATAGTTCCAACAAGCGTCCCTGAGATTGTTCACTCTGCCTCGTGAATCCACGCAAGTCACAAAACAATACTGACACATCGGTCTCGCGCGGTTGCAAAACTTCTTCTGGATCGCGACCGGACATCGCCTCCATGACCACGGGCGCGAAGAATCGTCGCATCCCCATCTGTCGGCGCTGCAAGACTCTCGCTTGCCGCAGATTGGCAACCGTCGTTCCCACCAGCTCCGTAAACTTGACATCATCATGCAGGTCATCGGGCGCGGCTTTTAATGATTGGCCAATGCCGCCGCTATGCAATTCCGCGAGCTGGCCAGCAACGTACATCACCCAGCCTTCACCACCAATCGGAACCCCGAACGCCCAATCGACTTCTTCGCTGGCCGTGTATGCGATATCGGAGTTCCCGTTGGGTTCACCGCCAGCCCAGAGATGCAATACGCTTTCACCGCGCCGCGCCGCATCGCGAGCGATCTTTGCGCTCGGTCGCGGGCCATCGGCTTCGGGCAGGCGATTGTCATAATGCAATATTTTCGGAGCCACCTCGTCGCCTGCCTGGCAATCGACGCGGAGGATCGCGACTGCGGACGCAGCAGGAATCGACTGCATCAAGAGGCTCACGACGCGAACCAGCAATTCTTCGTCGCTACTGCTGCCACCGATGATGTCTGGCAATCGCCCGAGCGCTTCGATGCGAGCCGCAGTGTCACGGAATCCTTTACGGCGCAGTTCAGCGACATCGTAAACGTGTTCTGTGACACCCAGTCGCGAATCGGACACATTCACTTCGGGGCGCATGGCGAGGGTGAACGTGGTATGACCGATGACGAAGTGTTCGCCGGGTGAAAGCGTAAATGCGTCTTGCTTCTGACCGCGATAAAAGATCGGATTTCGCGCCGTTGGCGACTGTTTAACCAGCAGCGATCCGCCTTCGCGAGGTTGCATCGTCGCATGTTCGCGAGAGATTCGGTCGTCCCAGGGAACTGCCCAAACCCCGGTGCCCGTACGGCCAAGCACCACCGGCACCGCGTCGATGGCTTCGGGTAACGTGCGTCGCCAGCGTTCCCGCGAATGTGTTCCCTGGGCAATCAAATCCGGCATCGGGCACTCTTTTCCTGTAACTTCGAACCTAGCTGGTGAACTCGTCTACCCACGGCCAATCAATGAATTTTTAATGGTGGCTTCCAACCGTTGCTTCACCCGTCGCTAGAAATTGAAATCAGGCAGGGTGCAACCGAGTATACCGCCGAACCAATCGTTGGTTGGTATCGGAAAGTGTATTACTAGCGTTCGAGTTCCGGGGACTTACGGCCTCGTGGTTATACATAACTTTTCAATGACGGTCGGCACTCAGAGCAATGATAGTGCCGGTATAGCCGATTGCATTTGAGGCCGACGGCGTTGTGCAGCGAGAACGAGGCACCCATCACGCCGTAGATGATGGCCGCGAACCAATCGCGTGGCAAGCTTGGGATCTTGATCGGACACTGGACGTGCATCATGGAGAATGGGTTAAAAACTTTGTGGGTTAAAAAATTCAAGAACGGCGATTGTCGGAAGTAAAAAACCCCAGGTCAAGGGTTTCGCGGACAAGCCAGCCAGTCGATACAATCGCCAGATATGCTAAACACCAAACGGCAGCTTGCGTGATGCAATCGAATCCAGAAATCGGCCTCGAAGCGACTCGCCGGTTTCAGATTCGTAACCAACGCTACAACTGGCCGCATTGCCACCAACGTTCACCGAAGCTCTTACGATGACCATCACGAATCCGGCTGCTACCGAAGCTAATAACGAAACTCTTCGAAACCTCGAATCATCGCCATCGCTTTTTGATTCCGACTCGACGATGAGGCGCGCGAAGGATTTGGCTGCAACGGGTTCGACAAGCGACCAGTGCTGTCTGGTACAGATCTACCCGGCGGACGTCGTCAGCGGCATGTTGTTGTTGGAAGCAGACCGTCTGGTCGTTGGGCGGGATGCTGCCGTCGATTTGGTGCTTGTCGACGGCAGCGTTTCGCGGCAACACGCGGAGTTCGTAAAGAAACCCGATGGCTATTCGCTGCGAGATCTCGGCAGCACCAATGGCTCGCTTGTCAATGGCGAACGTGTCGTCGAAAAACGCTTGCGATCGGGCGATACGGTTCAAATCGGCAGCTTCATCTTTAAGTTTCTTTCAGCCAACAGTGTGGAGACGAAGTACCACGAGACCGTTTATTCGGCGATGACTCGCGATGCGCTGACCGGTGCGATGAACAAACGCTATCTGAACGAATCGCTCGACCGCGAAGTGGCTCGCGCGGTCCGGCAACAGCAAACGCTGTCCGTGCTGATGATCGACATCGATCATTTCAAACGAGTCAATGACACGCATGGCCATCTAGTCGGTGACGAAGTGCTGCGACATTTCGGTGCGCGAATTCTTGAGAGTTGCCGGACTGACGATTTGCTCGCTCGCTACGGAGGGGAGGAATTCTGTTTGGTTCTCTGCTCAACGGTGCGCGACGACGCCTTGTTGATCGCTGAGCGGAGCCGACAAATCGTGGCTGACCGTCCCTTCGAAACTGCGGTTGGACCGTTGGCAATTACGGCAAGCTTTGGGCTTGCTTGCCTTGATCCATCGTCAGCCGTCGCAGCCGTCGCGACGCGGTCCGAAGACCTGATTCGCCTCGCCGACGAACGTCTTTACGAAGCTAAAAAATTCGGTCGCAATCGAGTGGTGGGTTAGGACCAGCCCGATGCCTCGGGTCTGGCGAGAGCCTGGGCTTAATGAGCATCTGGAGTTGGAGCTTATGTGCCATTCCCAATCGTGGGTTAAGTCGAGAAAATCATTGCGAAGTTTGCCCTAGGGCTCCGACCAACTTTTAAGCTGGATGACGCTCTCGACCTGTTCAGTCTCTTTGGAATCGCAACGTGATGGATGACTCCTTACCCAGTTCGGATGCTGCGCTAGTGATGCTGCGAGCGGCGCTGTTGCAGATCGATTTCGCGCGACGTTATACGCGTGAATTGCTCGACGCCACGCCGCAGGAACTTTGGTTCACGCGTATCGAGACCGTTCCGACTTTTGTGGCTTGGCAGGTCGGGCATCTGGCGGTCAGCCAATATGGACTGTTGATGTTTCGCATCCACGGACGCCGCGACGCGGATTTGGATTTGATTCCAGGCAAGTTTCGCAAAGCGTTTGGACGAGGCTCCGATCCGGCTGGTCAAGCGGCGACGCAATTTGGAGCTGCCGATTTGACGCAGCGGCTGGATGAAGTTCATGCCCGCGCGATTCGCGGGTTGGAGGGGATTGATCCTAGCGTGTTGCTTGAGCCGGTTGAAATGCCGTATGCCGCCTATCCTGTCAAACTGGGTGCGATATTGTTTTGTCCAATGCATGAACAAATACACGCGGGCCAGATCGGCTTGATTCGGCGTCTGCTGGGATTGCCAAGCGTGCGCTAAGCCACCACCGTCCTACCTTCTTTTGGAGTCCAACCGATTGAGCGCAGAAATTGAAACGGTCGTTGAGTCGATCTATGACCATCCGAAGTACTACGACCTTGTGTTTGGGGCTGACTGTGCCGCAGAGCTAAAGTTTATCGTGCAATGCGGTGAGAAATATGCGACAGGAAAGGTTCGCAAGTTGTTCGAGCCGGCATGTGGCACTGGTCGACTTTTGTTTCACTTGGCAAAGCGAGGCTACAAAGTCGCAGGGATCGATTTGAATTCGAAGGCGGTTGATTTTTGCAACGAGAGGCTTGAGCGCCTTGGCATCAGCGAACGTGCGTGGACGGCGGACATGTCAGCGTTTGAAACCAAGACTCGCTATGACGTCGCGTTCAATACGATTAACAGCTTTCGTCACTTAGCGACCGAGAAAGCTGCGGAAAGCCACATGCAAGCAATGGGGCAATGCGTGCGCTCTGGTGGACTGTATTTGTTAGGCGTGCATTTAACGCCTACGGAAGCTGCGCCGAGCGAAACCGAGTCATGGTCAGCTCGCCGGGGGCATCTAGCGATCACGACGTATATGTGGACGATCGAACGGAACCCGGCAAAGCGTGTGGAGCGATTTGGGATCCGCTTTGACATCCACAACCCGACTCGTTCGTGGCGGATCGATGATGTCTTAGTGCTGCGCAGCTATACGGCCGCGCAGATGCAGAAACTGATTGAGAAAAGTGGCGTTTGGGAGATGGTGGCGACGTACGATTTTTGTTACGCCATGAATGCGCCGGTGGTCGTTGATGCTGGCAGCGAGGACGTCGTCTACGTACTACGTCGCCGATAGCAATCAGGGCTATTGACAGCTGCCCAAGTGTCCGGTTCACGAAGGCAATTTTGATTCACGTTTTTTTTGACGCGACTCACCGATACCGAGCACGGCTGCACCGATGACCGATATCGCAAAGACGCTTAAGCCGATCAACCCGTTTCGTCCCCAGCTTGCCTTTTCGACAGCCTTCGTCTTGTAGATATAAGGCGAAGTTGTATCCAAGCCAAATTTTTCCATTTGTTGCCATTCGCGAACCAATTGGCTGGCAGGTACTTCGGTGTACATTCGCCTGATTTCCGCGATGTGAATTTCGGTGGTCGCTGGGGTTTCGATTGCATAGTAGCGAATGCCGCTGAACAGCCCCGCGACGGCGGCGGTTCCGGCAATCAGCATGAGAATGGCGAACACGATGCGCCGCCCGACTGCGGATTCCGAGGTTAGACGGCGAATGGAGCCGGCAGAAACGCTGGGCACGTCGTTTTCGGACTGGTCGGGCAATCGCCGCAGTTCTCGCAGCGTTGGGATCGGAACTTCCCGCTGGCAGCTTGGGCAGGTTGCTTTTGACCCGGCTTGGCTGATCGCGACCGAAATTTTTTGGTCACAGTGAGGGCAGATGAGTTGCGGCATGAAGTATTGAGGACAGAAATTGCGGGCGAAACGGACTCGGCTTCAAAGGGTCAGCCCCTTTTTCAAACAAAGCCTAGCTAGAAATATCGGAAGAGGTCGTGGAGACTGCGACGGACAAAGTCTAGCGGAGAGCTACGGCATTGGTAGCGAGCTGGGTCGCGATCCTGAAAAACCATTTTGGCCGTAGAGCTAGACCCGAGCGTTTGGGCGACTAGAATCGTCGATAGCAGTTGCCACCTACCGCTTTGACCTGCCGAATTTTCACTCGCCGCAAATCACATCGCCGCGAATTTTTACATCGTGCATGGCTGAACAACGGGCTGATTCGCCCGACTTGGCAACCGCCAACACGATGATTGTATGTGGGGGAGTTGGATCGCTGGGTCGGCAAGCTTGGAGTGGCACCACGCACAAATTGCCGAGTCCGCACGGTCGCTAAAGACGCAATGTCTTACCATTTTGGTAGATAAATCGTCCAGCACCGTATGGGGTGGTAGACTTGGGGACGCAAACCGCCACGGTCCTATTTGAGCATTGATTCAAGCACGGTTAGCACGGTTAAGGAGTGCACTTTGTACGAAACGCTGTTAGACGATTTCGAAGATGACGTACCACGCTCGGCTGATGTCGAGGCGGGGTTTCGTAAGCTTCCCGATGACGACCTTGATGATGATTCAGTGGCCGTGGCTACCGACCAGGTTGCTGACGGTGAGGTCCAGTTAGAGAGCTCTGATGAACTACTGTCTGGTGTCGATGAAAGCGAATCCTGGTCAGACGACCCGGTCCGCATGTATCTTACCCAGATGGGAGAGATTCCACTGCTAACGCGAAAGCAGGAAGTGGAACTCGCCAAACGCATTGAAGAGACTCGCCGCCGCTTCCGAACGAAATTGCTTGAGAATCACTATGTGTTGCTGGAGGCGTTCAAGACCCTTCGCAAAGTGCATCGTGGGCAATTGCCGTTTGATCGTACCGTTCAAGTTTCGGTGACCGATCGACTTGAGAAAGAACAGATTCTCGGCCGGCTGCCTCATAACCTGAAAACGCTCGGCATGTTGCTGAGGCGAAATAAACATGATTGGCAAACCGCGCTCAGCAAGAGTGCTTCCGTTCGCCGTCGTGAACAAGCATGGCGTTCGCTCGCACGTCGACGACGTCGCGCCGTTCGTTTGATCGAAGAGCTTGGTTTGCGGACCCAGCGAATTGAAACTCGGATTGGCTTGCTCGAGAAATTCGTTCATCGCTTGGACGATATTGATCGACAAGTTCATGGCTTGAGCCGAAGCAAGGCAAACATGGAGCTGCGCGATCGCTTGGTCAAAGAGCGTCGCCAAATCATGACGGCTTGCCAGGA
>Ga0105046_10018366_pt1 | contig 10646 bp, 4 predicted proteins | sample MAT03_FD_78385 | JGI IMG/M metagenome (GOLD analysis project Ga0105046, IMG submission 78385) | Freshwater microbial communities from Lake Fryxell liftoff mats and glacier meltwater in Antarctica - MAT-03 (megahit assembly) | ecosystem: Environmental > Aquatic > Freshwater > Ice > Liftoff...
TCAAAGACTTCCTCGAAATGGTCATGCCTCGCTTTGTCGATCGCCTGCAACACTACGATGGCCGCGAACCGCTGTTTCACAAATACAAGTTGGAACAAGAGATCGCACGCATTCACCAACGCGTTGTTCCGCTGAAAAATGGTGGCTCGATAGTCATCGATCAAACAGAAGCCCTGGTTGCGATCGACGTCAACAGTGGAAGCTTTCGTAACGATAGTTCAGCCGAAGAGAATGCTTTCCAGTTGAACGTCCACGCCGCGAAAGAAATCGCCCGCCAACTTCGACTGCGAGATCTTGGCGGTGTGATCGTAAACGACTTCATCGATATGCACAAAGATAGTCATCGTCGCAAAGTCGAAAAGACACTTCGCGACGCTATGCAACGCGACCGAGCTCGTACGAAGATTCTTCGAATCAGCCCCTTCGGCTTAATCGAGATGACTCGTCAACGCATGCGGCCAAGTTTCAAGAAGAGTGTTTACGAAGATTGTCCATGCTGCAAAGGCCGAGCTGTCGTAAAGACCGCCGAAAGTATGTCGCTGGAAGTCACGCGTTTGATCGTGATGGCTTGCGATGTGACGAACGTAGCCAAAGTAACGGTCCGAGTTCATGAAAGCGTCGCCGCGTATCTCAACAACAAGAAACGACGCGACCTGATGCAACTCGAAGAAACTACTTCGGTGAGCGTTCAGATTCTCGGAAGCGAATCGATCTTCCCTGAACACTGCGAATTCGAGTGCCGCGACAAAGAAGGCGGCATGCTTTCGATGCCGTTCATTCAAACAACTAACGAAAACACATCGCGTCGATAACGCATCGCCCCGAAAATAACTGTTGGAACTTGTAGTGGATCTTGCTAAAGATCCCGACTGGAAGGATCTTTAACTAGATCCACTACGACTTTAATTTACCGAAAGATGCCAACGCGTTTGCGGGCGTCCTGCCAGAAAATAGCTGATACTCTATCAATAACCCGGCTGATTTCGTTCTCGTTCATTTCCCATCGTTGGACATCTAATTAGCGGCGATTGCATGTATCGAAGTAAACAACCGATTCCATTTTCTTTCAGTTGAGTCCAAAAATGGCGATACTTGTAACGGGAGTCAACGGACAGCTTGGTAGCGCTTTGCTCAGGCGACTTGGGCCGTCATGTATTCCGTGCGATCGACAGTTCATGGATCTTTTCGATCGTGTTGAAGTCGACGCGAAAATTGCTGAGCTGAAACCGCGGGTCGTCATCAACTGTGCCGCGTATACGCATGTCGATTTAGCTGAGACCAACATCGAGAGCTGCACGCAGACAAATGCCATAGCCGTGAAGAACTTGGCAGATGCCTGCTTCGCGAACGATGTGGTCTTAGTGCAAATCAGCACTGACTACGTTTTTGGAGCCGATCTTTCTCGAACGATTGCCTACACCGAGTTCGATCTGCCTTCTCCTGTCAATGCATACGGCCATTCGAAGCTAGCTGGCGAACGCTATGCAGTAGCCATCCCGAAACATTTCGTGATCCGAACATGTGGTTTATATGGTCACTCCAAACATTCTGTAAACTTTGTTGAGAAGATTCTGGAATTGAGTCAAACACGTGAACGGTTGCGAGTCGTCAGCGACCAATATTGCTCGCCAACTTTTGTGGAAGAGCTTGCCGACGCGATTCTCTTTTTGTGCCAGACTACGAAGTACGGACTTTATCATGTCGTCAATTCTGCTCCGACAACATGGTACGCATTCGCGGCGGAGATCCTTCGTCAATCCAAGATCTTAGTGCCTGTCGACCCGATCACTTCAGCGGAATTTCCAACCGCCGCCGTTCGACCTCGATACAGCGTTCTCGATACGACCAAATATCAATCCTTAGGCGGCCCCGTCATGAGCGACTGGCCTACTGCACTTGCCAAGTACCTCGCTCAAAGAAATTGAAAGACTCCTTCCTGAACTCCATCGTCCGGTTCCCAGGCTCAAGCCTGAAAACGAGCGTCGTTTTCGTGGCGCTAAGCGAAAAGCCACCTATATCCGACACATCTCGCTGATCGCCACCATCGGGAATCCTCGTTACCAGGCTCACCAGTTGGTGGTGTTCAGTAAGAAGCATCTTATTTTCGTTGATTTCTAGATAGCCGATGATTATGATTCGGACTTCATCACGAAAGATGCCATAAATCCATCGAGAGAAAGTTTGTCTCTTGATGCCGTTTGAGGCATGCTCGGCGAGAGTTTGTGACGGCGACACGTTCAATTCGTTTTCTAACACAAGAGTTACATCATGTTTTTGATCCAACCACTACAATGGTTTTCGAAGTCTTGGCAAACGCGAGAGCGATTGCGAGCGCTAGCTCGAGGACGTCTATCGCGACGACTTTCTATCGAAAATCTAGAAGGCCGCAAATTGCTTGCGACGGTTATCCAACAGAACTTTTCCGGTATCGACTCCAACGAAACTTCTTGCGGTTGTACACCGCCCGACACGCAGATGGCGGTCGGCCCGAGTTCGGTGATCAGCGGCGTCAATAGTGCGTTTTCGATTTTGAACAAAACAGGTGGTACCATTGCAGCACCGGTAGAAGGGAACGTCTTCTTTGCTTCTGTGCTCAAACCGGGCCAGAAATACAGGGGCGATCCTCAAACCATTTACGACGATCAATCCAATCGCTTTTACGTTGCAGGCTTTGAATTAAATACCACATTTACGACCGGCTCGTTAGATCTAGCGGTTTCTAAGACTAGTAATCCTTTAACGCTTACGGCGACGGACTGGTTCTTTTATCGCTTTGATTCCGTAGGTGAAGCTGGCACGCAATTTCCCGACTTCCCGAAAATCGGCTTTAACAAGGACGCCATTTTTGTTTCGTTCAATCAGTTTGCCGGTGGAGTTTCTTTCTCTCACAATCTGATTCTGACGATCGACAAGGCTTCGGTTCTTTCGGGAGGCGTTGCGACATCGTTTACCACGAACGTTGCCACTACCTCCGGTACTCGCATATTAATTCCGGCCCGCATGCACAATCATACTACCGGTAATGTGGGAATTTTTGTGCAGAAGGATAGCAATGTTACCGACACAGTGAACATCATCAAGATGACAAACTATCTGTCTGCTTCGCCAATTTTTACGACGACGACAATCACGGTCAATCCTTATGATCAAAGTCCGGGCGTGCCTGGACTGACGAACCAAATCGACGATCGCATGCTCAGTGCAAGCTGGATCAATGACAAACTAGTTGCGTCGAAAAATATTGGACTTGGTGGGCTTAACCTAGCCCGCTGGTACCAATTCAACGCTCCTTTGGCCGGTGCGCCCACGCTGGTACAACAAGGCGACATAAGCCCTGGGCCGGGAATTAACACTTCTTATCCCTCGATCGCCATCAATCCCGCCGGCGACATCGCATTAACTTATATGCAAAATTCGTCCACTCAAGGAACGTCAATGTACGTTACGGGACGCTCTGCCGCTCTGACGCTCGGGTTTCTATCGCCGGGGCGTTTGGTCATCGCAGGTGCGGGATTGACTTCGGCGTTTCGCGGCGGCGACTACAGTGCTACAGAGTATGATCCATCCAACCCGAGCAGTTTTTGGTCCGCCAACCAATACCAATTGCCAAATACGAATTCAAATTTTGATTGGGGAACGCAGATCGCGAAGTACACCATCACTCCAGCTCCAACAGTAATCGGCTCTACTCCAACTGACTCGCAGACAACGGCAGTTAGCTCCGTAATCTTCAACTTCGACCAGCCAATGAATGTTGGTAGCTTCAGCATAGGCGCCGACGTCGTTTCCTTCACAGGACCGAGCGGTGACTTGAAGCCGTTGATCAGCAGCAGCTCATTCAACGGGGCAGGTACGGCGCTGACAATCAATTTTGCATCCCAAGCGATTGTTGGCAACTATTCGTTTGTTCTCGGGCCGCAGATTCTTTCGGCAGCCGGTGGATTTGCGCTCGATAACAATCTTAACGGGACGGCTGGTGAGATCCCAGGCGACAATTTCAACGGCACGTTTTCGATCCTGAATTTGACGTGCGAAAGTTTCGACAACGTCACTGCGCCAGCTTTACCCGCTGGCTGGTCAAGTCAAAGCAGCGTGGGAACCGCAAGTTGGGTTACCTCGACTACCACCAGTCTCAGTCTTCCCAACAATGCGTTCGTCCCGGGTGTCGGCTCAGCCAGCGACACCCGTTTGATTGGCCCGTCATTTACTTACACATCAACCAATAAAGAGGTCCAGTTTCAGCAAAACTATGACTTCGAGACAAACTTCGATGGCGGCGTGTTGGAAATTTCGATCAACGGTGGCGCTTTTCAAGACATCATTGCGGCGGGCGGTAGCTTCATCGCCGGCGGCTATAATCGAACTATAACTGTTTCCAACAATCCTCTATCAGGTCGCCAAGGTTGGTCCGGTAGATCCAATGGATATATTTTAACCAGGGTGAATCTCCCTGAAGAAAGTGTGGGTCTGCCCGTGCGACTACAGTGGCGACAAGGAACAGACGAAATCATCGCTCACTCAGGGTGGCATATCGACGACGTTTGCGTGCCAACTCCGCCATCTCTGCAAACGACACTTGCGATTTCCGCTACCAGTGCGAATAAAGCCGAGGGGAATATTGCCTCGAATCCATTTACCTTTACTGTGACAAGATCGGGCAATATCAGCGGCGCGACCACGGTGAATTACGCTGTCACGGGAACCGGCGTCAATCCGGCAAACAGCGCTGACTTCTTCGGTCTCTTACTCCCCAGTGGGACGGTTAGCTTCGCTGCCAATGAGACTTCGAAAGCAGTCTCCATCGGTGTCGCCGGTGACATGATTGTGGAACTGGATGAAACATTCAACGTGACGCTTTCTGCTGGGACCGGCAATGCGATCATCTCGACAGCGAGTGCCATTGGAACGATTCGAAACGATGATACATCCTTGGTGATTGCCGCGACGTCGGCAGATAAGGCGGAAGGCAACGCCGGAGAAAATGCCTTCACGTTCACCGTAACGCGGAGTGGCGTTGTGAGCGGTGCTGCGACCGTGAACTTTGCTATCACCGGCAACGGCGCTAGCCCTGCGAATGCCGCAGATTTTATCGGTTTCGTCTTGCCGAGTGGGACCCTTAGCTTCGCAGCCAATGAGACTACGAAAATAATCTCGGTTAGAGTCAATGGCGATACCACCGTCGAGGCAGACGATAGTTTCTTGGTAACGCTGTCGAGTGCGATTGGTGCGATTATTACAACATCAACGGCGTTCGGGGCTATTCGGAACGATGATGCGTCTGCGACGACGCTTGGGATCGTAGCAACGTCGGCTGATAAAGCGGAAGGGAACGCTGGCGGTGTTCCATATACCTTCACTCTAACGCGTTCTGGTAACGTTAGCGTTGCGACGACAGTGAATTTTGCAGTCACCGGCAGCGGCGCTAACCCAGCAGGTCCATCGGATTTTGTCGGCGGGATCTTGCCGAGTGGCAGCGTTAGTTTCGCAGCAACGGAAACGTTTAAGGTAATTTCGGTCAACGTTATCGGCGACATCGCGGTGGAAACCGACGAAACGTTCCTAGTCACACTTTCAGGTGCCAGTGGCGGCGCGAGCATCACAACGTCTACGGCGACCGGAACTATTCGTAACGACGACGCCGCACTATCGATCATTGCGACATCCGCAAACAAAGCGGAAGGCAACTTTGGCAGCACTCCATTCACGTTCACCGTGACTCGTAGCGGTTTTATTACAGGCGCAGCGACTGCGAATTTCATTGTGACGGGCAGCGGAGTGAACCCCGTCAACATAATGGACTTTTCGGGTACGATACAACCGAGTGGAATCGTAAGCTTCGCCGCGAATGAGACCTCCAAAGTTATTACGATCAACGTCAACGGTGATATAGGCGTTGAGCCCGACGAAACGTTCTTGGTAACGCTGTCGGCAGCCTCCAACGGTGTGACGATTATCTCGAATGCGGCCACTGGAACGATTCGAAATGACGACAGCTCTTTTGCCATCGCAGCAACATCCGCTGACAAAGCTGAAGGCAATTCAGGTCCGACGCCGTTTACCTTCACTGTAACGCGATCGGGAAATACATCAGAAATCGCGACTATCAATTTCGTGGCGTCGGGTAGCGGCGTGGCTCCAGCGAACGCCACCGATTTTTCCGGCGGAGTGTTGCCTAGCGGTAGTATCACCTTTAACGCGAATGAAACGTCGAAATTGATCACGATCAATGTCAGCGGAGACGCGACGGTTGAACAAGCTGAAACATTCCAAGTCGCGCTGGCGAATACCAACAGCAGCAACTTTGTCATGGCTGGACCAGCCACGGGCACCATTCGCAATGATGATGCGGCCCCTACAACACTCGCTATTGCGGCTCTTTCTGCGAACAAAGCCGAAGGCAGCATAGGCGCAACACCGTTCACATTTACTGTCACGCGAAGCGGCGACACAACGATCACGACCACGGTGAACTTCGCAGTCTCCGGAACGGGCGCTACTCCGGCTTCGGCGGCGGATTTTACGGGTGGCGCGTTCCCAAGTGGTACAGTCGCGTTTAACGCCAATGAAACATCTAAGGTTGTTACGATTAATGTGAATGGAGACGCGACGGTCGAACCCGATGAAACGTTCCTCGTCGCACTCTCGGGAGCAAGCGGTGGAGCGATTGTCACCACATCGAGCGCGATGGGAAGGATCGTCAACGATGATACTGTCGCTGGTCTGATGTCGTTAAGCTGCGGAGCATTGCACGTCGGTTCGAACATCTGCACCGTCACCGGAGCGACGCCGGGTGGTGTTGTCATGTTCGCGAAAGGAACAATGGCTGGCCCAACACCGCTTCCGACATTCGGTTTGACGCTCGGTATCGCTAACCCTACCTATTTTGCTCAGGGATTCGTCAACGCGAGTGGGCAAGCGACGGTCGTATTGAATCTGCTTGCTTCGCAAGTTGGGCAGCCGATTCTGGTCCAGGCGATTCAACAAGCACCTACTCCACGACTATCAACGCTTGTTTCACAAACGGTTGCAGCAGCCGCAGTCGGTCCAGCGATTACGGTCCAAGGTCCGGCCGGTCAAAATGCCAACGCCGCGAGTCTCGATGCGAACGATCTAGCTCCGATTCTCAAAATAGCCATCGAATACTGGAAAGCGAGCGGAGTCACCGCAGCCGAACTACAACTTCTAAACCAAGTGAAGTTGCAAATCGCAGACTTGTCCGGTCGCAGTTTGGGGCAAAGCTCGGGGACAACGATTACGCTCGACGCGAACGCTGCCGATAACGGTTGGTTTGTCGACAGCACGCCTCGCGACAGCAGCGAATTTAGAAGGCAAAGAACCCAGCCGGGTCAGCCTTTCTCTCAACGGCAATTGACGGCACGCGAAGATGGTCCGGCAGATAAGCTTGTCGATCTTTTGACCGTCGTACTCCATGAGATGGCGAACGTCTTACGTCGCCAACAAAGCAGCACGAGCCCGATTCCTTTGCTGAACACGGAACTAGCCGTAAGCGTTCGAAGGCTTCCTCCCAACGTCGTCGACACCATTTTCGCTCAGGCTTAAAGCGGATTCAATTTTAAGAGACTGTCTCCCATTGACGTACATACCGACGTGCTTGAGCGACTACCAAGCGTACTGTAGTCCTGAAAAGGCACCGTGATAGAAAACATCTCCGTTGGCAGCAACCGTTGTCGGTGGTCCAAATCCTGGCGGCAGGAACGAAGTAGTAGCTAGTTGGTCCGTTGCCAATGCCACGCCATCGATCCACAGCATTCGATAACCGCCTCGTAACGATAGATTGTTGCTCCAGCGGTACGTTCCCGTGAAACCTAGCTCACCGACAAACGAAGTCTGACTTGCGTTCGCGTTAGCAGGGAACGAAATAAAAGTATTTGAAATCAAGCCGTTCTGCGCAGCCGCATTCCCATAGATGCCGGCTTTGCCTAAGGCCGAAACGGTCAGCGGTCCGCCTCGATCGAAGAGCTTCGCATCGGCTCCAACTTGACCTCCATACAGCCGATTGCGAGAGTCGACTCGTAGATCGATAGGAAACGGTACTGATGGTACGTTTATCGACAGGGTTTCATCGAGCTCTAAGTAGCGGAACCCGGTCAACAGCGTGAGCCAGTCGTTATATCGTCGTCGAAGGTTGAGCTCGGCGTTCTGCAACTCGGAACCGTAACGGCTATTGACTGGAGTTCCGGAATCGGCAAACCCTGGCGTTGCGAAATTAAATTGAATGGAACTTCCAGGCGTCGTTAAAAAGCTGTTCGACGAATCCCACTGGTCGATGCCGAAATAGCGAACTTCTAAGCTGTCGCACGCTCCAAGATGACGTGTCAGCGTAAGATCGGCTCCGGTGCGTGACGCGAAGTTAAACGACGAAGCGTTCAAATTCTGCGAGGGGGCTCCGACATTAAAAAGCAGTAGGTTGTCCGCTGGAGTGCTTCGATTCAAAAACAAGCCGTCCGCCGTCGCCGTCCAAGTCGGTCCGCAAGACGAGCTAAACGATTTGCATGGCCGCTCATTGCATGCAACCCCAGGGAGTTCGGAGTCGCTAGGGATTTCGGAGTCGCTAGGGAGTGCATGCTCGCTAGGGAGTGCATGCTCGCTAGGGAGTGCATGCTCGCGGTTGGTCTCGACGCTGTCCACCTCAATCGACGGTGCCACCACCACAATGTCGCTCGGAGATTGGTTTTCGGTTAGCGTGACGACTTGCGCATGAATCGGAGTACTTCCGATACACACTGATGCGCAGAAAAATAGAGTATCCCGAACAATGTGCGCCTTCATATGACCAACCTCCGTGTCATGCCAATGCAGCTACTCAATTCCAACTTCAAACCAAGATGGAAGTAACCGACAATCAAGCGGACCCCTCGCTTTCCTTAGCGATATCCCAGCCAGATCATTGAGACTCATCTTCGTCGATGAAGGAAAACAGGAACGAGATTTTTTATTTTGCGTGACAGAACCCGAATAAGCTGTCCGTTGAGCAGGCCTAGATACGGAGCAATCGTTAGGACCCAAACAAGCGCCGTCGAAACCGGCCATTGAGAGGGGTGTACGGAGAACTTCAGCGGATTGGAATGTCGCATGCTGCCGTGCGAACGACCGCAAAATTGTTGATGATGGTACGCTTTTTTCCGATTATCCTAGAAGTACCAAATGCGACAGCTAGCCGCCTGATCTCGCCAATGAAAAAGAAGCTCGAAACCAGACGGGCGTCGGCGATTCGAAACGTGCGAGACTAATGCTCGTGGAGCGGTCGCTGGATCGGATTGCAGTCGCCAGGTCGCCTGTTTCCGAGCGTGCAGCTTTTGCACCATGGTGGCAAATAGATTGCTTTGATCGGAAGCAAAGCTGCGGTTCCAAAAAAATGAGCTGCCGAAAGAGTTGGTGCAAGGCATGGAGCGTTACGCGTTCCATATCGCTCAAAATTGGGCTGCTCAAAATAAAGCGGTTCATGACAAAACGCCGGACTTCGCCAGTCATATCCTTGAGGACTCCATTCAAGCGGCGAGAAAGCGTTTCTCTCGTCGGCCTGACTTCTTTGGATCGGCGCTGCCGTCGCGTTGGAGAGAAAGCTGTTGTCGATTCGCAATTTCGAAAACAACTCGATCGGCTCTTTCTGACGACGAATCATCGACTCGACATGAAGTTGGCCCGCTCGCAGATCGACTGGAGCGCTAACATAAGTCAGTACCGGGTTAAACGGTTCGAGCACGCTTATGGTAGGTGGTTCCGCGCCAATAGAAGACCAGCTCTGACAAATGGCCGAAAGCAAAACGAAGGCAACTTGCAAAAGTGTTCTTTTCATTCGTTCGACCAATCCTCAATGCATGCATTCTGATGCGAGAGTTTCCGCATTATTCATTAGGTATCGGTCGTTTTTGAAAGAAAACTGTCCAAAACCATGGGATAACGCGATTTCTAAAGGAAAATTCGGGAAATTCGACATCTTCGAGCCAAAGATTAATCGCTTTCAGGCCGACTTTCGCTCAACTAAACTAGGGCTACCCGCGTGATGGGGCGTCAGCCAAAAAGGCTTGTCTCCCAAAGGTTCACTCGATCGAAAGATTCGTACGTCCGGCAGTTCGTAAACTATGAAAAATTTGACGCAGCGATTTTTCTCAGCACTTGCGAACTTTCTCAACAGGAAACATCGAGCGTTAAGGCGTAAGGCCTTTCTATCCCAGTTGCCGGTCACGTTTCGGCGACTAGAACCGCGTCGCGTCTTGTCGGTCAACGCGGCCTTCGCTCAAGGTGTACTCGACATACTCATTGTCAACGATACTGATGGAACGGACGCTGCACTGATTGCCAACGGCAGCCGGTTTTTTGTCGATACCAATAATAACCAACTCCAAGAAAACGCCGAAATCGGTGGACGACTCGGCGAACTTCAGCAAATCAACGTAAACGGTGCCGCCGGCATTGGAACGTTTGCTTGGCGAGGTGATTTTACCACGAGTAACTCTTTGCAAAGTCTCTTAGTCCAAAATGTCAGTACAGTTACCATCGACTCGACGGCGGTCCTTCAAAACGACGCCCGCATTTCCGCCGAAGCATCGATCTACTTAGGTGGCAATGTAACTGTCAACGACGACCTCACCGCGAGTGTAACGGCGAGCAACGGACAGATCGCA
>Ga0105046_10018367_pt1 | contig 10646 bp, 7 predicted proteins | sample MAT03_FD_78385 | JGI IMG/M metagenome (GOLD analysis project Ga0105046, IMG submission 78385) | Freshwater microbial communities from Lake Fryxell liftoff mats and glacier meltwater in Antarctica - MAT-03 (megahit assembly) | ecosystem: Environmental > Aquatic > Freshwater > Ice > Liftoff...
AAGGACCGACCCGCGACTTCGCATGCGTCGTCTGAGCTGGCGTCGTCTGACCTGGCGTCGTCTGAGCTGGCGTCGTCTGACCTGGCGTGTCTGACCTGGCTTCGTCCGCAATTCCTTGAGTACTGTCAAATAAACAGATGTCCCTCGGCCCGCGAGCTCCACGGGAGTGCTTTGCCTCGTCTTGCACGACTGCGGAGCCCCGGCTCCGCGTCGCGCTCGAGAAGGTCGCCGAAGGGCAGACAGAGGGTGCCGAGGTCACGGAAGCGCTGGCAGAGCTCGAGGCACAAGCCGTCGAGGCTGCCCGCGCGGCGAAGCTCGCCGCCCCCAGAATGCCATTCGACCGTAATTCATGATGGACCAAACGCCAGATGATGCGGTCTCGCATGCGCTCCTCGACGAGGTCATGCTCGTCGTCGTAGGCGTGCCGCGTCTCCGCCCCGCCGCGCGGACGCGCTACCACCGCCCTGGTGCGGCGAGCGCTGGATCGGCTGTTCGCCGCCCACGGGTTCGACGCTCCAACGGACGCCCCGCCGTGACCTGACCAGGACCTGAGGGTGCTTGGAGGCACGGCGCGGAGCAGCGGGCCGAGGTACGCTCCACCACGTGGTGTTCGACCAGGAGAGACGAGTGCGGTCTGAGCCGTCCCCGCTCTGATCTGAGCCGTCCCCGCCAGGGTACCTCGCGCGCCTCGGAACCCACTTCGGCCTGTGGAAGTGCTACGTGTGTGTTGACCTGATGGCCGTCCGCTTGCGCTACCTCCTTCACGATCTCGAAATTCCTCTCGGTCAGTTCCTGATCGGGAGGAGCCCCGAGTGCCAGCTCTCGCTCGACGACGATCTCGTTTCGCGCCGGCATGCCTTGCTCGTCGTGGTCGGCGACGTCGCCACCATCGAAGATCTCGGCAGCCGCAATGGAATCTCGGTCAATGGCGTCAAGATCCAGGGGCCGTTCGCCATCGCCGATGGAGACGAGCTCACCATCGGCGCGCAGAAAATGCGGGTCTTCGGGGTGAAGGCACCGTCCGAGCGATCCGCCGCGTCGCCGCCTCGTGCGATGCGCGTCGCCGATACCATGATGTCGCTCGAGGATCTCCGGCCCGACGGGGACGAGAGCACGAGACACGGGCGCACCGGTCGTGGCGGGCTCGACCCTCCTCTCGCGAATCCGGACAAGCGCGTTCACGCCTTGAGCCTCGTGGGGTCGGTGGCGGACAAGGCCATCGCGATGGGTCGACTCGACGATGCGGAACGACTGCTCGACCGCCCGTTGAATGCGCTGCTCGAACGCGCCGAGTTGGGGGACGTTCAGCCCGAGGCAATCGCCGCCGCTGGCACGTACGCCCTCAAGCTTGCTCGCGGGCTCGAGAAGGGCGAGTGGGTCGAGTACACCTTACGGCTCTACGTCGCCCTCCAGCAGCTGATGCCGCCCAGTCTCGTCGACGAGCTTTACGAGATCCTTCGTCACGTCCGCATCGAGAAGGCCCTCCTCGGTAGGTACGTCGGCATTCTTTCCGAGAAGGCTCCGGCCTTCGGCCCCAACGAGCGATTCCTCGAGGGTCGGGTTCAAGGGCTCGAAGCCTTGGCCCGTCTGAAGTAGGACGGAAGGCCGAGCGGGTCGCAGCGAACCTTCACGGATGGTGGTGATGACGGCGCCCGAGGCGGTCTTCTTTGCCGCGTGCAACAAGATCGCGCCACCGGTCAAGACGATGTCGGCTACCTGGCGAGCGGCCAGGGATCGGCCAGGGAGCGGCCAGGGATCGGCCAGGGATCGGCCAGGGATCGGCCAGGGATCGCACCCGCTCTCCGGCGATGTAGCGCAGCGCCTCAAGCTCGCACTTCACCGACGGACGAGCGTGAGCGCGCAAAAAGGGTCGTCGATCGACGACGACGCCCCAGGCGTGCTGACCGTGGCTCCCGATTGGATTTGCGCGGTCCTCTCGGACCGAACGGAGCGCGTCGACCGAGGCATCAAGATGCGCATCTATCGACGTCTCGCGAGCTCGGCAGGCGTGTCCTCGGGAATGCGGCGGCCGGCGGATCCTCTTGTAGATCGACATGCGCTCGATCCCGGCGGCGCGGGCCGCGGCGGAGATGTTGTTGTCGTGCGTCTCGAGCAGGGCCGATCTGACGGGCGGCCACGCGCCCCTCCACGCCAACCGCGCCGCGTCCTCCGGCTCGGAGGGCCGGGGGCAACGAGGGGGCAACGAGGCGAGCTCGAGGGCCATCACATCCTCGTTGGGCGCAGGCTCAAGCGTGACCCAGCGTTGGTCTTTGGAAGTGACGAAGCCTCGCCCGATTTCGCGCTCCTCCCGCCGTAGAGTCGGGAAGAAACGGCGAGGAACCACCGTACCTCGGGCTCGCGTCTTGCGGCGCGGGAGACGTTTTATGAAGAAGACCGACGATCGAAACGACGTGAATAACTTGCTTCGAGCTCGGTTCCGGCTCGAGGGCCGGTCGGGAGTGCGCAGCGCAACGTGTCGGAAAGACCATCCCGTCCTGCGGCCTTACTTGGGCCAACGGCTCATCGGAGGCGTGCTCCTCCTCCTCGGCGCCGGCCTGGCGGGCTGCGGCGACGACACTGCCGGATCCGGCGGCGGCGGAGGTAGCGGGACCGGCTCGGCGGGCGACGGCGGCGCCTCGAGCTCGGGTGCCACGGGGCCCACGTCCGGCCCGGGTTCAACGGGATCGATCGCCTCGAGTAGCGCATCGACGAGCAACACGACGGTGGGTGGAAGCACGGGCTCGGGCGCACCTTGCGGCACCGGCGACGGCACGCCTGACGATCTGTCCGCTTCGTACCGAAACTACTGCGAGGTCGCGACGGACCTCGCCGCCGACGTGTGTGCGTCGCCTCCGCCCGTCCAGGATTGCCTCGACCTGGAGAGCCTGATCCTCCAGGTCGGTGCTGGCTGCGAGGCCGAGCTGAGCGCCCAGCTCGACTGCATCAGCGCCGCCGTACCGAACGTCGCTCCGGACGCTTGCACGTGTGTGGGCAACGATCTGGAGTGCGACGGGCTGGGCGATTCGACGTGCGCGGCCGAGAACGCGGCCGTTGAAGCCTGCGACGAGTGCAACGGCTGACAACGACGTCCCGTCAGCGCCCGAAAGGTCGCGGGGCCGGGACGCTACGAGGCATCGTGAGCCGTCAAGCCGCCTTCCAGCACCCGGCCAGCTCGCCCAGCACGACCTCGACCGCATCGAGCCCGTTCTTGGGCGGACCGCCGCGGGCGGTCGCCACGCCGCGGCCGTCGGCGTCGGTCTCGAAGCGACGCGACAGGCGCATGTCGGGGGTGAGCTTGTACGGAGAGCGCTTGGCTTGCACCAAAGCCAGGAGCTTCGGCACGTCGAGCGGCGTGTCCTCCCGAAGGTGCAACGTGACGGCGCGGGCGCTGGCCTCGCAACCCAGGGCGCGCAGGCGGCGCAGCTCCACCTTCAGCCGCATCATGTGCACCAGATCGCGCGCGGGGGGCGGAGCCTGACCGAATCTGTCGGCCATCTCGCTCGCGACGTCGTCGACGTCGTCGACCGTGCCGGCGCTCGCCAATCGCTTGTAGAGCGAGAGGCGCACGCCCACGTCGTCGACGTATTCGCTGGGCAGGACCGACTCGATGTCGAACGACATCTCCGGCTCGACTTCGTGCACGACCGTCTCGCCGCGCAGCTCGTGCACCGCGTCGTCGAGCATCTGGCAGAAAAGCTCGAAGCCGACGGTGGCGACCGTACCGGTCTGGTCGGCGCCCAGGAGATCGCCGGCGCCGCGCAGCTCCAGATCGAGCGATGCGATCTGGAAGCCGGAGCCGAGCTCGCTATGGCGCTCCAGCGCCTCGATGCGGGCCCGTGATTCGTCGGTCATCTCGTTGACCGGCGGCACGACCAGGTAGCAATACGCCCGCTCCTTGGCGCGGCCGACCCGCCCGCGCAGCTGGTAGAGCTGGGCGAGACCGAAGCGATCGGCTCGGTCGATGATCATCGTGTTGGCCCGCGGGATGTCGAGCCCGCTCTCCACGATCGACGTCGAGCAGAGGATGTCGAAGCGCCCTTCGACGAAGTCGATCATCGCGTTCTCCAGCGCGGACTCGGTCATCTGCCCGTGGGCGACGACAATGCGCGCCTCGGGGACCAGGTTCTGGAGCTGCGCGGCGCGCTCGTAGAGGCCCTCGACCCGCGCACCGACCACGAAGACCTGCCCGCCGCGCGACAGCTCGCGACGGATGGCATCGCGCACGACGTTGTCATCGGGGCGGGTGACGATGGTGCGCACTGCGCGCCGATCGTTCGGAGGCGTGGTGATGACGCTCATGTCGCGCAGGCCGGTGACCGCCATCTGCAGCGTGCGCGGGATCGGCGTGGCGGTCAGCGTCAGCACGTCCACGCTGGTCTTGAGCGACTTGATGCGCTCCTTGTGGGTGACGCCGAAGCGCTGTTCCTCGTCGACCACGAGCAGGCCGAGGCGGGCGAAATGCACGTCCTTGGAGAGCAGGCGATGCGTCCCGATGACGACGTCGACCTTGCCGGCCTTGAGATCGCGGATCGTCGCGTCTTGCTCGGCCTTGGTCTCGAAGCGAGACAGTGCGCGGACGATGAGGGGGTAGGGGGCGAGCCGCGACGAGAAGTTGAGGAAGTGCTGCTGCGCCAGGACGGTGGTGGGGCAGAGCACCGCGACCTGCTTGCCCTGGCTGGCGACGCGATAGGCCGCGCGAATCGCGACCTCGGTCTTGCCGAACCCGACGTCGCCGCACACCAGTCGATCCATCGGGGTGAGGCGGGCCAGATCACCCTCCACGTCGGAGATGGCGCGCGCCTGATCCGGCGTCTCCTCGAAGGGGAACGTCGCCTCGAAGGCGCGGTAATCGTCGTCGGCCTCGGGCAGGGCCGGGCGCTCGGCGGAGCGCCTTTCGGCGTACATGCGCAAAAGCTCGTCGGCCATCTGGCGGACCTGCTTTTCGGCGCGCGCCTTGGTCTTGGCGAAAGTCTGACCGCCGAGCCGATCGAGCTTGGGCGCGCAGTCGCTCCCCGCAAACTTCTGGATCTGGTTGAGGCGCCAGACCGGGAGATAGAGCTTGTCGCCGCCCTGGTACTCGACGGCGAGCAGCTCGACCCGCGAGCCGCCGACGTCGCGCGGGACCAATCCGAGGTATTTGCCGACGCCGTGGTCGACGTGGACCACGTAATCGCCCACGGCGAGGTTCTTCAGGTCCTCGACGAAGGCGCGGCCTGGCTTGGACTTGCCGCCCGGATCGCGCGTCGCGCGGCGCTGGGCACGCGAGCCGAACACCTCTTCTTCGGTGATCAGCGCCAGGCGCTCCGACGGCGCCAGCAGCCCATGAGCGAGCGTGCCGACGACGACGTGGACCGACGGGTTGCCCGATGGGTTGCGCAGCCGCTCGGGCCGCGGCAGCGCGAGCAGCCCGACGCGACCCTCGAGATCGATGTCGATGTCGATCCCGCGGTGCGACAGGAGGGTCGCAATGCGCTCAGCCTGGGTGCTGGTGCGCGCGACGATCGCAATGGTCAGCGCGTACTCGGCGAAGAGCGCAATGCGATCCAGCAGTGGATCGAGGGCTGCGGTGCGCCCCTTGGAGCCGCGCGCCGCCTGGATGGCGCGCGCCAGGTCGCCCTGATCGAACGCGTGGAGCGTGGGCGTGTCCTCCGGGGCGCTCTCGAAGTGCTCGAACGTGCCGTCCTCCTCGACCGTGCCGGCGGCCGCGGTCCGATGCAGGGCGATGACCCGTTGGGAGTCGATGTTGGCAGCGATCTCCGTCTCGTCGACGAAGAATGCCTCTTTTGGAAAATGCGGCAGCCCTTCTTTGCGTAGGACATCGGCGTCCGCGCGATCGAGCTCCTCGCGCAGGGCGCGGGTGATCGAAGCCGGATCGTCGAGGACGAAGACGACGTCGCTTGCGAAGTGCGCGTCGAGCGGCAACAGGTCGACGAATGCTGGCAAAAAGCCATCCGCTCCGAAGAAGCTGCGGCCCGATGCCACATCCTCCACCAGGGCGCGTGTCTTGGCGCTGGGGAGGTTCACCGCGTCGCACAGCGCCCGCACCCGATCACGCGCAACGTCTGCAGCCTCGGCGGTCGTGGGCGCCTCGCGCGCCGGGCCGATCAGGATCGATGCGACGCCGGTGCGCGTGCGCTGCAGCTCGGGATCGAACGTCTTGAGCGACATCACGACGTCGCCATCGAGCTCGATGCGCACCGGCTGCGATGACGATGCCGGCCAGACGTCGATCAGACCGCCGCGCACCGCGAACGTGCCCGGATCCTCGACGATCGGTGCGCGCACGTAGCCACCGGCGGCCAGGCGCCGCACCAGGTCTTCCTGATCGATCTGCGCGGGGACATCGATCTGCGCGATGCGGGCGCGCACGTCGGCCGGCGCGACGACCCGTCGCGCGAGCGCGGCCGCCGGGATGGCGAGGACCGACCAGTCCCGGCCCGCAGCGAGGTGCGTCAGCGTGGCCATGCGCAGCTGCGCGCCCCGGCGATCCGGACCCACGTCGGACCACGGTGACGACTCGGCGGGAGCGAGCACGAGGACTTGCAACGACGGCGCATCCCCGTCTCCGGCGTCGGCGCCGTCACTGCCGAGGAAGCTTGCCGCGTCGCGGGCGACCGCGCGCGCAGCGTCAGCGTCGGCGGTCACGACGACGACGCGCGCGTTCTTCTTCGCGAGGGTCGCGGCGACCAGGCCCGCCGAGCTGCCAAAGGCGCCGCGGACCGCGGTGAGGCGCGCGGCCTTCGGATCGAGGGCGCGCGCCGCAAGCTCACTCGCGCGGAGGACCGCGAGGCCCTCTGGCGGATCGTACGTCCACGTAGGAAGCTGGCGGGGCGGAAGCGCGAGTGACGAACCGAGCCGTGCCCCCAGCGTCTCCCCGAAGGGGCGCGAGGCCCCGTGTTTGGCGCTGGAGCGTTCGGTCATCGCGATTCGAAGAGAGCTCGGTCGAGCTTGGATGCGTCTCCCAATACCGCCGTTTGCAGATGAAGCACGCGATTGTTGACGAAGGCCCGCACTTCCTCCGCCTTCACCTGGGCGATGCGCTCCGGCATCGTCCGGGCGAGCCTGTAGTCGCCCCCGAGCAGGTCGCACATGCCCAGCCAGGAGGCTTGCCCGCCGGTCGACTCGTTGGACGCGAGGTGCCCGGTGAGAAACTGCGCCTTGGAGCCGGCGAGATCGGCGGCGGGGACCGGCGTCTCGGCGAGCTTCTTCACCTCGTCGAGCATCACCTTCCACGTCGTGTTCGCGTCGACTGCCGTCACGTAGAGCGTGCCGCGCGTGACCTCGGAGCCGAAGCGGAAGCCCGCGCTCGGCGCATAGGAGAGGTTGCGCTTGGTCCGCACCTCCTCCCAGACCCGGTCGTGCAGGATGCGCATTGCGATGACGCCTGCCGCCAGCTCGGGCGAGCCCCAGCTGGGGCCGGGGAACGATCCCATGATGTAGGTCGTCGGCAGCTCGGCCTCCTTGAGGAGGAGCCGGGACTTGTCGAACTTCGGGACCGGCAGAGGTTTGTCCTGGAAGTTGCCGCGCGGGAGCTTCGCGAAGGCGGTCTTCACGCGCTCGATCACGTGATCGGCGGCGACGTCACCGACGACGACCAGCTCGAGTCGGCTCGTCTCGCGCAGCCTGTCGAGGTGGGCGCGCAACGCGGCCGATGTGAGCGCACCCACCGACTCCACCGTGCCGCTGGAGCGCGCGTGGTACGGGTGGCCCGACCACATCGCGTCGAGCACCAGCAGCCCGAGGCGACCGTCCGGCGTCTCTTGCTCGCGGCGGATGCCGAGCAGCTGTCGCTGACGGTTGAGCTCGATCTCGTTGTCGGGCATCGCCGGCGTGAGGAATGCCTGCACCAGGAGATCGAAGGTCGGATCGAAGGCGGTGGTCAGCGACTTCTGCTCGATGGCCGAGTAGTCGTTGGTCACCGAGTAGCTGACCTCGCTGCCGAGTGTGGTGAGCCGCCGCGAAAAGGCGTCCTTGTCGAGCTGCTGGGTGCCGCCCGACGTCGCGGTACGCAGCGCCAGCAGCTCGATGCCGGCGTTGGCTTCCGTCCAGTTGGAGACGCCGCCGCGGATGTAGAGCTGCGCGGCCGTGAGCTCGGCGCCCGGGATGCGCTTGACCAGGATGCGGATGCCGTTGGCACTGGCGACGGTGATGTCGCCATCGACCACCGGTGCCGGATCGGCGGGCGGCATGGCCTGGACGTGAAGCGGGGGCATCACGCTCGGCGTGGACGGCCCCGGGGTCGGCTCGCCCGCGCAGGAAATGCACGCCAGAGCGATCGCACCGATCGCTCCGACCGCGCCTCGTTGCGTCGCGCTTCCGCCCTTCGATCCCGAACGCGTCGTGCTGCGAAGCGTGCTCATCAGTTGGCTCCTTTCACGGCCGGCTTCACAGCGGGCTTCGCGGCCGGCTTGGCCTTCGCTGTGACCGCGACCTTGTGGATCGCCTGCGCGCCGACCAGCGCCTTGATGTGCTCGGGCGTCGCGCCAGCCTTGGTCATCTCCTGAGAGACGAGGGCGCCGAAGACGAACGGCTTGCCTTTCATGTACGTACTCACCAGCCTGCTCGTGTCCGCCGGCGTGACCTTCTTCAGGTTGCCCACGTAGCCGGTGTAGTAATCGAGGCTCGCGACGGCCCACCAGAACGTCAGGATGTGGGCGAGCTCGCTCGGCTTCTCCCGCGCCTTGACCTGCTCGATCTCGAGGATGTGCGCGGCGTCTGCGAGCTCCGCCTGCGTCACGTAGGCGGGGTCGCTCATCGCCTCGATCTCCTTCTTCGCGGCGCCGAGGCACACATCGATCTTGTCGGGCGTGGCCTGCACCTCGAGCGAGATGGGCCCGGTATGGCGTTGCGTATACCAGCTCCACCCGGCCGATACGCACGCGCCGGAGTCGACCAGTGCCTTCTGGAAGCGTGAGGACGGCTCGCCTAGCGCGGTGCCCAGTGCGTCGGCGGCGTACGTCGCGTCGAGCTCGCCCTCCACCGTGGAGGGACCGTGCCAGACGAAGCGCCCAATGAACGACTGGACGGCTTGCTCCACGACGACGACCTCGCTCTTGGTCAGGGCGGGATGTTTGGGGATGGGGAACGACGCGAACGGGTCGGGACCCTTGGCCCACTTGGCAAAGAGCGTGTCGGCGCGCGCGAAGATGTCGTCCGCCTTCACGTCGCCCGCGACGACGAGCACCGAGTTGTTCGGCAGGTAGTAGCGCTCCTGGATCGTCTTCATCTTGGCGGTAGTCGCCTCGAGGACGGTCTTGCGCGCGCCGAGCGGGTCTTTTCGGGTCGGGTACTTGAACCAGACGCGACCATCGATCTCGTGGTTGAAGTGGTAGAACGGGCTCGCCTCGTTGCGGTCCATCTCGCCGGTCACGACGACGCGCTCGCGCTCCAGCTCCTTCTGATCGAAGAGCGGCGTGGTGATGGCGTCGCGCAGAAAGACGAGCGACTCCTCGGTCTTGTCGCTGGTCGTCGTGAAGAAGTAGTTCACGCGCTCGGTGCCGGTCGTGCCGTTGAACACGATGCCGAGCTCGCGCAGGCGCGCCATGTAGGCCGTCTGGTTCGGCAGCACGGCGTTCGCCTTGAAGAACATGTGCTCGTAGAGGTGCGAAAGACCGCTGTATTCGGGCGGCTCCGCCATCGCCCCGTTCTTGGCGGCGATCTCCACGGTGACGAGAGGGACGGCGTGGTTTTCCACCACGATCACCTCCAGACCGTTGGGGGTGCGATGCGTGCGAATGGGCGGCGGCGCGGCGGCAGAGGTCGCAGGGGTGGCTGCGGTGGCTGCGATGGCGAGGAGGGAGAGCGCGCCGAGGGCGGCGGCCGAACGCCTGAGCTTCATGGGCGGCTTCGTGGGCGGCTTCATGGGCCGGGAGGGTAGTGGGGCGGGGCGGGCGCACCAGTCAAAAGCGTCTTGGAGGCCCGGGGGAGGGAGCGGGCGGGATGAAGGGGTGAAGACGACGAAGCCCAAGGCCCAAGGCCCAAGGCCCAAAGCGTGAGGGGAAGGGGAGGGCGTGAAGGGGGAAGGGGGAGGGGAGAAGCGGCGCGTGCGCGGGGGGGAGCGCCGTGGGCAGATGGAGAGGGGGGCTTCTCGGGGGTCCTCGATTGTACCGGCGTGCTCGGCCTGTTCAAGGCCGAGCCGGGCTTCGCCCGGTGCCTCGCCAGGGGCTCGGCAGCCTTGAGCAGGCCTGCGCTCGCCGGTGTGGGGACGGGGTCCCCTGAAGGAGATTCCAGATGCTTCGTATCTATCCCGTCATCATTGAAATGATTGCTTCGCTTCGGCCGGTCATGCTGGCGCTCGAGCGCCGCGACGGCGACCTTGCGCGCCAGATGCGGCGCGCTTCGGCAAGCGTCGCGCTCAATGTCGCCGAGGGCATGTGCTCGCGCGGCAAGAATCGTCCATTGCGCTACCACAGCGCGCTCGGCTCCATGCGTGAGACCACGGCATGCATCGAGGTGGCCGTCGCAATGGGCTATCTCGGTGGGCTCGAGCCGGAGGTCGCGGAGCGCATGCGGCAGGTCACCGGCACACTCGTCCTCCTCACGCGCAGTCCAGCCGCCCACTGACCCGGCGAACGGGGGCGCCTCACCCGCGCCACTTTTTCCTTCCACCTCCCCCTCACGCTTTGGGCTTTGGGCTTTGGGCTTTG
>Ga0105046_10018369_pt1 | contig 10645 bp, 9 predicted proteins | sample MAT03_FD_78385 | JGI IMG/M metagenome (GOLD analysis project Ga0105046, IMG submission 78385) | Freshwater microbial communities from Lake Fryxell liftoff mats and glacier meltwater in Antarctica - MAT-03 (megahit assembly) | ecosystem: Environmental > Aquatic > Freshwater > Ice > Liftoff...
ATTGCCTCGCGACCAGTGCCGGCACGGCAGGCGGTGCGCCGGCGCTGGCCGAGGCGTGGGCAGCCGGCGCAGGGGCAGCCGTGGCGCGAGCCGGCGGCGCGGGCGCAGCACTGCCCGGCGCATCGGCGGCGGCCGCGCCGGGAGCGCGTGGCGCCAGCCCCGGGGCGCCGCCTTCGCCCACGGGCCGGAAGGCCAGCATGCGCAGCAGCGCCATCTCGAATCCGGTGCGCGGGCTGGGCGCCAGGCCCAGGTCGCGGCGGCCGGTGACGGCCATCTGGTACCAAAGCTGCACCAGGTCGGGCGAAAGGTTCGCGGCCAGGCCGGCCACGTCCGCCGCTTCGCCGCCGCCGCCGGCCATGCCGGGGACCATCTGCTGCAGCTGCACCCGGTGCAGCGCGGTGGCCAGATCTTCCAGCACGTGGCTGAAGTCAGGCGAGAACGACGCCAGTTCTTCGATGCAGGCCATCAGCGCGGCGCCGTCGCCCGCGGCAAGCGCGGCCAGCAGCGCGCCGACCTGCGAGCGGTCCACGGTGCCCAGCATCGCGTTGACGGCGGCGGCGTTGAGCTGGCCGCCGGTGTAGGCGATGGCCTGGTCGAGCAGCGACAGGCCGTCGCGCAGGCTGCCGTCGGCGGCGCGCGCGAGCAGTGCAATCGCGCCGGGCTCGGCGGGAATGGCCTCGGCCTCCAGGATGCGGCCGATCTGGCCGCCGATCTGGGCCTCGTCCAGCCTCCGCAGGTTGAACTGCAGGCAGCGCGACAGCACGGTGACCGGCAGCTTCTGCGGGTCGGTAGTGGCCAGCAGGAACTTCACGTGCTCCGGCGGCTCCTCCAGGGTCTTGAGCAGCGCGTTGAAAGCCTGCTTGGACAGCATGTGCACTTCGTCGATCAGGTAGACCTTGGTCTTGCCGCGCGAAGGCAGGTACTGCGCGTTGTCGATCAGGTCGCGCACGTCGTCCACGCCGGTGTTGCTGGCGGCGTCGATCTCGAGCAGGTCCACGTAGCGGCCGGCGTCGATGTCGCGGCAGGCCGGGCATTCGCCGCAGGGCTCGGCGCTGGTGCCGCGCTCGCAGTTGAGCGATTTGGCGAAGATGCGGGCAATGGTGGTCTTGCCCACGCCGCGGGTGCCGGTAAACAGGAAGGCGTGGTGGACCTTGCCCGACTCGAGCGCATTGCTCAGCGCGCGCACGACGTGCTCCTGCCCTACCAGCTCAGAGAAGCGCCGGGGGCGCCATTTTCGGGCAAGGACCAGATAGGACATGCGGGCACTCGGACGGGGCGGGGCTTGCCCGGCCATTGTGCCAACCCCCCCGCCCACGGGCCAGCGCGAATCACCGCCCTTGTCGCCGACGCCGCCAAGCGGTATTATTTCCGGCTTGTTTCAGGCGGTTATCTCTGCGGAGAGATGTCCGAGCGGTTGAAGGAGCACGCCTGGAAAGTGTGTAAACGGCTAAACCCCGTTTCGAGGGTTCGAATCCCTCTCTCTCCGCCACCATGCATGCCGCCGGCTTCCGGGCCGCGGTTGATTCCAAGACGGCGCGCCCCACGGCGCGCCGTTCGCTTCAATGGTGGCCCCGTCGGCCCCCCGCGACACTAGGTCGAAAACTCCGCCAGGGCCGGAAGGCAGCAACGGTATTGACTGATGTGGGTGCCGGGGAAAGCTGGCGGGGCTACCGCCCTTTTTGGCGCAGCCAAAAAAGGCGGCCCTAAGTTTGCTGCGCAAACCCAGGGTCCCCGTCTGCACTTCCAATCCCCTGCGCCTGTCGGCGCGCCCCCCTTACCAAGGGGGGCTTGGCACGCCATGGCCGCGCGCTGCGACCCAAGGGTAAGTGCCGCAATCGGGCAACCGCTTCTCGTTGGCCCCACTTCGGATTGGCTTTATCCGCCTTTATCGGCTTTTGTCTGCGTGATCCGTGGCAAAAAACGCTTTCAGGCGGAAGGCTCGGGGTGGAGCCAGGTGCCGGGGCGGTCGAGGTAGCGTTCGCGTTTCCAGATGGGGACGCGGGTTTTTACTTCGTCGATGATCCAGCGGCAGGCGTCGAAGGCGGGGCCGCGGTGGCTGGCGCTGACGCCGACCCAGACCGCCAGGTCGCCCAGCGCCAGTTCGCCCGTGCGGTGCACGCAGGCGGCGCGGGTGATGGCGAAGCGCCGCAGGGCCTCGCTGAGGATGACCTCGCCTTCGGACTCGGCCAGCGCGCGGTAGGATTCGTAGAACAGGCCCTGCACCGCCTGGCCCTCGTTATGGTTGCGCACCCGGCCCTCGAAGCTGGCGCAGGCGCCGGCCTCGTGGCCGAGCAGCTGCTCGCGCAGCGGCGCGAGGTCGAACGCCACTTCGCTGATGGCGAACCGGCTCATCCGCCCGACACCGGCGGGATGAAGGCGATCTCGCAGCCCTCGCGCAGCGGACTGTCCCAGCGCGCGAAGGCGCCGTCCACGGCCACGCGCAGCTTCGAGGCCGGCAGGCTGAAGCCGTGGCGGTCGGCCAGCGTGGCGTACAGCGCGCCCAGCGACTCCGGCAGCGGCAGCTGCTCGCTGGCGCAGCCGGCGGCATCGCGCAGGCTGGCGAAGTAAAGCACCGTCACGCTCATGCGCGCGCCCTGCCCACGTCGCGCTTGCCGCCGCGCTTGGCCAGCAGCTTTGCCGGGCCGATCACCATCGCGTGCGACAGCGCCTTGCACATGTCGTACACCGTCAGCGCCGCCACCGTGGCGCCGGTCAGTGCCTCCATCTCGACGCCGGTGCGGTGAGTGGTCTTGACCCCGCACTCGATGCGCAGCGTCGCGTCATTGACCCAGGCCACGTCGAAACGGCAGCCGTCGATCGGCAGCGGGTGGCAGAACGGGATGAGTTCGTGCGTGCGCTTGACCGCCATCGTGCCGGCGATGATCGCCGTGTCCACCACCGCGCCCTTGGCCGTGCCCATGCCGGCCTTGCGCAGCGCCACGGCCACCGCGAGCGGGAACTTCACCCGGCATTCGGCCACCGCTTCGCGTGCGGTGGCGGCCTTGTCCGAGACGTCGACCATCGCCGGCCGGCCCGAGGCATCCAGGTGGGTGAGTTTCGCCTTCGCCATGTCAGCCGCCTATGTAGAACATCTCGATCTTCTTGCGGTCGGCGGGCGCCGACGCGCGCTGTTCACTGTAGCGGTCGGCACGCAGGCGCCAAAGGCCCGAAAGGTGTTGGGCCAGGGCGTCTTCGCCGCGCCCGATGTGTGCGCGCAGCGGCTGGCCGCGGGTGGCGAACAGGCAGGTGAACAGCTGCCCGTCGGCCGACAGCCGCGCCCGGTGGCAATCGCCGCAGAACGGGTCGCTGACCGAGCTGACGAAGCCGACTTCACCGGCGCCATCCTCGTAGCCGTACCGTGTGGCCACTTCGCCGCGATAGGTTGGCGACAGCGGGCGCAGCGGCCAGCGCGCGTGGATGCGGTCGCGCAGCTCGGCCGAGGGCACCACGCCTTCGCGCCGCCAGCCGTTGCAGTTGCCCACGTCCATGTACTCGATGAAGCGCGGCACGTGCGGCGTACCGCGGAAACGGCCGGCGATCGCCAGCGCCTGGTCTTCGTTGAGGCCGCGCTGGATGACGCAGTTGACCTTGATCGAGCGGAAACCGGCGGCTTGCGCGGCGGCGATGCCGGCCAGCACGTCCTCGATTTCGCCGCGGCCGCCGGACAGCGACCGGAACATCGCCGGGTCCAGGGCGTCCAGGCTGACCGTGAGTCGATGCAGGCCCGCTTCCCGCAGCGCCCGCGCCTGGCCCGCAAGCAGCGAACCGTTGGTGGTGAGCGCGAGATCCTCGATGCCCGGCACCGCGGCCAGCCGCGCCACCAGCTCCGGCAGGCGCTTGCGCAGCAGCGGCTCGCCGCCGGTGAGGCGCAGCTTGGTGACGCCCAGCCGCACGAACGCGCGCACCGCCGTTTCGATTTCGTCGAAGTCCAGCCGGCTGGCGCGGTCCAGCGGCGTCTCGTCCGGCGTCAGGCCCTCGGGCATGCAGTAGGGGCACCGGTAGTTGCAGGTCTCGATGACCGACAGGCGCAGGTCGTGCAGCGGGCGAGCCAGCAGGTCGCGCGGCGCCGGCAGCGGGAGGGGCAGGCGCTCGTTCAACGCGCCAGCCCCGAACGCGGATCGGCGAGCGGCACCGCGTCGCCGGCGCTGGCGACCCGGTGGCCGCGGCCGCGCAGCGCCTGCGCATCGTCCAGCGAGGCGTAGTGGTAGAGCACGCAGCGCGACAGCAGCTGCGCGGGGTACTCGCGCTCCAGGTCGTCGATGCCGCTGTGGGAAGGATTGCCGTGCAGCGCGCAGTCGTGCGCCACCCACTCACCGGCGTCGGCATGCCGGGCGAGCATCTCGGGGATGGGCCGGGTGTCGCCGGTCCACACCACGCTGCCGGGCAGCCGCAGGCCGAAGGCCGTGTCGGGAAGGTGGTGCCGGACCGGGAAGACTTCGTAGGCGAAATCCCCGTGCCAGAAGCCGCGCGTGACCGGCACCAGCTGGAACGCGTCCCACCAGTTCGCGCCGCCCTCGGCCACCACGCCCGGGTATTCAGCCACACGCGACTGCAGGTGCGGCAGCACCGTTACCGGAACGTACAGCCGCACCTTGCCGCGCCGGGCCGGGTCGAAGTAGGTCGCGAAAAAAAGCCGCTCCAGCCCCGCGACGTGGTCCATGTGCACGTGGGTGATGAACACCGCGTCGGGCAGCGCGCCGTATCGGCGCTGGAAAGCGGTGAGCGCCTCCTGCCCGCAGTCGATCATCAGCTCCGGCCGGCCGTCGCGCTCGATCACGGCCGCCGCCGACCCCAGCGTCACCGCCGCCTGCGCGTTGCCCACGCCCAGGAAGCGCAGTGCCCAACTCATGCCGCCACGCCCGCAAGGGTCGCGTCGTACGCGCGCTGCAGCCGCCAGAAGCCGGCCTGCCAGCCGCTGCCGCCGTGCGAAAGCTTGGCCAGTGAGCGCGCCAGCCGCCGCAGGTTGCGGGCGCGCCAGCCACCGCCTGCGCGCCGGCGCAGGCAGCGGTCGAAATCGATCAGCCAGGGCTGGCCCTGCGCATCCACCAGCACGTTGTCGGCATTGAGGTCGGCATGGTCCAGGCCCGCCAGGTGGAAGCGCGCGATCATGTCGCCCACCGCCTCCCAGGGCGCCTGGCCGACGTCGGCAGCCAGCCACTGCGACAGCGCGCGGGTGCCGGCAATGCGTTCGACCAGGATCGCCGCGCGATATCCCAATCCGCGGCGCCAGTACCCGGCGGCCAGCGGCGCCGGCACCGGCAGCCCCTCGCGATGGAGCTCGGCCAACAGGCGGAACTCGGCGACGCTGCGCACCCGCGATTCCCCGAGCCAGGCGTAGTCTTCGCAGCCCAGCCGGGCCATCAGGCCGCCGCGGCGGTAGTGCCGCAGCACGGCGTCGCCGGCGTCGCCGCGGACGAACCAGGCCGCACCGCGACCGCCTGCGGCGACCGGGCTGGCCGCGGCGCCGTAGTGGGCGGGGTCGAACAGCTCCGGGCCCGCTTGCCGCAGCCGCACCGGGTCGAACACAATCGTCCCTGCCCCGCGAACATCGCGGAACGGCTGGTGTCGCTCGGCGGCGGCAGCGTTCACTTCCATGGCGGCCAGTCTAACCAATGCCCGTGAACATCGCGCCGCGATCGCTCTGCCTGCTGCGCCTGTCGGCGCTGGGCGACGCTACCCATGCGCTTGCGCTCGTGCGCGCCCTGCAGCGCGGCATGCCCGGCCTGGCCATCACCTGGATCATCGGCAAGGGCGAAGCCAAGCTGCTCGAGGGCTTGGACGGCGTCGAGTTCATCGTGTTCGACAAGAAGACCGGCTTGGCTGGATTCCGCGACCTGCGGGCCCGATTGTCGGGGCGGCGCTTCGACGTGCTGCTGCAGCTCCAGTTGGCGCTCCGCGCGGGCCTGGCGTCCCTGTGCGTGCAGGCCGAGCGCCGCATCGGCTTCGACCGCGCCCGCAGCAAGGAGGGGCACTCGCTGTTCATCAACGAACGCATCGCGCCCGGCGGCCACCACGTGCTCGACGCGTTCCTGCAGTTCCTGGCGCCGCTGGGCATCGCGCCCGGCCCGGTCCAGTGGCGCATGCCGGTGCCGGAAGCCGCGCATGCCTGGGCGGCGGAACAGCTGCCGGGCTACCAGCCCACCCTGCTGGTGTCGCCCTGTTCAAGCCACCCGCTGCGCAACTGGCGCGCCGAACGCTACGCAGCCGTTGCCGACCACGCCGCCTCGCGCGGCTGGCGGGTCGTGCTGTGCGGCGGCCGCAGCGCGCTGGAGCGCGACACCACCGACGCCATCCTGGCCGCGATGAAGGCGCCCGCCCTGGACCTGGTCGGCAAGGACACGCTCAAGCAGCTTCTGGCCCTGCTGGCGCGCGCCAGCCTGGTCCTGACCCCGGACGCCGGGCCCACGCACCTGGCCAACGCCATGGGCACGGCCGTGCTGGGCCTGCACGCCTGCACCGACGCCGGGCGCTCGGGCCCTTATTCCGACACCCGCTGGTGCGTCAACCGCTACGACGAGGCCGTGGAAACGTTCCTGCGGATGCCCGCCGCCCGGGTTCGCTGGGGACGGCGGGTCGAATTTCCCGGCGTCATGGACCTGGTGACGGTCGAAGACGCGGTGTCCCGCTTTGACGCCTTTGCGGCGGCGGCGGATGCCCGGGGCCGGCTGCCGGGCTGAGCGCCGCACCAGGCCCGGCAATCCGGCCGTCGGGGCCGGCGCTGGAAAACGTGAACCAGTTCACAATTTTCCGACCTTCACGGCGAAACTGGGGCGGGCTTGGTGTAAACGTATGCTGAATAGCCGCGGGCGCGGCCGTACACCACCCGTATCCCGGAGCCGCTCCATGCGCAGCCACTTACGCCGCCTGTTGCCCGCCGCCCTGTTCGCCGCTGCCTGCACGCCGCTGTCGGCGCAGACACTGCCCAACCTCACCACCTTCAACAGCACCGCCGTGGCCGTGCACAGCGGCAAGTGCATGGAGCTGCCCGGCGCATCGGCCGCCGCCGATGTGCAGCTGACGCAGAACGCCTGCAGCGGCGCCGCCCAGCAGAACCTGCGGTTCCTGCCGGTGCCCGGCCAGCCCCAGGTGGCGTTCCTCCGGACATCGGCCGACCGGTGCCTGGCGGCCCGCGCCGGTGGCACCACCAACGGCACCGCCGTCGTGCAGGTCGCCTGCACCAGCGGCACCGAACAGCGCTTCCGCCTCGAAGGCATCAGCACCGCCACCACCTACCGCCTGCGCCACCTCGCGTCGGGCCTGTGCGTGGAAATCGGCGGCAGCTCGTCCAACAACGGCGCCCTGGTGCGGCTGTGGGATTGCCAGCAGGCCCCCTCGGGCCGCAACCAGAACTGGTCACTCGGCGGCGCCACGGGCGGCGGCTTCGTCACCAGCCTGGCGGTGCCGGCCGGCCAGGCCGAGGCATCGCGCTTCCTCCAGCAGGCGACCTACGGCGCCACCAGCAGCGAGATCGCGCGCGTGGCCTCGATGGGCTATGCGGCCTGGCTCAACGACCAGATCGCGCGCCCGGCGACCCTGCACCTGGAAGTCCACCAGGCCATCCAGAACGAACTGGGCCCGCATTTCTCGGACCAGCGCGACCGCGACTGCGAGTTCGGCTACGGCTGCAATCTCAGCCGGCACGACACCTGGACCCAGATCGCCGTGAACGGCAACGACCAGTTGCGCCAGCGCGTGGCGTTCGCGCTAAGCCAGTTCTTCGTGATCTCCGACGCCAGCGACAACGTCGGCTACTCGCACCTGGCCGTCAGCGACTACTACGACTCGCTGGCCGTGAACGCGTTCGGCAGCCATCGCGCGCTGCTCGAGGAAGTGGCGCTGCACCCGCTGATGGGCCGCTACCTGGGCATGCTGCAGAACGAGAAGGCCAACCCCAGCCGCAACACCGAGCCCGACGAGAACTTCGCCCGCGAGGTGATGCAGCTGTTCTCCATCGGCCTGGTGGAACTCAACCTCGACGGCACGCCCAAGCGCGACGCCGCCGGCAACACGCTCTCCACCTACAACAACGAAGTGATCACCCACTTCGCGCGCGCCCTGACCGGCTGGAACTTCGGCGGCGCGGCCAGTTGGTGGGTGTGGGAAGACAACGTCAAGCTGCCCGGCCTGATCCGGCCGATGACGCCTTGGGCCACCTACCACGACACCGGCGCCAAGACGCTGTTCCCGGGCACCAACCTCGCGGCGGGCCGCACCGCCCAGGCCGACCTGACGTCGGCGCTCGACGCGCTGGCCAACCATCCCAACGTCGGGCCGTTCCTGGCCAAGCACCTCATCCAGCGCCTGGTGACCAGCAATCCGTCGCCGGATTACGTGCGGCGCGTGGCCACCACCTTCAACAACAACGGGGCCGGCGTGCGCGGCGACATGGCCGCCGTGGTCCGGGCGATCCTGCTCGACCCCGAGGCGCGCGACATGACCATCGCCGCGCGCGACGACTACGGCAAGGTGAAAGAGCCCATGCTGCGGCTCACCGCCATCTGGCGCGCGTTCGGCGCCCAGGGACAGGCGGTGGCAACGCCGGCCGGGGCCACCACGCGGGCCCTGCTGCGCAACCGTGGCGCCGGCGTGGACATGGCCCAGACGGTGATGTCGTCGCCTTCGGTGTTCAATTTCTACCGGCCCAACTACCAACCCCCCGGCGAATTCAGGCGCCGCGGCCTGGTGGCGCCGGAGCTGCAGATCCTCAACGAAGCCACCGCGATGTCGACCTTCAACCACTGGCACGGCCGGCTGTTCCAGATGGACAGCGGCGACGCCAGCATCCCCGCCACCGTCGGTGACTCGCGCTTCTTCACCGCGCGCTTCCGCCTGAACCTGACGGCCGAAAAAGCAATGGCCGTGTCGCCCGGCGCGCTGGCCGATCGCCTCAACCTGCTGCTCATGGCGGGGCGCATGAGCCCGGCCATGCGGCAGATCCTGGTGGATTCGGCCTACGCCCTGTCGATGAACGACGGCGGCGGCGACCGGGTGGAGGACATGGTGTTCCTGGTCGCGTCGTCCCCGCAGTTTGCAGTGCAGAGGTAAGCCATGAGCAGCAAAGACCATTCGAAGTCCCGCCGCCGCTTCCTGGCGCAGTCCAGCCAGATCGCGCTGGGCAGCGCGGCTGCCTGGGCCACCCTGGGCCAGCTGCAGATGGTCCAGGCATCGGATCTGGTGCTGGGCGAGGACTACCGGGCCCTGGTGTGCATCTACCTGTTCGGCGGCGCCGACAGCTTCAACATGGTGGTGCCCCGCACCGCCGCGGCCTACGCCACCTACCAGGCCGCCCGCCCCGCGCTGTCGGTGGCGCAGGCCAGCCTGCTGCCGATCACGCCGCTGAGCGGCGACGGCGGCGTCGAGTGGGGCCTGCACCCGGCCCTGTCCGAGATGCAGGGCTTGTTCGAAGCCGGACGCGCTGGCCTGCTGGCCAACGTCGGCCCGCTGATCGTGCCCACCAGCAAGGCCGCGTACACGGCGCGCAGCGTGCCGCTGCCGCCCGAGCTGTTCTCGCACGTTGACCAGCAGGCCTACAGCATGTCCATGGGCAGCGAGACCGCAGCGCGCGCCGGCTGGGGCGGCAAGATCGCCGACCGCATGGCGGCCTCGGGCCTGCTGGAAGGCGCGGGCCTGCCGACCAGCATTTCGCTGTCGGGCACCAACATGTGGCAGGGCGGCGCCGCCGATGGCATCTACACCATGGGCAGCAGCGGCCCGACCCGCATCAACGACACCCTGCGCCCGACCCAGACCTGGTCGCGCGCGGTGCCGCGCCGCGACGCGTTCTACAAGCTGCTCGACGCCGCCAAGCGCGACTCGTCGCTGTTCACGCGCGAACATGCGCGCATCAGCCAGCGGGCGCTCGACTTCAGTGAATTCGCCTTCAATGCCCTCAACAGCGCGCCGGCCATCACCACCCCGTTCCCGGTCGCCGGCCAGAACCGGCTGGCGGACACGCTCAGGACCGTTGCGCGGACCATCGCGGCGCGCCAGTCGCTGGGCCAGAAACGCCAGATATTCTTCGTCGGCCTCGGCGGCTGGGACACCCACGACAACATGCTGCCCGACCACGAGCGGCTGCTGCGCGCGCTCAGCCAAGCCACGGCGGCGTTTTACAACGCCACCGTTGAACTGGGCGTTTCCGACAAGGTGACCGCGTTCACGATGACCGACTTCGGCCGCACGCTGAACAACAACGGCGACGGCACCGACCACGGCTGGGGCGGCCACAGCTGGATCGTCGGCGGCGACGTGGTCGGCCGCCGCATCTATGGCCAGATGCCCGAGCTGCGCTTGGGCAGCGCCCAGGACGTCGGCCGTGGCCGCATGATCCCCACCACGGCCATCGAGCAGCTGGGCAGCACGCTGTCGCGCTGGTTCGGCCTGCGCCAGGGCGACGCGATGGAGATCTTCCCGAACCTGCGCAACTTCGGCACGGGCGCCGACTACATCCCGATGCTCGCCAGCAGCAACCGCCTGCTCAACGAAATCGACTTCCGCCGCCGGCGCTGAACCCGGCGGGCGGCGCGCCTCTCAGGGACTGCCTGCGCGGTAGTCCTGGTAGGACTTCTCTTCGACGTAGGCCGACCCCAGCGCGACGTTGATGCTTTTCTTGATGCGCGCGCGCTCGTCGTTCTCGAAGTACACG
>Ga0105046_10018373_pt1 | contig 10642 bp, 7 predicted proteins | sample MAT03_FD_78385 | JGI IMG/M metagenome (GOLD analysis project Ga0105046, IMG submission 78385) | Freshwater microbial communities from Lake Fryxell liftoff mats and glacier meltwater in Antarctica - MAT-03 (megahit assembly) | ecosystem: Environmental > Aquatic > Freshwater > Ice > Liftoff...
ATGTCGGCTCTGCGCGCCGACGAGGTGTTCGGCACCGCCAGCATCGCCCTGCTGCCCGGCGCCACGGTGCTGCGCTTGAAGCTGCCGCCGGCGGCCCAGGTTCGCCTGTCGCGCGCCGACACCGGCTGGACGGTTGCGGTCGTGCCCGCCGATCCGCAGCCGGCGTCGCTGCGCCCGATCCGTGCCGAAGCGGAGGCCGGACGACTGCGCCTGCATGCCGACGCGGCGGGGCAGGTGGTGGCGGTGCCCGATCCGCTCTCTGGCAGCACCATGCTGATCGGCACTCAGAAGGCCGAGGGGCAGGGCGTTGCCGTTGATCGCCGCAGCCCCGAATTTGCCCTGTTGTCCACCTGGCAGGGGGTGGCGCTGTTGCCGCTGACCGATGCGCTGGCGCTGCGCCCGGCGGCTGACGGCTTTGTGCTGGCTGCCGATGCGGGCCGGGCGCTGAGCCTGTCGGCTACCGAAAGCCAGACCCAGGCGATGACCGAGGCGGCCACCGCCAGCCGGCGCTTCGATCTGCCGGCGTTGCCGACCGAGGCATTGCATCGGCGCCTGCAATCCGCCCGGCTCGCTGCCGCCTCGGCGCCGCCGCAGGCCCGCACCGAGCGGCGTCGCGCGGTGGCTGAGGCACTGCTGGCGCTGGGCATGGGGGCGGAGATGCTGGCCGTGCTTTCGGCCACCGTCGCCGAGGATGCCCGCGCCGCCGACGATCTCGACATCGCCGCCCTGACCGCCATCGGTGCCGTGCTGGCCGGGCGCACCGAGCAATCTGCTGGGATCGACGACCCGCGGCTGGACGGCACCGACGAGATTGCGTTCTGGCGCGCGGCCCGCGCCGCCCAGGTGCAGCCGGGGGCGCCACGCCCGGCGGCCATCTTTGGCTCGGCCATGCCGCTGCTGCTGTCCTACCCTACCGCGCTGCGCGATCGGCTGCTGCCGCAGGCGCTGGAGACCATGGCCCAGGGCGGCGAGGCCGCTGCGGCGCGCACAGTGTTGGCGCGCCTGCCGGAGCAGCCCGCCTTGGACCTGGCGCGCGCCATGGTGGCCGAGCGTAGCGGCGACGCTGCCGCGGCGCTGGCACGATACGACCGCATCGCCCAGGGCAGCGACCGCCGCAGCCGAGCCGTGGCCGCCCGCCAGGCCGTCGAGTTGCGTTTGGCGTCCGGCGATCTGCCGCCGGCCAAGGCCGCCGATGCGTTGGAGCGGCTGGTGTATGCGTGGCGCGGCGACGGCATTGAGATCGCGACCCGGCTGCGCGTGGCCGAGTTGCGCGCGCAATCGGGTGCCTGGCGCACGGCGCTCGCCCTGTTGCGGGAAATGCAGAGCCTGTTCCCCGAGCAGGACGAGACAGCGCGCCGGGCGCTGGCGGAAACATTTGCGCGCAGCCTGGCTCCCGCTGCCCAGGCGAAATTGTCGCCGCTCGACTTGGTGGCGCTGGCCGAGGAGAACGCCGACCTGCTGCCGAGCGGGTCCGCCGGATATGAGCTGGCGGTGCGTCTGGCCGACCGGCTGATGGCGCTCGACCTGCCCTCGCGTGCCCTGCCGGCGCTGGAGAAGCTGATCGACCAGGCGCCGCCCGGCGTCGCCCGCGCCACGCTGGGCGCCTCGCTGGCAGCTTTGCGGTTGGAACAGGGTGGTCCAGCCGGGGCACTCGACGCGCTGTCGGCGAGCATGGTCGAGGGCGTGTTGCCGCCCGACCTGCTGGAGCGACGCACCCTGGTGTTCGCCCGCGCCGCCGCCGACACCGGTGACCTGGCCACCGCCATCGCCACGCTGGCCGAACTCGGCACACCGCCGGCATTGGTATTGCGCGCCACCTTGCTGGAGCGCGCCAAGGACTGGCCTGCCGCAAGTGCCGCCTTGTCGGCGCTGGTACGCGCGACGCTGCCGGCGACAGGGCCGCTGAACGTCGAGCAGTCGCGCCTGGTGCTGCGGCTGGCCGCCGCCACCGCCCAGGCCGGCGATGAGCGGGCGTTGGCTGGGATGCGCACCACCTTGGCGCCGCGGCTGGCCGAGGAGCAAATGCGCGACCTGGCCAGCCTGCTTTCCGCAGCCCCAGTGCAGAGTGTGGCCGATCTGCCGCGGGCGGCGCAGGAAGCGCGACTGGCCCGCTCCGCGTCAGCGGGATTGCGGGCAACAGGCCCCGCGGCCGGCGCGCCTGGCGCCCCCTGAGCCCACCGCGCGCCCGGCATGCAGCCGTGGCACCACCCAGGGGCAAATTCCCCTTGCACCCCCCCCCTGTTTTCGCCATTTTGCGCGGCCTTGGCCCTAGGGGGCGCATGCATGCGGCATGCTGCCCAACAGGCCGTCTACTGGTCGACAGGGGGTTGCGAATGAACGCACTCATGCCACTGGGGATGGTCTCGGACGTACCGAGCGAGAACCAGACTACCGTTACGTCCGATGCTGGGCATGCCACGGAGAAGACCGACTACTTCGTTGAACGCGACGGCATGAAATACGCCGGCACGCATCTGCTCATCGACATCTGGGGGGCAGCCCGCCTGGACGATCCCGACCATATCGACGAGTCGTTGCGCGCGGCGGCGATCGCCACCGGGGCGACCATCCTGCACAGCCATTTCCATCACTTCTCGCCCAATGGCGGCGTGTCGGGCGTGGTCGTGCTGGCCGAGAGCCATATCTCGATCCACACGTGGCCGGAGCGCGATTTCGCGGCGCTGGATATCTTTGTTTGTGGCGACTGCGATCCGTACCTGGCGATTCCGCTGATCCGTGCGGCGTTCTCGCCAACCCGCATCGACGTGGACGAGCAGCGCCGCGGCCGCGTCGCCTGACCCGCCGACGCTGAACCAACAAGCGGCCCGGGCGCGCGTCCCGGGCCGTTCTGCTGATTGGAGCTGCCGCACATGGCCACCGATTCCTGGGTCAACGAGACGCTCTACACCGACTGGGGCCAGCGCTTCCTGGTGAAGCGCGAGCTGGCGCGCGTGCAGAGCGCGTTCCAGGACATCATGGTGTTCGAAAGCCATAGCCATGGCCGCGTGATGCTGCTCGACGGCGTGGTGCAGATCACCGAGGCCGACGAGTTCGTCTATCAGGAGATGCTGACCCACGTGCCGCTCCTGGCCCATGGTGCGGCGCGGCGCGTGCTGATCATCGGTGCCGGCGACGGCGGCGTGCTGAAGCGCGTGCTGGAGCACCGCACTGTTTCCGACGCCGTCATGGTCGAGATCGACGGCGAGGTGATCCGGCTGGCCAAGGAACACATGCCGCGAATCGGCGGCGATGCCTGGACCGATGCGCGCGCCCAGGTGATCGTCGGCGACGGCATCGACTATGTGAAGACCGCGCCGGACGCCAGTTTCGACGCTATCATTGTCGACAGCACCGACCCGATCGGCGTGGGAGAGGTGCTGTTCACCGATGATTTCTATCGCAACGCCGCGCGCATCCTGGCCCCCGGCGGGCTGATCGTGAACCAATGCGGCGTGCCGTTCATGCAGCCCGACGAACTGCGCGACACCAGCCTGCGCCGGCGCAGCTTTTTCCCGTATGTCGGCGCCTATGTCGCCGCGGTGCCGACCTATGTCGGAGGTTTTATGACCCTGGGCTTTGCCGCCAAGCAGCCGGGGCTGGACGCCGTTCCGGTCGAGACACTGCGCCAGCGTGCAGCGGCCGCCGGCATCACTGGCCGCTACTGGACGCCCGAGGTGCATCACGCGGCGTTCCAGCTTCCGCCGTATATCGCAATGCACCTGCCAAAATAGCGGCGGCGATCCGTCCGCTCGCGGATGCGATCACAGCAACACGGCGATGGCCGCGGCCATCGCCGTGCGCACCATGGGAGCCGGACTTAGGCCTCTTGCCTGTTCGTCATGTTCTGTTTATGTTCCGCATCACTCGCGGTTGGAACACAGCATGACCAAATTCCTAACGACCCGTTGTCGCGCAAACATTCCGATACCGCCGCATGCGACTTTCCGGATCCCCGGTACCGTGCCACCTTCGCGGGACTCGGATGCAGGTCGTAAACGAACGTCTCGCCGCCCACTCCCGCCACGCTGCTTCCCCGGAGCCATCTGATGGACAAGAACAAGGCGCTCGACGCCGCCATGGTGCAGATCGAGCGCGCCTTCGGCAAAGGCTCGATCATGCGCATGGGCGCGCGCACCCAGGACGAGCACATCGCCACCATCCCCTCCGGCTCGCTCGGGCTGGATCTGGCGCTTGGCATCGGCGGCTTGCCGCGCGGGCGCATCATCGAGATCTACGGCCCGGAAAGCTCGGGCAAGACAACCCTGGCGCTGCATGCCATCGCCGAGGCGCAGAAGCGCGGCGGCACCTGTGCCTTCATCGACGCCGAGCATGCGCTTGACCCGATCTATGCCCGCAAACTCGGGGTCGATGTCGATAACCTGCTGATCTCCCAGCCCGATGCCGGCGAACAGGCGCTGGAAATCACCGACACGCTGGTGCGCTCCGGCGCTGTCGACGTGCTGGTGATCGACAGCGTGGCAGCCCTGGTTCCGCGCGCCGAGCTGGAAGGCGAGATGGGCGACAGCCACATGGGGCTGCATGCCCGGCTGATGAGCCAGGCACTGCGCAAGATCACCGGCAGCGTCAGCCGCAGCAACACCATGTTGATCTTTCTCAACCAGATCCGGATGAAGATCGGCGTGATGTTCGGCAACCCCGAAACCACCACCGGCGGCAACGCGCTGAAGTTCTACGCCTCCATCCGGCTTGAAATCCGCCGCATCGGCCAGATCAAGGACCGCGAGCAGGTTGTGGGCAACCAGACCCGGGTGAAGGTGGTGAAGAACAAGCTCGCACCGCCGTTCCGCCAGGTCGAGTTCGACATCATGTACGGCGAAGGCATCAGCAAGGTCGGCGAACTCATTGATCTCGGTGTAAAAGCCGGTGTCATCGAGAAGTCCGGTGCGTGGTTCAGCCATGACAGCCAACGCATCGGCCAGGGCCGCGAGAACGCCAAGCAGTTCCTGCGCGAGCACAAGGAGATGCTGGACAGCATCGAGAAGAAGATCCGCGACGCCTCGGGCACCGTTGCCACCACCATGATGACCGCACCGGAACCCGACGGCGACGCCGACAGCCCCGAGTAGCACATTGGAGCCTGCTGACCGTCCCCTCGATGCGGACGACGATGCGCTGATTGCCGCCGCTCGCGCGGTGATCGCAGCACATCACCGGCCGTTCTGGCACACCGTGGGCGCCGCCATCCGCAGCCGCGACGGCCGCATCTGGACCGGCGTGCACCTGGGCGCCACGGTCGGCCGGCTGGCGATATGCGCCGAGCCGATCGCCCTCGGACGCGCCATTCTCGAAGGCGACGGCACCATGGCGGTCGGCGTGGCGGTGCGCCACCGCAAGCCGGAGGAGGGGGCAGGGGCGCCAGACATCGTCTCCCCCTGCGGCGCCTGCCGCGAACTGCTGATGGACTATGCGCCAGACGGCTGGGTGATTGTGCCGACGCCCGCCGGTGCGGTGAAGCGCCAGGTGGCTGCGTTGCTGCCGCTGCCGTATCGCCGCTGATGCCGCAGGCCAACCCCTACTACCAGGGCCCACCGAGTGACCATTTCGACGGGCTGCGGTTCCACCTGCCGGGCCACACACGCGACAAGAGCCGGCGCGAGTTTCTGCGCTGGCGTTTCGGCGGCGGCAAGGCGCGCTGGCCGAAGCAATTCCCCAGCCCCTTCGCCGACACGCCGCCGGTCCGCGTCGCCGGGCTGCGCGTGGTGCTGGTGGGCCATGCCAGCTTTCTGATCCAGGTTGCCGGGTTGAACATTCTGGTCGACCCCGTCTGGTCCGATCGCGCCAGCCCGGTTGCCTGGGCCGGCCCGCGCCGCGCCAACCAGCCCGGCATCGCCTGGACCGCCCTGCCGCCGATTGACGCCGTGCTGGTGACCCACAACCACTACGACCACCTGGACCTGGCCACCCTGGCGCGGCTGCGTGCCCGCCACCCCATCCGCATCATCGCCCCGCTCGGCAACGACGCTATCATCAACCCCGCGACCTCGGGCGGCACCGAGGTGCTGGACTGGGGCGAATCGCGCGCGTTGTCGCCCGATGTGACGGTTCACCTGCGCCCCGCCGCGCACTGGTCCGCCCGCGGCCTGCGCGACCGTCGCATGGCGTTGTGGGGCGCCTTCACCCTCACCACGCCGGCCGGGACCATCCACCACATCGGCGATACCGGCTATGGCGACGGATCGACCTTTCGCGCCATTCGTACCGAGTTCGGCCCGCTGCGCCTGGCCATGCTGCCGATCGGCGCCTACGCGCCGCGCTGGTTCATGTGCCACGCTCACATGGACCCGCACGAGGCGGTGCAGGCGATGGCCGACCTCGGCGCCGCCCAGGCACTCGGCCACCACTGGGGCACCTTCCGCCTCACCGACGAGCCGATCGACGAGCCGCCGGCCCAACTCGCCGTGGCACTGGCCGCCGCCGGCATCCCACCCGCCCGTTTTCCCGCCCTGCGCCCCGGCGAGGTCTGGAGCGCCTGACCGGCTTGCTCTACCGTGGCCGCAACACGAGGGGAAACGGCGATGCGCACGCCATTGCTGCGGGTAGCGGGCCTGATCGCAACGCTGGCGTTGCCGGCACAGGCGGCTGATGTGCGCATGGCGGTGCGCACCGACATTAGCTCGGTCGATCCGCACTACCACGTCTACGTGCCCAACCGCGCCGCCTCGCGCCACATCTTCGACGCCCTCACCCGGCTCGGCCCGCGCGGCGAAGTGCAGCCGGGGCTGGCCGCCTCATGGCGCATCCTCGCCGACGATCTGTGGGAATTCACCCTGCGCGACGGCGTCACCTTCCACGACGGCACCAGGCTACAGGCCGACGACGTGGCCTTCACCATCGCCCGCGCGCCCGAGGTGCCGAACTCGCCGTCATCCTATCGCCAATACACCAAGCTGATCGACCGGGTGGAGGTCACCGGCCCGCTCGTGCTGCGCATCCGCACCAAGGGGCCGGCGCCCACCCTGCTGGTCGATCTCGAAGCCATCTCCATCCTGTCGCGCAAGCTGGCCGAGGGCCGCGCCACCTCCGACTTCAATGCCGGCCGCGCCGCCATCGGCACCGGTCCATACAGCTTCGTCGGCTGGCAGGCCGGCAGCCACCTGACGCTGGCGCGCAACCCCGGCTATTGGCGCGGCGCCGAGCCGTGGGACCGCGTGACGATCCGCCCGATCGCCAATGACGGCGCCCGCGTCGCCGCCATGCTGTCCGGCGATGTCGACATGATCGAGGGCGTGCCCGGTGTCGACCGCGCCCGCATGGCCGCCAGCCCCGCCCTCGCGCTGCACGAATGCGACGCCTTCCGCATCATCTACCTGCAAATGGATTCCGCCCGCGACGTCTCCCCCGGGTTGCGCGATGCCAATGGCGGCCCGCTCGACCGTAATCCGTTCAAGGATGTCCGGGTGCGCCAGGCGCTCAGCCTGGCCATCAACCGGCCCGGCCTGGTGGACCGCCTGTTGAGCGGGCAGGCGAAACCCGCCGGCCAGTACGTGCCCAGCGACGTCGCCGGTGCCAGCCCCACCCTCCCACCGCTGCCGTTCGACCCCGACCGCGCCCGCGCCCTGTTGCGCGAAGCCGGCTGGCCCGACGGCTTCTCGGTGGTGCTCGCCGGCTCCAACGACCGCTACCCCAACGACGCGCAGGTGGCGCAGGCGATCGGCCAGATGTTCGCCCGCATCGGCATCAAGACCGACGTGCAGCCAATGCCCGCCAGCCAACTTTTCAGCCGCGGCAGCAAGCTGGAATTCAGCGCCATCCTGTCCGGCTGGGTCGGCAATGGCGAGGCCTCGTCGCCGTTGGTCGCACTGATGGCCACCTATGATGCCGCCACCGGCATGGGGCCGTCGAACCGCGGCCGCTGGTCGAACGCGGCCTACGACGCCGCCCTCGGCACCGCCCTGCGCACGCTCGACGACACAAGGCGCAGCGCGCTGTATGCCCAGGCGGCCGAAATCGCGGTGGCCGAAATGGGCATGATCCCGGTCTACTTCACCATCAACACCTGGGCCACGCGCCGCGGGCTCGTCTATGCCGCACGCGGCGACGAAGCCTCGCTGGCCATGGGCCTGCGCCCGAAATGAAGGAGTCTTCCCCAATGGACCAGCCCGCCGCCATCGCCGATGCCCTGTGGACCGCGTGGCACGAGGGCCGCCACATGCCCAAGGAATGGATGGGCCGCCTGTCGATGGACCAGGCCTATCGCGTGCAGCTTGCCCTGCTCGACCGCTTCGAACAGGCCGGCGAGAAGCAGGCCGGCTGGAAGGTCGGCCTCACCGCGGCGGCCATGCGCGCCCAATGGAACATCCACGAGCCCTGCTTCGGCTTCCTGTTGCACAGCGGCCACAAGCCCAGCGGCCACCGCTTCCGCTATCCCGGCATCATCGCGCCGGGCTTCGAGAACGAGCTGTGCCTGCGCATCGGCACGCGGCTGCAAGGCCCGGATGTCACGCTCGAACAGGCCATTGCCGCGGTCAGCCACGCCGCCCCGGCGCTGGAAATCGTCGAGAAGCGTGGCCCGTTCAGCGAAGACATCGCGCTGGCCATGGCCGACAACGCCCAGCAATACGCCTTCGTCACCGGCGCCGAGGTGGCGCTGACCCAGGCAAACCTTGATTTCACCGCCGCCACAGTAGAGGCGGACATTAACGGCACGGTGATCGACCGCGCCGGCGGCGGCGAGGTGATGGGCGGCGGCGCCTTCCTGTCGATCCAGTGGCTGGCCAACAAACTCGCCGAATTCGGCCGCGCGCTGGAACCAGGCATGCTGGTGATGTCGGGGTCCTTCACCAAGCAATACCCCATTTCCCAAGGCGACCGCATCGAGTCCCGCTTCGCCCCGTTCGGCACCGTCAGCGCGCGCTTCGACTGACCGATGAAGCAGGCAAGGCCAAGGTCGTGGCCTATGGGCGCCATAGTAAGAGAGGCTGGGCTCTGCCCAGACCCGCCAGGGGCCGAGCCCCTGGACCTCATGCCATTGAAATGACATGGGTTTCCAGAGGTCTTCGGCTTTTGGCGGGTCCAGGGCAGAGCCCTGACCTTCCGCATCTCCGTGCCGCGATCAACGACCCAGCGCCCGCCATCAGTGCGTGCTGATCTTGCGCAACCACGCCTGCGCCACCCGCGACCCGGCGCTGGCAGCAATACGAAACAGCCGGGTCGCCTCGACGGTATTCTGCGGCGCGCCCCAGCCGTGATACAACATCACAGCTATCTCGGCGGTCGCCGCGGTCGAACCGTTGGCCGCCGCCCGCCGCAGCAGTTCAAGCGCGGCGCGGTCATCTTGCGGCACCCCGAAGCCGGGGCGCAGCCGGGCAGCCAGGGTCAGGTCGTGCAGCGCCAGCAGCCGCTGGATGCGCGTCTCCCCCTCCAGTCGCGCCGCACTCTGGTAGAGGCGGAGCGATTCCGTCAGGTTTGGCGCTGTACCCACGCCCTCGTACAGCATGCGCGCCGCAGCCCGCGCGGCCAGCGGCTCGTCGCGCTCGGCGGCCCGCAGATACAGCGACAGCGCCAGCGTCGCATCCGCCACCACCCCCGTGCCGGCTTCGTACAGCCGCCCGAGCGCGAACTGCGCCGCCGGGTGCTGGCGGTCGGCAGCGCGCAGATACCATTCCGCCGCCCGCGCCGGAGCCGCGGCCACTGCTCGGCCAGTCTCATGGAACACGCCCATCTTGTACATCGCATGGGCATCGCCCCGCGCGGCGGCCCTGCGGTAGAAGGGCAGCGCCGTAGTATCACTGGCGGAAACACCTTCGCCGTTCTCGTGCATCGCACCGATGCGGCGCAGTGCCTCGGCATTCTGGCGCTCGGCGGCAAGCTGTAGCCAGCGCATCGCCTCGGTCGGGTTTTTCCACACGCCGCGCCCCTCGGCATGGGCGATGCCCAGCGCCAGTTGGGCGGCGACATGCCCCTGTGCTGCGGCGCGGCGGTACCATTCCACCGCTTGCCCGTCACTCGCGCGCACGCCGCGGCCGGCGCCGATCATCCAGCCCAGGTTGGCTTGCGCATCGGGCAAACCCCGATCGGCCGCGCGCCGCACCCAGCCCAGCGCCTGGACGTCGTCGGGCGCCACGCCAATGCCGTTGGCATACATCAGCCCGATGCGGTTCTCGGCCGCGGCGAACCCTTGGGCGGCGGCGCGGTGATACCATTCCAGCGCGGTTGCCGGGTTTTGTGCCACCCCATCGCCGCGATCGTACAGCCCGCCGAGGTTGAACTGGCCGGGCGCCAGCCCCTTCTCCGCGGCACGCCGAAACCAGCTCAGCGCCAACTCCGGCCGAGGTGCCATACTGCGCCCGCCCTCGTACATCATCCCCAGAGCGTTCATCGCGGCGGGATCGTCCTGCGCCGCCGCCGCCGTGAAAAGGGCAAAAGCCTCGGCATCGTCGCGCGGCACCCCGCGCCCCTCCAGATACATGAACCCAAGTGCCACGCGTGCCAGGGCATGGTTCTGCGCCACTGCCCGGCCATACCACAGCGCGGCGGCCAGGTCGTCGCGCGGCCCGCCGAGCCCGCCCGCATAGAACCGGCCCAGCGCGAACTGCCCATTGGCATGCCCACCCTCCGCGGCGCGCTGGAACCACAGCAACGCCCGACGTTGGTCGGGTGCGCCCAGCCCACCGTTTTCGTA
>Ga0105046_10018375_pt1 | contig 10642 bp, 6 predicted proteins | sample MAT03_FD_78385 | JGI IMG/M metagenome (GOLD analysis project Ga0105046, IMG submission 78385) | Freshwater microbial communities from Lake Fryxell liftoff mats and glacier meltwater in Antarctica - MAT-03 (megahit assembly) | ecosystem: Environmental > Aquatic > Freshwater > Ice > Liftoff...
GCAAGTGAGGTGCTCATGTGCTGCCCCGCACAACCATATGGGACAGTGGCGGTGGCTGAGGCGAACCACGACGCCAATCGACAAGCTGAGATGGATAACTCGACGACATGGTGTTCCTCCTTGAACAGGGATGCCATACGCATCCAACCATGACCCTAGTCAGCACGCCCCGTGCCGACAAGCGGGGAGTCTGCTAGGTGTTCCTGCAGTTTTCACCAACGCCCGACGAACTGCTGGTTGTCGGATGAAAAAAAACAGCGCTTACCGCTCGACCGGCAGATCCACCGGTGATGGCGGCGGACGGTCACGCAGGTGGTAGATCGTCGTACCATACGCAGCGATCAGCAGCAGCGCGATGAACGTCCCCGCTGCTACACCCCACGAGCGTTTCTTCCACGCGTTGGCGTTCACCCCCAGGAGAATCGCCGGCAGAAAACCCAGCACCAACGGCACGACGATCAGGCCGGTGAACAGATTCGCCACTGGGTTAGTGCGGCCATTCGATTCACCTCGCCAGACGAAGAAGGCGTAGGCCGGCACCATCGGTGCCGCGAGCATGACCCATTGGACGGTATTCACCGCCCCACCGTCAGGATCCCCCGTCGCATGCCTTCGGCGACGGCCTCGGCGCGATCAGAGACGCGCAGCTTGAGGAAGATCTGTTTCACGTGCGCCTTGGCGCCGTCCTCGCTGATGCCGAGCGCCAAGCCAATGGCCTTGTTCGAACGGCCCTGCGCCAACAGGCCGAGCACTTCGATCTGCCGCGCGGTCAGCGCTTCGCTGTCATCGCGGTTGGCGATCTGGCGTTTGATGTGTTCCGGCAGCCAGCGTTCGCCTGCGGCGACGGCACGGATCGCGGCGACCAAGTCGTCAGGGCCGGCGTCTTTCAGCAGGTAACCACTCGCGCCGGCTGACAGCGCGCGGTGCACGTCCTCTTCGGTGTCGTAGGTGGTGAGCATCAACACCTTGGCGTCGGGCGACGCCGCGCGGACCGCGGCGGTGGCGGCAATGCCGTCCAGGCCGGGCATGCGCAGATCCATCAGCGTCACGTCGGGTTTGTGCTCCGCGTGCAGGCGCACGGCTTCCTTGCCGTCCTGCGCCTGCGCGACGACCAAGAGATCCTTGTGGTGACTGAGCACGGCGATCAAACCCATGCGCACCACTATGTGATCGTCGGCAAGCAGCAGACGGATGGTCATGCAGACTCCAACGGATTCAGCGGTACGGTGATAAGGATGAACGCCCCCTTTCCAGGAGTGCTGGTGAGAGTCAATTCACCAGCGATCTTGCGTGCCCGCTCATGCATGCCCTGAACCCCGAAGTGACCAGCATCAGGGCCGGCTGCTCCCGCCACCTCGAAGCCGGCGCCGTCGTCGACGATGGCCAGCTTCAACATGCCCACGGTGAAATGCAGCGTGATGGTGATGCGGCGTGCCTTGCCATGGCGCAGCGCGTTGTGCGCCGCCTCCTGCACGATGCGCGAGAGATGATGCGCAACCAGGCCAGAGGCCGACGACAGCGTGCCTTGCACCACCACCTCCAGACGTGCGTCGTGGCCGGCGAGCACCTGCTGGGCAACCATGCGCAGACGCGCCGGCAGATCGCTGACGGCGCGTTCGTCGGCATTGAGATCCCACACCGCACGGCGGACCTCGGCACGGCAATGGGTGAGCAACGTACGCGCCATGGTCAGCGGCGCGGACGGTTGCGGCAGACCCATGGTCGCGGCATCAAGCTGCAGCGCGACACCGGTCAGGCCCTGTTCAAGGCTGTCATGCAGTTCACCGGCTAGACGTTTCCGTTCCGCTGCGGTGGCGTCGTAGGCCACCTGCACGTCACGACGGGCATGGATCTCCTCGGCGAGTTGGCGTGAACGTAGGGCGACCCGACGGCGCAACTCGACCACCCACACCAAAGCCATCAACAAGGCGACACCGACGGAGATCAGCACCGCAACCAACCGCTCACGCGTCCACCACGACGGCGCCTTCACCAACGTGATGTCGCTCGCCGACCGGATCAGCAGCGAAAATGTGGTCGACGCCGTACTCAGCAGGATCACATCACGGCCAGGCATCAAATCGCACACACCCGTGACACGCACCAACGCCCCGGCTGCTGGCGGCGGCACATCGGCCGGCAGACGCACGGGAATTTGGTAGTTGTCGGCGCGCAGGGTGAAGCCCACGCTTTCATCGCGTTGCGTTGGCGGTCCAGCGATGCCGGTGACGGTGATCAGGCGCCAATCGCGTTCGGCGACTTCGCGCGGTTTGAGCTTGGCGAGTGGTGGTTCCTCCGGCGCCGGCTCACCGACGCTGCCGATCACGCGCACCAGCGCCTGCTCCAACACCGGGTTGTACATGCCGATGCGGGCGAACGCGACGACCTCGATCTCGTCACCGGGTTTGGCCTCGGACTTCGCTACCGGGATGACGCTGACGCCGGTGGCGCCCTGCTGGATGACCAGCATGCCATCGTTGTAGGTCACTACGCCACGCACGCGCATGCGGTGACGACTCTGCTGCGGACCGCCAGCGACCAACGAATCGATCGGCGTCAGAGCTACGGCGAAAGGATCACTCGGCGGTGGACGCGTGACCACCACGTCATCGACGGTGTGAACGAACAGCAGCCAGCGGTATGGCTCGTTGCGACGGTTGGCTTGGCGTAGCGACACGCCGCGTACACGGATGGCGGCGTCGAGGTAACGCGCCACCTCATCCTGCTCCATGCCATAGCGCGTGATCATCGCGTCGACGCTGCCCGCCGGGGTGCCAAGGCGTAGCACCAGACGCGGCGGGTCGATGGTCGGATCGATGAAAGCCGCACGCACCACGGCGGCGACCTCCACCAGCCAGCCTTCATGGTAACCGGCGGCGAGTTCCTCCGCCGAGACCGGGATCGCCAACGGAATGTCGGCCTTGCCAAGGCGACGCACGACTTTGGCGTCGACGCGCGGAGCGTAAACCGCGGCATCGGTGACTCCTTCCAGTTCGATCTCGTCACCGGGTTCGACGTGCAGCCAACCGTCCTTCGGCTGACGCACATGCACGCCACCGGTGGCGTCCTGCAGGATGAAGTCGGGCAGCTTGTCGCTGCGGAAGTACGTCACCACGCCGGTGAGCGTCACTGGATGTTTCTCAGCGGCCTGCGCCGGCAACAACTCACGCACCGCACCGGCGGTGGTGAGGGGTTCGGCGGCGGACGTGACACCACTGAACACCAGCAGCATCAGGAACACGATACCGCCCCGTGGAACCGCAGACTTCGGCCTGCACAACGACCTGACCGCTACGCCGGCTGAAGCCTGCGGTCCCAGGAGGCGCATCATCCGTCCGCTGTCTGTGGTGGGCATCTCCCGGTCATGCTGCGCCGGACACGACCGCCCACAACCACACGCCGCCTACTACCGGGACGGGTAGTCCCCGAGCGGGTAGTGGTGGACGAGTTCCGTGTGGTATGGTTCCCGTCATGCGCGCCCCCCTCCTGCTGTTGTGCTCGCTCACGTTCGTCCAGGCCGCGGACGCGACGCTCGAAAAACGCGCCATCGCCATCCTCGAACGCGCGTGTGCGGAGTGCCACAGCCACGCGGCGAAGAAGATGAAAGGCGGCCTAGCGCTCGACTCGCGTGCCGCGCTCATCGAAGGCGGCGACAGCGGCGCGGCGATGGTCCCAGGCGAGGTGGAGAAGAGCCTGCTGGTGAAGGCCATCCGCTACACCGACGAGGACCTGGAAATGCCACCCAAGGGCAAACGTCTGCCAGCGGAGGACGTCGCGACGCTGGAGGAATGGATCAAGGCCGGCGCACCGTGGCAGGCGAAGGCCTCCAACGCCGAGGCGCTCACCGGTAGACCGGCGCGCAAACCCGGCGTGATCACCGATGCTGATCGCACGTGGTGGTCCTTCCTGCCGCTCGCCACCGTCGAACCGCCCAACGTCGCCACTGGTGACAGCGGCTGGGCACGAAACGAAGTCGACCGCTTCATCGCCGCCAAGCTGGGCGAGGCCGGGCTAACGCCGGCACCACCGGCCGAACGCGCCACCCTCATCCGCCGCGTGACCTTCACCCTCACCGGTCTGCCACCGACACCGGAGGCGGTCGCCGCCTTCGTCGCCGAGCAGTCGCCGGATGCGTATGCGAAACTGGTCGACCGCCTGCTCGCCAGCCCGGCATACGGCGAACACTGGGCGCGCCACTGGCTCGATCTGGTGCGTTACGCTGACAGCGATGGCTTTCGCATCGACCACTACCGGCCGGATGCGTACCGTTACCGCGACTACGTGGTGCGCGCGTTCAACGCCGACAAGCCCTATGACCGCTTCGTGCAGGAGCAGATCGCTGGCGACGAATTGTTCCCGGATCAGCCGGAGGCGCTGGTCGCCACCGGCTACCTGCGTCACTGGAGTTACGAATACAACAACCGCGATGTGGTGACGCAGCGCGACAACATCATGATCGACATCACCGACACCACGGCGGATGTGTTCATGGGTCTGGGCCTGAGTTGCGCCCGCTGCCACGACCACAAGTTCGATCCGCTGCTGCAGAAGGACTACTTCCGTCTGCGCGCGTTCTTCGAACCGCTGGTCCCACGCGACGACCTCACCGCCACCACTGCCGCCGAACGTGCCGCGCACGCCAAGGTCATGGCCGCGTGGGAAGCGAAGTCCGCCGACGTGCGCGGCAAGATCTCTGCCATCGAAGCACCGTACCGGGTGAAGGCGGAGAAATCGGCAGTCGACAAGTTCCCGCCCGAAACCCAAGCGATCTGGGCCAAACCGGTGAAGGAACGCACTCCCCAGGAGGCGATCTACGCCGAGCTGGTGCAACGTCAGGTGCAGTACGAATACGACCGTCTGATGACCTACGTGAAGGCGGATGAAAAACCGCAGCTCATCGCGCTGCAGCAGGACCTGACGGCGTTGGAGAAGGACAAACCCAAAGCCCTGCCAGTCGCCTTTGCCGCCACCGACGTCGGACCCACGGCGCCGCCGACGCTGATTCCACGCAAGTCGGCGATGGGCGCCATCGCTCCTGGGTATCCGACGATCCTCGCTGCCGATCCTGCGCAAGTGCCGGCGCCCTCCGCCACCAGCACCAACCGTCGGGCGGCGCTCGCCACGTGGCTGACCGAGGCCGCGAATCCATTGACCGCCCGCGTGCTGGTCAACCGCGTGTGGCAGTACCACTTCGGTGCCGGCCTGGCGGTGAACAGCTCCGACTTCGGCATGCTCGGCGAGCCACCATCGCATCCTGAACTGCTCGACTGGCTGACGCGGCGCTTCATCAGCGATGGCTGGTCGCTCAAGGCGCTGCACCGTCGCATGCTGCTGTCGGCCACGTGGCAGCAGTCGGCAAGCCATCCGCAGGCCGAGGCCGCACGTCTGAAGGATCCGGAAAACCGCCTGCATTGGCGCAGCGGCACGCGCCGCCTCGAAGCCGAGGCGATCCGCGACACCGTGCTCAGCCTCACCGGCGAGATCGACCTCGCCGACGGCGGTCCAGGTGTCGACGGCGCCAAAGCACGGCGCTCGCTCTACGTGAAAGTGCAGCGCAACCGCCGCGACGCGCTGCTTGATGTGTTCGACGTGGCGGAAGGTTTCGCCAGCACCGCCAGCCGCAATATCACCACCACCCCGCGGCAATCGCTGCTGCTGTTCAATGGTGAATGGGCCCTGGCACGCGCTCGCGCGTTCGCCGCCCGTTTGACGAAGGAGGTCCAGGGTTCCGGCGCCGAAGGTCTCACCAAGCGCATCACCCGCGCCTACCAGCTTGCCTATGGCCGTGCCCCGACGGCGGCGGAACTGACGGAGGCCAGCGCGTTCCTTGGCACACAGAAGGACGTCGGCGGCGGGCAACAGCTCCAGGCCTCGCTCATCGCCGACAAGCTGCCCTTCCGCGATGGTCGCAGCGCGGTGTTGTCGCCAGGCACGATGCAGGATCGCCTGATGGTCGGCGATCGTGCCGCGCTACCCGCGGGCGACCTGACCATCGAGGCGTTCGTGCTGCTGCGCGCGCCGTATGACAACGCCGAGGTGCGCACCATCGCCGCACGCTGGGATGGCGACCTCGCCCATGCAGGCTGGTCGTTCGGCGTCACCGGCAAGAAGTCGCGCTACAAGCCAATGACGCTGATCCTTCAGCTCTCCACCGGAGCCGAAGGCGCGAAGGAAGCGGAGCCGTTGTTCAGCGGCCTGTTCCTGCAACCCGGGCGTCCCTACTTCGTCGCGGTCAGCATCAAGCTGGCTGACGGTGGTGAAGGCCCGGATGGCAAAGAAAAAGCCGGTGGCGTGACGTTCTTCATCAAGGACCTCTCCAACGACGACGAACCGATGCAGACCGCGCGCGTGCCGCACCACACCACCAAACTGCCGGAGATCGCCGCGCCGCTGACCATCGGTGGACGCTGGGGCGCACAGAAAAACCTGTGGGACGGCCTGATCGACGACGTGCGCCTGAGCGATGTGGCGATGCGTGGTGAACAACTGCTGCTCACCACCGAAGGCCTGACCGACCACACCGTCGGCTACTGGCGCTTCGAGAACCGCACCGGCGCATTTAACGATTCATCGCCGAACGGCCGCAACCTGATGACCATCACCACCGATGCCGGCGTGCGCGATACCTCGCTCGACGCGTGGACGGACTTCTGTCATGTGCTGATCAATTCCAACGAACTCATCTATGTCGATTGATTATCGTCCGATGTCCGATGTCACGGACAAGACATCGGACATCGGACATCGGACATCGGACATCGGACATCAGACATCAGACGAAAGGAAATCATGATCTCCCGCCGCAATCTCCTGATGAACACCGGTATGGGCTTCGGTGCCCTCGCGCTGTCGTCACTGCTGCCATCGGCGCTACTCGGTGCTGATCCGACGACGCGGTCGCTGACTTCGCCGCTGTTGCCACGCAAAGGCCATCACGCGGCGAAAGCCAAGAGCGTGATCTTCCTGTTCATGGAAGGCGGGCCGAGCCACATTGATCTGTTCGATCCCAAGCCGGAGCTCAACAAGCTCGCGGGCAAACCGCTGCCTGACAGTTTCGGCACGGTCATCACCGCCATGGGCGAGGCGCGCTCGCCGCTGCTGGCGTGCAAACGCGCATGGAAACAGCACGGCAAGTCCGGTCTGTGGATGAGCGACTGGATTCCCAACATCGCAAGCTGCGCTGATGACATCGCGGTGATCCGCTCGTGTGTCGCTGATGGCATCAACCATTCATCCGGCGTCTGTCAGATGAACACCGGCAGCATCCTCGCTGGGCGGCCGTCACTCGGCGCGTGGGCGACCTATGGCCTCGGCACCGAGAACCAGGATCTGCCTGCGTTCGTAGTGATGCAGGACAACGCCACCGCAGTGGTGAACGGGCCACGCAACTGGGGCGCCGGATTCATGCCGGCGGTCTATCAGGGCACACCGATCGACGGCGGTGCCGAACCGATCGCCAACCTCACGCCCCCTGGATCGGTCGGTGCGCAACGTCAGAAGACCAAGCTCGACTTCCTCACGCGCATGAACCGCGCACACGCGGCGACCAGACAGCAGAGCGAACTCGACGCCCGCATCGCCAGCTACGAACTCGCCTACCGCATGCAGGCACAGGCACCGGAAGCGGTCGATGTCAGCACTGAGACCGAGGCGACCAAGGCGCTCTACGGCATCGATCAAAAAGACACCGCGCGTTTCGGCGGCATGTGCCTGCTCTCGCGTCGTTTGGTCGAACGTGGCGTGCGTTTCGTGCAGCTCTACTCCGGCGCCGGCAGCAAGTGGGATGCGCACGACAAGATTGAGTCCAACCACTCGGCGCTCTGCCGCGGTATGGACCTGCCGGTGGCGGGCCTGCTCAAGGATCTGAAAGCGCGCGGTCTGCTCGACAGCACGTTGGTGGTGTGGGGCGGCGAATTCGGCCGCACCCCGATGAGCGAGAAAGGCGACGGTCGCGACCACAACCCCACCGGCTTCACCATGTGGATGGCCGGCGGCGGCGTGAAAGGCGGCCAGACCATCGGCTCCACCGACGAGGTCGGCTTGCACGCGGTGGAAGATCGCCTGCACGTTCACGACCTGCACGCGACCATCTTGCACCTAATGGGCATCGACCACGAACGACTGGTCTATACCTACAAGGGCCGCCCGGAACGCGCGACGCTGAACGAAGGCACGGCGTACAAGAAGATCATGGGGTGATTTTCTTGATGTCCGATGTCCGATGTCCGATGTCCGATGTCCGATGTCGCTTAGGCCGTTGGTGATGGGTGGCCGGACTGCATCGCATCGCATAAGAGCGGGCAGACCTCAAACCACGAGGTGTCGGACATCGGACATCGGACATCGGACATCGGACATCGGACATCGGACATCGGACATCGAACCATACGCCACCCGCATGAAGCCCAGGCGCGAGTTGGCCGCTGCGAAGTTCGAGCATCCATCTAGTCTTCGGCCACGATGCCCGACCTCCTAGGAACCGTTTTTCTTGCCGGAGCTGGCCCAGGTGATCCAGGGTTGCTGACGCTGCGTGCTGCCGAGTTGCTGACCGACTGCGACTGCGTGGTCCACGACTACTTGGTGAATCCCGCGATCCTCGCGCGCATTCCCGCGCACGTCGAACGGCACTTCGTTGGTAAACGCGGTGGACGCGCATCGGCGTCGCAGGACGAGATCAACCGCATGCTCATCGAGCTGGCGCAGACGCATCGGCGGGTGCTGCGACTCAAGGGCGGCGATCCGTTCCTGTTTGGTCGTGGTGGTGAAGAGGCCGCCGCGCTCGCGGAAGCCGGTGTGCCGTTTGAAGTCGTGCCTGGCGTCACCAGCGGCATCGGCGTCCCGGCCTACGCCGGCATTCCCGTCACGCACCGTGCGGCGTCATCGGTGGTGGCGTTCGCCACCGGTCACCAGGCCAAGGGCGAGGTCGACGATCTCGACTGGGCCGGTCTCGCGCGCATCGAAACCGTCGTGCTCTACATGGGCATGCACAAACTGGCGCAGAACTGCGCCTCGCTGATCGCGCACGGTCGCGCGGCCGACACGCCGGCGTGCGCCATCCAGTGGGGCAGCTACGCGCGTCAGCGCGTGGTCGTCGGAACGTTGGCGACCCTGCCGCAATTGGCGGCGGAAGCCAAACTCGGTGCGCCCGCCATCACCGTCATCGGTGAGGTGGTGCGTTACCGCGAGAAGATCCGCTGGTTCGACAATCGCCCATTGTCGGGCAAACGTGTGGTCATCACGCGCTCACGCGAACAGGCGAGCGAGCTGTCTGATCTGCTCGGTCGCGTCGGGGCCGAAGTGGTCGAAGCGCCGGTCGCCCGTCAGGAAGCGCCACTCTCGTGGGATGATCTCGACGGCAGCCTGCGCGCGATGCGATCGTTCCGCTGGGTAGTGTTCACCTCCGCCAACGCGGTGCGCTTCACCTGGGATCGTCTGCGCGCCCTGAACCTGGACGCCCGCGCCTTCGCCAATTCCCGCATCGCCGCCGTTGGCCCGTCGACCGCGACAGTGCTCGCCGCGCATGGACTGATCGCCGATCTGGTGCCACACCACTACGACGCCGCGAGCCTCGCCGCGGTCTTGGTGACACGCGAATCGCTGCCACCCAGCGTGCTGCTGCCGCAGGCCGACAATGCGAAGCCGATCCTGCGCGATCACCTGCGCGCGGCGGGCTGCGCGGTGACCACCGCCATCGCTTACCGCACGGTGCCAGAACCATTCACGCTCGATCCTGAGCTGCCGGTCGACGCGGTGACCTTCGCGTCCTCCGCCACGGTTGAACGCTTCGTCGCCGGGCTGGGGAAAGAGCGCGTCGCTGCGCTGATCGCCGCTGGCTGCCGTTTTTACGCCATCGGTCCGCAGACCGCCGCGACCATGAACGCCAACGGCCTGCCGATCGCGGCGACGGCGGAAGAGGCCACCATTCCTGCCCTGGTACAAGCGGTGGTGCGGGATCTGGGCACCGGCTGAGCATCCCGCGTGCTGTCCGGCGCAAGATCGCCACCGCTACGAAGGACAGGAAGGACAGACTGCTACGAACCCGATCGCAGTTCGTACCTAACCTTGGGCGAGAAACCGGTAACCACTACCGTGTCGCTGTCGTTACCCGGACCGTACCGGTCTGTGTTTGCCGCCCAGATGCCCGTCTTTAGAACCCAGTCGCGGAGATCTCCATGCGCCTGCTCATGATCCTAATAGTCACCGCTCTCCTTCCGCTGTGGTCCGGCGAGGCGCAAAAGCTGCCAGCGAAAGCCCAGGAGGCGATGGACAAGCTGGAGAAGTCCGAATCCAAGCTGACGTTCGATTATAAAAAGTCGGTTAACACCGAACGTACCAAGATCATCGGCGAGCTGCAGAAGGCACAGAAGGACGTGACCAAGAGCGGCGACCTGGATGGCGCGCTGGCGATCAAGAAACAGATCGAAGAGTTGCAGGCCAAGATCGCGGCGGACGACGATACCGACCTGCTCGGCAATAAGACCAAGAACGATCCGGCCAAGCTACTGGTCGGCAAATGGGATTTCATCAAGACCAACAGCGTTGCCGGCACGTTCGACTTCAAGGCCGACGGCAACTGCATCGCCACCATCACCGCGCCGATCGCCTACCCCTACGTTCCCTGCAAGTGGGAGATCAAAGAAGA
>Ga0105046_10018377_pt1 | contig 10641 bp, 7 predicted proteins | sample MAT03_FD_78385 | JGI IMG/M metagenome (GOLD analysis project Ga0105046, IMG submission 78385) | Freshwater microbial communities from Lake Fryxell liftoff mats and glacier meltwater in Antarctica - MAT-03 (megahit assembly) | ecosystem: Environmental > Aquatic > Freshwater > Ice > Liftoff...
AACGCCACGGACGCCGGAAGGAACCAACTCCACGGCGGGAACCAGTACAACTGCTGACGCGACCGCCCGGCCCCTTCGAGGAACGCCTTTTGCGAGTACGACGGGTTCCACTCCGTCATGACGGTCCAGAAGTACGGCCAGGTGCCCGACGCCACCAGTTGCGCCACGCCGAGCGCGCCGACGACCGCTCCGCCCGCGAAGTTGCCGGCGAAGTCGGCGACCAACGCCCGCCACGGCCGCGCGTGCCCCCACGCCAGCCGTCGCGCGGTCAGCAGCCACACGGGCGCGGCCACGGTCAGGATGTGCGGTTTGATCCACACCGCCAACGCCCACAGCGCCCCTTCCACGCAGCCGGCGAGGAACGCGCCACCGACCCGCGGCGCGTCGCGCACGGCGACCGCCCGACGCAGGCGAAGACCGACGGCCAACAGCGCGGGCACCGCCAGCCACACGTCCCGTTGGGCGTGTACGAACTCGGTCGTGTACGGGTAAAAGGCGCACGCCCCGGCCACCGCCCACCACCGCGCCCGGCGGGTCGCCCCGCCCGCGCGCGCCAGCCGATCCAGCAGAAACACCGTCGCCGCGAACACGGCCAAGTCCACCGCCCGCACCGCCTCGGAACTCCACCCGACCGCGCTGCGGATCGCGGTCAGCAGCCAGACGTAGCCGGGCAAGTTGGTGTCGAACACGTCGCGGTAGTGGACGCCGCCGGTGAGGACGGCCCGCGCGGCCATGTCGTACAACGTGATGTCGCACCACAGCGGCATCCGCAAAAACAGCGGCACCCCGGCGACGAGAAACGCCGCCGCCAGGGCGGCCGGCACCGGCCACGGCCGCCACGGCAGCCAGGCCCGCCAAGTGCGGCGGGCGGGGTTCGGTGGCTCGGTCGCCGGGTCGGGCATGGGGGAAATCCGACGCAACTGGAAAAATCGTTCAAGTCGGTCCGGTTTCTCGTTGCGTTCGAGAAACGGGCTGCTTAGCATCTGGTGTAGGAAAAGGAGTTGCCCGCGGGATCGCGGTTTCGGCCGGACGCCGAAATACCTGTCGCCTCACCGATCCCGACGACAATCGCCCCAGAGTCGCGGCCCTCACCGACCGGACTTCTCCACACGTTCTTCACCCGGACGAAGGAGCGATGCCATGTCCCCGCTGATGCTGTCCCCGCCGTCGTTGGCCGCCGAAGCCCTGCTGACCGCCCCCAACCGCGAGTTGCGGCGGCTGGAGGCGTGGGAGACCGAAGTCGATGTCCACGTCCGCGGCCGAGTCTCCAGCTTCTACTTCAAACAACTCGCCCAAGAGACCGTGCGACACGCGGCTAAAGGCCGGCCCATCATCAACCACGTCGAGGTGTCCAAGTCCACGTCCGCCGCCTGAACGGACCCGACCGCCCGAATCCGTTCGACCAACGGGGCTTCCGGCAACGGCCGGCGGCCCCACTTTCGTTTCCCGCCCTCGCCATTGACCGCGTTCGTTTTGTAAATGTTTCCACGTGGAAACATTTACACACATCCTGGGCCGCCCGAGACCGCTGTCGCACCGCCCTACGCCCGCTCACGAACTCCGATGGATTTCACCGCCGCGCCGCACGGGTTTCGTGTACGATCACTACCGCCGTGTTCCCTCGTGCCGCCTCCCGTCGCGCGGGTCTCCCAACACGGCTCGGTCGTCGGTCCCCGCTTATGGATGTCACTTCCCCCCACCTCGGTGCCGCGCGGGACGAGTTCCTCGCCCACCTGGACGCCGCCCGGCTGCTGTCGCCGGACGAGTTCGCCCGCGTCTCGGCGGACCCGGACGCCGACATGATGAGGGTCGCGGAGCAGTTGCTCGCCGAGGGCCTGCTCACGCCTTTTCAATTGGATGCCGTTACGTCCGGGCGACCGGAATCGCTCCGCCTGGGCAACTACGACCTGCTGGCGAAACTCGGCGCGGGCGGCATGGGCACCGTCTTCAAGGCCCGCCACCGGCGGATGAAACGAGTGGTGGCGATCAAGGTTCTCGCCGCCAACCTGTGTTCCGACACGGCGTTCGTGCAGCGGTTCCAACGCGAAGTGGAGACGGTCGCCCGCCTCGGCCACCCGAACGTGGTCATGGCCTACGACGCGGACGAGGCGGACGTCGGGCACTTCCTGGTGATGGAGTTCGTGGACGGCCGCGACCTATGGTCCGAGGTGGAGAAGGGCGGGAAAATGGCCGTCGCCCGTGCCGCCGACTTGATCGCGCAGGCGGCGCGCGGGTTGGGTTACGCCCACGAACAGGGGATCGTTCATCGGGACGTGAAGCCGCACAACTTGCTGTTGGACGGGACGGGCACGGTGAAAGTCACGGACCTGGGCTTGGCCCGGCTCAACTCCGCGCCCGGCTCCAGCCAACTGACGCAGGCCGGCGGCATCCTCGGCACCGTCGACTACATGCCTCCGGAACAGGCCGTCGATTCCGCCGCCATCGACGCCCGCGCGGACATTTACAGCCTCGGCTGCACGCTGTATTTCCTCCTCACCGGTGCCCCGCCGTACACCGGCCCGTCGCTCATGTCGGTGTTGCTCAAGCACCGCGACGCGGATGTGCCGCTCGTGCGGGACGTGCGACCCGACGCGCCGGAAGAGTTGGAACGGGTGTGCCGGCGGATGATGGCGAAGGACCCGGCCGAACGATATCAGACGATGACGGACGTGGCGGCGGCATTAGAACCGCTCGCGGGTGGCCACGCCGCCGCGACGCCCGCGACCCCAACTCGCTCCGCGGCCGACCCGGTCGCCGTTTCCGTGCTGGTCGTGGAGCCGTCGCGGGTGCAGTCGTCGATCATTCGCCAGTACCTGGAAGCGCAAGGGATGACGGTCCCGGCGGTGGCGACCAGTGGGGCCGATGCGATTGCCACTTGCCACGTCACCCGACCGACCGTCGTCGTCACGGCCCTGCATTTGGCGGACATGACGGGGGTCGAGTTGGCGAAGCGGGTGCGGGCGGAGATGCTCGAAAACGCTCCCGGCGTCGTGGTGATTTCCAGCGCGGCGGACGCGGCCGATGTCGGCACGCTCAGCCAACTCGCCCGCGTGGTGACACTGGCCAAGCCGTTCACCCCGGACCAACTGGTGCAGTCGCTCAATATCGTCACCGGCCTGTCGGTGACGGTGCGGTCGTCCGAGACGGTGACGGGGTTGTCCGGCATCCGCACGAAGCCGGCGGTGGATCGCGCGGCCCTGCGGGTTCTCATCATCGACGACAGTTCCGCCGCGCGGATGCACGAGCGGGCGGTGCTGACCGGGATGGGGTTCGGCACCTTCGAGGAAGCGGCCGACGGCGCGCAGGGAATCGCGGCGGCCACCCGGCACCCGTTCGACCTGATCGTCACGGACTTCAACATGCCGCTGGTGGACGGGCGGGCGGTTGTCAGTTACTTGAAGCAGAACAAGCCGACGGCGGCCATCCCGATCCTGGTCGTCACGACGGAGTCGGACCCGCAGTTGGTGGCCTCGTTGAAGGCGCTGGGCGCGACGGCGGTCATCGAGAAGGCGTTCCCGCCGGCTGTGGTGACGCCGTTGGTCAACCGCCTGTTCGGCGGCTCGAACCCTGGGCGGTGATGGTCCGAGCCGGAAGCGTGAGCGACGGTTCTGGTTTGACGGCTCGAACTGGGCGGTGATGGTCCGAGCCGGAAGCGTGAGCGACGGTTCTGGTTTGACGGCTCGAACCCTGGGCGGTGATGGTCCGAACCGGAAGCGTGAGCGACGGTTCTGGTTTGACGGCGATTCTTGTGGTAAGGGCACCCCTTGCGGGTGCCCGTCAGGAACAGGAAGGGCACCCACAAGGGGTGCCCCTACCACAAGATAAAGCAATCCCGCGACCCGCTTCGGCCACCCTGGTAAAAACGTGGACGGCCCGGCCCCATGACCGATGTCATCCGCGAGTTTCTCCTCGAAACGATGGAGAACCTCACCCAACTCGATACCGACCTCATTACCCTGGAGAAGTCGCCCGGCGACCGCAACACGCTCGCCCGCGTGTTCCGCACCCTGCACACCGTCAAGGGGACGGCCGGGTTCATCGGCCTGCCGAAGTTGCAGACCGTCGCGCACGCGGCCGAAAGCCTGCTGGCGAAGCTGCGGGCCGGCGACTTCGCGTTCAACCGCCCCATCGCCACCGCCCTGCTGGCCGTCGTGGACGCCATTCGCCAAGTGCTCGCGGCCATCGAGACGAACGGCGACGAGGGCGACGGCGAGTACGCGCCACTGGTGGCCGAGTTGGACCGCCTGCGCGAGACCGGCGGTGCGGGCAATCCGTCCGTGATTTTGCCGCCATCGCCCCTGCCCGCCGCCTCGCCGCCATCCTTTTCCCGCCCGACCCTCCCCGCGCTCGCGGAACCGCCGCCCGACCCGCCCGACGGCGACCTCGCCCGCGCCGGCTCGGTCGCCGACACCAGCATCCGCGTGGACGTCGGCCTGCTCGACAAGCTGATGAACTTGGTCGGCGAACTCGTCCTCGCGCGGAACCAGATCATCCAGTTCGCGGCCGCCGAGGAGGATTCCCCGATCCTGCCCACCGTGCAGCGGTTGAACCAGCTCACCAGCGAGTTGCAGGCGGGGGTGATGAAGACCCGGATGCAACCCATCGCCACCCTGTCCGGCAAGTTCCCCCGGTTGGTCCGCGACTTGTCCGTCGCCTGCAAGAAGAAGGTGCGGTTCGACACGGAAGGGCAGGGGACGGAGTTGGACAAGACCATCCTGGAAGCGATCCGCGACCCGCTCACGCACATCATCCGCAACGCCGTGGACCACGGCATCGAACTGCCGGACGTGCGGGCCGCGCGGGGGAAGCCGGCCGAGGGGAGGCTGTCCTTGCACGCCTTCCACGAGAGCGGCAAGGTGGTGGTGGAGGTGCGGGACGACGGCGGCGGCATCGACCCGGCGCGGGTGCGGGAGAAGGCCGTCCGGTCGCGGCTGATTTCCGCCGCCGACGGCTCCCGGCTGTCCGACGCCGAGGCCGTCAGCCTCATCTTCCTGCCGGGGTTCAGCACGGCCGACCAGGTGACGGACTTGTCCGGCCGGGGCGTCGGCATGGACGTGGTGCGGACGAACGTCGAGCGGATCGGCGGGACGGTGGACGTGGACAGCGAGTTGGGCGTCGGCACCACGATGCGGATGAAAATCCCGCTCACCCTGGCCATCATTCCGGCCTTGACCATTAGCTGCGGCGGGGAACGGTTCTGCCTGCCGCAAGTGTACCTGGTTGAGTTGGTCCGGTTGAATGGCGGCGCGTCCGGGCGGATCGAGAACCTGCACGGGGCACCGGTTTACCGCCTGCGGGGGACCCTGTTGCCGATCGCCTTTCTCGATCAGCAGTTGCAGTTGTCGTCCACCCGCCCGCCGGGGGCGGATGTGTTCGTGGTCGTGCTTCAGGCCGATGAACGGCACTTCGGGCTGGTCGTGGACGCCGTCCACGACACGGAAGAAATCGTCGTGAAACCGCTCCAAAAGCAGTTGAAAGGCGTGCCGGTGTACGACGGCGCGACCATCCTGGGGGACGGCCGGGTCGCGCTCATCCTGGACGTGCTGGGGTTGGCCGAGCGGGCGGGCGTGGTGTCCGGCCGGCGCGGCCGCGCGACGGTCGAGCGGACCGCCGCCGTGGCGGTCGAGACGGTGCCGCTGCTGCTGGTTGGCACATTCGACGGCGGCCGACTGGCGGTGCCGCTGGCCACCGTCGCTCGGTTAGAGGAGTTCCCCCGGTCGGCGTTGGAAAGGGCGGGCCGCCGCCGGGTGGTGCAATACCGGGGCGAGATTCTTCCCCTGATCGAAGTCGGGCGGGTACTCCGGCGGTTGGCCGGAAAGTCCCCACCGGCGCGGCGACGCGGAATGACGCGCCCGGCCCCGCCGCAGACCGTCTCGGTGGTCGTGATTACAGAGGACGGCGTCCGCGTCGGGCTGCTGGTGCGCGAGATCCTCGACATCGTGAACGAAGAACTGACGACTGTCGGCGCGGCCACCCGCCCCGGCGTCCTGTCCACGGCCGTCGTGCAGGGGCGGGTGACGGAGTTGCTGGACGTGCCCGCGCTGCTCCGCGCCGCCGACCGGTCGGCGGGCGAACCGCTCCGCGCGTCGGCGTGAGGTTCCCCCAACCTGTTTGCGGTAGGTTGCGGAGGTGTTGAAGACCTCACCCCCCGGCCCCTCTCCGTCCCGGAGAGGGGGTGTTCAAAAGGCAAACGGTGTTGCCACATGACATTCCGAGTTTGGTTTTCCTCGGTGGTTCAAGATCGTAGTGCGGAACACCAACCACCGTTGCGGGTTGAACACCCCCTCTCCGGGACGGAGAGGGGGCCGGGGGGTGAGGTCTTCTAAACTTCCACTACCAAGAGTGCCCGCGATGTCGGCCGACCGTCAGTTCTGTACCTTTCACGTCGGCGAGTTGTACCTCGGCGTGGATGTGCTGCGCGTGCAGGAAGTGATCCGCGCGCAGCCGATGACGCCGGTTCCGCTCGCGCCGCCGGTGGTTCGCGGACTCATCAACCTGCGCGGGCAGATCGTCACCGCCCTGGACCTGCGGCGACGGCTCGCGCTGCCCGACCGGGCGGAGACCGATCCGCCGCCGGTGAACGTGGTGCTGCTCACCGACGACGGGGCCGTCAGCCTGCTCGCGGATGAAGTCGGCGACGTGCTGACCGTATCGAACTCGGACTTCGAGTTGCCGCCCGGGACGCTTCGCGGGGAGGCCCGCGAACTAATCCGCGGCGCGTACAAACTACCCGACCGACTGCTGCTGATTCTCGACCCGGATCGCGCCGTCACCCTGCCGCCAACCGACCGCCGCGACTGACCGCCCGCGACATTCCCCGCCCACCGAGGCCCGCCGTGACCGACGCCCCCGCCGCCCCCGCCCCCGCCGCGAAACTGCTGGCCGCCGCCTTGGCGGACGTGCGGGCGAACGTGTTCGTGGCCGACCCGTCGCTGACCATCGTGTTCGCCAGCGCGGCCGCGATGGAGACCCTGCGCGAGATCGAGGGCGAGTTGAAGGCCGCTTTCGGGGTGTCGGCGGATGAAGTCGTCGGGTCGAACATTCACGCCTTCCACAAGGACAAAAAACGGGTGGAGAAGATCCTCCGCAACCCGTCGGCCATGCCGCACACGGCCGAATTCCAGTTCGGCAAGGTGGCGGTGGAAGCCCACATCAACGCCATCGGCGGGGCCGGCGGGGCCGTCATCGGGTACGTCGTGGCGTGGGAGAACGTGACCGAGCGCAGGCGGGCGGAGCGGGACGTGGCCGGGCAACTGGCCGCCATTTGCAAACTGCAGGCGGTGGTCGAGTTCACCCCGGAAGGGACGATCCTGACGGCCAACGACAACTTCCTTTCGCTCATGGGCTACCGGGCGGACGAACTCGTCGGCCGGCACCACGCCCTGTTCGTCGAAGCCGCGTCGGCCGCGACCGCCGAGTACCGGCAGTTCTGGTCCGACTTGGCCGCCGGGCGGACGCGAACGGGGCGGTTCCGCCGGCTCACGAAGACCGGTAAGGAGGTGTGGATTCAGGGGTCGTACTTCCCCATTCTGGACGATTCGGGGCGGACCTTCAAAGTCGTCAAGTACGCCACGGACGTGACCGCCCTTCAGTGCGTCGAAGTGTCTCTCGGTCAGTCGGTCGCCACCCTCGCGGCGGCGGCCAACCAACTGACCGGCGTCAGCCAGGGCATGGCGGCGAACGCCGAGGAGACGGCCACGCAAGCGAACGTGGCCGCCGCCGCCGCCGAGGAGGTGAGCCGGAACGTGGCCACCGTCGCCACCGGCACCGAAGAGATGGGAGCGAGTATTCGGGAGATCGCCAAGAGCGCGCACGACGCCGCGCGGGTGGCGACGATGGCGGTGAAGGTGGCCGAGCAGACGAACGTCACCATCGGCAAGTTGGGCGAGTCGTCGGCCGAGATCGGCAACGTCATTAAAGTGATTACCTCCATCGCCCAGCAGACGAACTTGCTCGCCCTGAACGCCACCATCGAAGCGGCCCGCGCGGGGGAGGCCGGCAAGGGGTTCGCGGTGGTGGCCACCGAAGTGAAGGAGTTGGCCAAGCAGACCGCCAAGGCAACCGAGGACATTGGCCGCAAGATCGACGCGATTCAGGCGGACACCAAAGGCGCGGTCGAGGCCATCGGCCGCGTGGGGACCATCATCCTTCAGATCAACGACATCCAGAACACCATCGCCAGCGCGGTCGAGGAGCAGACGGCGACGACGGCCGAGATCGCCCGCAACGTCACCCAGGCGGCGACCGGCAGCACCGAGATCGCCCGCAACGTGACCGTCGTCGCGCAGGCCGCTCGGGGTACCACCGAAGGGGCGGCGAACGCCCGCCAGTCGGCCGACGCGCTGGCGAAGTTGGCCGCCGACCTGCAACGGCTCATGGGCGAATTGAAATCCTGACACGGCGCGGGCAAGTGTGTTAGCCTGTCGGCGGAGGGCGAACGATGGCGCGAATCCGGGTACTCGTGGTGGACGACTCGGTGGTGATTCGCCGCGTCGTGGCCGACGAGTTGGCGACCGACCCGGAGGTCGAGGTGTCCGTCGCCGCCTCCGGCGCGATTGCCCTGGCGAAACTCACGCAGTCGGGTTTCGACTTGGTGATTCTGGACGTGGAAATGCCGGACATGGACGGCCTTCAGACGTTGGCCGCCATCCGCCGGACGCACCCGCGCCTGCCGGTCGTGATGTTCAGCGCGTTCACCGAGCGTGGGGCGGCCGCCACGCTGGAAGCACTCGCCTTGGGCGCGACGGACTACTTCGCCAAGCCGGCCGGCCCGGGCGGGTTGGACGAGTCCCGCCGCGTACTTCGTGAAGAACTCCTGCCCGCCATCCGGCAATTGTGTCGGTCGCCCCGACCTTCGCCCGCCTCCGCGCCACCCTTTCGCCAACCGAACTTCACCGCCGGCCCCGTTTCCGCCATCGTGATCGCCGCATCGACCGGCGGGCCGAATGCCCTCCTGGACGTGCTGCGAGAGTTCCCCGCCGACCTTCCCGTGCCGATCCTGATCGTCCAGCACATGCCGCCGATGTTCACGAAGATGCTGGCCGAACGGCTCACCGCCGCGACCCGCGTGGCGGTGGAGGAAGCCGTCGATGGCGCGGTGGTCGTGGCCGGCCGCGCCGTCGTCGCGCCCGGAGACTTTCACCTGACCGTCGGGCGCGACCGCATGGCGATACGGGTGGTGTTGAACCAGAACCCCCCGGAGAATTCGTGCCGGCCGGCGGCGGACCCGTTGCTGCGGTCGGCGGCGGCGGTGTACGGTCGGGGGACATTGGCCATCGTCCTGACCGGCATGGGGTCGGACGGGCTGCGCGGGTGCGAAGCGGTGCGGGCGGCCGGCGGTCAAGTGCTGGTGCAAGACGAGGCGACGAGTGTGGTGTGGGGGATGCCGGGGGCGGTCGCGCGGGCCGGACTCGCCGACCAGGTGCTGCCCCTGCCGAAGATCGGTTCGGAGATCGTTCGCCGCGCGACCGCGGGCGGGGTGCCGTCATGACCGACGCGGATTTCACCTTCGCCGCCAAGTTGCTCCGCGACCGCACGGCGATCGTGCTGGAACCGGACAAGGAGTACCTGCTCGTCTCCCGCCTGACCCCGGTGGCCGAACGGCACGGGTTGGCCACCGCCGACCAGTTCATCGCGAAACTGCGGACGGGCGATTCGGCTTGCGTCGCGGACATGATCGAAGCGATGGTGACGACGGAGACGCTGTTCTTCCGCGACACCACGCCGTTCGACACGCTGCGGACGGCTGCTTTGCCAGCGTTGATCGCCGCCCGACGCGCCACCCGCCGGCTGAACATCTGGTGCGCCGCGAGTTCCAGCGGGCAGGAGCCGTACTCCATCGCGATCACACTCGCCCGGCACTTCCCGGAATTGAACGGGTGGGACGTTCGCATCCTGGCGACCGACATTTCACACGACATGCTCGCTCGGTCGGTCGCGGGCCGATACTCCCAAACGGAAGTGAACCGGGGGGTGCCGCCGGACCTGCTGGCGGCGTACTTCCGCCCGGACGGGGCCGGGTGGGTGCTGGCCGAAGACATCCGCAAGCGGGTCGAGTTCCGCCCGCTGAACCTGGCGCAGCCGTGGCCCGCGCTGCCGCGCATGGACTTGGTGTTCCTTCGGAACGTGATGATTTACTTCGACGTGGAGACGAAGAAGAAGTTGCTCAACCAAGTGGCCGACCTGCTCGCGCCGGACGGGCTGCTGGTGCTGGGCGGGGCCGAGACGCCGTTCAACCTGGTGGACCGCTTCGCGCGGGCGGACGACCTCTCCTTCGGGTACTACCGCGTGGTCCGGTGAGAATTCCGCCACGAGGATAACGGCCGGCCAAATTCACTTCGCATTTCAGTTGATGGCAAATCCGCTTGGCAGTTGCCCGATACTCCCCTGTCCTCGGTCGCATCGCCCGCCATTCGTCGGCTGAAGACCGACCGTGGCCGCATTCCCATGGGGAAGCCAGATGGAGCCGCTTGACGTGGTGACTTCGACGTACCTGGCGTGCCTGGTGGATGTGGTGGGCGCATATACCGGGACGAAACCGGTCGCCCGCCCGCTGTCGGCCGCGTGCCCCATCACCCAGACCACCGACGACACCTGCGCCACCCTGGTGCGGTTCGGCGAAGAACGAGTGTGGGGCAGTTC
>Ga0105046_10018378_pt1 | contig 10640 bp, 9 predicted proteins | sample MAT03_FD_78385 | JGI IMG/M metagenome (GOLD analysis project Ga0105046, IMG submission 78385) | Freshwater microbial communities from Lake Fryxell liftoff mats and glacier meltwater in Antarctica - MAT-03 (megahit assembly) | ecosystem: Environmental > Aquatic > Freshwater > Ice > Liftoff...
CTTATATCGCCTTTTTTAAGATTAATAACCAGTGTTATTTGATCGTTTTCTAGCATTTCGGCCATCAGTAACAGCGTAAAAGTATAAAAATTCTTATACTTTGAACCTTTGCGATTCTTTGACTAATTTTTTTTCTATTCTGTATTCCAATTTATTCAATCCCATGTATAATGCAACAACTATTACCCCGACCGCTGAAACCAAAAACAATGTTTCGGGCGAAAATGAAAACCATAACAATCCGGCCAATGTGGATGCGATCAAGGTTCCGAAGCTTGCAAAACTGGAATAAAAACCTAAAGCAGTTGCTATATGCTCTTTTTTGACCAGATTTGATATTAATGCTTTTGAAATTCCTTCGGTTGCTGCTGCATACAGGGCATAAAAGCCAAAAACAATGATGAAAAAAATGGTTGAATTTGCCATTGTAATCCCTCCATATACCAGAGAGAAAATAACCATTCCAAATACCAATACTTTTTTTAAACCCATTTTATCAGCCAGAGCTCCAAGTGGATAACTTAATGCAGCATACAATATATTATAAAAAATATAAAACCCTATCATCTGCAAATCAGAATAGCCTTTATATTTCAGGAACAGAAGTAAAAAGGCATCGGAGCTGTTGAACAGGGTAAAAAACAATAAGGCAACTATTAATTTTTTGTATGAAACAGAAGAAATTTTCCAGTATTTAAGATATTGCAGAAAATTTATTTTTGGTTTTGATAATTCTTGAGATCTGGCTTTGTCTTTTAACAAAAATGTAAGTGAAACAGCAATAATTCCGGGTAAAAATGCCAAAATAAAAAGCCATTTATAGTTTGCCGGGAATTTCCAGAGAAATATTAACGCAAGTACCGGTCCGATTGAGGCTCCCAAAGTATCCAGTGCCCTGTGAAACCCAAAAACTTTGCCTTTATTTTCTGAAGTAGTTTCGTCGGATAACAGAGCATCGCGTGCACTTGTTCTGATGCCTTTTCCTAACCGGTCGAAAGTGCGAGCCACAAATATCCACCAGGGAAATGTTAAAATGGCCATCATAGGTTTTGATACTGCACTCAAAATATACCCCCAACGAATAAATGGCACCCTTTTACCTGAAATATCCGACCGGTTTCCAAAATATCCTTTGCTAAGGCCTGCGGTAGCTTCAGCAACTCCTTCCAATATTCCAATCATAACTATTGAAAACCCTATCGACTTAAGGAAAACGGGCATCACCGGATAAAGCATTTCGCTTGCTATATCGGTAAAAAGACTAATGAGCGAAACCAGCCAGACTGACCTTGTAAGAAAGTTTTTCATGGAACGTTTTTAAGTTAAATTCACTTTCTATTTGTAATTTTCTATATTTCAAAGTTAAATTTTATTTTTGTGGCCTTTAGATATAAAAATGATAACACGCTGGATTAAATTTTTTTGGAAATATTTTCGCTGGATCTTATTGGGGTTTCTTGTAATTTCTTTAAGTGGAGTAATAACATTTTCCATTGTAAGACCACCATTTACGCTTTTGATGTTTACGCGCATGGTTGAGCAGGTTTCGAATGGTAAGAAACCGAAAATTATCCATAAATGGGTGAACATCGAAGATATTTCCCCCAATTTAATTCAGGCTGCAGTAGCTGCCGAGGATAATAATTTCAATTCTCATTTTGGTATCGATTTCGATGCTATAAAAAAAGCCCAAAAGTTTAACGACCGTAAAAAAGGTAAAAAACTTCGGGGAGCCAGCACAATTACGCAACAAACCTGCAAAAATGTTTTTCTTTGGCAAACCCGATCGTATTTGAGAAAGGGTTTGGAGCTATACTTTACTTTACTTGTCGAAACGGTTTGGACAAAAAAGAGAATTATGGAAGTTTACCTGAATATGATTGAAATGGGCGATGGGATTTATGGAGCAGAGGCTGCTTCCAGGATTTATTTTAAAAAACCAGCTAAAAAATTATCAAAACAGGAAGCCGCTCTAATCGTGGCTTCTTTCCCGAATCCCCGCAAATATAAAGTGGCAAACCCAAGCACCTTTTTGATGAAACGCCAGCAAAGAATATTAAAATTGATGCGACAAATTGAACCAGTAAAGCTATAGTTTTGAAATATTCTATATTACCAATAAATACTAGGATTTTAGATAACATTTTAAAAAAATGAACGTTTAAGGAGCATATCTGTTTATTAATATACATCAACAGATTTGTTTTTTTAATATTATTAACTTTAAGAATTGGAATATTTTTATATTTTTGTTCTAACTCAAAACTAAAATAGGTTGAAGCTGAAGAATTTATTCAAATTATTTTTTGTTTTTCTGGTACTGGCCTTCCTTTTTAAATTGCAATACAATGCAAGTGTACCTGTTAATTCAGGTTTAAAGGAATATAATGTCCAAAGTACTCAACCATATTCTCCATATAATAATTCAAATTCACAACAGCCACAGAATTCAAAAGATTTAATCAGGTTTGAAATATTTTTGCTGCTTTTGTTTTTACTTACAAAATACTCATTCTCATTCAATGTTTTCCAATTTCCTTCTAGTCAATTCTGGATCCCGGAAAAGATAATACTAAAATTTTGTCGTGAATACCGGATAAGTAATCGAGCTCCACCTTTGAACAGGAGTAATATCATCAACTCCTATTTCTAACTCCTGGAATTACCAGTGATTGTTACAGAATTAAATTACTACTATTATCAGGCCTTCGATATTTATATTAAAAATTAAAGACCAATATGAAATTTACATATATATTCACCATCGCTATTTTGCTTTGTACTCTCAACTTCAGGATTTGTGCACAAGAAGCTCCTGCGGTTTCCGAAGAAATTGAAGAAATTGAAGACCTTGATTCTGATTCTTCTAACCTGAGCCGTAATGATTCGCTATTAATTTTTAATGCAATTTTCGATACAACACAAGTTCCCGCTGCCGATTTATATAAATCGTGGAGCCATTTTATTGTAAACCCTTACCAGGTAAGTCTGATTAAGAAGCCTGATACTACTTTCATCGATCTTAGCGGATATCATCATCCCAGAAATAATTATTTAACTTCCGATTTTGGTTTCCGACGGTACCGTCATCATTATGGTGTGGATATCAAGGTTCAAACTGGCGATACAATTTATTCCTCATTTGATGGTATGGTGAGAATATGCAAATACAGTAAATCGTATGGCAATTATGTAGTAGTGCGCCATCACAATGGATTGGAAACTATTTATGCACATTTGTCCAAGTCACTTGTTGGTTTGAACCAGGTTGTTAAAGGAGGAGAACCTTTGGGCCTTGGAGGCAATACCGGACGCTCAACAGGCCCTCATCTTCATTACGAAGTAAGATATCTGGGACAAAATATAAATCCTCACGACATTATTGATTTTAAAAATTATTGCCTTAAAAGTGATTCATTGGACCTTTGCTCTAAAAATTTTGCATATCTGGTTGAAATTCAAAAAATACGCTATCATGTTGTACGCAGAGGCGATACACTTGGAAGGATAGCAATGAGATATGGTGTTTCAGTTAGCAAATTATGTAAACTGAATAAAATAAGATCAACTAAATTGTTGAGAGTTGGACACCGTTTGAGATATACCTAGAATAATTAATACACGTAGAAAAGAACATCATTTCTGAAAATGGCCACGAAAACACGAATTTAATTTCTTGTATTCGTGGCCATTTTTCTTTCAATTATTTTAAACTTTCAATTGAACTTTCTGGAAACAGTTTTTTTAATCTGGTCAATTTTGGAGCTATCACATAACTACAATAAGGTTGGGATGAATTATTACTGAAATAATCCTGATGATAATCTTCGGCTTTAAAAAAATTGGTAAAGGGCAATATTTCAGTTACAATTGGATTAGCATATTGTCTGCTTTTTACAATTTCTTCCTTAAATTTTTCAGTTTTTTCTCTTTGTTCCTCCGAAAAGTAAAAAATCACAGAACGGTATTGAGTTCCCACATCATTGCCCTGCCGGTTTAAGGTTGTAGGATCGTGTGTTAAGAAAAATATTCTTAACAATTCTTCATAGCTTACTTCTACGGGGTTGTACTCCAATTTTACAACTTCAGCATGCCCTGTGGTTCCATTGCACACTTCCCTGTAAGCCGGATTTTTAATAAATCCACCGGCATATCCCGATTCTACTTTTATGACTCCTTTAACATTCTGAAAAATTGCTTCAGTACACCAGAAACATCCACCTCCAAAAATTACCTGCTCAGTTTTCATATCAACACAAATTAGCATAACAGTATAACAAAACTATTCATTCTAAAGTTCTGAAAAATAGGAGAAGCTATACTAATTAATTTTAAATTTACGTTTAATGACTTCGGTGAATGTACCAATTTCAGCCGTAGGTCTGTTATTCTATTTTTTATCTAATTATTTACAATTTGAACACTATTTTTAAGAATATTATCAAAAATATTTACTCTAAAGTATTGATATCGTATTTGTTGTTATTCATAATGGCGGCTCTTCAGGCACAGCAGAATGAGTCAAAAGTTCTAACTCTGGACAGTGCTGTAATTCTGGCCATCAACAATCACCCTAAATCAAAAAATGCTTCCTTAAAAGTGGAAGCAGCTAAAGTTCGAAATAGTACGGTTATTACACTTGATCCAACAAATATTACGTGGGAACATGGTCAGATATATTCACCTGTAGGCGATAACAGAATTGTACTATCGCAAAATCTTGGTTCTCCTTTTACCCATGTTCAGCAGAACAAACTTCAGAAAAACCAGATAGAACTTAGCCACACATTTCAGAAAATTACCGAAAAGCAATTGATAGCATCTGTAAAGGAAGCTTACTTTTTGTGGGTTCATCAAATTTCGTTTAATAATTTGATAGTGGAAGAAGTTAAATTTTATGAAGAATTTATGAATTTCACCAAGCTTAATTCTGACTCTGTTGATAACCTTCTGATGAAAACTTTGGCAGAGACCAGGTATTTAGAATCGTTACGTAAGAAGTTTATTTCGGAAGAGGAATTAAGGATTTCTGTAAATAAGCTTAACAGGCAAATTTACTCAGAAGAAATTTTTCGACCTTCTGAACAGGAATTGGATCTTTATACCGTTAAATTTCCTGAAGGACAGGAAGATAAATTTTATCCTTATACATTTAAGGAATATTTTCAGCAACAGGTGAACCAAAAAAATATTGAAGTTAAGCTCGAAAAATCTCATTTATATCCTGAAATAAGTGCAGGCTATTTCCATCAAAGTGTCAATCGTGCTAAAAACCTTCAGGGTTTTCAATTGGGAATGTCGGTTCCCTTGTGGTTTCTCCCTCAAACAAATAAAATAAAAGAAGCCAGGATAAACAGTGAAATAGCTTCGAATGAAGCAACCTACAAAACTTATGAACTGGAGCAGACCATTGATGATTTGAAAATTAAGCTCGATCAAGAATTTATCAACGTCATATATTTTCGTGAAAGTGCGCTGGAACAAGCCGAGCAGTTACTCCAAATTGCAACCATTAAACTGCAGAAGGAAGAAATTAATTATTCCGAATTTCTGCTGAGTGTTTCGGAAGCCATGAAGTTAAAAGCAGACTATTTAACTACCCTGTTAAATTATAATATTACTGCTGTAGAGCTGGAGTTTTATTTGAATTAGTAAAAATATAGTCGTAAAAATATAGTCGTAAGTCGTTTGATTAGTCGTAGGTCGTATGTCGTAAGACAATGTAAAATGAAGAAAGAAAACGGCTTTTATAATGTGTCAATTAAGAAACCCCAACCCCCGCCCTCTCCTGAAACTCATGAAAAGAGAGGGGAGCCATAAGCGCTATTAAAGTCCTTCTCCTTAGAGGAGCAGGATTTAGGATGAGGTAAATGCAACTGTTTCATTTTATTTTTTACTATGGTTCGCTGTAGATATCACTTGATACCTGGTTCTTGATACTTGGTTCTTTAATTTCTATTCTTTTACTGTATTTATCAACTGTTTATTGCAATCGCAGTTATATTCAAACTGAAGGGTGCTATGTGTAATGCTGAATTTACCCTTAAGAATACCTGCAATCCTGTCGCGGATAGATTCCGTTTCACTCTGAAGCAAATCGTCTTTAAGATCGATGTGGCATTCAAAATGAACCTGGTTGTCGTTTAAACCCCATACATGCATGTGATGTACATTGCTGATTTGGGGAATATATTCAATTTCTTTCTGAATGTCGAATATGTTGATTTCATCCGGAACAAACTGCATCAATATGTTGATTGTTTGGCGTAGAATTTCATAAGTTTCTTTCAGAATATACAGACCAATAGCAATGGTAATGAGAGGATCGATCCAATACCATTTCATATAAATTATTAAAATACCACTGATAATTACAAGTACGGAAGATAACGTATCGCCCAGCAGATGAAGGTAGGCTGCTTTAATATTGAGGTTTTTGTTTGCATCTTTATGAAGCAACAACATGCCGATGAGGTTGGCCACCAGACCGATTGTTGCTACAACAAACATTAAAACACCTTTGACTTCCTGTGGATGTGAAATTCTTTTTATAGCTTCCACAAACAGAAAAATACAGATTACCATCAGTACCACCGCATTAAACAATGCCGCTAATATTTCGATGCGTTTGTATCCAAAAGTTTTGCTAGGCGTCGATTTACGTTTGCTGATCCTATTTGCCAGGTAAGCAATAAAAACAGCAACGGCATCGCTGAAATTATGCAAAGCATCGCCGAGCAGGGAAAGACTGTTGGCCAATAAACCACCAACCACTTCGGCAACAGTAATAATAATATTAAGCAATGTAGCCCAAAGCAGGTTTCTCTGGCTTTTGCCTTCACTTTGGTTGTGTATATGAGATTGGGAATGTCCTGAATGATCTGCCATCTAAATTATTTGGAACGAATATAAATAAATGACAAAAATAGAAAAAACCGGAAGAAGTAACAACAAGAACTTCTCCGGTTAACAAATCAAATGGGAAATAATACTATTGTTCAGCTTTTTTCAGGCATTTTTCAATCCGCTCCCAGGTGCGTTCAATATCGTTATCGAGGCCAACACTAAACCGAACCAAACCTTCCGACAAACCCATCTTTTTTTGAGTATCTTCAGGAACTTCCGACGAGGTGCTTTTTCCTGAATTGCTGAATAGTGTTTTAAAATAACCCAGACTCACGGCCAGATAACCAACATCTTCCATTTCCATCATCTCCATAATTTCGGCAGCTTTCCTGGCAGTACCAAGGTCAATGGCAATCATTCCTCCAAAACCGTAACCGGGATTCATAATCTGCTTGAGCAACTCAAATCCTTTATGGTCAGGTAAACCAGGATAAATAGTTTTGACGCCTGCTCCTTTAAATTTTTGTGCCAGGAATAAAGCATTATAACTGTGTTGCCTCATTCGGATATGAAGGGTATGAATGTTTTTTAATATTGCTGATGACCGCAGCGGATCTAAGGCAGGCCCAAGCAACATGGCTGTGCCGTCGTTAACATCAATCATAGAATCGATAAATGCTTTATCGGCACAAATGGCACCTGCTACGCAATCGTTTTTGCCGTTTACATATTTGGTAAGACTATACACCACAATATGAGCTCCGAGTTTTGCCGGAGATAAAATCATGGGTGTAAAGGTATTGTCGACCATCAATTTTAACTGATGTTTATTGGCTATTGCCGCCAAAGCTGGTATATCCGAAACCTGAAGCAATGGATTTGTTACCGATTCGGTATAAATTAATTTGGTATTGGGTCGAATTGCCTTTTCGACCGATTTTAAGTCTGTTATATCAACAAAAGTGGTATGGATGTTGAATTTTGGCAGCAAGTTCTGCAAAAATGCAAATGTTCCACCATAGGTTGTAATACTGGAAACAATATGGTCACCGGCATTACAGCTATGCAAAATAGCAGTTGTAATGGCGCTCATTCCCGACGCGGTAACCCATCCTTCCTCCGTACCTTCCATGGCTGCCATTGCATCGGCTAAATATTTATTGCTTGGATTCCAGTGACGTGAGTACAAATAACAACCCTCCACTTTTCCCTGAAAAGTTTCTGACATTGTTTTTGCCTGCATAAAAGTATAGGTTGCCGAATCGGTAATAGAGGGGTTCACATCCCCAAATTCCCCGAATTGTTTTAAGTCCTGAATATTGCTTGCCGGATCGAACATTTGTAAAAGTATTAAGTAATGAGTAAGAAGTATAAAGTCAAAGCTTGTGATTATTCGAATTTAACGGAAAGGACAGGCAAAAAGTATGATTTTTATCCGGGAGGGATATGTTTTACATTCATCTGTTAAAGGAATTGTATCCAATAACTTTGCTATTGACCTCCTGTATCTTTATTTTTGTAAAAACATCCAAAAACTTCAGGTATGGATTACGATCGACACAATTTTGGTTCAAAAGCTTAAAGACGAAAACGCCTTCTGGTCGTATGACAATACTTCCATCGAAACTATTTCTGTCGATGAGCTTATCGGGAAAGTGTTGATCCATCTGGATATTGAATATTCGAGCCATTTTCCAAATTAGATTGCCTGAAAGGATTTACCCTCATAGGAGGAACTGCCCTCTCTCTCCAGATAGGCAAAAGACTCAGTGAGGACCTGGATTTTTGCATATGGTCAACAAATCTGAGAAAGGATAAACCTACCGTTAATTGGCCTGTTATCGAGAAAGACCTTGAGACTATCGGTAAAATAGAATCCAGGAACATATTAGGATTTGAACAAGTAAATTTCATTATCAACGGTGTGAAGATTTCTTTTATCTCAAAACAGTTGAATCTGAGTTTAATCAATGTCGTTGACTTAAGAACTCGTTAACTTATAGAAGGCTTCGACTCCGCTCAGCCTGACTGATAATTAGAATGTCACACTGAGCGGAGTCGAAGTGTTTATTGCTTAAGTCAACGACATTGCCTTATTAATATCGATTAAATTCTATTTGTTACATCGAACCTCTGTTAAATAATATTTTGAATTATATCCACTCCTATTCCAGGTTTCGAAGGAATTACAATAGTTCCGTTTTTTATCGAAAGTTCTTCAAACGGATTATTTTTTATAAGAAATGGTCCGTCGAGGTCGGCAAAATTACACAAGGGAGAGAGATGCGATGCTGCAGCAACAGCGCACGAGGTTTCAGTCATACAACCAATCATGGGAATCATGTTGTGATTTTTTGAAAATTCAAGCATCTTTTTGGCCTCACGCAAACCTGCACTTTTCATCAATTTTACATTTACCCCGTTATAAGCTCCCAGGTTTTTCTGTAAGTCATCCATTCTTTTAATTCCTTCATCTGCAATTATGGGAATGGGACTTCTTTCGGACAACCAGGCAAGGTCATCAATATTTTCTTTTGACAGTGGTTGTTCCAACAAAATTACATTCTGATCCTTTAACCAGTATGCCATTTCAAGGGCGTATTCTTTCGAATTCCAACCCTGGTTTACATCGGCCATCAGAGGCAAGCTGGTAACTGAACGTACAGCTTTTACCATTTCCTTATCCGATGAGCTTCCCAATTTTATTTTTAAAATTTCAAAACCTTCGACTTCTTTTACCTTTTGAATTAATTTGGCATGATCATCAATTCCAATAGTAAATGAAGTTAACGGAGCCTTCAAGGGATCCAAGTCCCAAATTTTATGCAATGGCTTTCCCAAAAGTTTACCTTGGATATCGTGCAGGGCAATATCTACCGAAGCTTTTGCAGCATTGTTTCCAACATCAATAGAATCAATATAATCCAGAATTTCATCCAGTTGAAAGCTTTTAAACCTTGAAAAATTTATTTTAGATAAAAATCTTGTTGCCGATTCCTGCGATTCTCCCAGGTAAGGAGGCATGGAAGCTTCACCATATCCGGTAAATCCTTCATGGTTAATTTCAACAAGCATAATGGGGGTGGTAACCCTGGAGTAGGAAGATACAGTAAACTGATGTTTTAAATCGAGGGTGAATGGACGAAAAGAAATAGAAATGGATGACATTTGTTAATTTTATAAAATCAATCTTATAATAATGCGAATTAAGATTAAACGATTAAACGATTAAAAGACGCAGTTTGGATCCAAAGAACCTGTCTCGTATTCTTAAGGCTGAAAGCCTTAGACATCTCAACCTTTGGTGAAACCCCATAGCCCTCAGGTTAACGTGTGTAATACTTGATTATACTACTCTTTTCAATCATTCTCATTCATAAGTTTCTGCCGGCATTCTTCTAAAATAGCAAGTTGATCCTTGCTCACTGTAGGATATTCCAATTTCAGTTTTTCCATAGTTTGAACAACTATTTCGGAAACTGCTAGGCGTGCAAACCATTTTTTATCACCCGGTATAACATACCATGGCGCATGTTCTGAGCTTGTTTCCTGAATAGCCTCCTGATAACACTTTTGATACTCATTCCAATAGTTACGCTCTTTTATGTCGGCTGCCGAAAACTTCCAGTTTTTTGATGCTTCTTCAATCCTGGCCAGCAAACGTTCTTTCTGCTCTTCTTTCGAAATATGAATAAAAAGTTTAACGATAACAGTACCATTTTCGCTGAGATAACGCTCATAATCGCGAATTTGCCGATATCGGGTTTCCCATATTTTATCATTTATGCATTCAA
>Ga0105046_10018382_pt1 | contig 10639 bp, 8 predicted proteins | sample MAT03_FD_78385 | JGI IMG/M metagenome (GOLD analysis project Ga0105046, IMG submission 78385) | Freshwater microbial communities from Lake Fryxell liftoff mats and glacier meltwater in Antarctica - MAT-03 (megahit assembly) | ecosystem: Environmental > Aquatic > Freshwater > Ice > Liftoff...
AAGCTGACTTTGGAAGTCGGGAGGAAAGATGACGTCGCAAACGCCAATCGGAAAGATGGTCGAGTCGATGGATCGCTGCCAATCGCCGCGTTGCCAGAGGTCGTTCTGCCAGTCAGGAAATCGCTCTTGGAAAAGTCTTGTTTGCTTTTTCAGCCACGCTTGAGCGCGTTCCGTTCCGGTTCGAACACGCGTATCGAGACGGCGAAACAATTCCACTTCTTGCTTTTTCAGGTCGCTTCGCTTGGCTTCAAAAAGCTGATGGTGTTCACTCAGCTTCTCTTTCTGCGACTTGATCACTTGCTCGATTCTAGGCGACTGATCTGCATCAGCTAGTTGAATCGATTTTTCGCACGTCATGGCAGCTTGACGGCGCAATTCAGATTGTTGATTCCGAAATGCGAGTTGATCTTCGCCTAGTTTTAAATCCAATTTCCCTAAAACATCACGATGATCATCGTCGAGTTTCTTTAGTCGTTCCTTATAGTCGTTTAACAATTTTGCTTGTTCGTGGCGACAATGCGTCTCAGCCATCGATTGGCCATGCTTCGAAACACTAACCAGACGGTCTGATTCAGAAATCAACTTGCGATAAGGCCCAAGCATTCGGCGATTGACGCGTGGCATCAGAGCCAAAATCAATGCAATCGGGACCACAAAAACAGTCGCAAGCGTGATGCCAATCGCAAGAAAAGGTTGATGGCTCATGAATTTCCAAAGACCCAATCCAACCAAAACCCCCGGCAGAATACCGATTAACCAGGGCGCTACCGAGCCTGCCATCCGAACCAAAAAATCACTTCCAGTTTTTTCAACAATTCTCTTCATCAATGCAACAGAAGCCTGCGTCGCTTCGATAGCAGACGCCATCGAATCCGGTAGCGATTCTTGGCTTTGAATTGAACTCGTTTGAAACGCTAGGAAAGCGACACTTCGATCAATCATGATGGTTCGAAATTGTTCGATCGAAGCATCGGCTTCTTCACGACGCGATGAAAGCATCGCGACATATCGTTCAAGCTGCTTTGCCGGCTTTGGCTTGAGTTCCTCATATTGTTGATCAAGCGTTACTCGTCCAAGTTGATAGCTTTTGATTTCCTGTTGCCGTACGCGCTGATGAGTATCCTTGAGTTCTTGTAGTTTTTTGGCTTCGGTTCGAATGGAAGCTAATGTGATACGATCGCTTTGTGCGTAAACTTCTTCTCTTCGTAAATCCCAGGCATTGATAGACTGGTCGTAAGCCGTCTGACTATCGATCGCGAGTCGCTCAGTAGACTGCCGAAACGTTGACTCCATAATCTGTTTTTGGGTAGCCAATTGTTCCGTAAGGGACGCGAGTGATCCGCGATGATCGGTCAATCTTTGCCGCAACCCGCGAACGATTCGCTTCTTCCTTGCGTCGTTCAAAAACAAAAACCGTTGTGCTTGGCGATTCATGGAGTAATTTCTAGAAAACGTCGCAATCGATCAGTTTTAATAGTCTTCATCGTTCAACATTTTCCCGCACTTGGTAGACAATTCGCCTGCTGCCTGTAGCGTAAGCATTAACCGCCGCAGCGTATCGGCAAGTGGATCAAGATGCTGATGCTGGAATTCAGCGGCCGTTGCGTCGCGCCAATGCTCCATGACATCGGCAACCTTGTCTTCGAAGGCTGTGGCTTCAGCCCGAATACGATTCGCACATCCAAGAAAATCTTGTTGAAGCTTCATCAATCTTGCCTTCGAATTTCAATCACCAACCGTTCGCCATTTCGACTTACGCGTATTCTAGATGGTAACTCAAGTGTAGCGTACTTGGTTAGTGGCAGTTGAAAAAGTGCTCGGACTTGGCTCCAGTGCCGGTGTGTCATCGCCATAAGCGGCCACGACTGCTCTTGCCATAGAATTACGAGCGCATTTTGGACAACAGGCCATTCGCGATCTAGGGTCGTGGTTACAATTAAATCCACGCGGCTAGGTGTGCGATGCAAAACGAACTGCTCAAGCCATTGCTGCGAATGCCAATGCAACCACTGCTGCAATTCAGCCAGTATCGTACTCGATCGATGAATCGACGCTTTCGTATCGCTGCCAAATTCATCCTCTAACACAGGAAGCAAGCGATGACGGATGCGGTTACGAGTATATTCAGGAGAAGCATTGCTCGAATCTTGACGAAAGGCTTGTCGGTTTTGCTCTAAAAAGTCGATGACTTCACTTCGCCAAACATCGATCAGAGGTCGTATGAGCACTAGATCTTCGTTCAGATTGCGATGAGCCGAGATCCCAGTCAAACCGCTCAGTCCAGTACCTCTTACCAGGTTGTGCAGCGAAGTTTCGACGCTATCGTCCGCAGTATGACCGACAGCAACATACCGAGCACCGTGAGTCTCGGCGACATTGCGCAGAAAGCAATATCGAATATCACGCAGCGATGCTTCATCACGCGGTGAACTTTCCGTTGGGCGGCTATCCGCTGGCGCAAGGGCGTCGACTTTCAACAAAGAATTGGAGATAAAAAGACAATCGAGTGAGTTTGCTAGTCCCGCAACGAATCCTTCGTCTTCGTCGCTCTCCGTCCCACGAAGTCGATGGTTATAATGAGCAACGATCAGCGTCGAGTCGGCTGGACGCAATTGGCAGGCTGCTAACAAGAGCGCAGTAGAATCTGCTCCGCCGCTACAGCCGACAACGATTGTCAAGCCTGCCCAACGCTCTACTGGCCATCGATTTCTAATTTTGGAGAGCAAGGGCAAAACCATACCGCAAAGAATCTGAAACGAGCCGTTTGAGGCGGGCAGCCAATGGGACAATCGTCTGCTGCGACGTATCGATGCTCTAATCAGCTTTCCCCATTCGATTCCGTAGCATCGCTTGAAGTTGATTCGCAATCGTCGTGAGTTCGTCTATCGTCTTAAGGCTCAAGGATTCTGCGGCAAAACTAGAGTCACCCAATAGCGACTGAAATGCCTGGATAGCCCCCAGCAGAGCCCCACGCCGTTCTCCTTCTTCACGTCCTTCTTCACGTCCTTCTTCACGTCCTTGCAGAAGCCACTTTTCGGCGATAGTTGACATAAGTGCTTGTCCTTGTTCTGGGAATGCATACTCGAGGGTTTGACTAAATTCTTTGAGATCAAGATTTGGAGCAGCGCTCAGGATGTAGATCAAGATCGAATGCAACGGCGATGCGTCCAACCGATCGGCGGAAATTAATTTCACTAAATCCAAAATACCATGAAACTGCTGCATCAATTTTTTTGACTTCACATATTTTAACAGCCGCAAAATAATTTGCAAAAAAAGATCGCCGGTCAGCTCGACATTGGAGAATGAATAGAGGAAGAAGCGGTTATGCGGATTGGGAAGCGATGTATCCATGCCACCCAATTTAGCAATCCGTTCGCTCAATAGCCAACGAATCCATCAAGAAAGTTCGACGAGCAAACAACTATGTTTTCGTTTTCGTTTTCTGAGGCTTGCCCTGCCAGAAATTCATCCAACCGGCTGACGAAGCGACGGCTTTTTCAGAGCCACCTTCGCCCGTTTGAGCGTCTTCGCCGGGAACATTGCCAACCAGCATATCGGTCAACTGAAGAATCGATTGCGTGATAGGCGCTCTCGGAGCCTGCTCGATAAGCGGAACGCCGTTGTTGCGCATTTCGACCATCGTTCGATAGTCATTCGGAATCTGATGAAAAACATCGCGGCCAATCGATTCGCGAGCTTTCTTCAAGCTAATTTGCCCACTCTCCAGCCCCATACGGTTGACGACAACTTTGACCTTGTCACGAATGTTATCCATCTCCTGGAAACTCATTAACAGTCGGACCATGTTTCTCAAGCAAGGCAAATCCAATTGGACCATCAAGGCGACTTCGTTGACCAATTCCATCGCCGTCAAATCGACTTCGCTAAAGGACTTCGACGTGTCGATCACGACGTGCGTGAACGATGCCCGCAATAGCCCAATAACTTTCCGAAGACTATCCGGATTGATAGCGGTGAGATCTTGCAGTTGAACGGGACGCGGAAGTAGATAAAGGCCAGACGAGTGTTTCGTGAGACTCTTTCGAAGCAATTGAAAGTCGAGCCGAGCGACATTCTCGGTAACGTCGAGAAGACTATAGTCGGGGATCGAATCCAAGAAGACGTCCGCATCGCCGAGCGCAAGGTCCAAATCGACCAAAGCAACTGAGTTCTCTGGGTTTGCCGCCAAATTGCAACCAATATTGACTGCGATCGACGTACAACCCACGCCTCCGGTTGCTCCTGCGACAGCGATCATCTTACAGGCTCGAACGCGTGAGTCTCCTGATCCGAAGCGAGCTTCCTGGATGCGATTCAGTGTCGAAAGGAGTTCTTCGACATTCACTGGAAGCGTAAGAAACTCCTTCGCCCCTGCCCTGAGCGTCTTCAAAATAGTCGGGCCATCGGTATTTTGCGACAATGCGATCAACACGCATTCGGGAGAGGCCGTTCGAAGACGTTCGATCAACGCGATCGCTTTTTCGGGCGACGAATCCATGCAAATCACGCCGACATCCGGCGTCGTCTGCGAAACGACGTCACCGAAAAATTCGTACCGCGAACATTCGGCTTCTAGCCAGACTAAGTCCATACCGATTAACATCGATTTTAGCTTCTCACGCGTTTCGTCGCGAGGATCGACTAAGGCCAAGCGTAGTACATTGCTCATAAGTTTTTCTTCGTGTCAAGGTACCCCTTCGAAATGAAATCGCGAGTGGGCTTCGTTGGACTGAACTATCGAGCGGCAGAACCCGCGTTTGGATTTGCGGAGCCTGACGTTCCGTTCGAAATTCGGTATGCAGCTTGGTCAACATTCAACGACTGAAACGTCGGTTGGGAAATCGAGGATTCGTTCGAGTAGTTACCTTGTTGCGCTGGCATTCCTAACTGTCCTGGATTGTTGATTGGCACCCCGACGCCCATTGGAAGCGATTCGCCACTCCCACCTGGTGGACATGGATTCGGTGTTTCAATGTACCCTCGCCAATAGAGTTCTTTGTCGGATGGGCTGTACGAGTTGTAGCCAGGGCCACCTGGAGGCACTTCGCATGGATCCATCGCCGCCGCAAAGTCCGGCGTAACCGTGATCAACAATTCAACTTCGTTTTGGACTTCTCGATTGCTTCGAAACAACGCTCCAAGAAACGGCAAGTCACAAAGGCCGGGAATTCCCGACGACTGAGCTTCCGTTCGAGTCTGAAGCAGACCAGCTAACGCAAGCGTTTGACCGGCCCTTAGTTCAACGGCGGTTTCAACGAAGCGTGAACGTAACCCAGGAACAGAAGTCCCCGAGATTGTCACCGATCGCGAAGCATCGATTTCGCTAATGGTCGGCCGAATCTCTAGCCAAATTCGACCATCGCCGCGAACTTTCGCAACGAAATCCAAGCGCGTTCCAAATTCCCTGAACTCAACTCCGACAAGGCCTTGTCCGGCTGGAACCAGGATCGGGAACTCGCCACCCGAATTGAAACTAGCTGGCCGACCGTCGATCGCAACGACCGTCGGATCCGCCATGACTTTGACTAAGTTTCTTTCCTGTAAAGCTTTGATCGACGCGAAAAAGCCATTCCCGTTGTCGACGATTCCGAATCGGAATTGATCGTTCGTAACCGGTCGAACTCCCGACATGGGATCTGGAACTCCAAGCGTTCCAGCGACAGCCTGCTGAACCGTGTCATTGCCAAAATCGGCGGCCCAGTCAACGCCAAGCTGCCGAAGCTTCGTGCGTGAGACTTCCATAATCTGCGTATGCAGCATGACTGTATGCACACCGATGACTTCGATCCGATTGATAACTGTGGGGTAGTATTGTTCAGCAATTGCGACGGCTTGTTCTACGTGTTCGTCCGATGTCACTTGACCGCTCACGATGACCGCGTTTTGAATCGGGCGAACGCGCAGTGAAGCCATCGGAAACTCAGCGCGCAGGATCGCTTCCAGCTCTCGAGCGTCACCCAGCACAATCACCTGGACGCTGTAGACCTGTTTACCCGGCGTATAGAGATCGACTTGAGTAACGCCTGTCGCCTTGGCGGAGACCATCAATTCGTTTCGAGCCATCGGACGTGCCGTTAAGACTGCGTCATTGTGAACGCTAGCTCTTTCGATATCGTCTTGTAGTGTCAGCAAGTGGTTTGAATTGACCACCATCTGCACCTGCTCGTTGTTTTTAGTCACAAGCGTCGTACCAGCGGGCGGTATCGAAAGGTTGTTTTGAGCCATGGCAAACGGACTCAATCCGCAACAGGCAACAAAAGCTATCAGACACGCCATGGATAAGCGCGACGAGAAGCGATCGAAATTAAACGACATTATTGCCACATCCTTGCGAGTCGTTACTGAAACGCTGCCAAATCCGATTGGAACCCCATCCTTGGTTTTCCAACACAACATTTGAATTTAGCAGGCTAACGTGTTAACCATTTTAATCCCTGGATCTACGATTTTCAGAGTCCTAGGAATAATCCGGTTACTTATTCTTATCGTCATCGGCAGGTGGATAGGCTGGCTTGAACCCACTTGGGTTATAGGTCCATTGCTTGCCGTCCCAAACCATCCCGTTTGGTAAACCTTGACTGTTAGAGGAAGTGGGGGGGCTAGAACCTGGAACAAGCCCTTCCTCGGAAGCCTCCGAATCGACTTTGGCGTCATCAGAGGATTTTTGAGGAATTTCATCATCCTTTGTCCAAGTATATGTTTCTGTTCCACTCTGCGTGAAAATGACCATCTTCTTCTTAGGTGGTTCTTTCCGAGCGGGTGCAAGCACTGGCTCTATAATAACTGGAGCAGCCGCCACGGGTGCCTCTTCGCGAACGGAACTCTTCACCCATTCTAAGAAATTCTCACCGTTATCGGGTTGTTGATTCGAATCGTCGTCAGCTTGAGGTGGACGTAATGATAGCGTTAATTTCCCCAGATTCTTGGCCGTGTTCAAAGCCTCGTATTGACTTGAGCGAATGAGCAGTTGAATAGTGCCAGCTCTCTTCGAGGGCCCTTCTTCCTGCTCTCGAACGGCCACACCGTCTACCATCAAGACTTCAACGTTCTCCATGACGCGAACGCTTTTACTTTCGAGAACTCGTCCATTCTTTTCAAAGAAGCCGTGGATATCAACACGATGACCTGGTTGGATGTAGCCCACGCCGCCATTGTTCGCGTCGACCGGCAAATCGAAGACTTTGCAGCCAGCAGGAATCGACTGCGCAACGCTCTCGTTCGACAAGTTCACTTTTCGCTGCAAAAGTGGCTCACCAGGATACAGTCGCTGGTTTGTGAATTTCCCTTCGACCGACTTGAGATCCTTGATCGCTCCCTGCGGCAGACGATCGACAGGCCATTTCTCGAAGTGAAATCTTTCAGTTGTAATCTTGCTATTGATCGCCACATCTTTGACGGCGACCAAGATCTCCACCATTTGAACGACCGGTGTGCCTTTCCCTTGGTCCTTAATAACTTGGGTCGCAGCAACCGCTGCAACCGTACCGCATCCTAAAGCAACCGCTAACAGCAGAACTGGTTTGGCCCGCATGGTTCAATGTACCTTTGTTGAGTGCCTATCGGTGAGAAAATGCTTCTCGACGACAAAACACGTGGAACAAGGCTTCCATGCCAAGAAATGACCGATGACCAACCGACCGCACAGGACCGTTTCGGTGGTCTCACAACTAAAAGCTATCTCATTGGTTTAAGCTAGCGTTTCATTGATCTCGACATTCAACGCCAAAGACTTGCGTTTTTCTTCCGCCACCCGGCATAATCGTTACAAATGCTACGCTCATGCAGCCCGTGGATGTAGATGAGATTTACAGCCTAACGGAAGCTCAAGAAACCCCAAGCGTTCGCGAAGCCCGCTACCGATTCGGTTCGCTACCACCCGTTGCCAGGATAAAATTTGGATCGTAGCTGCTAGCAATGCTCAAATCAAAAGTTTGATCGTACGCGCCCGACGTAACTCCAAGAGGGAAAGAAAATAGCGATGGAGTCGCATTTTGGGCTGTCCCTGTGAACGGAATAGCGGTCGCAGCATGGATGCGAGCACCCGTCGTCTTTCCTGTGAGTCCACTAAAACTAAATTGAAGCCGCATCGTAATCAAATCCAGATCGAGCTCGACGGTACCGATTCCGGACCCTGGCGATGTAAATGGAGGCGACTCGGTTGGGCCATTGAGTGTCACATCGGACAATATGAAATGAGCCGACGAAACGGATCGGGTTTTTCTAGCCTTTTTTCTGTTGAAAGCAAAATAGACGCACATTGTGGGGGGCAATCGGCGAGCTACGGTTTAGAAATTAACCTAAGCTAATTTAAGATTACAGAGATTAAAAAGTGGCTTCCTTCTGAACGCTACTACCCGCCCGATTTTTAGCGAGCAAATAAACACGGATACTGCGGATAGATTACCGGGCGATCCCAGTACCAAAGGGCGTGGTTGCAGTCATCGGAGCGACATTGGGCGGTGGAGAAATGGGGATGGATTTCGCTGGAGCGTTGTTCGCAATTTTGGTCTGCTGATCCAAAGCATCGCTAAAAATAAATCCTTCGCGATGATTGACGCCGTTGATTTCGGCTTCGGCGTAGCTGGAATTCATCTCGATTTTCTCGCTTCCCTTTATCCGTTTCCCAGCGAAGCGAGTTCCGCGATAGATCGTTCCGTATTGCCACGGCCCGACGCCCATGAACCATGTATCGCGAGCATTGGCACCGGCTTGTGCAATGCCCGATTGCCAAACAGGTTCATGAGATTCGCGTGTGTATGCAAAGACGGCTATCTTGCTGGCCGCTGATTTCAATTCGCGTTTGGCGAACGATATTTCGGGGATGGCTGGGATCGCCGGTGCGCCGGCGATAATGCTGCTGGCAGCCCCGAAACCATTGCTGGCTGGAATGCCGTAAATAACGCTATGGCCGTCGGTTCCGAGCGCTCCACAACGGGCTTCGCAAATGATGTCGGCATCCTCGCGTTTTTCGACTAGCAAACATCCAGCCGCCAACATCTGCTGGCGAAGCCCGCTAATGACATAGTCGGAGGTAACGAGATTCGATGGCATCGGCACGCCAGGAATGATCTTGCCAGCCGCCGCCGCATAGGTCGTATCGAGAAAGATTTTCTGGCCTGACAGCGGACGGAAATCGATCTTCGAAATCGTCGAATCGACCGCATCGGACATCAAAAGCTGCTCGGTGGCTGTATACGATTTCGTCGTACCGCAGCCAACGATGCTGGCTAAGACAGCTAAACATAGTACGTGCAGTAACGATGCAGTTCGGACGAGCTTCATAGCCTGAACGATAGAAACTACGCTCAGTCATCGCAACCTCGGTTGTCGTCTGTATCTTCACTAGGTTTACTATCTTGCCGATTCTGACGCCAACGCCGGACAGGATTAGGATTCTGAGCATCGATCCTCGCTCCCGGACGGAGCCGACGGAATGGGGTACAATCACTGAGATTCAGTATCCAATAATGGAGAGGGCACTATGCAGACGGACAAAGAACTCTTCAAGGTCTTTCAAGCCGTTCCGCAATGGCTCTACCTGATTCGACGCCAAGAAGCCCCCACGAAAGTTGCGCTGGAGTCGGTTACTTTCAAGGCTCTTGAAAAACATTGCGATGGAATCTTAATTCCAAACGACGGACAATTCGCCGTCCAGATCGTCGAATTCCAGGGATATCACGATCCGCTAATTTATGCTCGGATCGGGATTGAGATGGGGATGCTCCAGCAGCTTCATCCCAACCGCACTGTAGGTGGTGTAATCGTCTTTATGGATCGATCGCTCGATCCGCAAAGGCGGCCATGGAACGCGATCATCGAGGCGGTTTACCTCGTCGAAGTTCTTAAAGAACTGGAAGAGAGCCAGCCGAATCATCCCTTGGTCGCTGTCTTTCAGCCACTCTTGATCGACGACCAAGAAATTTTGGAACAACGGGCAGCCGTGTGCTATAATTGCATTCGTTCGAGTCCGTTGCCGGACCCGATTGCAACTTCGCTAGTCGACGTATTTTGTAGTTGGATGTTCCAACGTTTTCGCGACAAGAGTCGTCAGGAGATTGAAGCCATGTTTATCCAGCAACTTCCCGAACTTCGCGACACCCGCGTCGGTCAAGAATTGATCGCCATCGGAAAGCAGGAAGGTAAAGCTGAAGGAGAGGCCAAAGGTAAAGCTGAAGGAGAAGCCAAAGGGAGGCTGGAAAGCTTTGTCAGTCTGGTCCACACCCTTCAGAACATTTTGGGCGAACCCCTTGAGAATCAGTTAGCACTTTACGCGCTCGACTCCTCCGCACAGCAGAAGCTTGTTGACGAACTTCAAAGCCGGATTAAGTCTCGGCTCCGTTGAAGAGCCACGATTCTTCCAGGAAAATTTAGCCACGCGTCCTCGGGACGACATGATGCACATTGCGCATCACGGCTACGAAACGGTTTGCTGGAATGCACGACCTCGAGGGGCCGTTTCCTGATCTAGGTCGTGTGATAAACATGGACGGCCTACGACGAAGCTTGCGGGCGTTGGGGCTGGAACCATTCTGTGATGGCTCGGACGATGATGATCAGGAAGCAACTGATCATAAAAACGACTGCGGCGATACAAAGACTACCTCGCGTGCACATCGACCAATCTTTGTTGGCCCAA
>Ga0105046_10018385_pt1 | contig 10637 bp, 8 predicted proteins | sample MAT03_FD_78385 | JGI IMG/M metagenome (GOLD analysis project Ga0105046, IMG submission 78385) | Freshwater microbial communities from Lake Fryxell liftoff mats and glacier meltwater in Antarctica - MAT-03 (megahit assembly) | ecosystem: Environmental > Aquatic > Freshwater > Ice > Liftoff...
CGCGACCCGAACACCGGCGAGAACGTCTTCTACGGCGATTATCTCATCAACGCCCAGGGTGAAGACGTAGTGGCCGGCATCCGCACGCCGGAGCCGATCGCCCAGCTCGACAGCGAAATGCCGAAAGTCTACAAGCAGTTGATGGAGATCCGCGAGAAGCTCGAACAGCACTACAAGGAAATGCAGGACATCGAGTTCACCGTGCAGGACGGCGTTCTTTACATGCTGCAGACCCGGACCGGCAAGCGGACCGGCACCGCCGCCGTCACCATCGCCGTCGAGATGGTCAAGGAAGGGAAGATTGACGAGACGACCGCCGTCAGGCGCGTCAACCCGGCCAGTCTCGATCACCTGTTGCAACCGCAGCTCGATCCGAAGAGCAAAGTGAAGCCGGTGGCGCAGGGCATTGCCGCCAGCCCCGGCGCGGCCAGCGGCATGGTGGTGTTGAATTCGCTGCAGGCGAAGGAGATGCACGAGAAAGACCCGAAGGTGAAACTGATCCTTGTTCGCAAGGAGACCAGCCCCGAAGATGTCGCCGGCATGCACGCGGCACAGGGCATTCTGACCAGCACCGGCGGCAAGGCGAGCCACGCGGCCGTGGTCGCCCGCGGTTGGGGCAAGCCCTGCGTGGTCGGATGCGAGGCAGTGAAGATCGACGAAAAGGCCCAGACGATCACCATCGCCGGGCATGCGGTCAAGGCGGGTGAGTTCATCACACTCAACGGCACTACCGGGGATGTGATGATCGGCCAGGTCGAGACGATCGCGCCGAAGATGACCGGCGACTTCGCCACGCTGATGACCTGGGCCGACAAGAGCCGCAAGCTCAAGATCCGCACCAATGCCGACAGCCCGGCCGACGCGCTGAAGGCCCGTGAGTTCGGCGCCGAAGGCATCGGCCTGTGCCGGACCGAACACATGTTCTTCGGCGACGACCGCATCGCCGCGGTGCGTGAGATGATCCTCGCGACTTCCGTCGAGGGGCGCGTCAAGGCACTCGCCAAAATCGAGCCGTTTCAGAAGCAGGACTTCGTCGGTATCTTCGAAGCGATGGACGGCCTGCCGGTGACGATCCGCCTGCTCGACCCGCCGCTGCACGAATTCCTGCCGCAGAAGGACAACAAAGCAGGGGCCGAAGCGGTCGCGAAGCAAATCGGCACTACGGTCGATAAGATCTTCGAGCGCGTCGAGGAACTGCACGAATTCAACCCGATGATGGGCTTCCGCGGCTGCCGCCTGCCGCTGGTGTTCCCGGAGATCGGCGACATGCAGGTGCGCGCGATCATCGAGGCCGCCATCGAAGTGCAGAAGAAGGGGAAGAAGGTTCTGCCGGAAATCATGATCCCGCTGGTGGGCGTGCCGGAAGAACTTTCGATCCTCAAGAAGCGGGCCATCGCGATTGCCGACGAGTGCATGGCGAAGGCCGGCACCAAGGTCGAATACCAGATCGGCACGATGATCGAACTGCCGCGGGCGTGCATGGCCGCGGACAAGATCGCCGAGGAAGCCGAGTTCTTCAGCTTCGGCACCAACGACCTGACGCAGATGACGTTCGGCTTCAGCCGCGACGACATCAAGGGCTTCATGCCGACCTACCTGAAGGACAAGATTCTGCCGATCGATCCGTTCCAGACGATCGACTTCAACGGCGTCGGCGAGCTGATGAAGATCGGCATCCAGAAGGGGCGGGAAAGCCGCAAGGCGAAGCACGGCACGCACCTGAAGATCGGCATCTGCGGCGAACACGGCGGCGACCCGGACAGCGTCGTGTTCTGCCATACGATCGGCATGGACTACGTGTCGTGCTCCCCGTTCCGCGTACCCATCGCCCGACTGGCCGCAGCGCAGGCGACGCTGGGGGATACGTCGCGGGATAAGTAGGCACCTTGTGAGAGATAAGGGCCTCATACGTCCCTGAGGCCTGTCTTTGGTACCCCAGATCTTTCCCCATGTACCAGATTGATTTTTCGCAGGATGCTGAACGACAACTGCGGGCCTTATCCAAGCGTGACCAGGCCTTGCTGATTTCGTCGATCCGTCAACAACTGACTCACCAGCCCGCTGCCAGTTCACGAAATCGAAAGCTACTGCGGCCGAACATCCGCGCAGCATGGGAACTTCGTGTTCGAGACTTCAGGGTGCTGTACAATATCGACGAAGATATTGTGACGGTGATTGTCGTTGCAGTGGCGATCAAGGACAGGAACAGATATCTGGTCGATGGCGAGGAGTATGAACTATGACTTCGATCGCGATAGAAACCGAACGCCGACCCATCGCAGAAATTCTACCCACCGGTGGTAGCGACGATGTGGTGTACATAACAGAGAATGGAAAACCGAAGTTTCTCATCGTTCCGTTTGATGAAGGGGATGAGGAGGTGATGTTACTTCGTCAGAACCCGGCATTCATGGAATACCTCGACCGGAGCATCGAACGTGCCAGGAATCAACCCTGCAAATCGATCGATCAGATCGAAAGCGAACTTCTTGGAGAATAATGCTTCGTGGGCAAGCCATACATCTGCGTCAATTGTTTGGCTGCGAACCAAGCCTCGAAGATTTGTCGAAACTGCGGCTGCGAGTTGGTGCCGGCGCTGCGGGCCTGGGCATCGAACAACAGGAGCTCAGATAAGCGAGTAGTTCCTTGGTTGTTGTTGCTGGCTTACCATGACTGGGACAGGTGGAGTATCGACTATAAGGAGCTTTTGACGACTGTTGAATGGAGAGAGCGGAGGAAGCCTGTACTCGCTCGCGATGACTTTAAATGCCAAGGATGCGGAAGTCTAGATGGGCTGGAAGTTCATCATCAAAAATACGGCAGAGGTTGCTTGCCTTGGGAAGTGCCGGATGAGTGGTTGACAACACTTTGTTGGGATTGCCATCGGCTCAGGCACATCAATCAATCCCCGCCAGTTCCAGAGGTCGTTGCAGCGAAAACACAAGAGACGAATACGCTGCATTCTCCGCCAGTTCGAGACCATACCGAACTTCTGCAGAGTCAAAAAGCTCCAGAAATCGAAGCTAAGCAGAACAGTAACGCGAAACGGCTATTTGAGCAGAACCGAGGGAATGCTAGAAATCGCTCTGTCGAAGACTATACTTTAGTTTGGTTGCTGCTGGTCGGCATTGTCATTGCGGCCATAGTATGGGTTCGTGCTTTGCTTCGACCTTGATTTCTACCAGAGTTCTCACCCCGCCGGCTTCGACACGAACAGGTTTATTCCCAGTCGCTGCGACAGGAACTTCGCCACCAGTTGGCCCTTTACGCTGTTGCCGGCGGAGTCCAGCGGCGGGGCGAATGTGCCAAGGCCGGCCTTGCCCGGGGAGACGGCGACGATGCCGCCGCCGATGCCGCTCTTGCCCGGCAGGCCGATCTCGTAAAGCCAGTCGCCGGATGTCTCGTACAGGCCCGCGGTCGCCATCACGGCCAGCGCGTAGTGGCAGACCATCGGGTCGACGACGCGTTCTTTCGTCAGTGGGTTGACGCCGCCGTCGGCCAGCGTTGCTCCCATGATGGCCAGGTCGCGGGCGCTGACGTTCAGCGAACATTGCCGGGTGTACAATTCAACCGCTTCCACCGGGCCGATCGCGATGCGGCCAAAACCCTGAAGCAGTCTCGCGATTGACTGATTGCGGGAGTTGGTTTCCGTTGCGGACGCGTACACCTCGTCGTTCATCGACAATGTCCGCCCCGCGAACCGCGACAGGCCATCATGGATGAACTTCCATTTGGATTCAACGTCAGGGCCGGGCACGAGACTGGTCGTCGCAATCGCCCCTGAGTTGACCATCGGATTGGTACGCCCCCCGTCGCCGCGTTCGATTCCTTCCAGAGAGTTGAACGCCCGGCCGGTCGCGTTCACGCCGACCTGCTCGCGCAATACGTCCGGCCCCAGGACTTCGCAGACAAGGGCGAACACGAACGGCTTCGACACGCTCATGATCGAGAACGGGTGATCCGAGTCGCCGGCCGCGTGAACCTTGCCGACCGTGTCCACAACACAGATGCCGAGCAGGTCGGCCGGCACTCGCGCCAACGCAGGGTAAACCTGCGAGTTCTGCCCGGACGTGTCCGCCTTGAAGCGCGCGTGAGCCTCAGCCACCAACTGCTGCACATCACTCGCGGCGGGTAATTGGCCGGTGGAGACAAAACCGGCCTGGGGCGAAGAACTGCTGAACATCATTGGCTCCGGGTGTTGCAAGCAGGGGGCGTCGCACGCGTTTTCAGTCAATATCACTTCGGCGAACACGTGTTGACAAGTCGAAAACAGCAGATTCCCGTGCTACACTATCTCCGGCGTGTCGACTCGCGACCGCCACACCTCCGGAGTGCCCCCTCATGTTTGAACGCATCGCGAACGGCTTCACCATGGCCCGCAGCAGCTGGTCAGTGCTGATGGCCGACAAGAAACTGCTTGTTTTCCCGATGATCAGCGGCATATTGACGCTGCTCATTCTGGCAACGTTCGCGATCCCCACCGCGATCCTGCATCAGAAGGGGCAGCTGATGGGCGAGGACGGCAAGCCGCACATCTGGTTCTACCCGATCCTGTTCGCGTACTACGTGGCCACTTACGCCGCGGTGATTTTCTGCAATGCGGCCCTCGTCAGCTGCGCCCTGCTCCGCTTCGATGGTCAACCGGCGACACTGGGGGATGGCCTGCGTGTCGCCATGGCCCGCCTGCCGCAGATCCTCGCATGGGCGGTCGTTTCCGCCACGGTTGGTATGGTGCTTAACGCCATCGAAAGCGTTAATGAACGGATCGGCTACTTCATCAAGATGATTCTCGGCACTGCCTGGTCGCTGATGACCTACTTCGTCGTGCCGATTCTGGTTGTCGAGAAAGTCGGCCCGATCGATGCCGTCAAGCGCTCGACATCGCTGATCCGCAAGACATGGGGCGAAGCCCTCGTCGGCAAAGTCGGCCTGGGGCTGTTCTTCTTCCTGATGGTCATCCCGCTGATCGCGCTGTTTGTCGGCGGCATCGTGCTGTTGAAAACATCGGTGGTGATCGGGGTCACCGTGCTGGCGATCACCGGCATCCTGTTCCTCATTTTCCTGGCCGTGTCGTCGGCCATGAACACGATCTTCCTGACTGCCATCTACCAGTACGCGCAATTCCAGCGCGTGCCGGATGGCTTCAACCAGCAGGCGATGGCCGGAGCCTTCGGGCACAAGTAGTCGTTGTTGAACTGTGACTGCGGAAGGAGCGTTCGATCGGGCGCTCCTTTACTTCTTGCTGACCGCCTTCATCGCGGCACGCAACTGGATCAGCGCATCGTCGATCTGGTCGATCGCCTTTTCCTTGAAGCCGCCGAAGTTGTTGTTGCCGTTCTTCAGTTCCTGACGTGCTTCCTGCAGCCCCTCGATCGCATTGCGGATGCGCGGGAAGTCGCCCTTCTTCGTGTCCTTGTCGTTCTTGTCTTTGATCCCTTTGAAGTTGAAGTCTTTCTGGCTGATGAGTGCCTTCTCGATCGACACGATCGCGGCATCGATCGAGTCGATCGCCTTGCCCTTGTGGCCGCCGAAGACATCCGGCGCATCGTTCAGTTCCTTGCGGGCATCGCGAAGATCGTAGAGCGCCTTGTGCAGGGCCGGGTGTTTCGCCTGGGCGTGCAGTCGCTCCGCGGCAGGCGCGAGGAGCGCCAGCAGCGTGAAGGCAACGATCCGACCGGTCGGCCACTTCGTAGTAATCATTTCCGTACCTTGCGAAGAGTGAATGACGATTGACCGGTGGATCATACCCGCTCGGCGCGTCGGCTCAAGATTTTGTTGGGAACAAAAGTGCTTTCGTCAGCGTCAATCGTGTGTACAATACGGGGAACATCCGCTCTTTCGCACGGTTTGCCGGCATCGGATTGGCCTGCGCCCCGCACATCAGTCATCGGGTCGAATTGATCGGGAGTCGTTCATGCTGCGATGCACATTGTTCATCCTCGGCCTGGTGATGCTCGGCCAGGGAATCGTTTCGTTGTCAAGCGCGCAGGAAGTCGGTGGCCGGCCGCACATGGAGCTGGTCCGCGGCCTTCGCAAGGAGGGCATGTCCGACCTGGCGCTGCAGTACCTCGACCGGCTGAAGGCCGGCAAGATCGACGCGGAAACGTCGTTGGTGCTCGATCTCGAGTACGCTCGCACCTGGCTCGACATCGCCGGGGACGAGAACGACGAACTCAAACGCAACACGATGATCGGCCAGGCGAAGCGCAAGCTGGAAGCGTTCATCGCTGCCAACGGCAAGCATATTCTGGCACCGCAGGCCAATGTCGAACTGGCCCGGCTCAACGCCGTTGAAGGCAAGCAGTTGATCCGCAAAGCCCGCAAGTTTGAAGAGCCGAAGCAGATCGCCGCCGCCATGAAGCTGGCCCAGCCACCGCTGAAAGCGGCTGCGGACAAGTATCGCGCAACTGCCGGCATGATCGAAGCACAGTTGAAAACGCTGGATGCGAGCAAGTCCCCCGCGAACGATCGGCTGCGAAAAGAACTGCTGGACTTCCAGACGACCGCTCAACTCGATGAAGGCATCACCATCTACTATCTGGCCGAGACGGTTGTCGGCGACGACACGAAAGACGTCGCCGCCCAGGGCAAGCTTTACAAGGACGCGCAGAAGATCTTCGAAAAGCTGATGTACTCCGATGAGAAGGCCCCCATCGCCTATATCGCGCGCGCCTGGTGTTCGCAGGCTCAGTTGAAGGGTGGCGATCCCGGCACGGCCGAAAAGACGATGAACGAACTGCTCAACAAGAAGAACGTACCGGTCGCGGCGGCAGGTCTGCGCGTCGGCCGGTATTTCAGCATTCTCAACTCGTTCGATAACTACGCCAAGCTCGAGAAAGACACGCTGGCGTGGCTGCAGGACTATGCCGCGTACCGCGATACGGCCGAAGGACTCGGTTGCCGCTACTACCTCGCCAAGGCCCGGGGGGCGCTGGGTTTTCCCGGTTTGAAGATCGACAAGAACATGAAGGTCATTGGCATCTCGCCGGCCGGCCGCGCGAAATTGGAAGAAGCCCAGCGCGGTTACAAGGAACTGGCCGACGGCGAAAACGAGTACTCCGAACGTTCGGCTCGCAACCGCGCCCAGATTCTGGTGACTCTTGCCGATGCCGATGGTAACGGCGATGCCCCGCCTGTCGCGTCGCTGCAGAACTTCGAACGCGCCTACCTGATGGCTCAGGTGCAGGTCGCCCGCTATGCCCAGTTCAAGAATGCCATCGGCATGACCCCGCCGTCCGATGAGGAGGTCAAGAAGGAAGAACTAAAGCGTTACGGCAACGCCCTGCGTTACCTCGAGCATGCCCTGAAGATCGCCAATCAGACCAAAGAGACTGAAAAGGATGTTTTCGCCGCGCATCTGTTTCTTGTGGCCTGCTACAGCGAACTGAAGATGTACCCGCAGGCGGCTATTCTGTCGGAGCACCTGTCGCGCGAGTACCCGAAGATGCAGAAAGCATCGGTCGCGGGGTCAGTGTCGGTGCAGTCTTACAACCGAAGCCAGATTGAACTGAAGGGGCTGAAGGAAAAAGCCATCGCCGAGAGCGGCGACGGTGACGCGAAAGTGGAACAGTTCTGGGACGCCAAGTTCAAGGCAGATACCGAACGCATGCGTCGTGCGGCCGGGTATTTGATCAAAGAATGGCCCGGCGAAACTGCCAGCGACGAGGCCCGGCATCTGCTGGCGTTCTATGCCGCCCGCGAGAAGAAGTTCGACGAAGCCTACAAGGCTTACGCTGGCATCCGCAACGCGTACCCGGCAGTTCAGGCCGCCCGACTGGAGCTCGCCAGCGTCGTCTTCACCATGATCTACCCGACCGACAATCGTGATCCGTCAACCTTCAACCAGCGGTTGGCCGACAATCTGCGAACTTACAGCAAGCAATGGAAAGAGGCACTGGGCCTGCTGGAAGCAACCCCGGCACCGGAAGATGAAGCGTCGCTGACCGATGCATTGTGTTACATCAACAGCCGGCTGCAACTGGCTCGCATGTACCAGTTGGAAGGGACCGCAGCGAAGGCCGAGAAGGTATCGACTGATCTGTCGAAAGAGATCGGCCGATTTACAAAGCCGACCGCCGAGCAGAAGGCCGATCTGAGCATGAATGCGAAGACCGTCGCCCTCAGCGCCATCCGCGCCCAGGCAGTTGTCGACTACAAGAACGGCGATCATGCGAAGGTAGCCGAGCTGCTCAATCCCCGGATCGAAGAGATCAAGAAGGACTTCGCGAAGAAAACGCCCGAGGAATCGATCCTGATCCAGCGGCTTCGCAAGACGCAGCGAGACACGGTGACGCTGGCCCTGCAAAGCTGCGTGCAGGATCAGAAGATCGATCGCGCCGGCGAACTGCTCGACCTGCTCGAAGCCAGCGGCGGCAGCGTCGAAGAACAGATGGGGACATTGCAGACGCTGGTCAACAACGTCCGTTCTCAGCTCGATGAACTCGACGCGGTCGTCAAGAAGGCAACCACCGACAAGAATAAGGCCGAGGTCGATGCGAAAACCGCTGAAGCGAAGATCCTGAAAGATGGCTTCACGAAACTCCTGCAGAAGTTGATTGCCCGGGGAAGCGTGCTGCCGATGAAGATGAAGCTGTTTCTCGCGCAGGGGCTGGTGGGCGTCGAGGCGTATGCCCAGGCGACGGCGGAACTCGTGGAGTTCCGGAAGATCCCCAAACTGGCGATGCCGGTCGAGCCGGCCGGCAATCCAAACGACGAACAGACTGCCAAGTACAAGCGGGAACTCGAAGACTTCGCGGGTTACGACAAGTATCAACGGCAGGCGCAGTACATGCTTGCCCGCACCTACTGGAAGTCGAAGGACTATCAGAAGGCACTTGCCTTGTTCGCTGAAATGACCGGGCCGTTGAGTTCCAAGGGACCGACGCCGAAGGACAAACAGGGCTGGGCATACCCCAGCCTGCAGGTTCGCAAGGACAAGGCGATGATGCTCGAAGAGATGGCGCTGGCTGCTCCGGAAGCCGATCGCATGCGTCGCTGGAGCGAGGCCGTGCAGGAGTGGATCGGCATCGCCAAGACGTTCTCGCCGCAATTGGTACCGATCCAGCAGAACCTGAAGCCCGAAGACGAAGCGCGTAAATTCCTGTTCATGGCGCTCGTCGCCCCCCGGGCGGACGATGACGAAACCGATTTCACCGTCATGCGGATCCCGCTGATTTGCATGAACTACGGAGCCCTGTTGACGGAGGAGCGTGAGAACGCCGCCAGGCTGGCTCAAGAGACCGCCGTCAAGCGCGAACGCTACTTCGATTTGTACTTTGAGCAGAAGCGCTGTTCGGTGATGGCGTTCAGCAAAATCGGCCCGGCGGCCGTGAAGGGCAGTACCGCTGACTTTCAGCAGAAGTTCGTCGACTTCGCCAAACAGTTCAAGGACTTGCAGTCTAAGGAAAAGAACCCCGACCTGCCGGCCGAACTCAGGACGCGCATCAAGCATCTGGTCGATACGGTTCCCGAATTGAAACGCGAGTACGACAAACCGTCCGGCTGAGCTTGTTGCAGCGAATATGAATCACCCGAAATCGATCGCCCTCTACAAGGATTCGCTTCATGATCACGCGTTTCACTGCAGGTCTGGTGCTGGCCGGGCTGATGTTGGTAATCGTCGGCGACACTTTGGTCGTCGGGCAGGACAAAGTCGAACGCCGCGACCGCAAGACCGACAAGAATGTGATGGTCACCGGCAAGATCAGGGAAGAAAGCTCGACGGGCTTCAAAATGGTGGTGGGCGGCAAGGAAGAGACGATCCCCGCAGGGGACGTTGTTCGCGTCTTTTACGACGATATGCCCGCCGGCTTGAAGGTCGCGTACACCAACCTGTTCCTCAACGAGGAGAAGGAAAAGGACCCGGCGAAGCTCCTCAAGGATTACCAGGACTTTTTCCTGAAGGCAAATGCGACCCAGGGCGTCAGCGCCCCGGCGAAACGTTACCTCGACTACCGCATCACGATGCTCAAGGTCGCGGCCGCCGCCGACAACGACGACACCAAAGGGGACGCAATCGGCGAGGCCCGCAGGGCACTCGAGAACTTCGCCACGACGTACAAAGCAGGGTGGGAAGTGCCGTTCACCAATCGGCAGCTGGCGAAGATGCATCTCGACCGGCAGGACTATGAGAGCGCGATCAAGATCCTCAACGATCTGGCCGCATCACCGGCCGTGTCCGACGACTTCCGAAACGAGGCCGACCTGATGCTGATCGACGCCATGTTCCAATCCGATAAGACCGAGGCGGTCACCGCCAAGATCGACAAGGCCCTTGGCGATGCCAAAACAACCGAAGCCCAGAAGGCCCGCTTCCGCATCTACAAGATCGGTCTGGAAGCTCAGGCCCCCAACTCCAAACTCGAAGAAACGATCAAGAAGCTGGATGACGTGATCGCCAAAACACCGGAACCGGGCACGAAAGCCCTGGCTTACAACATCATGGGAGATGTCTACGCTCAGCGTTCGATGCCGCGCGATGCGATGTGGTCGTATCTGTGGGTCGATGTCGTCTACTCACAGGACAAGGCCGAGCACATCAAGGCCGTGACCAAACTGCTGAAGTACTTCAAGGACGAGAAGGACAACGAGAAGGTCCAGATCTATCGCGAGAAGCTGGCACGGATCAAGTAACGCAA
>Ga0105046_10018388_pt1 | contig 10636 bp, 7 predicted proteins | sample MAT03_FD_78385 | JGI IMG/M metagenome (GOLD analysis project Ga0105046, IMG submission 78385) | Freshwater microbial communities from Lake Fryxell liftoff mats and glacier meltwater in Antarctica - MAT-03 (megahit assembly) | ecosystem: Environmental > Aquatic > Freshwater > Ice > Liftoff...
GCCGGTGAAGCTGAGCAGCTTCAGGCGCTCGTCAGTGGTGAACAAGTCAGCGCCATCGCGATGCGCCGGCAGCACCGAAAACGCGCCCAAAGGCAAGTCAGTTTCGGCCAGCACTTCGCCCATGATCAAGGCGCCGATGGGCGTGCGGCTGGCCGGCTTGAGCACGAATGGACAACCAATGGCCAGCGCCGGAGCAATCTTGTGTGCGGCCAAATTGAGCGGAAAATTGAATGGCGAGATAAACGAACAGGGGCCAATCGGTACGCGTTTCCACATCCCGCGATAGCCGCGCGCGCGCGGTGACAGCTCCAGATTCATCACTTCGCCGCCAATACGCGTCGATTCGTCGGCCGCGACGCGGAAGGTGTCGATCAGGCGCCCTACTTCGCCACGGCTGTCCTTGATTGGCTTGCCCGCCTCAATACACAAGGCAATCGCCATTTCCTCAAAACGCTCGGTGAAGCGCTTGATGCAGTGCTCAAGCACCGCGCGCCGCTCATAGGCTGCCATCTTGCGCATCGGCTCGGTGGCATCCACTGCCGCCTGGATGCCCGCGTCGATGGCCTTGGCATCCGCCATTGCCACCCGGGTTGCAACCTCGCCGGTGTACTTGTCGGTGACTTCCAGATCGAGATTAGGCAGTTCCGGACGATTGGCGAGGTAATACGGGTAGCTCGGCTTTAGCATACTCTGGACTCCGTGGCGGGATGCCGAATGGTAACTCTCATTGTGCGGGACTGCCTCTGACAGCAGCAGGATTCTGCGCCGCGCTATCGGTTATGGCGCGCGGGCACTGCGGCGGTCGAAACGACATAGGCGATCGCAACGACATAGGCGCTCGCAACGACGCCGCCGCCAAGCGTCATTCTGCGCGCAGCCGCTAGCTGCGGTTCGCAGGCTCACCACAGGCTACGCATTGATCGAGTTTGGGGTGTCTTCGCTCACGGCGAACGCTCCTGAGCCAGGTCTTCCCCGGAAGCCGATTCTTGCACCCAGCCTCGTCGCCACAGATAGGCGAACATCAGTACGCCAGGAAGCGCGGCAAGCGTGGTGATCAGGTAGAAGTTGGTATAGCCGTAGTCATCAATCAGACCGCCCGCGAAGGCTCCGGTTAGGAAGCGGCCGAGCACGGAAGCAGCGGCTGAGAGCATTGCAAACTGGGTTGCCGTGAACTTCTGGTTGCAAAGCAGCGACAAATAGCCGACGACGGCGACGCCGCCCATGCCGCTGGCAAAGTTCTCAAAGCCCATGGTAGCGGCCAGGCCCAGCACGGAGTGACCGGCCTGGGCCAAGGCGGCAAAGGAGAGATTCGACACCATCATCAGGATCAAACCAAGCATGACGGCCCGCTTTACGCCCCAGCGCGCGTAAATAACGCCGCCGACGAAGATGCCCAGGAACAGACAGGCCATGCCGAAATTGACATCGGCCCAGCGAATCTCGTCTTTAGTGAACTCCAAGGCCACCAGCATGTTGCGCAGCATCAAATTGGCCAGCGTGTCGCCGATCTTGTGCAGCAGGATAAACAGCAGCACCGCCCAGGCGCCGACGCGGAGAAAAAAGTCCGCGAACGGAGCCACCATGGTGAGCTGCAGCGAGCCCCAAAGGCGCGCCAAAGGAGCTTGCTCGCGGGTCTGATCCTGTGCGCCGGGATCGCTCGCCGGCGGTCGGCTGGGTTCCCCAATCCAGAAGCCTGCGACGAGCCCAAACAGCACGACGCTGCTGGTCGCGATGTAGCCGGCGGACCAGCCGTAAACCGCCGCCACACCGAGCACGATGTTGGCCGCAATCAGCGTACCCATGCGCCACCCGTACTGCGACACTGCCGCACCCACGCCTTGTTCATTGGCTTTGAGTAACTCAATGCGATAGGCATCGATCACGATGTCCAGACTGGCGCCACAAATGCCGACCAGAATTGCGCTCCAAGCAAACGCGCTCAGGTCGGCGTTCGGGTCCTGCAGCGCTAGGTTCCAGATCGCAGCGGTCAGCAGTATCGAGATCACCAGCAGCCACGAGCGCCGCTGACCCAGCCTTGCGGTCAGCCAGGGAATTGGCACCCGATCAATGAGCGGCGCCCACAGCACTTTTAGGTTGTAGGTAAACAAGACCCAGCTAAAAATCGCCACGGTCTTGCGCTCCACGCCTGCTTCGCTCAGCCATTGAGTCAGCGTGGCGGCAAGCAGCGCGTAGGGGAATCCGCTGCTGATGCCAAAGAGGAACGCCGCCAGCGCCGGACGCGTGAGATACGGACGCAGCGCTGCTGGCGCCCAAGCTGACACTATGGCTGGCACTATGGCTGGCGCCTTGGCTGGCGCTTGGCTATCAGGCATCCGCGTCGACGCCACCCGCCACGGTTAGCTCAGAAATCCACACCGATCCGCAGCGCGTGTTGCCGCGCATGTCGATATCGTTACCCACCGCCACGATTCGGCTGAACATCTCGCGCAGATTGCCTGCGATGGTCACCTCCTCAACTGGGAAGGCAATCGCGCCTTGCTCGATCCAAAAGCCGGCGATGCCTCGCGAGTAGTCGCCGGTGACCATGTTGATGCCTTGTCCCAGAAACTCCGTGACCAGCAAGCCTGTGCCCATGGCCTGCATGAGCTCATCCAGTCCGCCAGCGTTGGACGAGATCGTCAGGTTGTGCGTGCCGCCCGCGTTGCCGGTGCTGTGCAGGCCCAAGCGGCGTGCCGAATAGCTGCCCAACACGTAGCGCTGCAGCACGCCGCCGCTGACCAGATCACTGGCCAAGGTGGCCACGCCTTCCTGATCGTAGTTGGCGCTGCCGAGGGCGCGCCGCAAATGCGGCTGCTCATGAATGCGCATCCAATCGGGGAACAGCTGTTGCCCTGCCGAGTCGAGCAAAAAGCTGCTGCGCCGATACAGGGCGCCGCCGCTGACCGCGCTCACCAGGTGTCCGAACAAGCTGCGCGCCGACTCGTTGAAAAAGAGCACTGGGCATTTGCGCGTGCTCAGCGGCCGGGCACCCAGCCGCGATAGCGTGCGCCGTGCGGCCTCGCGCCCAAGCGCCTCGGGATCCAGCAAGGCGCTGCCGTCCACGGACACCATGTAGTGCGAGTCGCGCTGCATTTGGCCGTCGCGCTCGGCAATCAAGGCGCACGAGAGCGAGCTCGACGTGCCTGCTTCCACGCCCACAAAACCGTGGCTGTTGGCATACACGCCAAAGCCGCGCTGGATTCCAACGCTGGCGCCTTCCGAGTTACTGATCCTTGCATCCGCCTGCTTGCCGGCGGCTTCCGCGCGTTGCGCGATCAGCATGGCGTCTGCCGCTTCAAGCGTCAGTGGATGCCATAGGTCGAGATCAGGAAACGCGCGCGCCAGACGATCCGGATCGGCCAGCCCGGAGTAGGGATCTGCTTCGGTGAACTCGGCAATGGCGAGCGCCTGCTGCACCGTGAATTCGATTGATTCCGGACTCAGATCCGCACTGCTGGCGCTGCCGCGCCGCTGGCCCAGGTAAACCGTCAGGCTCACGCCGCGATCCTGGGTCAACTCAAGCGTTTCAATGTCGCCGTGACGCACATTCACGTTCAAACCGGAAGACTGGCTCAGGCTCACCTCTGCGGCGCTGGCTCCGCGCTGACGACAGCGCGCCAGGACATCAAGCGCATGGCTCTTCAATTCATCAAGCAGCTGCCTGTGCTCGATTTTGGGTTCGATTTTGGGTTCGATGTTGGGTTCGATTTTGGGTTCAGATACGCGGTCGTGAATGGCCATCAAGTCTTCTTCAGTGTCGTAAGCTGCGCCAACTTTAGCGTGAAACCCGCTCATGTTCCTGAGATTGTCGGCGTCGGGTTTTGCTTTCGCGCTTGCTCTAATGTTTGAGCCTGATGTTTGAGCCTGATGTTTGATCCTGATGCGGACCGCTGCATCAGTTTGGCTCGCAGTCGAGCGGATGGCGAGCGCTTGCTCCGCTGGCGGGCTTGGCCGAGGGTGTGTTCTCATGCCGTACGCTGCTGAGGCGGCAGATCCGCTCCGGCCCGTTTGTCCGGCCCGTTTGTCCGGCCCGTTTGTCCGGCCCGTTTGTCCGGCCCGTTTGTCCGGCCCGTTTGTCCGGCCCGTTTGTCCACAAGCTGCGTTGCGTCATTGAAAGCTGGCGCGCGCCTTGATACGCAATGCATAGGCGCGATCGACAGGCGCGATTGACAGGCCCGATCGACAGGCCCGATTGACAGGCCTGAACTGTAGGCGGTATCTCCTTGGAAACTGTGAGTTAAACCATGACGGACGAGCAAGAAAACGAATGGGCCGGTCCCAGCCGAAGTCATCAGCGGCGCGAGGCGCTCGATGTGCTCAAACTGGCCAAGGACTTGAGCGAGCTGACCGAACAGCAGCTGTCGCATTTGCCGCTGTCCGAAGACATTCGCCTCCAGATTGATGAATGCCGCCGGATCACGCAGCACATTGCGCACAAGCGCCAGCTGCAGTTTCTGGCCAAAACCATGCGCAAACGCGAGGATGAACTGCCAGCGCTGCGCGAGGCGCTGCACTTGGTGACCGAGGTGCGTCGTCGCGGTAGCGCCGAGCACAAGCGCTTGGAAGTTTGGCGCGAGCGCTTGCTGCGTGACGGCGATGTTGCGCTGGGCGAATTCATTGCGCGCTTTCCGATGGCAGATCGGCAGAGCATGCGCCAATGGCTGCAAAAGGCGCGTTCGGCCAAAGACGAGAGCGCGGCTCAAAGCGCATCCCGACACCTGTTCCGCGCCATGCGCGAAGCCACGGTTGCATCGGGCGAACCCGCAGGGAGCACCGCTGAGCACGACGATGCCGAGTCCGCCGCCGGCGACGAGCGTGACAGTTAGCTTGCGGCTTGTTCAGCTTGGCCGAAACTGAAGGCTGTGGATTCTGCGACTCCGCTTGGCGGCTGCGCGCAGAATGACGCTTGACGGCGGTGTCGTTTTGACCGCCTATGTCGTTTCGACGGACGCTGAAGGCTGTGGATTCTGCAACTGCGCCTAAGTTGGACCCATGAGTGCGTAAACGCTTACGGCGCAGCCTTCAACAGCGGGGTGTCCAGCACTTTCGATGGCCGACCGAGCACTTCTCCAGCAATCGCGATGAATTGGGCGGTGGAAACTTTGCGCAGTGGAATCAAGCGACGCATGACATCGTCGAGCGAACGGCTGTTGGCGGTGGCCGTGCGGATTTCCTTGTCGAGTTCGTTGATCAGCGCCACGGCGCGCGCGGTAATTTTTCCGCGCGAGCGCTTGACCACCAGCGACGTCACGTCCTTGCCCCAATTGGCTTGCCACCGCATGGCTTTCCTGAAGCGCGCTTGGCTCATGCCACCTGAACGGCGTATCAACTCGACGCTGTAATACTCAGCCGTTCCTTCGACCAGCCAATCGGCGCCGCGCTTTGCGCTCACGCGAGTGATCACATGCACCAGCTCATGCAAAAGCGGCGAGGTGCCGTTTTCCGAAATGAGCGGGCGCTCGACGTGCATATAGAACGAGTTTGGTGCCGAGAGTCCACCGCGCCACATGGGATCGGGTCCGCCGACGATCAGCAGCCGCTCGGGCAACAGGCCAAACGCGCTACCCAGCTCGGGCAAGTTGTAGGAGAGAAAGGCCAGCACATCAAGCCGCCGGAAATTTTCTCCCATTGGACCGGCAACGCTGACCCGCGCGCCCTCAATCTCTTCCCGCCTGGAGCCCAATTTCCCCGCAATCAGCCAGCCGACCGGGCGATCAAAGCGGCGTTTTTTCCAGGTTACCTCGAAACGGTGCCCGGTTTTTCCAAGGCGCGCATAAGGCGTAACGACATCCCAGCCATTGGGTACCGTGATTTCAAGTTCGGTGCGCGAGCGCGCCTTGCCCAGCGTCCGCACATGCGCCTCGGGAAACAGATCATCTCCGCGTGCGATCAGCCAGCTTTGGGTCATCAATGCATCGTAGCCGCCGTTGCTTCGCTTGTGATTGACCACGTGTTTGAAGCGCAGGTTGCCGCCGCTGGCGGGCGGCGTCCACTCCACGCGATCGCCCTTGCGCTTGATCTGGCCGTCACCGGTGATGCCGCTATAGACCTGCTCAGGCATCGCAAGATCAAAGGCCAGCACGCGGCCCTGGTGATTTCCCAGGCCCATTTCAATCAACGCAAGACCGCTCGCCAGCTCAAAGCTTACGCGGTAAGTCAGCGGATACGTTGTCGCGGCAAACAGCGGCGTGCTGCACAGCAACCAAGCCGCAAAGAGAAATCGAAGCATGATTTGTTTTCGCATTCCTGGGTTGATTTGTGCAATTCATCGAACAGACAGAGTGAGAGAGAAACACCCCAGTACACAAGTTCCGCACGGTCCAAAACAAGCATTGGCTGGCCAGGGTGCGCAACGAGTGCGTTGCATTATGGGTCGGCTCCGCCACAAGGCGTCAATGATACACAGTATCATCGCGCTTCCCGGATGCATGCGCAGATAACACAAAATTTTATGTCCAAGCCAATCGCAACCGCACTCGTTAGCATCTGCAACCACGCTGCCTTTGTAAAAGACGCGCTGAGCTCCATTCTGGCTCAGAGCATCCCTTTGCAAATCGTGATTGCCGACGATGCTTCGGACGATGACAGCTTTCAGCGCGTGCAGGCGCGGCTGGCGAATTACCAGGGCAAGCACCAGTTGCAAGTCATGCGCAACCCGCAGCGCCTTGGGGTGGGCGGCAACGCGAACCGCCTCATGTCTGCTGCCGAGCATGAGCTCATGATCGGATTTCAGGGTGACGATATTGCGCTACCGCACAAAGCTGAAGCCCTGGTGGCAGCGTTTGAACGCGAGGGGCCGGAGCTGATGTTCGCCTTCGGCGCACAGCAGCTGCTGCACGATCCGACACCAGCCGGGCTGCTGCGCGTGCCGTGGGCCGGAACCTCTCTGACGCTGGCCGGACTGACTCAGCTGCCGCCCGTGATGGGGGCTGCGATGGCGCGCCGACGTGAGCTGTTCACGGCCTTCGGGCCGCTGCGGGCGGAGGTTCGCGCGGTGGATTGGTTGCTGATGCTGCGGGGCTTGCTGCGCGGAAAAATTTATGCTTTGTCGGACGTTCTGGTGCTTTACCGGCGCCATGCCGGTGGCGTCCGTAGTGCTGTCACAGCAACACAGCCGCGCGAATTTCATCGCATACATTCGCTGCGTTTAGCGTCTTTGGCAGAACAGATCGCCGCCGATGTTGCAACCGCGATTGCGCGCGGCTGGCAGAGCGCGTCCAGCGCACATTTGATCCTTCAGCAAGCAGCCCAAGTGGACTGCATTCGAGAATTCCATCAGGGTCTGGCGCACTCGCTTTGGCGTGGATTGCTGCCAAGCGCTCGCATCCTGGCGCAAGCGCAGCTTTGGCAGCACCTTGATCAGGCCCTGCGTTGCCGGGTTCGCTACTGGCGCGGGCTTTATCGTGGCGCGAAATAGCGCACCGAAAATGGCCCAGCAGCGCAAAGCGCCCTTCGGATTTTACGCGCCGCCCTTTACGCGCCGGCATTCACGCGCCGCTATTCACGCACCGGCTTTTGCGCACCCATAGCGTCAAGCACGCGCTGGCAAACTGCCGCGTCATCCGGCGGGCGCCAACCTGCGTACGCTCGCCTGAACGCGTCGCTGTTGAGCAGCGGCGTCGCGGGAATCGGCAGTCTGCGCCAGCCAAAGATGGCTTCGGAAACGCCGGCCTCTTGCGCGAACGCACGCATCATGGCGTGCAGGGAGCGCGCCGGTGGCGCAATGTTCCAGAGCGTTCGTTGCGGCGGGCCGGATTGATCTGCGTGCAGCTGCGGGTCGCTCGCGAGCATCACCAATGCTGACGCGAGCGCATCGACATCAAGCGCATCTTCAAGGCGGTCAGGTATGGCGACTTCAAGCGGATTCCCGCGCGCGATGCTGCGCAGCGCGCGATCGAGAAAACACCCTGCGCGCTCAGGATGGCCGAACAAGGTAGGAACCCGGCAGAGCGTGCTGCGATGCTCGCTGCGCAGCCAGACTTGCTCCGCCGCCCATTTACTTGCTCCGTAAGCGTCCCAAGGTTCGGGTGCCGCTGCCTCGTCAACCCAGCTCTGCGCGCCCCAAGCCTCTGCCCGCCCCGAGCGTTCTGCGCGCCATGCGTAGACCGCTCGCGTCGAGACAAACACCACATGCGTGGGCGACACCAGCGCACGTGCCAGCGCTGCGCTCGCCTCAAGGTTGTCGCTCCAAACCCGGGTGGGTTGATTGCGCAAGCGACCGGCGCAGTGAAGCACGCAGTCTGCCTGTACGCTTGCCGGACTGAGATCCTGCAAGCGGCCCTGAACGGTAAACCAGGCCAATCCTTGCGCCGCCAGCGCGCACGCGACGCGCGAGCCCAGATAGCCGTTGGCGCCGGTCAACAGAATGCTCACTTACGCCAATGGCCAAGCCTGGCCAATTGCTGCGCCGCAGCTTCGTCAAGCACGCGATCGTTCAGCTGTTTGATCACTCGCCTCGATTCAGACCCGGCGCAAGGCGCGAGCGCAATGCCGAGCCACTGTTGGAGCACCATGCCGACTTCGTCAAAGCCAAGCGCGCTGCGCGCGCTGGTGCCGCCCGAAAAGCGTCCATTGGTTTCAATCGCGAGCAAGCCGAGCGCGGGATCACGCTTGGCCTGAACATTGCACGCTCCGCGCCAGCCGGCAGCCGCAAACACTTGGCCATAAGCCCGGGCCAAAGCCGCCAAATCAGGGCTGTCGTCGCGCTCCACCAGGCTTGGACGGCCACCGGACATTTCGGCGCGAAAGCAAAACGTTCCCGCCAGCTGCCCGCGCGGATCGATCAACACCTGTGCCGCATACAGTGCCCGCTCGGGGATTTCAAACCAAAGCGGAACCCCGATATCGCGTGCTTCCTGCACAAATTGCCGCAATTTTGGGTGCGGATCCAAATAGGGCTGGATGGCGTAACCCGGACGCAGCGCCAGAGTGCTCACATCGCTACGCTGGAGCAACAGGCGCACCCCGCGTGAGCCATTGCCGGCGCGCGGCTTGGCGATCAAAGGTGCCGCGCTGAGATCGGCAAATCTGTCGTATAGGGCCAGCGCCTCCGAAACGGCCTGCGGGCTGCCACTGGCGACGGTGGGCGCGAATGGCAGCCCGGATTGGGCGGCGAAGCCTGCGCAATCTACCTTGTCCTGAAATGCGCGCGCGGCATGCAGGCTCCCAACTAGAAAGCGCCCAAGGTATTGCGGCTCCTCTGCCAGCCAGCTTGCAAGCGCAAAGACGTCGGCGTCCCGTCCTGGAATCACCAGGTCGATCGCCTCCGCCTGCATCAGTGCCCTGAGGTGCGCGCGCCACGCGTTTGCCCGCGCCGCCGGTGGCGCCAGAAAGCACGCGTCGCAGCGAAAGTTGCTCACCGTATCGGCGAAGGAATTGGTGCCCAGCAAACGCAGTTGATTTCGATAGGGTGCGCTTGCATCGAGCACATTCTGCCCGACCAAAGATCCGACGCTGGTGATTAAGACTGTCGCCATCGAACCGAAATCAGATAGGGCCGCGCGTTGCGCTGGGTCCAGCACAATGCCGAGCGCAGCGCGCTTCCCAAGCTTGCCGGTGAGCTGAGCAGTTCCGCCTCCACACCAAGGCTTTGCGCCAATGCGGTCGGATCAAATTCGGGCAGCAGGCAGTGCTTGCTCCAGGACTGCCCGCGCGCACGCTCTGCGGGTGCGCCCAAACTGCCGTTTTGATGCACCACAACCACCAGCGGCAGCCGCGCGGCGGCCGCAGTAGCCAGCTCAGCTGCGTGCATCAGAAAGCTGCCGTCGCCCATGAGCGCCACGACGGCACGCTCCCCTTGCGCGAAGCTGGCGCCGATACTGGCGCTCAGCGCAAAGCCCATGGGCGCTTCCCGCTCACACAGCAGCAGATCTGCCGCGTCGTTAACAAGCGCCAGCTCGCAAGCCGCACGGCGCAACTCGCCTGCATCCACAAACAGGCTGTGCCGAGGAGGCAAGTTCTGCCAGACCGCGGTGAATACTGCGCGTGCGCTTACCGCAAGCGCGCTTGAAGGCTCCGACGCGGTGCTCCGAATTGGCCTGACCCGATGCTCTTCAGCAGGCCGCGCGCAAGACTGCGCTGACCGCTCCGGTTTGCCTGTACCAACTCGCGCCCGCGGCAGCACAGCGACTTTTTCCTGGTCTGCCACGAGCGGGACTGCGGACTCGCGCTGCCGCAGCAAATGCCAATTCTCCGATCGCACAGCGCGCCAGCCTTCGGCTCGGCCAGCGCACCAAAGCCTTGCAAGCTGCCTGGTGCAAGACTCCCAATGACCGTCCAGTACTAGAACCTGCGACGCCGCCGTCAACGCGAGCGCGGTCTCGCGATTTTCGCCAATTCCAAGATGGCCAAGATGATTTGGCGCTTGCTCATCGAACACACCACGGGCCAGCAAAGTCGAGGCGGTACGCAGGCCGTAGTCTTTCGCGATCGAGCGCCATTGAGGCGCGAATTCGGACACACTGCAATGCGCTGCCAGCAGGATGCAGCCTTCGACCGGGAGGATGGCCTCATGCAGCTGCGGACCGGGTTCAAAAGGCGGAAAGGTAACTCCCGAGTCAGCCTGTAGGGTGTGATCGTTGATCTGCACATGCACCGGGTCACCTGCCCTAAGTCGCCGAGCGACTGTCGCAAAGGC
>Ga0105046_10018391_pt1 | contig 10636 bp, 11 predicted proteins | sample MAT03_FD_78385 | JGI IMG/M metagenome (GOLD analysis project Ga0105046, IMG submission 78385) | Freshwater microbial communities from Lake Fryxell liftoff mats and glacier meltwater in Antarctica - MAT-03 (megahit assembly) | ecosystem: Environmental > Aquatic > Freshwater > Ice > Liftoff...
CAGGGCGGCGCTTCGCTTTGCCCTGGGCTGCTATGTTTAAGCCCGTTGGGCTAAAAACGCAAAAACGCAATGTCGCTCACAATTTAATCTACTCATCGTTCCGCATGCATTAAGGCCAACGCGAAACAAAAAGCGCATAAACATAATTCTTGCGATCTAATATTTGTCGCACAGCCCAGGCAGAGCTTCCGGAGCAATGCGCTCCCGGGCAGAACCAAGAACCAGGGAACGAGAAAAAAAGAAACCCGCAGGCCAACCTACGGGTTTCGAGTGATGTTCTGAAAAACACATTCCTAAAGCAAACTACTTCGCACAACGGCACGCGGCAGGCGATGCTCCGAAAGCTCCACATCCGCAACTTGGACTACCACTTGACACGGCAACAGGTGCAGGTGTAAACGCTGGCACGCCGCATCCGCATCCGGAAACGCCACTTGTCGAATATCCGCTCGTGCTAGCTGCACATGGGTTAAATGTGTAAGCGACCAACTTAGGAACCATTTTGCAAACCTGGACTTGAACTTCTTTCGTCGTTGGCACCTGGACATTAACAACGTAGTCCTCGAGCACATCTTCCGTTACGGTTTCGTAACGTGTGGTTTGGAATGCTTCGACAGATTGTGTCGGAACATTTATCACGTAGGAAATGTCTTTGGACTTCTTTTCGGTTTTGTAGGTAATGACCGGGTACGTTTCCTGCTTCGTTTGAGTGGTGTAGCTAAGTACTCGACGTGTACGCGTTCGTTGTTCATCGGTGTAAGAAACGACTTTTCGAGTCCGGGTACGGGGTTCAGAAACGTACTCAACGACCTTTTTCGTCCCGGTTCGTTGGTCGGGACGATAGACGACATAAGCACACTCGTACGGGACTTGAGTGCTTTGTTGTTCGTAAACCGTGTACGCAACCTCTTCGTTTTGAATGGTGTTGGTAACCACAGGAACCTCTTCGGTTACAACGCTTGGAACCCAAACACGACGCGTTGTGGTTGCAACAGCGGGTGCGGAAGAGGCTATCATGCCTGTGCTGCATCCGGCTACCATTGCACCGTTGTTCATTACGTTTCCGCTGACAATCGCGTTGCTGCCACAGCCCGAACTCACCGATGAGCCACAACCGTTAGCTGCACGACAAGCCGAGTTGACAGGTGTGCTACAACCGCATGCCGAAGCCGCAGGTGCACCGCAACCACATCGGCCCGACTTCTTCGCGCATCCACAAACTCGGGACCGGCTAGCGAAAAGACCATTACCGCAACCGCCACCGGAGACTACAGTTGTTGACATGGCAGCATTGCCGCAATCGTAGGTATTTGCCACTGCGGGTGCAGCGTAATACATAGCCGGTGCTGCCCCATAGCTGGAGCCGGCAACTTCTTCGACAACCGTTTCCCAATGACCATAGTCTTTTGTTACGGACTGCGTCGTATAACTCGGAATCGTTCGTTGAACTGTTCGAGTCTTGACGATAGGAACGGCATTCGTAACCGTTTGCACCTTCGTCGCAGTCTCCGTTTGTGGGACGTAAACTGTGTAAGTGAACGATTCGTCCTTGAGGCGAGGAACGCTGACATTGTATGTTTCGCTAACGTCACTGATTGTCGGAACCTTGACAGTGTAGTTCTCGGACACTTCATTCCAAACTGGAACGGTGATAGTAACGTCAACAGTTTTGGTCGATTGTTCCGGAACCAAAACGGTGTACTCAATCGTCTTCGTTTCCGTTGTTGGGACCATTACAGTCTTGGTGCGGAAATCATCAACAATTACGGGGACCGACTTGGAAACCTTTTTGACACGTGTTCTGGTTTCTTGCTTCGTTTCCATCGCGCTGACGTACTGTGTTTCGGTAACGAACGTAGACTCCATCACCGTCCGGTAACCCGTGATTGGCTCGCAAACGACTTGCGGTGCAATCCTATTGGCAGTTTGCGCGATTGATTGTGGTGCGGATTGCAAGACGACAGTCGCTTGTACGTTTGTGCATCCAGCCATTGGTGCATTGCTCATAGCGGCACCATAGTACATTCCATAAGAACCGTCTGCAGATACAGCGCCGCAGGATGCCGGACTTGCTTCGACGACCGAGTATCCCGAATAGCCACTGTCACACGACCTCGCACTAGCAAAGCCGTGAGCCACACGGCTCGGACGGCAGGGGTCGCTGCAGCCACCACAACGAAAACCCGCTTCAGCGAGGTTTGCCATAGCAAGGGCCAACGGCAATACCGAAAGCCAAGTTACATGATGCTTCATCAAAGGAGTCTCCAATCAGAGGTTTGGTCGAACTCATAGTCGAACAAATCAATACACGACGGATAACCGTCAAAAATACGTCAACCAGAACTCTAATCACCCCCCCGGTAGCGTCAACATTCTACACCGCAATTAAAAGGATAAATGCGATTTGTTTTTTAGTTGTTAGACGCACCGCGTCGTAGAAATCACGACGCGGAGCGTCGTGCAACTAAGTGCATTTGACTTAGCAAGTTCAGCCCAAAAACAACGGAAACTTTCCCCGGCAGTTGATTTCGGGGTAAAATTGCGGACCATTGGTTCCATGTTATCCAAGTCCAGGTAAGCAAAAGCACAGTTGAAATGGCTGATTTTCGAACGAACATACTTCTATCGGTGGCATTCGGCTGGCTCGCCCACCAATCCATACCCAGCGTCGCTCAGGAACCACGGCCAGCACAATTAGACCAAGCTCCAGCCTTAAAGACTGCCGCAAAAGTTTTCGTCGAACCCATGGTCGCTCGTGTCGAGCTTCGACTGACCATTGGCGAAAAAGAAGTGGACGTTATCGAGAAAGGTGATTTACTCACCATTCTAGAGGAACGTGAGAAGACCTTTTTGATTCGTACTTTTCGCGGGGTCAAAGGAGCAATCGAAAAGACAAACCTGGTTACCTTGGCCGAGTCGGTGGAAACATATGAAGAGGTTATCCGAGCGAATCCAAAGACAGGTAGATTTTATACATTGCGGGCCGGAGCCCACTGGGCACGCGGAAACAGTGACAAGGCATTGAGCGATTTCGACGAGGCGATTCAACTCGGTTACGATTCGGCCAACGCCTATTCCAGCCGCGCACTTTTCCTGACTGCGTCCCATTCGTACGACAAGGCAATTGAGGACTTTTCGAAAGCCATCGAGAAAGGGGACAAGACCGAGTCGACTTATATCAATCGGGCCGCAGCCTTTCTGCAAATCAATAAAATCGATGAAGCGATCGCAGACTACTCCGCCGCGATTGCGCTCAACGACAAGAATGCAGGTGTGCTTCAACAGCGCGCGACCGCATACAAAGTCAATGGCGAATTAGACAAAGCGATTGCAGACTTCTCGAAAGCGATGGAACTCAGTCCAGACTTTATCCCCGCAACAATGGGACGCGGTTACGTCTATTTCCAAAAAGGAGACCATGCGAAAGCCATTGATGATTTCAGCAAGGTCATTGAACTCAACAGTCGCGCTGCCGTCGCTTTCAACAATCGAGGCTACAACTATCAACAGCTTGGCAAGTTCAACGAAGCGTTAGCTGACTTCAAAAAGGCGATTGAACTAACACCCGAGTATGCCCTTGCCCATCAGAATCTCGGGTGGTTATTGTCCACCTGCAAGGACGAGTCCCTGCGAGATCCGAAGGCCGCTATTATGTCTTCTACAAAAGCTTGCGAGCTGAATCAATTCAACGACTTAAGTGACCTAGCAGCGTTGGCAGCATCCCATGCGTCCGCCAAGGAATTCGATCTTGCAATCGGTATCCAAGAAAAAATTGTCGAACGTGCGTCCCCACCCCAAAAGCCACTTGCTGAAAAACTGCTCGAACTTTATCGCAACGAGAAACCCTTCGACCCCGATTTGAAAGTCGAGCCGGCACCCGAGTCTAACGCTTCAGCCGACAGTGGTCCCACAAGGCCATGAAGCAAGTCATCGCGATTATTCGACCGTATCTTGCCGAGCGGCTACTGGAAAACCTAAAACTCGCACCCCTAGAAGCTTTGCAAGTTACCGAAGTAAAAGGTTTTGGCCGACAAAAGAGCTACCTCGACCAGTATTTGGCAACGGAGTATTCGCTCGCGTTTCTGCCTAAAGTCGAAATCACACTCTACGTTGCCGACCTAAGGGTCGAGGAAGTGCTTAAAACCATCATCGATACTGCGAGAAGTGGTCGAATGGGCGATGGCAAGATAATGGTGATGGATGTTGCCGAAGGCTTCTAAAACATTCCCCTTTACCCACTGTTTTTCAGACGACTTTTCCAATCCGTCGTGCTGCCTTACACTGATCTAACTCAACGTGATTCAGATCAAGTGAAAGATCAACTGGGACAATAGCCGATGCGATTTAGGCAATTAGACAAAATAACGGAATTAGTACTTGGCGAGCGAATCGTTGCGGTTCGACATGTTCGGGCAGACGAGGATTACCTGCGTGACCATTTCCCCCTTTTCCCAGTCATGCCCGGCGTTCTGATGCTCGAAGCATTGTTCCAAGCTTCCTGCTGGCTTGTTCGTGCAACCGAAGAATTCGAAAACTCAGTCCTGGTTCTGAAAGAAGCAAGAAACGTAAAGTTCGCCGACTTTATGGAGCCCAACCAAACTTTGGAGATCACCGCAGAGATCATCAAGTTGGAATCCAACACAGTCTTGATTAAGGCTACTGGAACAAAAGGTGAGACAGTGGCGGTTTCCGCCCGCTTGGTAATCGGAAAATCCAACTTGCAATCGAAAGATGCCGACCTGGAACCGCTCGATCAATTCTTACGAGAGAGCATGCGAGTCCAGTTTGAGAAACTAACCGCTGAGTTGGTCCGTTATTAAGTCACTGGCCCCCAACGAGCCCGCCGTAAGATGGACTTCCAGTCCGTCCGCAAAAAAGATGGACTGGAAGTCCATCCTGCGTTTTGCAAAACCGCATATTATTTCATGACTAGCTTTTAATTTAGTATTCGCCGAGTAGTATTTCTCCGTCAGCTCTGTTTCCAAGTTGCTTCAATAGTCCTTTTTCTATGCTGTACGACAGAAAGCGAACTGATCCATCGGCGAACGCAAAGTTGGCACCGCCAGTATGATAACTGCTAAAACCGCCGACAGTCATCGAGCCTGGGAGTTCAGCAATCGTTGGTTGATCCTGTCCCAACGCAAGACTTGGCACGGGTCCGAAACTGCCAGTGTTCCGTAGAGTTGCTCTCGTTCCCGACGCCCATCCTAGGCTTCCCTTTCCAGGCAACATCTCGCCCAGCAGAATCGTTTGCGATGAACCATCTTGAATCTGACTGAATCGAAGTCGGCTGTTCAAAAACAAAACGCCGTTGTTTTCCGCGTCGATCGGTGCTTCTGAGTCATTGTGGCATCCAGCATAGTGACTGACTCCAACCGACTGCGAGTCACCAAACTGCCGACCATCGGGTGAAGACGGACACAAAATGCTAGGTAGATCCGCCAACCGTGCCTTCTTGTTTGCGTCGGCATAGGCACCGGATTCCTGATCAAAGTGCCGATACAGAGCTGTCTGCTCCATTTGCGGCAAAATCTGGACAATCCAACTAACGTGCTGCCCGATCGGCTCATTGCGAATGGGGCCGCCTGCTGCGTTCATCACTCCGGAGGGAAGATGCTCCGTATTAAACTCGTGAGTGTGGATAGCAAGCCCCAACTGCGCGATGTTGTTCAAGCATTGACAACGTCTAGCCGCCTCACGGGCCGCTTGGACAGCTGGTAAAAGCAATCCAACCAAAATGCCAATGATGGCAATGACCACCAAAAGCTCAACCAACGTAAACGCACGCCTTAGTTGCACGACGCTCCGCGTCGTGATTCCTTCGACGCGGTGAAGACGCACTAGTAAATGTTTAATCATAGAAAACTCCAAAATGGTACCTGGGTAAATTCGAGAAGTCATGGTTTTGTTTCCGTTGCCGAAAGCATGGTTGGATCAATGGTAAAGGTATGACTGCGTTGCATCGAATCGTTGCTCTCAGTGGATGTCGCCAACCTCGCAATCACCTCGATACGCAGTGATTTAGGATCGTCTGAGGACGCATGTGTTCGAATCTCTATCAGAGCGAAATCGAAACTTGGTATACCTAACTTTGGCATCCATTTTTCGCCGTTGTAGCCAGGTGATATTGTGAGTTTTTTTACTGCACGCTGAACACCGGCCTCGCACAACAATTCTGTCTGAACGAGCTGTCGTTGCAGTCGAACCTCATGTCGCCCTCGCAATGAAGAATGCACCGTCGACATGACGAGCGCAATCACAACGCCGAGGCAAGCGAGCACACAGATCAGTACAGTTCCCGAACGCGACTTGGATTTTTTTTTGTTCACTGTGTGCCTCGCTCGTCCCGTTCTAGAATCCGCCAGCGCCCAACTAGAGCCTCCACGGTCAAGTCGACTCGTGGCGGTATGCCGTGAAGCCCCTGTTCCCTGACGACCGTTAACCTCGCCCGCTCAGGATTCGTAATCATTTCAAAACGAGCCGACGAGCTATCTTCGAGACGAAATCGTTCACGCTCATCGCCGGTTGCCGATCCCTTTCGCTCACGGACCACAAAGTTTCCTTCCACCATATAGGTCACAATCGATCCGTCCTGACTTTGCATCGTCATGGAACTGTCTGTTTGGGACTGGACCTCATCTGCAGAATGCGAGTCGCTTCGGAAATGGTAAGCAAGTTGATCCAAAGTTCGGCTGCGGTCCGTTCGGCTCCTCGACTTTTCGGACAGCGTCAAGGACTGATGGACCAAACTGATTCCCAGAAGCATGACGGCGCTGCCCGCCCCCATACTCAGCATTACCTCAACAAGCGTCGAGCCTCGGTGTCGTGTCATTGCGGCGTCTCCTGTCCAACTAGTTTTGGTGCTGCGTCGAGCCAACCAACAAGCGATAAAGGCTCGGACTTAGAACCGCGATCCCAATTCAGGCGCAGGATTAGTCGAGTCCCATCCTCGTCGCTAACCAATTCACCATTCAGTTGTGAACCGGGTAACGCATCGGCAAATTGGCCAGAGAGTTTCAAGCCTGGCAACGCTGCCTGACAATCCGGTTCGCCCAAACTTGTCAGCAATTCCATTTGATTTGCTAACTCATTGAAAGCCAGCCTGTACTGACGAGTGCTTTGCCAAACTCTCCCGATTCGCACACTCAGCGGCGCAAACAAACCAATCATGCTAACGACGAGTGTTGCTGCGATCAAAACTTCCGTGACGCTGACGCCTCGATGCGTCCTCTGCTTTCTTTGAACCATGTTAAGATGCCTCACCCGCCTAAAGACTGAATTAAATTCGTTATGAAACTGAAAAATGAGAAGCAAATCCAAAGCACAATTGCTGCGAATATCAGAATCGCCATAGGTTGTAGAATCGCTGAACGCATTAATACGCTTTGCTGTACCGTCTCCAATTTTACAGACGCCATTCGGCAAAGCATCCAAGACCGCACTCGACTGCTATCCGAACTATGGATCGCCTGAAACTCTTTTGGAGAAATAATCTTGGCGTCCACCAAGCTGGACCAATCGTCCACCCCCTGCTCCACTTCGTTTCTGGCCAGTAGTAAACGGTTTCGAATATTCGAATCGAAATGGTACTTTGCCAAGGTCGAAAGCGATCCTGAGAGTGGCCGTCCTGCTTCCACGGCAATGGACAGCATCCGAAACAACCTAGCGGAACGCATCATCGCGTTGGGGCGGAAGAATCGATTGGCGATGTGGCGACGAAAAAAGCGTTGCGATGCGGAAGACCAAACCAACCAGGCCAACGCAATACAAGACACACATACCCACAAGAAGTGATTTGAGATCAGTAAACTTACTTGTATGAGAGTCCATCCTGTCTCGGGTGGACCACCGAATTCATCCCACATCCTGCGTAAAGTCGGAACAACAAACAACACGAATGGCAACACAACGCAGAGGGCTATGGCCGCCAAATACACTTTTGAACTCCGTTGCGTGGCTCGCAGAACATCCATTTGTGGTTTCTCAGTAACCATCAATTGAACGTAGGTTGAAGTTAACGTTCCGGATTGGCTTCCAAATCGAATGGCCAGTACCATATCCTCACTCAGTGCATCTGGCGTCTTTTCTAAGGCTTGAACTAGAGTACTTTTGTCGAGCCTCTTGGCCAAAAGGGTTAGCCGTCTTCGATAACGTCCACGATGCTCGCTAGCCAATGCATGAATGACCGGCTTGGGATCTAAACGTTCAGTATGGGCGACCGCAAGTAGACTCAACAGCGAATACTGTTTTGACTCCAACGAATCGCACGGCCACAGACTCGACACATACCACCGGGGCCCGATCGCCCTCCAAGCGTGAGGTAGCGAGTACTGTTTCGTATAAGATTGTTTCAAAAGCTCTATGAGCCGCGATTTCCATTTATCAAACATAACCGGAAAGTCCTTTCTAGCCGCTCAGCGAGGTTACTAAACTTATTATTGGTAGGAACAACGAAAGCACAATGAACCCAACTACGAACCCTAAGAAAAGTAGCACCAGTGGCGACAAAAACCCTGCTGACCAGTTGAACCGCACTTTTGCCCGGTCGACGTAGTTCGTGGAAACCTGTCGCAGCAGCGCGATGGATGGCCCTCCATTGGGTCCGGCCTCCAATGCATGACGAACCAACTCTGGGACGTTGCCAGCTGCCCGTGACTGATTGCAGAATCGTCCTGATGAGCCGATATCCATCGCCATTCGATCGGACGCGATACGAAACCGAAGATTCTGACTCGCTCGGCCAGCGATAGACACCGCATGATTCAAGGGTGCTCCAATATGCAGCAACTCGGCGAGCGTCGCGGTAAACCGACCCATCGCTTTGATGCTGCCTGTTCCGCCAGACAGAAAAAACCCGAGTAACCATGAAGTCTCCAAATATTGAAAGCAGATCGAAAACAGCTTCCTAGCAATCAATGGGACCAACGCAACTCCGACAAGCGATAAACAAAAGATCACTGGTTTGAAACGAATCAAATCGCTAATGGACATCATCCACCGAGTCGTAGCCGGTAGCTTCAGTTCAAACTCTCGAAACATCTTCTGAAACGTCGGTAATACGGTTAATGAGAGAACGACAAACAAAACGATAGAGCACCCTAGGATCACAAGCGGATAGGCAAGCAATAGCCATTGGTTCGTCCTGGTATCCTCTGCGTTCCGCAAATCGTTTTCGATTTGTTTTAGATCTTCGACGTTATCCGAAGTCGTACCGTCGGCGGAGATCCCACGAAGGATCAGAGGCAACCACGCCGCTTGGGATCCCTCCTGAACGAAATCCTCAGCCTTGGGTGAACCTCGAAGAAAAACCAGCAACGCCTTAACGTCCGAAGGCATTCGGTTCGAATGGCTCTCCGCCGCCAGCGATTCAATAGCAGACGCGAGCTCGTTTCCGCGCATCAACGCATCATCAATGCGTTGATAGAACTCAGGTCGTTCGCTCTCAGTTGGCATTTCGAATGCTCCTCTACGGACGGGTTAGTGCAGTAAGAAGTTCGATCATTGGTCCGAACAGACTCAATCCGAAAACCAAAACGATAGCTCCACCAAACAGCGATCCAACCAAGACAGGAAACCAAGATCGCCATTTCCCCGCTCGTTTCAACGCGATCTCTCTATAGCCTCGGGCAGAAAAATGAAGCGCTTCTATCCTGTCCTCGCGGATCACGTCATCACCTAACGCCCATCGCAAGAGCGGTGGTAATGCGGCCTGTTTTGCATCCTGTTTCTCGCCATTGTTTAGTGCGCCAACCGACGCGAGCGTTTGCTCCTCGGAGTACTCATGCTCCAGCAAATTCGATACGGCGTCCGCGTAGTTGGCTTTTCGGATCGTCTCGAAAATGGCTCTTTGTCCAGGCAACCAACTCATGCACCATTTCGATTTATGGCGGTGCCATGCTAGCAGACACAACGCAATGACCACGGGACCTAGGACCGCCCAAAGCGGCATGTACTGTCGTGCTTGCAGTAAACATTGCAATCCAAATCCACCGGTCGAGCCAATTTGCTGCGAAATCGAAACCAATTTGGGCGCGACTCCAAGGAGCAAGTAAAGGAATCCAAAGTAGACCAACACCAAGAGAATCAGCGGCTGCAGAAGGGAAAAGCTCAGCACGCGTTCTAAATTGCGACGACTATTGCCATCATCGCACAACGCCTTGAGTGCGTCTGGGGAGTGGTCGCAGTACAACCAAGTTCTCAGCGAAGAACGGTAAAGCGATGGAAGCTCTTGGTCCGAATCCAGGAATTGTCGGACTGTGCTGCCTCTGGCAACGCCCATCGCAATCTTAGCGTTAATTGCACTAAGTCTATTCAACAAAGGCTCGGATTCGTTATCCGTTCCCAATCCGATCGGTATGCCAGCCTCGACGAGTTTCAACAGTGTTTCGTTGAATGCCAACACATCGTCGAGGTTCGGGTCGTGTGGCGAAGCGACGTTCATGAGAAAGAAATCATACCGTTCGAGTAAAAGAGCGAATCACTGACTTTGGTAACCAGTCAGCTTCGCCATTCGAACACTATGATGCGCCGCAGTTCCAAGTTTGTTTAAAACAGAACGCTAATCCTGAACGTTTTTCCTATTCGTCTGGCCGAAACGAGAAGCTTGACTCTGTCGCAGCTCAGAAAACGCCTCAAA
>Ga0105046_10018392_pt1 | contig 10636 bp, 12 predicted proteins | sample MAT03_FD_78385 | JGI IMG/M metagenome (GOLD analysis project Ga0105046, IMG submission 78385) | Freshwater microbial communities from Lake Fryxell liftoff mats and glacier meltwater in Antarctica - MAT-03 (megahit assembly) | ecosystem: Environmental > Aquatic > Freshwater > Ice > Liftoff...
CCTGCAGCTGTCATGGTGGACCGCCTTCATCGGCTTCGAACCCGGCTCGATGGGCGAGACCTCGGCGCTGGCCTGCCTGATCGGCGCGGTGGTGCTGATCGTCACCGGCATCGGCTCATGGCGCATCATGGCCGGCGTCACGCTGGGCACGGTGCTGATGGCCTCGCTGCTCAATCTCATCGGCTCGACCGGCAACCCCTATTACGCGGTGCCGTTCTGGTGGCACATGGTGGCCGGCGGCTGGGCCTTTGCCACCGTCTTCATGGCCACCGACCCAGTCACCGCGCCGTTTGCCAACGCCGGGCGCTGGATCTACGGCCTGCTGATCGGCGTGATGATCGTGGTCATCCGCGTCTTCAACCCGGCCTACCCTGAGTCGGTGATGCTGGTGATCCTGTTCATGAACGTGGTCGCCCCGTTCATCGACTACCTGCTGGTGCAGGCCAACCTGCGCAGGGGGGCCCGCCGCCGTGCCCAGACTTGATTCCACCCGCTACACCGTGCTGTTTGCCGTCGCCGTCAGCGCCTTGTGCGCCTTGCTGGTGTCGGCCACCGCCGTGGGCCTGCGTGATCGACAGCAGGCCAACGCCCTGCTCTACCAGCAGAAAAACGTGCTGCTTGCGGCCGGGCTGGCCGAGGCCGGCGCCGAGCTGTCGCGCGCCGAGGTGCTGGCTATCTTCGAGCGCCGCATCCAGGTGCGCGGCGTTGATCTGCAAAGCGGCGCGCTGCTGGCTGAGAACCGCTTCGACGCCAAGGCCTACGACCAACGCCGCGCCCGCAACGACCCCGCGATGTCACGCGCCGCCCCGCCCAACGACGCGCAGCTCGCCCGCTTGCCCAAGCTGGCCACGGTCTACGTGGTCAAGGGCGCCGACGGTCACCCCGAGCAGTTTGTGCTGCCGATCGAAGGCCTGGGCATGTGGGGCACCATGTACGGCTTTCTGGCCATCGCACGCGACGGCAACACGGTGCGTGGCCTGACCTTCTACGAGCAGAAAGAAACGCCCGGATTGGGCGGCGAGATCGCCAACCCGAAGTGGCAGGCGCTGTGGGTTGGCCGCAAGGCCTTCGACGCCAACTGGCAGCCCCAGCTCAGCGTCATCAAGGGCCAGGCCGGGCCGCCCGCGCAAGACCCGCACCGGGTTGACGGCCTGTCCGGCGCCACCATCACCAGCGTCGGCGTCAGCCGCGTCGTGCGCTTCTGGCTGGGCGACGACGGCTTTGGGCCGACGCTGAAAAACCTGCGCCAAGGAGCAGCCTCATGAACACGGCAACGGCTACGCTTTTTGGCCAGCGCCAGCGCAAGGCACTGTTTGATCCGGTGATCGACACCAATCCGATCGCCGTGCAGGTGCTGGGCATCTGCTCGGCGCTGGCCGTCACCACCGCGCTGGACAAGGCGCTGGTGATGAGCCTGGCGGTGGTGGTGGTGGCCGGACTGGCCAGCCTGGCGGTGAGCCTGCTGCGCCACCACATCCCGGGCAGCATCCGCATCATCGTGCAGCTGACCATCATCGCCTCGCTGGTGATCGTGGTCGATCAGCTGCTCAAGGCCTTTTTCTATGAGTTGTCGCTGGAGCTGTCGGTGTTTGTCGGCCTGATCATCACCAACTGCCTGGTAATGGGCCGCGCCGAAGGCTATGCGATGCAGAACCCGCCCTGGCTGTCGTTCCTCGACGGCATCGGCAACGGCCTGGGCTACGGCGCGGTGTTGATGGCGGTGGGTTTTGTGCGTGAGCTCACCGGCGCCGGCACCCTGTTTGGTCGCGTGATTCTGCCGCTGACCAAGGACGGCGGCTGGTATGAGCCCAACGGCCTGATGCTGCTGGCGCCATCGAGCCTGTTCCTGATCGGCCTGCTGATCTGGGGCCTGCGCAGCTGGAAGCCCGAACTGGTCGAAAAAGACTGAACGTCAATCGACTCACGTCATAGACCACAAGCCACCATGGAGCACTACCTCAACATCGCGATCCGCTCGATCTTCATCGAGAACCTGGCGCTGGCCTATTTTCTGGGCATGTGCTCCTATCTGGCGGTCTCGAAGAAGGTCTCCACCGCCATCGGCCTGGGTGCGGCGGTGGTCTTTGTGCAGGTGCTCACGGTGCCGCTGAACAACCTGATCCTGGTCCACCTGCTGGCTGAGGGTGCGCTGGCCGGCATCTCGCCAGCGCTGGCCACGGTGGACCTCAGCTTCCTGGCCTTCATCCTGTTCATCGGCACCATCGCCGCCGCGGTGCAGGTGGTCGAGATGACGATGGACCGTTTCATGCCCGCCCTGTACCACAGCCTGGGCGTGTTCCTGCCGCTGATCGCGGTGAACTGCGTGATCCTGGGCGGCTCGCTGTTCATGCAAGAGCGCAGCTACACCTTTGGCGAAAGCGTGGTCTTTGGCTTCGGCTCGGGCCTGGGTTTTGCCATCGCGTTGGTGGCGATCGCCGCCATCCGCGAGAAGCTGCGCTATTCCGACGTGCCCGACGGCCTGCGCGGCCTGGGCATCACCTTCATCACCGCCGGCCTGATGTCGGTGGCCTTCATGATGTTCTCGGGTATCCAACTATGAACCCGGCCCTGAGCGAGGTCGCCTCCGGCGTGCTGATGTTCACCGGCGTGGTGCTGGCGCTGGTGCTGCTGCTGCTGCTTGCCCGCAGGCGGCTGGTGAGCTCGGGCGAGGTCACCATCACCATCAACGAGGATCCCGACAAGGCGCTGCGCGTGGCCGCAGGCGATACGCTGCTGAGCACGCTGGCCGGCCAGCAGGTGTTCATCCCCGCAGCCTGCGGCGGCAAGGGCGCCTGCGGTGTCTGCAAAGTGGTGGTCAAGTCGGGCGGCGGCGCGCTGTTGCCCACCGAGACCGGCTATGTCAACCGCGGCGAGGCGCGCCGGGGCTGCCGCCTGGCCTGCCAGGTGAAGGTCAAGCACGACATGCAGATCGAGCTTGAGCCCGAGGTCTTCAACGTGCGCAAGTGGGCCTGCAAGGTGCTCTCCAACCGCAATGTCTCCACCTTCATCAAGGAGCTCAAGCTGGCCCTGCCCGAGGGCGAGGAAGTGCCGTTCCGCGCCGGCGGCTATGTGCAGATGCTGGCTCCGCCGCACAGCCTGCACTTTCGCGATTTCGACATCGACCCCGCGTTCCGCGAGGAATGGGACAAATTCGACCTCTGGCGCTTCCGCAGCCAGGTTGACGAGCCGGTGGAACGTGCCTACTCGATGGCCAGCTATCCGCTGGAAAAAGGCACCCTGCTGTTCACCATCCGCGTCGTCTTCCCGCCCGACTACAGTGAGCACATCCCGCCCGGCAAGATGAGCCCCTGGCTATTCAAGCTCAAGCCCGGCGACGAGGTCACGGTCTCGGGGCCCTACGGTGAGTTCTTCGCCCGCGACACCGACAAGGAGATGTGTTTTGTTGCCGCCGGCGCCGGCATGGCGCCGATGCGCTCGCACATCTTTGACCAGTTGCTGCGGCTGCGCAGCCAGCGCAAGATGAGCTTCTGGTACTCGGCGCGCAACATGGCCGAGGCCTTTTATGTCGATGAGTTTGAGCAGCTGCAGGCCGAGCACCCGAACTTCAGCTTCCACCTGGTGTTGTCGGAGCCGCGGCCCGAGGACAACTGGACCGGGCCGATCGGCCTGGTAAGACACAACGTGCTGCGCGACCTGTATTTGATGAAACATCCGGCGCCCGAGGACATCGAGTACTACCTCTGTGGCCCCGGCGTGATGAACCAAGCCGTGATCGACATGCTGCTGTCGCTGGGCGTGGACCGCGAAAACATCATGCTCGACGATTTCGGTTGAAGCCGTCGCAGCGCAACAGGAGAACCGTCAGATGACCCTCATGACCATTGAAGACGTGGTGCGTGACCGCGCCAGCGACGTGATGCACACGATGCCGGCCGAGGCATCGGTGGCTGAAGCCGTGGCGCTGATGGCACGCGAATCGATCGGCGCGGTGCTGGCGATGACTGAGGACAAGCTGGTAGCAGGCATCTTCACCGAGCGCGACCTGCTCAAGCGCGTGGTCTACGCCGGGCTCGACCCGGCCAAGACGCCGCTGTCGATGGTGATGACGCGCGAAGTGCGCTTTGTTTCGCCCAGCACGCCGGTCGAGGCCGCAATGGCGCTGATGCACATGCAGCGCCATCGCCACCTGCTGGTGATCGACGGACCGCGGGTGCATGGTCTGGTCTCGATGGGCGACATGGTGAATCAGATCCTGCGCCACGGCCAAGGGCGTTTTGAGGCTGCGGTGCGCGCGGCTGAAGCCGGCAACGCGGCGTCCGGCGCGCCGCCCACTGATCCAGGAGTCAAGCCATGAGCCCAAGCACCCATCCGCACCCGCACCCGCACACCCACACCCCCACCCACCTCACCCGCCGCGCCGCGCTGGGCGCCGGCCTGGGCATCAGCGTCTGGCTGGGCAGCGGCTGCAGCCCCCGCAGCAGCCTGGAGCCATCCGCCAACCGGGGCGTGTTGAGTTTCGGCGGCCTGACCATGGGCTCGAGCTACGGCGTGAAGATCGCCACGCCCGGCCTCGGTGCCAGCGGCCTGGCGGCGGCACAAGCTGCGGTTGCGCAGGCGCTGTCCGAGGTGGTGGCGCTGATGTCGCACTACGAGCCAAGCTCCGAGCTGTCGCGGCTGAATCACCATGCGGTCGGCCGGCCGCTGGCGGTGTCGGCGGCGACGATACAGGTTTTCAACGCGGCCCAAGCGGTGCACCTGGCGTCGGGCGGCGCCTTCGACGTGGCGCTGGGCGCGGCGGTCGAGGCCTGGGGCTTTGGCGTCAGCCGGCGGCCCGGCCAGGCGGCTGATCGCCTGCCCGACAGCGGTACCTTGCTTGCCTTGCAACGGCGCACTGGCGAGCCCGCGCTGGCGCTCGATGCCCAAGCCGGCACGGTGACCCGGCTGTCACCGGTGCTGGCCAATCTGTCGGGCATCGCCAAGGGCTACGGCGTGGATCTTGCGGCGCTGGCACTGGAGCGGCTGGGCATAGTTGACTACCTGGTCGAAGTGGGCGGCGAGATCCGCACGCTGGGCCGCAACGGCCAGGGCCAACCTTGGCGGCTGGCCATCGAGCGCCCCGACGTGCTACCGCAGCAGGCACTGCGCATCGTGCCGCTGTCGGGTCGTGCGCTGGCCACCTCGGGCGACTACCGCAACTTCTTCATGCAGGGCGGGCGCCGTTACTCGCACGAGATTGACCCCGTCAGCGCCGCGCCGGTGAACCACGCGCTGGCCTCGGTCAGCGTGGTGGCCGACAACTGTATGCAAGCCGATGCCTGGTCAACCGCCTTGTTTGTGCTGGGGCCGCAGCGTGGTCCGCAGATCGCCGCGCAGCAAGGGCTGGCGGCCCACTTTGTACTGCGCCACGCCGACGGCCGGCTGGTCGAGCGCAGCAGCCCGGCCTTTGACGCGCTGAGCGCCAGCGCGGCGGCCTGATCCACGCCAGGCAGATCACCATGGACTGGCAAACTCTGGCCCTGATCTTTGTGCTGGTACTGATCGGCATCGGCGGCACGGTGGCGGCGATGGCCATTGGCGTGATCTTCAAGCGGCCCTGCCTGCGCGGCTCTTGCGGCGGTTCGGCGGTGCTGGGGCCCGATGGCCAGAAGCTGTCTTGTGCCACCTGCCCCAACCGCCGGCGCGGCCCGGCCTGAGCGAAGGTGCGGGGCTGCCGTCAGTGCGCCGGCTATCGGCTATCGGCTATCGGCTATCGGCTATCGGCTATCGGCTATCGGCTATCGGCCCGCGGGCTCGACGATCCAGCCGATGCGCCGCCGCAGCTGCGCCGCCGCAGCGTCATCGCCCGCCGCCTCGGCACGCTGCAACTGCAGCCCGAGCCAGGCCAGTAGCGGGCGGCGCCAGCCCTGGGCCGATGCGGTAGCCACCGCCAGCGTGATCAACGCCGGGTTGGCACGACCGGTTTGCAGCAGCACGCCGGCGGCCACCAGGCGTGACAGTGGGTCGTCGATCTGGCGCACCGCAGCCAGCGCGGTGTCGGCGTCGCCAGCCCGTGCCGCTGCCTGCTGCGCGGCCGGCAACAGGCCGGCGCGCTCAGCGCCCAGCCGGCCGGCCAGGTAGTCAGCGTAGGCCTGCTGGCCGGCCGGCACATCGGGCCGCAGCCGCTCAAAACCGCTGCAGGGCGTCAGCGCCAGACTGGCCACTTGCAGCGCGCAGTGCATCAGCTCGGCATGGGCCAACAGCTCGGCGCGGCCGGTGCTTGACAGCGCTGCACGGGCGCGGTCCAGGTCGAGTTGCGCGGCACGGCCATCGCCACGCAGGTAAGCGCTGCTCGCCATCTCCAGCGCAGCGCTGGCCTCAGCCTGCCAATCGGGCGGCGGCGGTTGGCTGGCGCAGGCCACCAGCAGCAGCGGCAGCAGTAGCTGCGCCAGCACCGTGTGTTGCCAAGGCCGTCGGATCATGGCAACTTCAGCTCGCTGTCGCGGGCAAACGGCCACTGGCGGTTGATCTGGTCAACCAGCCTCTGCAACTTGCGGATGCTGGCCTCGACCTCGGCGCGCAAGGGCCCGAGGTCGGTGGTGGCGCTGCGGACATTGGCAGCCACGCCCTGGGCCTCGGCCAGCAAGGCATCGACGCGGCCCAGCGTGGCCCGCGCATCGGTCAGCAAGGGCGCCAGCTGCCCGAAGGCGGTGTGCGCCTGCGGCACCAGCCCCTGGTTGCCAAAGACCTGCGCATCGGCCTTGAGCACCAGGCTGTCGACATGGCCGGTCAGGGTATCGACGCGGGCCAGCAACGCGTTCGTACGTTCCAGTATCTGCATCAGCTTGGCCGCGTCATCCGGCTTGCCCAGCAACAGGCCCAGCGCGCCGCCAGGCCCGTTCAAGCGGTCGGTGGTGGTCTTCAGGTTGGCCAGGCTGCCGGCCAGCGCAGCGTCGGGCGCGGCCAGCAAGGTGATGTTCTGCACCAGCTCACGCACGGCGGCCACCATCTTGGGGATCTCGGCGCCGGCGTCGCCGGCCAGCACCCGTCGCTCGGCGTTGTCGGGCAAGGGCGGGTCGGCGAGGATGCCGCTGTAGGCGCGCAGGTTGGTGTTGCCGACAAAGCCGCGCACCAGGGTGAAGACGCTGCTGGTGCGCAGCCAGCGCGCGTCCTTGCGCGGCACGTCGATCAGGATGCGGGCATTGCCGTCATCGCCCAGTTCGATGCGGCGCACACGGCCGATGGCAAAGCCGGCGAATGTCAGGTCCATGCCGACCAGCACACCTTCGGAGTTGTCGGCCACCAGCACCAGGCGCTGAGTCGGCTCAAAGGCGCCGCGTGCGTACAACAGGTAGCCGATCGCCGCCAGCAGCAGCGCGGCCAGCAACAGCAGCAGCGCTGCGGCCTTGGCCTGCAGATGAGGCACTTGCGGCACTTGCGGCACTTGCGGCACTTGCGGCACTTGCGGCTCCTGCGCCACTTGCGGCACTTGCAGCACTTGCGTCATTTCGGGCTCGGCGGCCGCGCTGGGGGCGGCGGCCGCTGGGCGGCTGTCGGTCATGGCGGCGGGGTGACCTGGGGCCTCAATAGTAGTTGCCCACCAGCGATGCAATCTCGATGCCCAGCATCACGATGACCATGCGCAGCATGCTTTGCAACTCGGCGCTGGCCCAGGCGCCGCGCTTGAGCCCTGTGTGCATGGCGGCCGACAGCGGAATCAGCGTCACCGCAGCACCCAGCAAGACCACCTTGAGGCTGAAGATCAGCGAGACGACCGGGCTGAAAACGCGGCCCACGGTGCGGCTGAAGCCCTCAAAGCCACCCAGCGTGAAGCCATGCACCGAGAGATAGGCCAGCAGCAGCGTCAGCACGCCGCTCAGCGCGGCCAGCAGCATCACCGTCAGCATGCCGGCCAGCACCCTGGGCAGCACCAGATCGATCAGCGGCTGCCGGCCCTGGCTGAGCAAGGCCTCAAAGCCACCTTGTTGGCGCAGTGCGGCCAGTTCGCCAGCCATTGGCAGCGTGGCGCGCAAGGAGGCGTACAAGGCCGCGGCCAGCGGAATCAGCTCCAGCACCAGCACCCGTACCAGCATCTCCAAGGCGTACTGGCTGAGGCCGTAACTCAGTGCCGTGACGGTGACGATGCGGATGATCACCAGGCTGATCAAGGCGGTGACAACGGTGAAGCCGGGCAGCATCGGCAGGCAGACCCTCACCAGCTGAGTGGCCATCGCCGGCCAGCGCGAACCGCAGTGGCTGGCCGCCGACAACGCCAGCACCAGCATCAGCGCACCCAGGTGCACAACCTGCCACCAGCCGGCCAGCCAGGCCTGGGTTGCGTGCAGCAGACCGGAGCCTGCCGCGCTGGATGGGTTTGCCGCCATGCAGCATCATAAGCAGCCTGGGCAACAGTGCTGGGTTAGACCGTCTCGCCGTCCAGCAGATGCTGCAGACCTTGCGCGTCGGTAACCTGGATCTGCCGGTGCCGCACATGCAGCAGGCCATTGGCCTGAAACTTCGAGAAGGTGCGGCTCACCGTTTCGAGCTTGAGGCCCAGGTAGCTGCCGATCTCTTCGCGGCTCATGCGCAGCACGATCGCGGTGGCCGAAAAGCCGCGGGCCTGCAATTGCCGGGTGAGGTTCAGCACAAAGGCCGCCAACCGCTCCTCGGCATGCATGCTGCCCAGCAGCAGCATCACACCCTGGTTGCGCACGATCTCGCGGCTCATGACACGGTGAAACTGATGCTGCAGCGCAGGGATCTCTTTCGACAAGACCTCGAAGTTGGCATAGGGGATGGCGCAGACCTGCGAGTCCTCCAGCGCCACCGCGTCGACCTCGTGGCGCCGGCTGCCGATGCCGTCCAGTCCCATCAACTCGCCCACCATCTGAAAGCCGGTGACTTGCTCACGGCCGTCCTTGGACGACACCGCAGTCTTGAAGAAGCCGGTCCACACCGCGTAGACCGCATCAAAGCGATCACCGATCTGAAACAGCTTCTCGCCGCGCGCCAACTTGCGGCGCGAGGACACCAGGCGCTGGTCAATCTGCCGAAACTCGCTGGCACTGAGGCCCGGCGGCAGGCACATCTCACGCACATGGCAGCGCGAGCAGGCAGCGACATTGGCATGCACCTTGTCGTACGCGTCTGCAGCCGGATTGGCAGGCACAAAGGCAGTCGCGTGCGGGGTACTGGCAACACGAAAATCCATGGTGAGGGCTCTCGGTAGTGGCGAAACCGGTGCTTGTGGTTCAAGCTTGGTTCCATGGTAATAACCCTAGGTCTCCGCGTCTTGCCATTGCTCAAGCCAGCGCCCGAAACTGCGTCGGCCGGCGCCCATCCGCGCCCGAACATGATCTGCATCAAATTGAGCCGAGGTCGCGCACCTACCCTGCGTCAAACATGGTTCCTGCAGCGCCCGCAGGCACCAAGGCACCAAGGCGTCAAGACCAAAAGGAGAGCCGCTTGCCAGCCCCTGCCGATACCCGAGTGGCCTTGTTTGTCACCTGCCTGGTTGACCTGATGCGCCCCAGCGTGGCCTGGGCAGCGGTCAAACTGCTGCAAGACGCCGGTTGCGATGTCAGCGTGCCTGCCGCCCAAACCTGCTGCGGCCAGCCGGCGCTCAACAGCGGCGACCGCGACGATGCGCGGGCGCTGGCGCGCGGCGTGATCGAGGCTTTTGAAGGCTTTGACGCGGTGGTCGGGCCTTCGGGCTCGTGCATGGCCACGCTGCGCCATGACTACCCCGCGTTGTTCGACGACGATCCGGCTTGGCGCGCCCGCGCCGAAGACCTGTCGCGCCGCAGCCATGAGCTGCTGAGCTACCTGGCCGATGTGCGCCATGTCCAACCGCCCACCCTGCGCCTGGACGCCCGCGCCACCTACCACGACAGCTGTGCCGGCCTGCGTGAGCTGGGCATCCAACGTCAGCCCAGGCAATTGCTGGCCGGCGTGGCCGGCTTGCAGTTGCAGGAGATGGCCGACACCGAGGTCTGCTGCGGCTTCGGCGGCAGTTTTTGCATCAAGTACCCCGAGATCTCGACCAAGATGGCCGACGACAAGATCGCCCAGGCCCAAGCCAGTGGCGCTGACTTGCTGCTGGGTGGCGACCTCGGCTGCCTGCTGCACCTGGCCGGCCGCATCCAGCGCCAGGGCCTGCCGCTGCGCGTGATGCACACCGCCGAAGTACTGGCCGGCATGGCCGCTCAGCCAGCGATCGGCGAGCCGCAGCCGGCCAGCCCGGCACGGGGGCCACGATGAGCGCCACTGCATCGCCAGCCCAGCCCGGCTTCGGCCAGCGGGTGCGCATCGCCCTGCATGACGAGCGGCTGCGGGCCGCGCTCGACCATGCCAGTGGCGGCTTCGCGCACAAGCGCGCCGCCCAGGTGGCCGCACTGCCCGAGTTTGAGGCGCTGCGTGAGCGGGCACGCGAGATCAAGGCGCATGTGCTGGCCAACCTGGACGGCTACCTGGAGCGCTACGAGACCGAGGTGGTGCGCCAAGGTGGCCAGGTGCACTGGGCCGCCGATGCCGAGCAGGCGCGCGAGATCATCCTCGGCATCTGCCGCCGCGTGAATGCCAAGACCATCACCAAGGGCAAGTCGATGGTCAGCGAGGAGATCGCGCTGAACCCTGCGCTGGAGGCGGCGGGCTACCGCGTGGTCGAGACCGATCTCGGCGAGTACATCATCCAGCTGGC
>Ga0105046_10018395_pt1 | contig 10635 bp, 7 predicted proteins | sample MAT03_FD_78385 | JGI IMG/M metagenome (GOLD analysis project Ga0105046, IMG submission 78385) | Freshwater microbial communities from Lake Fryxell liftoff mats and glacier meltwater in Antarctica - MAT-03 (megahit assembly) | ecosystem: Environmental > Aquatic > Freshwater > Ice > Liftoff...
GCCGCCGCGATGTACCTGATCGCCGCTGCCTTGCTCACGAGCTGCCATGCCGCGCCAGGTGTGCCAGGCACTGCAAGCACGCCAGTGGTGGCCTACACCGAACCGCATCGCCCGACGTACCACTTCACGCCGCCAACGAAGTGGATGAATGATCCGAATGGCATGGTCTACTACGACGGCGAGTATCACCTGTTCTATCAGCACTACCCCGACAGCACCGTGTGGGGACCGATGCACTGGGGGCACGCAGTCAGCGCAGATCTCGTACACTGGACACAGCTGCCGATTGCACTCCGCCCCGACTCGCTCGGCCTGATTTTCTCCGGCAGCGCGGTGGTCGACAGCAACAACACCAGCGGGTTCGGGGTCGATGGCCGACCTCCGCTGGTTGCGATCTTCACCTATCACGACATGGCGAGGGAGAAGGCCGGCAGCACTACCTTTCAAACGCAGGGCATCGCCTACAGCAACGATCGTGGTCGGACGTGGACCAAGTACGCCGGGAATCCGGTCGTGCCGAATCCAGGCTTCCGTGATATGCGCGATCCGAAGGTGATCTGGCATGCACCGTCGAGGCGGTGGATCATGGTGCTGGCAGCGGGCGATCGTGTCCGCTTGTTCGCGTCGTATGATCTGCGCGCGTGGCAACCGATCAGCGAGTTTGGTCAGGGTATCGGCGCACACGGCGGCGTGTGGGAGTGCCCCGATCTGTTCCCGCTCCGTGTGGCAGGAAGCAGCGATATGCGCTGGGTGCTGCTGGTGAGCATCAATCCCGGTGGCCCCAACGGTGGGTCGGCGACGCAATACTTCGTCGGCAGCTTTGATGGCACGCGATTCGCGCTCGATTCCACCGCCGCTCCCGCGCGCTCCATCGCGAGTGCCGGGGGCGGCGATGGCGTGTGGCTCGACTACGGGCGCGACAACTACGCCGGCGTGACCTGGTCCGATGTACCGGCAGCGGATGGCCGTCGCCTCTTCATCGGCTGGATGAGCAACTGGGATTACGCGACCGTCGTACCGACCGTCGCGTGGCGGAGCGCGATGACCGTGCCGCGTACATTGACGTTACATCGCACCAACGCGGGACTGCGCCTGTACTCCACGCCGGTCAGGGAATTGCGGGCGTTACGCACGGCGACGCGCGCACTCGGCTCACAGCGATTGAGCGGAGCGCTGCCGATTCGTATGCCAGCAGGCACCACCGTGAGCGCCGCCGAGTTGGATGTGGAGTTTGTCGTGCGTCCGGGAAGCGCGAGCGATGTGTCGTTCGAGCTGAGTAACGACGCCGGCGATGTGTACCGCGTCGGCTTTGATGCGCGCGCGAACCAGTTCTACAGCGACCGGCTGGCGACGCCGCACGAATTCTCGCCAAAGTTTGCGACGGCCGTCCATCGTGCGCCGCGCCTCTCGACCGATTCGATCGTGCGGATGAACCTGTATCTCGATCGCGCGTCGGTGGAGCTGTTCGCCGATGGCGGGGCGACGGTGTTGACGGATATCGTCTTTCCGCGAAAGGATTTCACGACGCTCAGGCTGGTCGCAACCGGGGCGATGGTAGAGCTGCGATCCGGGACCGTGTCGGGGCTTCGGTCGATCTGGCGGTAGGCGTGGTGCGCGTGCAGCCGCGTCACCTCGCGCACTGGACGGCGTGACGATTCGGAAAGGTCGTGGTATCCGGCTGTGTGGCATTGAGTCCTTTCGCGAACATGGCTTTGAACGGTTACTCTCGCGAACCAGCGAGGCCGTTTGAGCAGCCTTCCCTGATTCGATTTGGTTGTTGGGTCTGGCGCCCGCATCGAATCGGCGAAATGTTTTTCTCTGCTACTCTCTCGTTGGTTCTGATGCCCCGCCGATCGCTGCCGCCTGTATGGCGGAGACAGCGCCTTTCGGACGAGGCTCGTCTCTGTTCTCCGCACGTCGGTCTGGAGGTGTAAGTGGAACGCATGACATTCACGCGGCATTGGTCTGGGGCTGCACTCGCAGCCACGCTGTTCTTCGCATTTCTCACCCCGACGCAGCTGGCTGCGCAGGCGACGCGGGGTACGGTCACGGGGCGCATCGTCGTGGCGGGGGAAGACACGCCCGTTCAGGGGGTCAGCGTCGGACTCGCCGGTCGTCCGATCGGTGCGCTGTCGAGAGCCGACGGCGGCTTCCGTTTCACCGCACCTGCCGGCTCGTACCAACTCGTCGTCCGACTGATCGGGTACGCGAACGATGTGCGCCAGATCACCATCGTTGCCGGACAGACGCTGACCGTGAACATCAGTCTGAAGAAGGCTGCCCCGTCGCTGGAAGGGGTGGTCGTCACCGGTTCGCGGCAGCAGGAACGCAGCGTGACAAAGTCGTCGGTGCCGGTGGACGTCATCACCGCTGATCAGATCAAGCAGACGGGGCGCACGGAGATTGCGCAGATTCTGCAGATGCTGGTGCCTTCGCTGAACTTTCCGCGATCGAGCATCGCCGGCGGAGTCGACGGTCAGCGCCCGTTCACCCTGCGCGGCATGAACCCCGATCAGGTGCTCGTGCTGGTGAACGGCAAGCGGCGCCACATCGGTTCGGTGGTGGCGGTGAACAACTCGGTCGGACGCGGCAGCAGCGGTACCGATCTGAACGCCATCCCCGCATCGGCGATCGAACGGATCGAAGTGCTGCGCGACGGTGCGGCGGCGCAGTATGGATCGGATGCGATCGCCGGCGTGGTGAACATCATTCTGAAGCGTAACGCGCCGATGACGTTCTCCACCACAGCCGGCCGTGTAAGCTCGACGGTCAGCCAGATCAATGCCAATGTCGGGCAGACTCGCTACAACGATGGTGGCGTGGTGCAGGTGGACGGCTCGCGCAGCTGGGCGATTGGAGATAACGGCTACGTGAACGTGAGCGGCGAATACCGCGATCGCGGCCAGACCAACCGCAACGCGCCCGACCTGCGGCAACAGTTCTTCAACGACGACTCGATCGGCCGAGTCGCGCCGGAGCGTCTGTCCCTGGCGCGAAACAATGCCTGGTACGGCGATGCTGCGCTGAAGGAGGGCGGTGCGCTGTTCAACGCCGCTTACACGCTCGGCAATGGCGTACAGTTCTACTCGTTTGGCGGCATGTCGCGTCGGCAGAGCCAGGCGTTCGGATTTCCGCGTCGTCCGCTAGAGCGGACCGTCGTTCGCGCGCTGTATCCCAACGGATTCCTGCCGCAGCTCTGGGGAATGAGCACCGATGGCAGCGGTGCGGTTGGCGTGAAGGGAATCGCCGCTGGTTGGAACTGGGATCTGAGCGGAGTCTATGGCGGCAACCGCTTCCGCTTCGACACCAAGAACACCAACAACCCGACCCTCGGTCTGGCAAGCCCAACGCAGTTCTACGCCGGCCAGCTCGAAGCCACTCAGGGGACGATGAACCTGGATGTTTCCAAGGGGATCGACGTCGGCTTTGCGCAGCCGTTGAACGTGGCGTTTGGTGTCGAAGCGCGTCGCGAGCGGTATCGCATCTTCGAAGGGGACTCCTCGTCGTACACCGACGGCGGCGTGCGCGTGTTGGACGGAACGGATATTGGGCAGGTCACCGTCGCGGGCTCACAGCTGTTCTACGGATTCCGCCCCATCGATGCACGCGCAACCGACAATGCACGCCGGCGCAGCGGTGCGCTGTATCTCGATCTCGAAGCGACGCCGCTCCAGCGATGGACCATCGGCCTCGCCGGTCGCTACGAAAAGTTCAGTGACTTCGGTGATGCCACGATCGGCAAGATCACCTCTCGTGTGGATCTGGGCGGTGGATTCGCCGTCCGAGGCGCGTACAACACCGGATTCCGCGCGCCCACGCTCGGCCAGGCCTATTACCGCGCCACCGCCAGCAATGTGCTGATCATCGGTGGTGTGCCCACGCCCAACGAAGCGCTCACGCTCTCCGTGGATGAAGCGGCAGCGCGTGCCCTCGGTGCAAAGCCGCTCAAGCCCGAGCTCTCCACGAACGCCAGCCTTGGCATGACGTATGCGCGCGGCACCACGTTCAGCGCGACCGTCGACTGGTTCCGCATTCAGGTGGATGATCGCATCGTGCTGTCGGAGAACTTCACCGGCGCCGGCGTGCGCGCACTGCTCGCCGCCAATGGCGTGACAGGACTCGACATCCGCCCACGCTTCTTCACCAACGCCGTCGATACGCGCACGACCGGCATCGACGCCGTCGTCCGCTACCTCGTTCCGCTGGACGAGAAGCGGACGCTGAACATGACGTTGGGCTACAACAACAACTTCGTCCGTCTGCTGCGCGTGTCGGCGACGCCTCCGGAGCTCACCGCCGTTGGTCAGACGCAGCTCTTCGGCCGCGTGGAACGCTCGCGCCTCGTCGAATCACAGCCGCGCAACTCCTTCCGTGGATCGATGACGTACACTGAAGGAAAGGTGACGGCGCAGTTGCAGCAGGCGTATTTCGGCAGCGTCACGAGCCGGCCGAATCTCTCGACCGTCATCCCGGTCGGCCGCGATCCCCTGTCCGTTCGCGACGTGCAGGATCAGACGTTCAGCGGGCGCTGGGTGACCGATGTCAGCGCCACCTACCAGCTCGACAAGAAGCTCGGCTTCACGCTCGGCGCGGATAACCTGTTCGATGTGTATCCCGATCGGTTGAGCGTGAACAACCCCGAGAATTTCGGTGGGACGCGGTTGTTCGGTCCGTTCATTCCCTTCGGGGCGAATGGTCGGTTCGTGTTCATGCGGGCGACCTTTACGCCGTAACGTGCTGGTCGTGCTCTACGGCGGTGCTGCTGACGGGGGGTGAAGAGTGGTGCGTCACCTGACCGGTGGCGTACCGCTCTTCAGGCGGCTTCCAACTGCGCTGGTGCAACTCGCTTGCTGGTCGAGACGATGGGTTATCGGGGCGAGTGCCGCGTGCCCCTCAACAGAAACGCCCCGTCCGAATCCGGTGGGGCGTTTGCTGTCACTCCGTGGAATCGAAGATTCCGGTGTGGCCACCGGCTCCACCGTTTTCGGCCAGCTGGCGGCAGCGTTGCGTGTCGCAGCGAGGTTCGTCAACATGCGGGTATTGTGATCCGCGCCTTCCCTCCGATGATCACGCCGCCACGGCGCTACGGAGTACGCGGCAACCGGCCGACACTGTGAGGGGCAAGCCGATCGCGCCCATCAGTGCGTCTACTCGACTGTCCTGCATCCGCGACCTTCGCGGTGCGCCCTCGAGCCGCGCACCGTCCTGCACTGAGTCCGGCCCCGCCACGTTCGCGCGGGAACGGCAGGTGCATCCACAGGGAATCGCACATGCACCGGCAGCTCTACTCCGTCGACGAGTTCTGCGAGCGCACCATCGCCTCGATCCTGCGCGATGCAGCCGCGAGCAAGGATGAATGCACCCGCTGCGTGGGGCCCGCGCTGCTCGGCGGGTTCGACGATCGCTTCCGCATGCTGCCCGATGATGCACCGGGCGCACGTCAGACGCAGCGACTGCTGCGCGATGGTGTCGCCTGCATCACGAAGCTTTACACGAGCATCGGGGCGCGACCGCACGACGCGATCGTCGGACTCGCCACGGTCTGCGCCAACTCGGCCACGTACCTCACGCCGGCGCTGGTCGATGCCGTCATCCGGACTGCCGACAGCCTCACGCCGTGGCTGCACACCGTGCTCGAGGTGGACGCGGCCGACTCCGGCCTGACACCCGATGCCTGGGAGGCGCTCGGTGCGGCGGCGATCAACCGTTTGTGCGACGATCCCGATGCCAACTCACCCGGCGCGCGCGCGGACCGCGATGGCGCCGCGGCGATTCTCGTGCAGCTCACCGCGTCCGGCACTGCCACGCATCGCTGGCCCGTGTGGCGTGAGCGGCTCCTTGCCGAGTGCGACGTCAACGGGCAGGTCGGCTGTCGCGACGTTGCGATGCTGCTGCTCTCCGGCGGCCTGGCGTACGCGCCCGTGACTGCGGCGGAGTACCTGCGCCTGCTGCCGTCCGTGGCCCGCTATTCAGGCTGGATGTCGTCGATCCTGCGGCATCCGCTGGTCGATGATCCGACCGTCGCCGCCTCGACGGCGGAGTTCCTGATCGGCGCCGCCACGCGCCGTGCCACCGAGGCCGGTGCCTCGGCCCCTGACGCCGAGTCGTGCCGCGTCACGCTCTGCGACCGCCACCTGCGGCTGGCGTCGGATCATCCCGTGGTCGTGGCAGTGGCGGCGTGGTTCGCGCAGCACGGCGCATCGAGTGACGACGTGGCGGCACCACGCAGCGCGTCGGTCACGCGCCGTCGCGCTGGGAAGCAGAATCCGGTGCCGAATTTTCCTGGAAGCGTGTGATGGTTTCAGCTCAGTGCAGGCGACCGATCGCCGAGCAGGCTGACGATGTCCGCCGCAAACAGCGGTATGAGCGACTCTTCGATCTGTATGCCTGATTCGCGCGCTGCGATTCTCATGGATTGCAATGCAGCGGGATCACGGCCTCCGAACAGTGTGGCCGTGATCGCACGTACGTCGGCCATCAGCGGATGCGTCTTGTGCTTCTCGCGCAGTGCTTCGGCGGCGATGAACTCGGGCTCCGTCATCGTCGTCCAGATGGTGAACAGGTCCAGTGCATGGCGATTTGCGTTGCCGGGATCTTTCGAGTCTGGGCCGTCCCTGAGCGCGAAGAGCTTCATGATCAGGTAGGGGAATGCCTGCGGCAGGTTGACGATCAGGCCTGACTGGTCCGCCGAGATGTCGATCTCCATCGTGCCATCCTCGATGAACACCGCCTCCGGAGTGAGCCGGCCGTGGAGGCCGTCGTATGCCTTGGGGCGAATCCTCGGCCCGCTGATCTTGACCCGCTCCGCCAGTTCACCTTCGATCGGTGCAGCCATAAGGTCGAGTCGTATGGTGAGTGTTGCATGAGCGGTCTTCACACTGCGCGTGAAGAGGTAGTGCTCCGTGGCTGCGATGTAGCCAAGGTTGTCGAGGACGGCGCGGATACGCTGCGTCTGCATCCCATCCGAGATGATTGCGGTACCCAGGAAACAGTCGATATCGTCGGTGCTTCGGCTCACTGGCGCGCGTCCGCCCAGTGTGCGCACACCGCTCTTCCGGATTGCTTCCACGCGAAGCACCAGGCCGTAGCCACCGACGATCGTGAGGCGGATGTCGAAGGGCTGGAGTCGTACTGCAATCTCCCGTATTGCGTCCTTGAGTAAATCGGTCATGACAGCTCAGTGACGATCGGCCCAATGAGTATCGACCGGAGTTGCTCAGCGCTCTGCCTCTCGCGTGGCCCTGCGCTCTGCAGCTCCAGATAGGTCTGCAATCGAGACGTTCTATAGAGCCCGTCGATCATCTGGCGACCGTAGAACGGTGCAACTTCCGGAGTTTCGATGAACTCGATATTGGGAAAGCGACTGTTTTTGTCGAGCGTGATTTGCGCCGTGAGGGAAGCGATGGAGCTGGTGTAGATGCGCGTGATGGCGTTGCTCGTTGCCAAGACGGTGTACCGGTCGGTCCCGTCGACGACGTACAGCGTAGTCGTTGCCGCTGCATTGGCGTTTAGGACGATCGCCGTCGCGTCGTCGAGTGAGAGCTTTGCCTGAAGCCGTCGGCGGGCAGTCGGTGCCTGGTAGTTCGCGCTCAGGTTGGCGAGGATCTGCTCGGGTCGCAGGATGCGGATGTTGCCGTCCCGGGCAATGAGCAGGTCCTCGCGGAGACTCCTCAGCACCTTCGAGATCGTCGGTGCCGTGATCCCGGTCGTACTTGCGATATCACGCTGGATCTCAGTTGCCGACGTGAATGAGCCACGCGTGAGCAGAGCGCGAACGACGAGCGAGCTGACGCCCCGATAGATGTTCTTGATCGGCGCGCTGCTGGGGAACAGGTTCTTGTTGCCGGTGCGCATGACCAGCCATCGCTTCGGCACGACGATCCCGAAGTTACCGCTCAGGTCGACCGCACTGATTCCTTCTGCCACGAGTGCCTCGATCTGCTGTGGGCGAAGGAAGGGTGCGACGAGCATTGGTCTCGCATCTCCACTTCCACTTGCGAAGCCCCGCACCTGGCGGACGCCCTCGGCAATCTGCCTTGGGCTACCGGACGCCTTGTAATCGACGATGAAGCGCTCCGTCTGGCCCGACCACGTCAACTCGATGTCGGCATCGGGCCCTGTCGCCGAGCGGGGGAGGGCGGTAGCGACAAGCAGGAACGGCGGGATCTCGAGCACGCGCAATGCGGCTTCGAGAGTCTCACTGCTGGTGGGTGGAGATGAGGTGGTCATGCTGTCGATCCGGGTTGCAGGAGCGTTTTGAGTTTCCTGAAAATTAGCTATTTCCTGGCCAAGAAAGTATTGTTCTACAAGAAGTGTTTCCCAGAAAAGATAGATTTCTGGTGAAAGAAAATACGGAAATACCCGAAAGCGTGGAACGTCGAACCGCGTTGGCTCATCCGACTCCGGTCAGACGAAAATCCGCAAATTATTGATTTGTAATCGGTTACGTACCAGCGATTACTGAATCCGAGCGCGGCTGGATCGGTTGGCACGACATCGAGGATCAGCGGTCCGTGCAGCCACCGACAGAGCACGGCGCGATCCTCTCGGAACCCAGCCCACCTGAGTCGCTCGCCGAGTTTCTGATATTCCACCATGCTGGTCGTCTCGGTCAAGACATGAACGTCGACCGTCGCACGTACGGGTGCCCGGGCCATGTCAGTGATCAGGAGCCCGGTCGTCGAGCCACCGACAAAAACGAAGCTTTCTGCGATTTCGACGAGTTTTTCCACCGTGGCTTCGATCAACTGGACGTTCGGATCAGTGGCTTTCATAGTTTCCGCTCGAGCAGCGTTGTTGCGAGTTCGCGCTCCCGTGTCGTACCAGCGCGGAGTGCGTCGAAGAGCGCCAGGCATTCGTACAGTTCTGGATCCCTGCCTGCTGCCGCGGGAACAGACGGGTAGAGGGGAGTGAGCGTGAGCCCCCGTATACTTCCGTTGGGTGCCGGCCAAACAATCGCGTCGTCCTCTTGAGCGGAAACGATCGTCGCGAGTGGAGGTGCAGAGTGCGCCGTGGGCATGCCTCGCGCGAGCGTGCCGATTGTCCCAGGAAACACATACCGCGCACCTCTGATCACGAACTCCCGTGTGGCCGTCCTGTTGACGACCGCACCTGAGTCGCCAGCCAGTACAAGCAGTTGTGCGGCAACCAGGCGCTTTTTTGATCCGTGTGCTTCCGACACCGATATGCCGAGTTCGCTGGCTAACTCGGGGTACGTGTATACCTGATCCTCGTGGCATGCCAGTTTCAGCAGCACGAGAAGGTCCTGCGGCTTGAGCGTCATTTGCTTCATGGGAAGCCTCTTGCCAAGTTATCGGAGTTCGCGAATCACGAAAGTGTAATTCTATGGTACATACACCGAGTACGGGAGCCCCATTTGTTCAACCTGCAAAGGACAAAGCCACTGCGAAAGCAAGATCCATGTTTTACTTGAAATCAACTGGCCGTACTGATAAGGGCAGTTTATACTAAGTAAATAAGTAAAAACAATATTAGCCGTTCGCAGCGAGACATCCTCATGGAAGCATCCGTGCGCAAGAAAAGTCCCCGTGCTCCCTCGCTCGCTTTGGATGATGCGATCGAGCGCGTCATGCGCGTCTACGACCGGGAACGCCGCCATCCAGCGCCAACTGATGTGGTGGCACAGCATCTGGGGTACAAAAGTGCGAACAATGGCGCTGCGCTGGCTGCTATCGCGACTCTCCGTTCGTACGGACTTCTCGACAAGGCTGGCGACGGCAAGCTCGCCGTCCCTCGCGAAGTCGAGGACTATCGATTCATGCCCGACGAGAGCATGAAATCGGCGCTGCGTCAACGCTGGCTCACAACGCCAACTGCTTTTCGCGATCTGTTGCAGAAATACGGAAGTGCCCTGCCGTCGGATGCAACACTTCGCGTCGACTTGATTGGCCGCGGGTTCTCCCCCGCCAGCGCTGAAACAACCCTCCAGATCTTCAAAAAATCGATCGAGTTCGCAGGCGCTGTTGAAGATCACAAGCCTGGCGCGGAAATCAGCACGGGCGACGCGGGTGAGGATGCGCCGTCCTCCCCAGGATTGCGCAGCGTCTCGCCGGTCTTGGTGAGCCAGGCATCAGTCACTGATGGTGCTGCACCTTTGCACAACGGCATCGACAGAATTCCGGTTCGATTGTCTGGAGGACGCCGCGCCTGGGTTGAGATTCCGACGCCGTTCTTCAGCGCCGACAAGGACAGAATGAAGGCTCAAATCGATCTTCTGCTGACGGATGACGACGAGCCGTGACTTCGCCAGCCTCGCAACGCGCACCGTGTCAGGAGAGAGCCAGGTAAGGGCGAGTTTTACGGGACCCCGTGATGTGGGCGCGGCCATGCCACAAGGTGAATTGGGCGCTCGCCAAGTGAAAACCGTGTGAGTTGTGGGGGAAAACGACTGTCCATTGACCGTTGTAAATGTTGTTCAGTCAAAAGCGGCCGGAGGTCGGAGCCGCCGTGGGACTACCCCGCCGAACCCCAACAAAAACGCCCCGTCCAAACTCGGCGGGGCGTTTTCTGTAACTCATTGAAAAACAACAACTTTCAACAGCTCCCGAGGAGGGACTCGAACCCCCGACCCGCTGATTAACAGTCAGCTGCTCTAACCAGCTGAGCTACTCGGGA
>Ga0105046_10018396_pt1 | contig 10635 bp, 6 predicted proteins | sample MAT03_FD_78385 | JGI IMG/M metagenome (GOLD analysis project Ga0105046, IMG submission 78385) | Freshwater microbial communities from Lake Fryxell liftoff mats and glacier meltwater in Antarctica - MAT-03 (megahit assembly) | ecosystem: Environmental > Aquatic > Freshwater > Ice > Liftoff...
CGACTGAGACAGCACCCGCGGCCGCGAGGTGGCCAAAAGAGCTGCTGCTATACTATGAGGCTACGTGCGGCTGTAGCTCAGTTGGATAGAGTACTTGGCTACGAACCAAGGGGTCGTGGGTTCGATTCCTGCCAGCCGCACCAAGAAAGACGAGGGTTAGTAGCCGAGTGGCTGCTAACCCTTTTGTCTTTCTGGGCCTCTAGGGGTCCACTGAGGGGTCCACCGCGGCTGGCTTCTTATGGGCCTCCGCGAGACACCACGGTATGTGGGGCTTCGTGCTAGATGATGCTCGCACCGACCGCGACTGCCACGACGCTGACATTGGCGTTAACCGATGCCATAGTGAACCATCGCGTCGGTGAATAGCAGCGATGCGAAAGGCCGTTCGCCGCCCGGCAAGACGTCCTGCCGGCCAAGAATGTCCGTCGCCTCGGCGCGGGTTGTCATCGCCAGGCGTTGCCTCGAACTTGCGAGGGCCGCAGCGATACTCTTGGCGTCTTTCAGATCGGCATTGAAGTACGCCATCTGCACCGTGATCGCGGCGTCGTGAACATGCCAGCTTGCCGCGACGACGTTCCTCGCACCTGCAAGTAGCAAAGCAGTCGGGACACTCGTGAATTCGCTCGCCGCGTGGTCGCGAGGGCAACCCACCGAGCAAGCGGAAATCGTCGCCAGTTCGCAGTTCCTTGCATCGAGCTGCGCAAAGATCCCCGGGATCGTGAGGCGGCCGTACCCGGAAACGCCTGAAGCAATCACTTGCGGCGGCTGGTGCGGGGCACTGAGTACGAGACCGCTCAAATATGGGTTGTCGTTGTCGAACTCCCCATGCCCAGCGAAGTGGACGCGCCTTGCTTCCGGTATCGCTTCGGCAAGTGCAACTATTGTCGGCTCGATGTAGCGGTACCCCACCAGGAGCTCACATTCCCTTGCAGCCATGGCAAGCGAGCCGGTCGCGTCACCGATCGCGATCGAACTGCCGTCGGAAATTTGCGGCCGGCTTGCCAGCAGACCGATCGATCGCAGGGACGGCACCAGCGAAAGCGCCAGTCCCGGCATGCTGCGGGTCAGCGCCCACAGTGGGATGAATGAAAGCTCCGCATGGACTGAGGCAATCAATCGCTCAACATCGTCACCGAGCGCATCAATCAGCGGGCGAACGAGTTCTCGATCGAGGTCTTCGTAGAGCGCGTCGAGCGTGAGATCGACGCCCGCCTCGAAGGGTTGCTCTTCGATCAGCGGCAGCGTGGGCGATCTAAGTTCACTACCTTGCAACCCGAGGCGCTGCACTTCGGCGATCCAAGCGATACGCCAGCGCCTACGCCAAGCCCTCCGCTGCGGTCGCTCCCACGGAATGTGGAGCACTCGCAGCGGCTTGCCCCGCCCGGCGAAAAGGCACACGATGCCCGACTCGATTGCGCTAAGGTCAATCGCCGCGGCACCCGGAGGTAGGTCGAGAATGCCATCGTGTACGGGTTTCGCGGCGTCGGGCGCGTGTGCTCCCGTGCGTTCGAGGATGGAAGTAAAGGCCTGATCCGCCTGATTGCGTCGATCAAGGACGAGTTTCATAGGCTGACCTTCCTGAGCAGCCGACTCGACTGCTAGGTCGGCGGCGATCAGAGACTCGGTGGCGTTCTCAAGCTCAGAACTGCCGACGCTGCGGCTCCAGTCGACGAGCTCAAGCCAGCGATTGAAGCCTCGCGCGCGCGTCCGGTCAGAAATGAGTCGTACCGAATCGGGGTTGATTGGCCATGGCTCCCCATTGGAGTTCTCAGCCTCGGCACAACTGACGACGAGGGCAATCTCGGTTGCGCTGGATGCTGCTGCGACGGCGACCTGACGCATCTCGGAAGCATTGGCTTCGGTCCACATTTGGTGCGCGTCGTCGAGCACACGGTCGCTGAGGCGCCAGGCTTCGGCCCAGTAGCCGGCCTGGAAGAGAATGCTTGCCTCATTGGACCGCAGTGACAGGGCAAGCCATGTCGCCTGAAGTCTGTCGGCGCTGGAAACGGCGGCTCTGACAGCCATCAACGCGAATTCGTGTTCGCCGCGACGCTGGTAAAGACTCGCCAACAGGTTCCTTGCCATCGGTTCAAGCTGGGTGCCGTCTGCCTTACCTTCCTTGATGAGCGCCTTGAGGATCTGCTCGTGCTCATCTGTGGGTGCTCCTCTCTGCAGCGCATGGCCCACGGCGGCCAGACCGTTGACGCCAGCGAGGTCGAGAGAGCTGTCTTCGCCGATCACGGGTTGCTTGCGCCAACGCGCCGCCGCCTTCAGGTCACCCAGGCGCTCGGCTTCCATGGCTGCCTGCTCGAGGATGGCGCCGCCCCGGGCCGACTCGCCAACTAGTTCCCAGGTGATTCCAATCTCGCTCAGACAGAAAGCCGCAGCGTGGGCGTTCGACTCCCGGGTCGCCCACCGGCGTCCCTGCTGGAAGAGATTGATGGCCTCCAAAGGCTGGCGTGCCTGACGCAGTGCCTCGCCCGCGGTTAGGTAAATTCTCGGCGTCGGCGTCGGCGGTGCGATGACATCGAGCCAAGTGCTGGCTCGCTGGCTGGCGTCCCCGCCCTGGCGCCGCTCGATCGCGAGCATTGCGCGACGGACGGCGATGTCCTGCCGGTTCTGCATCAAGGCGCATTTGGCGCCGCTGACGAGGATGTCAATCTCGAAAGCATCCGCTTCGCGCCGCTCGTCAATTTCGTAGGCGTCGGCGAGCTCGTCGCCCCTCGCGAACCGTTTCATTCTGACGAGGAGGCGCAGGCGCATGGCGTTCGCCGCCCGCCAGGCAGCGGCGTCACCTGCGTAGCCGGCAGGGTTATCGATCTGCTGGTCGATCAGCTCGAGGGCACCCTCGTCGTCGTCAAGACTTTCGAGCTTGCCGGCGAAGAGCAGGGCAGCTTGAAGTGCAAGCATTGGTTCTACGTGGCGCTGAACTCTCACCGCCACGCGTGCGATGGTCATCACACGCATCGCAAGCGAATCCACAAGCGCATGGTTTGCAACCAACTCGTGGACGAAGGCTGTCAACACCTCGAAGCGTGTCTGCGGCGACTCGATCGCATCGGCGGCACGAAGAACTTCGTCTACGCGCAACTCGTCATCAGCGTCAACTTTTCCGGAGAGCACATCGTTGCCGAGCCGGCGAAGCAGCGAAACTAGGCGCTCTTCGAGAGGACTCACACTAGGTCCCGGTTGGCATGCCGCAGCAGTTCAAGGCGGACCGATTCCTCAAAGGGCTGGACGATGGCCTCCGCGCACGGTCTCCAATCGATCCGCAAGGCATCGCAGGCCTTGCGCAGTCCACTCAGTGTCGACCTGATGACCGCCAGCACGCTTGTATGACCAGCATTGAACATAAATTGGTCTGCGGAGACGGTCGTCGTCGCCGCGGCATCGGCGAGGCAGCCGAAGTAAACCATCCAAATGCCGTGCTTCGGATCGAGGTCGAGTAACAGCGGAAAGTGCGGGATGTCTAAGTGCAACTTGTTCACGAACGCTCGAATTCGTGGAATGTGCTGCACCGGGCGCACGTCTCCATTGGCGGGAAAGGTGACGATGCAGTTGCCGAACATCTGCTCGCGAACATGCGGAGCAAACGCTTCGAGGCGTAGCAGCTTGACCATGCGGAACGTATCGCATGCCGTGACGTCACTCTCGGCCATCTCGAGGATGACTTTCTTCCTCTGCATCTTCTCGTTTCCGGTCCCGTGCGGAAGGACGGCCTTCATGTTGGGCAGTGCTTCGCCGGCTTGGGCTGCCGCCGCCTTGACTGCGACCATCAGGCTGTCGTCGTCGAACTCCTGATCGAAAACGGACGCGACGGTCAGCCAGAGTCCCCATCCAAGCTGCGATGCGAATCCGCTGTCGAGCGCCTTCCGAACGCCGAAGAGCACAGCCTGCGGGTCGCTGCGCACGACTTCGGAGACCTTCTCGCTGTCGATTGCCATACCGCCCTGAGGATGCTCTTGGTATAGCGGAATCAGCCGTTCCATCACCGACTTAACCCGTTCGCCTATCGTCATGTTCACGACCCCTTTGCAAATCAGCGTCTCAAGAAACGTGTCACTTGGTGGCTACAAATTCCCCGCTGCACGACGGACAGGAAGGTCGGTTAACGCCCTGTGACGTAGGCCAACAGGCAGATCTAAGAGACAGGACTTGCTACTTCAGTTCGATCATGACCGATGACTGCCCGTCTCCGTAGGTGACGTCGTACCCGAACTCTTCCATGAGGTCTTGGTCGTCCCAGACATCGTTGAAGCCCGTGCGGTAGTTGAATACGAGTCTCGTCGCGCCATCGCCGTCGTGGAGCACGCGGGCCACCGACTCCTTATGCGGATGCTTGGTGTTGCCGGCGCCGTTCGAACTGAAGATCCAGGTAGGCGCCGACAACAGGGACGCCAGGGCTCTATCCGTGTTGTTTCGGGTACAGTGGTGGGCGAGTTTGACCACCTCCGCCTTGAAGCGTCCGTTGGGGGAGAGGGTGCGCAGACCGTTCGCGATCACCGACGGGTAGGCGTCTCCCAGCATGAGGGCAATTTTTCCTTCGTACTGGAGCACAAGCGCAATGCTTGAGCCGTTCGGAATGGTGTCGTCTTCCTTGAATTTGCTTTTGGCTAGCTCGGGGACATCTATGGGTCCCATCGGTTCCAGGCCTGGTATTCCCAGGTCTAGGCCTGGAGGTGCTTCGCCGTTGTCTTCGGCTTCTTCTGTGGCGCCGAACTCCTTAATCACGTCGTCCCAGCGCTCACGCAATCTGACGAGCTGCTCGTGGGCTGGCCCGAGTACGGTCAGTTTCATACCTCCGTCGATCGAGTACGTGACGACGCTGCCGTCCGCTCCGAGCGCGATGGCTTTGCCGCCGGCTGCCTTGTTCCACGTCGCGTTGTGCTTCTTCTTCAGGATCTCCGAGAGGCGGATGCCCTCCTTGACGCCCATCGGCTCGAGGCCGATGGCCTTCATCTGGTCCCAGCCGTTGAACCAGATGTCGCCGAAGGTGATGCCGTCGGGCAGGTCTTCCAGGAACTGCAGGATGCCTTGAATGTGGTCCAGATCGATGTGAGTCACGACCAGTAGTTCGAAATGCAGCGGGGTGCCGACTTCTTCCACTCGCTTGCGGAGGTGATCGCGACCCGTCGCAGTGATGCCGCCATCGATCAGGATGTGGTTCGGCGCAGCTTCGGCTCCGTATTCGATCCACAGCGAATCTCCGCGCTGGGCCGGGAGCACGTGGATGCGATAGACGTTGCTCATGCTCGCTCCTCTTCCAGTCGCAGCACGGTGAAGAATTCGCCTGGGACGGTGATGCGTCCCAGTTCGCGCACCAGTGCCAAGGCCTTGCGCGTCCTCTCAACTAGCGCTCCGGAGCGCCCTTCGGCTCGGTCATCCCCGTCGAGAGCGACCAGCACGTCGGTCAGTCGGCGAACGCCTGTGCCTAGGTAGGGCAGGCCGCGCCGAACCGCCTCCAGCGCGTAGCCCCGGAGCTTCTCTACGTCGATTTCGTCGCCGCGTCCGGTTTCGCCGTAGGTCAGAGCCATCTGTGCCATCGCAATCGCGCCGTCGGGGATCGTTGGGAACCAACGGTAGAGATTCCCAACCCAGTGTCGCCAGTCGGGGGCAAGTCGCACGTTCGCCTCCTCCGTGTGCGACAGCAGCATGTAGGCCCCAGCTGCTGCCGCGACCGGGTTCACGGTCTTCTCGAATAGCCAGGTATGCGCGCGTTCAAGCATCATCTGACCTGCTTCGGCTTGACCGATGTGCAAGAAGCCGAGCAGGCTCATGGACTCGACATCGTCGATCTCCGGCGCGCATCGCCAACGTGCCGGTGTTGCGCGCGAGTCTTCAGAGGTCATCGCGGTGTCGATGACCACCGTCAGCAACACCGACGGAGCAGCAAGTTGACCAAGACGGTTCTGAGATGTACTCGCCCAACCTTCTGGAAAGACGGCGTAGTAAGTGCCGCCGACCGGGTCGCGCACAGCGGCAAAGGCACGAGATCCGTCCCCATTCATCATTGCGCCGGGTGCAGGTCCGGGCGGCATCAGTAGCGCATTGCGCTCATCCGACTGCACGATCTTCATGCTCACCGGGTCTGAAATTGGATCTCCGGTCCACCAGCGCGCCAAGTCCACGGGTGACAGGCGGCTATCGGGGAATGAGCGCGTTGGGTTCACGCGGTGCATCCACCGCCAGCCTTCAGACTGGGCGACACGATGGTGGCCACTGATGCGATCCAGTTCACTCGTACTGCGGTCCAAGGACCGCACGGCTCTGGCCGCTAAATCTCGGAATTGTGCTGAATTGCGATTGAACAGGTCGGGCGCTTCGACGCGCGCGGTCTTCGGGCCACCTCGAAAGATGCTCGGCGCGGGGCGATTGTCGTTCAAACGCGGCAGGGTCTGCACGATGCCCAAGCTCGCCGCCGACCCGAGCCACTCGTGCGGGGACTTGCCAATGTCGAAATTCAATTCCGCCAAGCCACCGTGCTGAACCTCGATGCGCTCCGCTTGGACGTCGCCACTCGGAAGGAACAGGCGTACGAGATATGGGCCGGCGTCAAGTGAAAGGTTCTTGGGGGCGTCATTGACGCCAAGTGGGACCTTGACGCTCGGTCCCCTCATCCCGCTTCGAGGCGCTGCAGTCACCTCGGCCATTGCCAGTGTCGCCGAGCCGGTACCCCAACTCGGCGACGACAGCCGGATGGCCAACTGACCGGTGCTCATAGCCCGACCTCCACGCCGGGTGGCATGACGTATCTACTTCTCTGTCCCAGCACCTGGGTCTTGTCGCTAGAGGCCAGCGCTTGAAATAGGTAGGAACCCGCCGCGAGCGCAACCCACCATGGTGCGGGATCGGGCAGACGTTCTTCGCGCACCTTCGTAACTTCATGAACGTGAGCCAAGATGGCCTGAGGTAGAAGATTCGGGTCGCGGGTGAAGACCTTGACGATGACTTCGGGTTCTGCGCGCAGCCGGTGAATCATCAGCTCCGGGCCGGTCTCGTGGGGCTGACAATATTGCGGTTGGACCTGGAAGGCCATTCTCGCCACGCATTTGTTGATGCCTTCGGCGAGCGCAGGGACCTGAACCTCCCAGTGGTCGTCCTTGTCGCGGCTTGCTGGCCCCCGCATGGACTGGAGGAGCCCTTGCGTGAACAAGCTGGGTTGCCCGTTCAAGCCGTAGGCGGCCGATGCCAGCCCGGTGGCGAAATACACCGGTGCGACTTTGTCGCGCAGCTTGCGGCTGAGTCCGGCGGCTGCAATGGGATCACCCGTCGCGTCGTTGCCATAGGTGTCCAGGAAATCTTTCGTCGGCGGAGTGCGACAGGCGTCGACGAGATGCATCTGGTGTTTGGCAGCGCAATGGCGCAAGACGCCCAGGCGCATGCTGTCGAACGCAATGGCATCGGCCATGGGGTTCGCCGCATTTCCGCCGAAGTCTTCCAAGAGCAGGGAATTCTCGGCTTCTCCGAACGCCAGTCCATGGCCGCAGAAGAAGAAGACCGCCAGGTTTTCCGGGTTACGGCCAGCTCGATCCATCCAGTTCGTCGCGGCCTGCTTGACTGCGGGCATCCGGGCACGATCCACGGCATGTGGTGCACCATCTGTGCCGTTGATCAGCACAGGGACATCCGCAGAACAGAGCACCTGCAGCGACCTTAAAGGGCGATCCGGGTTATGGAAGCCTGTGCCGGCATCCATGAACCAAGTTGCGAGTGCATGGACCGACAGAGGGGGCGAGGACAACTGCCCCATACCCATGGCCATCTCGAACGGTTTGGCGTCATCACCGTCCTTCAGATACGGATAGTCGCCGACGCCGACTAGGAGCACGTGTGTCCCCGGATCGGCCTGTCCATCGTCGAGCAGTACGGTCATGGGCCTGTGTGCTCAGTTCAACGGCGCATCCGGCACCGGCAGACCGATCGACTTTGCAATCGGCAGTCCGGCACGTCTACGCAGCGCTGCGTCCGCCAGCGCGTAACCCCAGTTGATCAGGCGTCCCTCGGTCAACTCACCGAAGCCTGCCAGCCGCGTTGGAACTTGTGTCAGCCCGCCCGTAATTCCGTTGTCCGTGGCCGCCGCGAGCGGATCGGCATAGTCACCGATCTGGGTGTCCAGGCCCCAGTAAGCGCCGAAGCGTCGGCCGGCGACGAATTCGTCGATCAACCACCGCTTTCGAAGCGCGCGAGTCTGGTCGATAAGGATGTCGCGGACTCTGCCCATCTGCAGTGGTGTCTCCGAGGGGTCAAGGTCGATTTCAAAGGGGGCGCCTGCATCGCTGACGAGCACGAGATCGACTTTGCCTACAAGAGTCTCAAGTCCCATGTTGTCGTACACGCCGCCATCGGTCAAAACGATCCGACGACGCAGTCGGTCAAGGTTCGGGATGTCTTCCCCCTCGGTCCAAGAGGCCGGGTCGATCTCGATGATGATTGGCGAGAACACTGGCGGGAAGGCACTCGATGCGGCGACCGCTTGCGCGAGCAACACACTGGCGCCACGTGCCACGCCCAGTTTCCAGTCGGCCAGCATGTCCTGCCGGAACCGAAAGTTCCGCCCGGTCTGCATATTGGTGGCGTACAGCACAAACCGCGGTTCACCCGGTCTTGCCGGGTCCGGCATGTCGCTCGTGGTAGCGCCATGAAACAGGTGTTTGTCATAGCAATCCGCCAAGTACTCGCCTGCCGATTTGAATGGATTGAGGACGCCCTTGATGCCCGCTGAAACGTCGATGGTCTTGTCGCAGAGGGCTCGCAGTGGATCGACCAACTCGGCCTTGAAGTTTCGAGCGCTTCCGTCGGCGAAGTCGAGTCGTCGCCATCGATGGGCGAGCAATCCGGCCAGGATAGATCCGCCCGAGACACTGGAGATGCGATCCAGGCGACCAAGCAGACCTGCTTCGTTCAGGCGCCACAGGCTCCCGAGGCCAAAGAGCGTGGCCCGGAACCCGCCTCCGGAAAGAGCCAAGCCAACTGTTCTGCCGTCAAGCGTCATAGCATCCCCCAGACTAATGCGCTCCACATCTTACTGGTCCGGTTTGCGGTCGGGCATCCCTAGTGATGATGATCGAGGCTCCCCGATGAATGAGTAACCGCAGAGTTGTGTGTGCCGCGTTCGCCCAAACTATCGCGTCATCCTGGCCGCCAGCCCCTGGGTCTTCAGACCCGGATCGGCAGCGAGACCTGCGGGCGGATGGGCACCAAAGTCTTGTTGTAGGCGCGGAGGATCTCGTTGTACAGATCCGCGTGCTTGGGAGCTTCCACGGAAATGATCAGGGCGTAGCGGATCTTCTCGGCACCTCTGGCCCTGCCGCCCGCCTCGCGGGCGTTGTAGTGGATGTCGAACACCGGGCTCTTCAAGCTGCTCCCGCGCAAGGTCTTGTGGCCGTGCAGTACTGTTTCCCACTTGCCCAGGTCCGAGCGTCGCTCCTGCTCGGTGGCGTACTTCTTCAAATCGAAGAAGCCTTTGGTCGCTGCATTTGCCTTGCCGTCTTTGACCTTTTCGTCGTGCGGGCGGAAGACCACTTCGAGCCCGGCGCGTGTGTAGGCGGCGGCATCCTGGGGGTCGGTTGGCGATGCATAGCAGAAGGTGGCCTTCAATCGCACATTCCCGGTGAGGCCGCCAGCAGGCAGTGGCAAGGTCGCGCGCAAGTACTTCCCTGGTTTCAGTTCGCCCTGGTACGCCACGCGTGCAACGCCATCGGGGCAAGTAATCACCGACATGATGTCTTCCGGCACCTTGCCCCAACCCACTTCGGTCTTGTCGTGGCTATTCATGTCCGCAGCGTGGACCAGCAAGGCCCGTATAGCGAGCGGTGTCAACTCGGCGCCAAGAATTGCGCGGATGCCAACCGCGCTGCGCAGCAGATAGGGCGCGGCGAAACTGGTCCCGAGTTGTGGGCCGAGCGTGGGCTTCGCGCCGGCGGTAAGCACATGGAAGTACTTCTCGGGGTCGCCGCCGAAGGCCATCAGGTCTGGCTTTACGACCCCGGGGCTGCGGCCAGGGCCGATTGCGCTGTAGGTGGCTCGGGACCACTTTCCGTCCTCGTTGGAATCGGTGGCGCCGATTGCCAACGCGTTCACGCAGTCCGAAGGCACCTGAACACGGGCATTTCCCGACTCACGGTCGCGTTCGCCGTTGTTGCCTACGGAGACCGTCATCAATGTGTCGCCGTCGCTCAGGAGATCATCGATTACTGAGGTCCACGCATGTACTTCGCGGTCTTCTACTGGTAGGTCAGGGCCGAGGCTCAGGTTGATGAACTCGTAGGAGCGTGACAGCATGACCTGCTCGACGAAGCCCAAGGTCCGGTACAGCTCAAGCGGGTCCTCGGTTTTCGCGTCATCGTCCAAAACGCGCAAGTGATCAACCGGCGCAAACGGGCGCTGCGCCGTTCCGCCCGGTTTGATCGGTCCAAACAGGAAGGCGGATGTCACCCCGAGGCCGTGATCAAGGCCTTCCGAGTCATCTGCGGCCGAGTCGTCGAGGCGGCGGTAGGCGCGAAGCCAAGGAGCAATCGGGTGATGCTCCGGGAGACCCCCATCGAGGATGGCCACGCGCGGTTCGCTCGACAGCGCCTGCTCGACTGGAAGGTTGCAGTGCAGGGCAATGCCGGTGGTCCTCAGGATGGGACGAAA
>Ga0105046_10018397_pt1 | contig 10635 bp, 10 predicted proteins | sample MAT03_FD_78385 | JGI IMG/M metagenome (GOLD analysis project Ga0105046, IMG submission 78385) | Freshwater microbial communities from Lake Fryxell liftoff mats and glacier meltwater in Antarctica - MAT-03 (megahit assembly) | ecosystem: Environmental > Aquatic > Freshwater > Ice > Liftoff...
CGGGGTGTCTCACAATCAGAATCGATCGAAGTCTCAAAAACGGAGTTGTCCGGTCCCCTTCACCGACGTCTACTCGAATTTCCCGCAATTTCATCCTCAAAATCTGTGTCCGAGACAGATTCTGGCAATCTTTATTGCAACACGACCGTCTGACCACGCAGCTCAACTGGTAACTCCTGCGATTAAATTGTCTGCGATCTTGGCCGATGAAAGCACTCCTGGAAGTCCGGCCCCCGGATGGGTGCCCGCACCGACGAAATACAGATTCGAAAGCTCTTCCGACCGGTTGTGCGGGCGGAACCACGCGGACTGCGTCAGGATCGGTTCGACTGAAAAGGCCGAACCGAGATAACTATTGAGTTCCGTATCGAAATGGCGAGGATCGATCATGTGCTCGCTGACGATGTGCCTCGCCAAGTCCGGCAAATAGTTGCGTTCAAGAAATTGCATGATCCGGTCGCGATACGGTTTCGCGGCTGATTTCCAATCGATGCTCCCACCAAGATGCGGAACCGGGGAGAGCACATAGAACGCGTCGCAGCCTTCCGGCGCGAGCGATGGATCGGTCAGTGTCGGCTGATGCAGATAGAGTGAAAAGTCTTCGGCAAGCGTCTTGTTCGTGAAGATGTCGTCGAGCAGTCCTTTGTAACGCGGTCCCAGGATGATGTCGTGGTGAGCGAGTTTGGGGCCGTCACTGCCGCGATACTGTCGATCAGTTCCGAAATAGATCACCACCAGTGACATGGAGTACCGCATGCGCGCCAACCTGCGATCCGAGTACTTTTTTCGCACCGATGGCGGTAGCAGGCGCTGGTAGGCTCCGGCCACATCGCCATTGCAGACCACGATATCAGCCCGCAATTCATCGCCGCTCTTCAGTCGGACTCCCGTGACCTGCCGGCCCGACGTCGTGATTTCGGCAACCTCGGCGTTGAGCTGGATGCGGCCACCCAGATCTTCGAAGACTTTCACCAGGCCATCGACTATTGTGCCCGTTCCTCCCATCGCAAAGTGAACACCCCATGTCCGCTCTAAATGGTGAATGAGGGCGTAGATGCTCGTCGTCTGAAAGGGATTGCCACCGACCAGCAGCGGGTGAAACGTGAGCACCTGGCGAAGTCGATCGTCTTTCACATGCCGCGAGACGAAATCGTAAACAGTCCGATAACTCTCCAATTTGATCAGGTCAGGAGCTACCTTGAGCATGTCCCGAACAGAGAGGAACGGCACGTCCGCGAGTTCTGTGAATCCTTTGGCGAAAATGCGCTCGGTCTTGGCAATGAAGTCGAGATATCCACCGGCATCGCTCGCAAATGGACTGATCGCGCGGATCTGATTGACCATCGCGGTCGTGTCGCCGTTGTAGTCGAAGTGTTCCCCATCCGGGAAGAAGATTCGATAGAAGGGATCGAGCGGAACGAACTTCACATAGTCATTCGGGTCTTTGCCGGCGAGTTCGAAGAGTTCGGTGAAGAGCCAGGGCGCCGTGATCACGGTTGGGCCACCATCGAAGGTGAAACCATCCTGCTTATAGACGTACGCTCGCCCACCCGGTTGATCACGTTTTTCGAGTAAGGTGACATCGTGCCCGCGGGCCGCCAACCGTATGGCCGCAGCAAGTCCGCCGAAACCTGAACCTATGACGATGACGCGCTGAGAAACCATCGATACTCGCTCCAATCGGCGACGATGCCGTAGAGTCAGGCTACAAGTGCATTCAGGGAGCGTCGAGGATGCTCACGTAGCCATCGCGACTGCCCTGAGTGTAGCCCGTTACCCCGATTGCCTCAGAATGAGACGGGGTTGATTTCGACCTCTACAGGAATGACGACATGAGTTTGTACGAAGGCAGTCAGCACCAGACATTTGAATTTCACCCGCGCGAACCGAGCAAAACCGGAGCACTCTTGCTCCATGGATTCACCGGCACTCCGGCGGAATTACGACCACTTGGCACTGCTCTGGTCGAGCAGGGGATCAGCGTGTATGGTCCGCTGCTGCCTGGTTCAGGCAAGAATTTTTCACGATTGGGCAAAGTTAAGCACCAGGAATGGTTCCGCGCCGCGCGCGACTCCTGGGATCAGGTTCAGAGAGAGTACGAGACTCCGTTGTTGATCGGCTTCTCCATGGGTGCCGCGATCGCCATCGATCTCGCCGCGGACGCACCGCCCCAGAAACTGGTACTCCTTGCACCATTCTGGAAGCTCGCCGTACCTCGGGCCGCCACGATGCTCTCGTTGCTGCGCTTCTTCCATCGTGATCTTCGACCGTTCGAGCGCGAGCCGAACGGCTCCCCGGAACTCCGGGATGCGTTGATCGCAATCGATCCCGAAAGCGATCCTGACGATCCCGCAACGCAATCGAAACTACGTCGCGAATATGTAATTCCTTCCACCTCACTCCTGGAACTGACTCGGGCCGGACAGCGGGCCGGCAACAAGGCGGCGAAAGTCACGGCGCCGACGCTCGTCATTCAGGGAACCGATGACAACACGGTTCTGCCGGAGTACACGCGATCGCTCGTGCAGATGATGCCGTCGAATCCTCGCGTGATTGAGGTCGAAGGCGATCACCAACTCGTGCGAACGAATCGCCCGGCCTGGTCCCAGGTCCGTGATGCGGTGGTCGAGTTCGTCAAGGAGACGAACTAACATGAAACAGCTCTGGCGGATCGTCGTCCTGCTGCAATTTATTCTTTCGCTCCGAGTGATCGGGCGGATGATTAGGACCGCCCGCGGAACTAAAATCCACCCTGTGGACCCACACACGGTTGCCCGTCAAGATTCGGTAACCGTGCTTCTTCCCGTACTCAATGAGACAAAACGTCTTGCTCCATGCCTCGATGGACTGATTTCCCAGGGACCCGCCATTGTCGAGATCATCGTGATCGATGGAGGTTCAACTGACAGTACCTCTGATCTTGTACGCTCGTATTCACAACGCGATCCCCGAGTTCGGCTTCTGGAGGCGGGAACCGCGTCGGCTGGATCGAATGGCAAGGCGCACAACCTGAAAGCCGGTTTCGCCGCCAGTTCTCCAAATTCGACCTGGATATTGACGATCGACGCGGACGTTCGCCCGAAAGCCGGTCTGACGGATGCACTGCTGGCCCACGCGGAACGAGAAAGTGTCAATGTGTTGAGTGCCGCGACCCGGCAGCGTCTCTCCGGCGCGGGCGAAGGGCTCCTCCACCCATCCATGCTGACAACACTCGTCTACCGCTTCGGTATTCCCGGGATCGCGACCAGAGACGCCCTTGCCGTCCAGGCCAACGGCCAGTGCATGCTGGTCAAGCGTCGCGTCCTCGATGCGGTTGGTGGCTTCGACAAAGTGCAAAACTCGATCTGCGAGGATGTCACGCTGGCTCGATTGATCACGCTTTCTGGCGAAGCAGTCGGTTTCTATGAGGCAGGCAATCTGGTCGATGTCGAGATGTACTCCGATTGGCGCGAGACCTGGACGAACTGGTCGCGCTCACTCCCCATGCATGACCGCTTCTCCGGTCTCTCGACAGTCATCGGTCTCGCTGAAGTGACACTGGTCCAGGCCGCGCCTGTTTGGCTGGGTCACCTGGCAAGGAAGCGTTTTGGCCCGGGGCATCCAGTCACAGTCCTCAACACAGTCCTCGTGATCACACGGATTGGTGTCCTCTTTGGCACCGCCCGTGCCTATGTCGAGAAGCCATGGACCTACTGGTTGTCGCCAGTGTGCGATCTCCCGGTGGCGATTCGATTATGGTTAATGGCGGCTCGGAGGCAGCACACCTGGAGAGGTCGTGCGCTCGAACGCGGAGGTAACACATGACCGCGATGCGTCGTAATGGTTTGATCTGGATCGTGCTCTTCAGTCATCTGGCTGCGCTTGTCTTTGGTTTGATCGGCATGCTCTACGTGATGCCGAATTTGGCCGATTTCGCCTCAAACCGTCGTGCGATGGAGGTCTATGACTGGTCCATCCATAATGCCGGTTCGACCCACATCATTCTCGGCGCGGCGACGATGTTCCTGGTGGGTTTACGAGCGATCGGATTGCGCAAGACACTGATTTTTTTTGTCGCCAGCACAAGCATCTCCCTCTTTTCCGAGTGGCTGGGAACCTCGTACGGCATCCCATTCGGCAATTACGAGTACACCTCGTTCCTCGGATACAAGATTGACGGTCACGTCCCCTACTCGATTCCGCTCTCCTGGTTCTACATCGGCTTCGCCTGCTATCTGCTTGCCAGCGTGATCGTGACATCGTTCGGTATTCGCCGCGCCAGTCTCGCCACGATTGCGCTTGGCGTCTGGTTCCTGACGGTCTGGGATCTGGTACTCGATCCAGCGATGGCGCATGAATCGCTAACCATCAAGTTCTGGATTTGGGGACAGTCCGGCGCTTACTTCGGCATGCCAATTCGCAACTTCATCGGTTGGTCGATCACCGGTCTGATCTACATGGGTGTCGCCCGTTTGCTGTGGCGCGAAGAACCGAAAATAGCACCTGCCGCCACACTCTTGCCGCTCATCGTCTATGTCGCGAATATGGTCTTCGCGATGGTGATCAGCATCAGCGTCGGACTCTGGATCCCGGTTTTTCTCGCGCTCCTCCTTGGAGTGCTTCCAGCGGCCTATTCACTCCTGATTCGCCCCAACCGGAAGCAGGAGGAACCAACAGCAGCTCCTGCCACTGGAACGCTCACGTCATCATCCAGCAGGTAATCGACACGTGACGGATATGCCGTGGCGCTCACTCCGCGCCGCCAGTAAGGCGATGCTCTCTCGTAAGATCGATCTCACGGTCGAGGGAATCGAGCATCTCCCGGAAAATGGCCCTGTCGTGCTAGCCGCGCGTCATTTTCATCATCTCTACGACGGCGTCGTTCTTCTCGCCACAATCCCCCGGCCGATCCACGTGGTAGTCACCACCGATTGGGTTGAGGGCGAACTTGGAAAGAAAGGGTTGGGGGCGCTGTGCAAATCCGCTCGCTGGCCCGTCGTGGTGAGGACTGATCCCTTCACGCTCTCTCGCAGCAAACCCGATCCCGATGAACCCCGGATCTTTCGTAAAGCTGCCCGAGATTCTGTCTCCATCCTGAAAGATGGCCGAATCCTGTTGATCTTCCCGGAGGGCTATCCGACCGTCGATCCCAATCCAACTCCAAAGTCGGACGACTCCGAACTCCTTCCTTTCCAAAGCGGCTTCGTCCGATTCGCGCAGATGGCCGAACGTGGCGGTGCCGGAAATGTGCCAATCGTCCCGGTTGGACTGGAATACGAGCGCGGACCACGCTGGCGGGTGACAATTCGGTTTGGACCGGCCGTACCATCAGCTGGCAAAGTGGAAGTCATTCGCGCCGGGGTCGAAGACCGAGTCCGCGCGCTGTCAGGTTTGTCCGCGTGATTCAGCGAGTTCAACCGAGCAATCATCTCAACCCGGAAACCCTTCGCCGACGAGAGCGCTACGAAACGCAACGGGCGCAATTTGCAATCGAACGCGATGACCTGCGCCGCCGCTGGAATATTCTCGGCAATGTCCGCCTCGGCGCGTTTCTGGCCGCGGTGGTGTTTCTTCTGGCAGGTCTCCAATCCGGGTCAGTTTTCTCTTACGCCCTCGTCGTTCTTAGCCTCGTCGGTTTTATCTTTCTCATTGCACGGCACCGCAAACTCGGGCGAGCGCATCGGCGTGCTGCCGCCCTGCATGACCTGAATAACGAAGCACTTCTGCGGGCCGATCGAGCATGGAATGAACTTCCGCTGCGCCATACGTTCCCGGAACTCCCCGGTCACCCCTTCGCGAATGATCTCGATCTCTTTGGCCACGCCTCGCTCTTCCATCTTCTGGAAACGGTCGAAACCCCGATGGGCGCCGATCGACTTCGCCAATGGCTGCTGAATCCCGCCACGACGAAAGTGATCGAACAGCGCCACGAGCTGACAGCGGAGTTGGCTCCGGAACTCGAATGGCGGCAGGAACTTGGCGTTCGCGGACGACTCATCGGCTCAATCCGCCCCGATCCCGAACCGCTCCTGAAATGGGCGGAAGGCGACCGCTGGCTCTCCGGTCGGCAACTCCTTCGCATCATCGGAATCATCGGACCGGCGGCCTTCCTGCTTTCCGTGATCGCGGCGGCACTCGGTGCCGTGCCTTCGTTCATCTGCATCCTGCTCTTTGGGATCAACATTATTGTGTCCCAGGCATTTGCCAGCGAGGCGCGTATCCGGATCGCACTCGTTGCGGAGCACTACCCCTCGATCAGCCAGTATGCGCAGTTGCTTCAACACATCGAGCAACTTCCAGGAGAATCCTCGGCTTCGCAGAATTTTCTGACCCGTCTGAAAACCGAGGGGCATCGCGCATCGGAATTGCTGCACACACTGGGACGCCGTGCTTCGTTCGCGGTTCCACCGGGCACCCTGCTGTATCTGCCCCTTCAGGGTATCTTCGCCTGGGACATCAATGTGCTGTCGAGACTGGAATCCTGGCAGGCGATTGCCGGCAATCACGTTCGCGATTGGCTCGATCTTATCGGAGAAACAGAAGCGCTCGTTGCCCTCTCCGCGCTCGCTTATGACCAGCCTGATTGGACCCGCGCCGAAGTTCGACTCGACGCGACCGCGTTCACCGCTACCAACCTTGGACACCCCCTCCTCCCGGACGAAGCGCGGGTCGTCAACGATGTTGAAGTTGGACCAACCGGCACGTTCCTCCTCGTCACCGGGTCGAACATGTCCGGTAAGAGCACGCTTCTCCGCTCCATTGGGGTCAACAATGTGCTCGCCAGCGCGGGCGGTCCCGTGTGCGCGACCACGCTCGTGACTCCCCTGGTTCGGCTGTGGACCAGTGTCCGTGTCGAGGACTCGCTGGAACGCGGAGTCTCCTTTTTTATGGCGGAACTGCAACGCCTTAAACAGGTCGTCGATGCGGCCACTGACCCGGAGGAGCAGGGGCGCACCCTCTTCTATCTGCTCGACGAAATTCTGCAGGGAACCAACACTGCTGAGCGCCAGGTCGCGGCCCGCCGGGTCATCCGCCACCTCGTCGATTCCGGCGCGCTTGGAGCCGTCTCAACGCACGATCTCACCCTCGCGGAAGGTCCGGAACTCTCCGAAGTCGCCGTCCCGGTCCACCTCCGCGACACCATGACCGATACCGGAATGAGCTTCGACTATAAACTCCGCCCCGGTGTCGCTACCTCGACCAACGCGCTTCGCCTCATGGACATCGTCTTCGGGACGATAACCTTCCCAACCACGAGCCCTGAGCAAACAGCAGACGGCTAACAGCAGACAGACGACCGCAGACGGTGAGCAATCTTCAGCAGACAAATCGTCACCTCCGTTGGAGTTGTCACTCACCATCGTCATGCTGAGGCACGAACCATCTTCCCCGAACCCTACTTATCGGAAACAGCGTTTCCGAACCAGCCATGCTTCTCTGCTGGTCCACTTCCTGCCAAACATCCAAAGGGCGTCCAAATCCTGGACGCCCAGTGAACTCAGCTATTTGTCGGATTTCACTATGCGGTAGCGGGCTCCGGCGAATCACACCCCGATTCGTCTGGTAACAGGGGGCGCGCCCAGATCTGATAGAGCTCGCCCTCACTTTCCCACGGAGTCAGCTGATTTGCTCCGGAGAGCACCTGATACAACCTCTCCACATCCGCTCCGGTGATTGTGGTGCAGCGTGTGCCTTCGCTGAATGGTCCAGTGAACGGGGCTCCTATTTCAGCCAACCCCACTCCGAGCGGCCAGGCGATCGATGCCGGCTCCTCGATCACATCCTGCCACGGTGGACTTGCCGGATCGATTGGCGCGGCGAAAATCCGGATCTCGTCGCTCAGATACGATTCGTCCGCTTTCGTGATCTCCTCGGCAGTGAGTTCCGTCTGAAGATTGAACAGGAAGTCCCGCAGCTCGTTGAGCTTCTTCCGCGCTTCGGCATTTGGGATATCCATCCCGATCGAGTCGTCAAATCCCAGAGCGTAGGCCGAAACCTCGGTCGACACTCCATCTGCATTCAGGGTGAAGACGGTCGATTGCGCATCCGCTATGTTCGGCAATTCATAGTCGGCCGATCCATCGAACAAACCCGCGCTCTTCGCCACCCCCAGCACTCGGGCGATCCCCTTCTCGTTGAGTGTCATCACACGAAGATTGGGCAATGCCGGTTGCGGGAAGATTTCTATCATCGGCCCGGTGGTAATCACCGTCCCATCCGCGAACATTGAAAACGTCGGAATTGCGGTCAGCATGTATTCGACCGGAACGAATCCGCCCGTATTCTCAATCCTAAGCAGTGGCTTCTCCGCCACCGGCAACGACTCAGGCGTACCGGAAATGAACGTCAATGCAACCGCTGAACGGGTGAGTGGACGCCCGGCGGAAAATGCGAACCCGGTCGCAATTGCGCCCCCGCCGAGAAGCCCCATAAACGTTCTGCGTGAATATCTCGGTGTCATCGTTTTCATCCTCTATTGATGAAATCGTACTGGTCTCAATCACCAGCCTCTGTGCTAAGAACGCCGTCACTCCCACAATTGTTCCCGGCCCCACGCTCTCCATCTCCTCACCATATCCCGTGCCCCAACATCGTCCCACTCCTATCCTTCTACTCGACCCCGCGCCCCGAACCGTCATCCTGACGCAGGAAGGATCTCCCCCGCGGGGCGTCGTCTTTTCGCGCTCCCCTCGAATCTCGTCCCTCACCAAACATAAACAGAAAACGCGCACCGTCCAGACGATGCGCGCTCCCTGAGTATTCTTTTCGCTGTTAGCTCGACCTATGTCGGCGGATTCGTGAACGTCGGCTCGAACTGCCCGGTCAACGCGAGAATCGCAATAATGACGATCGCGATCAGGAGCAGTGCCCCAACCCCGTAGATCAGCTGAAAAAATCGACTCATTGTCCAGCTCCCCGCATACTTGTCGCCGACCCGCAATTCGACTATCGCATGACTGTAGGTCATCACCACGTTTGCGTCCACCCCTTCCCGTCCGGAATTGGTGAGCGCGTTCCCCAGGGCTACAGCAGGACGTTCTGCAACACCCGATTCAGCAACTGCAAAAGCAGCAGCGCGATGATCGGCGAAATGTCGAACATCCCGAGCGATGGCATCACCCGCCGGATCGGTCCGATAAGCGGCTCCGTGATTTCGTAGATGATTCGGCCGATCGCGGTATTGAATCCGGGATCGAACCAGGAGAGCAACGCCCTCCCGATAATCGTGAAGGTCAGAATCTGAATCAGAAATTGGACCAGACTGGCAACATTGGACATCGATTGATTCTCCGGGCGTACCGGCGGAACGCATGTTCACGCACTCGGTTCGTGCCCGACATGAGTATAGCGAACCCAACCGGCATCATCCGCTCTCTCTGGTTAGATCTGGCGTAGCCCGGGTAGCACATCCTCCGCCACCTGCTCGATGATCGACCAGTCACCCGAAAGTGGCGGTTGCAAAATGAATTCGTTCACCCCGGCCACCTGGAATCGACCAACGAAGTCCTCGAACGCCGCAACCGAAGCCCATGGATTCTCTTCCGGCATGATCGCGGGCACATACAGCAGCGATCGCACGATTTCTCCCGCATCCCGACCGATCGCCGCGCACGCCTCATCCAGTCTCCCTCCACGCTCCTTCATCTCCTCCGGCGTACCCATGGAGTTCCACCGATCCGCGTACGGCGCGATGATCTTGAGCATCCGGGGACTGTGCGCCGCCAGTGTCAACGGTGGTCGCGGCGACTGCACCGGTCGCGGCCGAAACGGCGCGTCGGTCAACTGGTAATGTTTCCCGGCGAAGGTCGTCGTGTCATTCCGCAGCAGCGAATCGACGATCTGAATCGCCTCGTCGTACATCGAGACCCGCTCCGGCGCATCCGGATAGCGGATCCCGTACAACTGATGTTCGATCTCGACCCACCCCGTCCCGATCCCGAGCTCCAGCCGCCCGTGCGAAATGTGATCGACCGTTACCGCCTCCTTCGCCAGCAGCGCCGGATGGCGGAAGGTATTGCAACTGACCAGCACCCCGATCCGAATCCGCGACGTCACCGTCGCCAATCCAGCGATCAGCGTCCACGCCTCCATAAATGGCAATTCCTGCCGGAAAACCGAAAGAAAGTGATCCGGCAACCACACCGAATCAAACCCGAGCGCCTCCGTCCGCTTCCAGTTTGCGGCCATCTCCGGCCACGGTTTCGTCGGAACAGTCTGAATCCCGAACGTTGGCGATCTCATCGACTTTGCTTTCCTTCGCGCGTGCTTGTCGCTATGCTTGAACAATGGTTGCTAATCGTACCGCCATCGTGAGCGAGGCGTGAAGCGCGACCAGGAAGGAGAACCACGATGGTTGCAAAGCAGTTGCCAGATGAACCGGAACGCCCCCTCTTCGAGAAGTATTACCGGTGACGAGATTCGTCTTGCTTGACTCTGGTCCGTTGGGACTTTTAACGCAGTCTCGCCAATCTGACGAGCCGACCGCGTGCACAGAATGGATCTCGGTTCAGATCGCTGCCAGATCTGAAGTCAGCATTCCAGAGATTACCGATTATGAACTACGAAGGGAATCGATCCGAATTCAAGCGTTCAAGAGTGTTTTGAAACTCGACTCTCTGATAACACTGAGTAACGTCCGGTATCTGCCGATTGACA
>Ga0105046_10018400_pt1 | contig 10634 bp, 10 predicted proteins | sample MAT03_FD_78385 | JGI IMG/M metagenome (GOLD analysis project Ga0105046, IMG submission 78385) | Freshwater microbial communities from Lake Fryxell liftoff mats and glacier meltwater in Antarctica - MAT-03 (megahit assembly) | ecosystem: Environmental > Aquatic > Freshwater > Ice > Liftoff...
GCGCCAGCGGCTGATTCGCTGCCGGCGCTGGCTGCGCCTTCGGCAGTGGTCGCAGTCCAGCCCGCACCACCTGCACCAGCAGGACCAGCAGCACCTGCAGCACCTGCAGCCGAGCTGGCGCAAATCCCGCCCGGCCTGCCCGAACTGCAGGCTGCCCCGCCAGCCCGCAGTGCCGGGACTCCGTCACCCCGCGCTGTCATGCCGCCCGCAGTGGGACTGACGGGCGCGCCAGACGCCGGTACGCGCCTGGGTCAGGACGTCGCCACACCGCCTTCGGCCGCCGCCAGCGCACCGCCGCGGCTGAATTTGCAACTGGCGCGGCCGCGCGGCGGCGAGTTGTCGCGCTTGGCGCCTGCGGGCGTGTTGCAGTTGCTGCCGCGCCCTCCCGAGTTGCCGGACAAGCTGGGCGATGAAATCAGGAAGGCCGGCCGCGCCGATTGCAAGGACGCTTACGCAGGGGCAGGGTTGCTGGCCGTCTTGCCGCTGGTTGCAGATGCACTGAAGAAGGACGGCGGCTGCAAGTGGTGAAGGAGTCAGGTGCGAAGGCTTCAAGGCTTGGAGGCGTGGAGGCGTGGAGGCGTGAAGGCTTGCGACCCGGGCCCGAGAGCGGCTGCTCGGATCGCGGTTGCAGCCCTCGGCTGCCGCATTCAACCCCAGCATGCAGCCACAACCTTCAGTTGCCCGAAGGTTGCGCTTCTGCCACCCCATCGGCCGACAGCAGAGGCGGCTGCGTCAGGTCGTTGTCCACACCCATCAACACGCTGGCCAGCTCGAAAGCCCGCCACAAGTGCGGCGGCATCGCCAGGATGCCTTCGGGGCTGCCGTTTTCGCGAATCCATGCAGCGATCTCGACGTGCTGTTCGGCCGTGATGAGATGAAGACTGCGCATCTCTTTCAACGTCTGCATGCTGGGCACCTGTCGGTTCAAGTGGATGGGCAGGCCGGTGATCCGAGTCTTGCAGAACGACAAAAACAGCGACAAAACAGGATCGGCGGCATCACTGCTTGCATGATGGCATGAAGTCGCCAGGCGTTGGCTCGGTCAAGCCGGTCTTGGTCTGACGACCCGGACACCGCCCTGGACCGATTGGCAAGCACCCGGCATTCAGTCTTCGGCGCTTGTCAGCGGTGTCCGCCTTTGAATCATCACGCGAAAGCCGACTGACCTGCAGTCATCAAAAGAATGCAAATCTCGGTTGCACTTTGCCTTCGATCGCGAGGCTCTCAAAGAACATCGCGTATGGACGGACCCACAAACCAGACCCCGCGGACAGGGGTCGATACAAAACCAGCGGCTCCAGCGTCTCACTGTGCCGGGCGACGCCCAAGACTTCATATTCACCGCCCTTGTAGTGGCGATACTTGCCAAGTCTTGCCTGCGGCACCGGAGGTAGATCGTTCATGGATCGGGATGGCAGCGGAGCTCCGATTCATGGCAGGCTCTGGATCTGAGGCTGCGGTTGCGACAGAGCCGGCCTTTGCGCCAGCGGCGCAGTGCAGGTCGCGGCCAGGGCGCAGCCTCGCTGGGCAGGTCTTCGGCGATCTGCACCCGGGGCTTGGCGTGGCGCCATGGCTGTTGCGCGTGTCCGATGCCGGCGTGCACCGGTTCGACTTCGCCGCAGTCCAGCCGCAGGCCCACCTGGATCGGCGCGGCTGAATTGCGCTTCGGCTCCTGCGTCGAGATCGACGCGCGGCTCGGGTGCCGCAGCATTTGTCACAATTCAACGATGAAGCACAGATCCCTACAACGCAGTCTCTCCACAGAAGCGCCGCCCCGCAGCGCGCCGTGGGCCAGCGCCGATGGCATGGCGATCGGCCACCGCTTTGCGGAGCTGCGGCAGCGCACGATGGCCCTGGTGCAGGGGCTGAGCGAGGCCGATTGCCAAGCCCAGTCGATGCCCGACGCCAGCCCCTTGAAGTGGCATCTGGCCCACGTCACCTGGTTTTTCGAGACCTTTGTGCTGGAGCGTTTCGAGCCTGATTTCAAGCCCTTCCACCCTGCTTTCAGGGCGCTCTTCAACAGTTACTACAACGGGGTCGGTGCACAACATGCGCGGACACAGCGGGGCTTGATCACGCGGCCTGGGCTGGCCGAGATCAAGGCCTATCGGGCGGCGGTGGACGAGCGGGTGCTGGCGGTCTTGACGCGCTTTGATTTGGACGAGGCTACAAGTGCCAAACTGCTGCCGCTGATCGAGCTCGGCCTGCAGCACGAACAGCAGCATCAAGAGCTGATGCTGACCGACATCAAACATCTGCTGTCGTTGAACCCGCTGGCGCCAGCCTTCAGAACACGGCGACCTTTGGCGTTGTCGTTTGCGGTCTCGTCTACGCTGTCGTCTGCGCTGGTGCGGCCGGTCGAGCCGAGCTGGACCGGCTTTGAGGGTGGGCTGGTCGAGATCGGCCATACCGGCGACGGCTTTGCATTCGACAACGAGTCCCCTCGTCACCGCGTCTGGCTGGAGCCTTTTGCGCTTTCCAACCGCCTGGTGACGCATGGGGAGTGGGCCGAGTTTGTGGCTGCCGGTGCTTACCGTGATCCCCGCTGGTGGTTGTCGGCGGGCTGGGACTGGGTGCAGCGTGAGGCGATCTCCGCGCCGCTGTATTGGTGCGGCGCAGGGGGTGAGGCTGCGGGCGACACCGCAAAGGACACGGCAAAGGACACGGCAGAGGACTGGCACAGCTTCACGCTGCACGGCCTGTTGCCCATCGACCCGCAAGCGCCAATCGTGCACATCAGCTATTTCGAGGCCGATGCTTACGCCCGCTGGCGCGGCGCCCAACACAGCCGGACCTGGCGCTTGCCGACCGAGGCCGAGTGGGAGCACGCAGCGCAGCTGCATCGGGTGGCTGCACGCTCATTCGGCAACTTTGCCGAATCCGAAGCCTGGCACCCGCTGCCCGTGTCTCGGACCTACCCCGGGCCGATGCAGTTGCTGGGCGATGTCTGGGAGTGGACCCGTTCGTCCTACCAGGCTTACCCGGGCTACCAGCCCTGGGCGGGTGCAGTGGGCGAGTACAACGGCAAGTTCATGGTCAACCAGTACGTGTTGCGCGGCGGCTCCTGCGCAACGGCCGCTGATCATCTGCGCACCAGCTACCGCAATTTCTTCCCGACTGAAGCGCGATGGCAGTTCAGCGGCTTGCGGCTGGCCAGATCAAGCGGCTGATTTTGGTGCTTGGTCTGGCGCGACAGCACCGCATGATTGGATGGCCAGCCCAAGCCTGTCGATGCCCAGATAGAACACCCAGCTCAGCCAGGCGGCCCAAGCCGTGTGGCTGGGGTAGTGCGCACCGCGCACGGCCTGTGCTGCGCCGAAGAGAATGCCCAGCATCAGCACTGCCGCAAGCCAGGCCCCTGCGCGCCCGGGGCGGTGCTTGCGCCACAAGAAGTACTGGCTGAAGAAGCAGACCGCCGCCACCGCATGCCCGGAAGGAAAGCAACGCCCCGGCCCACCGTCGTGGGTTGGCGTGATGCCGAACAAGCCCGCCAGCTGCGGGTTCAGTTGCCAGTGCGAAAGGTATCTGGCTGTGCCACCAAACTCTGCCAGGTCCCACGGGCAACTGGTGCTGCTCCGGGTTTTCAGCCCGGTGATGAACAGGGCGCAGACCACCGTGGCTGCAAGCCAGAAAAACCGTTCGCCCCGGTTGGGCAGATTGGCCGTGGCAGCGCTTTGCCGCGGCGCACGCAAGGCCGCTGTGAACAGTGCCACAAACAGCCCCCACGCAACGATGCGGCCACCGCGGTGCAGCAGCTCTGCCGCCACAAAGCTGTCGCGCCAGGCAAAGCCTTGCGCATCACCCAGGGTGCGCATGACCGCCATGTCGGCGCCGCTGAAGTCCCAGCCCAGCAGCAACACAGTGCAGACCAGCAGGGCCAGGCGCGCCCTCAAGGCTTGCAGCCTGCGCCCAGGTCCCAGGCTGCTTCGTGCAGCGTGGTCTGCACATCCAGCAAACCCAGCAGAGTGTGGAACAGATGGTCGTGTTTGACGGGGGCACTGGCCTTGTTGCGCAAGCACGCCAGATCCAGGCCGACGGCTTGTGGCGCGGCTGCAGACAGCCACATCAGCATCGGCACTTCGCGTTGCACAGCGGGTGCGATGGCAAACGGCATGCCGTGCAGGAACAAACCGCTTTCGCCCAATGACTCGCCGTGGTCGGACATGTAGACCAGCACCGAATCCACGCTGCCGGACATCGATTGCAATTTGCCGATCAGCGTGGCGAGAAAATGGTCGGTGTACAACAGCGCGTTGTCGTAGGCGTTGACAATCTCCTCAGTGCTGCAGCGTTGCAGATCGTCTTGCTGGCAATAAGGCGTGAAGCGGGCAAAGGCCGGCGGAAATCGTCTGTAGTAGGCTGGGCCATGATTGCCTATTGGGTGCAGCACCAACAGGCTTGTGCCCTGCATGGAGGCCATTTGCGCCTCCAAGCCACTGAGCAGCGCTTCATCCATGCAGTGCCCGCCCTGGCACAGGCCGGGTGGGTTCAGGCTCTGCACCTCTTCATAGGGCAGCCCATCGCAGATGCCTTTGCAGCCGCTCTGGTTGTCGCGCCAGCGCACCTGCACGCCTGCGCGCGCCACGACATGCAGCAGCGACTCGCTGCCGCGGATGCGGCCTTCGTCGTAGTCGCGGCGGCCCACGGGTGCAAACATGCAAGGCAGCGAGACTTCGGTGGCTGTGCCGCAAGCCTCGGCCTGGCTGAAGTTGATGACCGGCAGCTGGGCCAGCAGCGGCGTGGTCTGGCGGCTGTACCCTGACAAGCCCCAGTTGGCTTTGCGGGCGGTTTCTCCTACCACCATCACCACCAGCAGCGGCTTCTTGCGCGCTGTCGTCAAGGGCCCGGGTTTGGCGTCCAGGCCAATGGCTTGCCTGGGCTTGGCGGCGCCGCGCAGGTCAGCCGCCAGCACCGCGCCGCTGGACCACATCACATTGGCGGGGGTGACCTTGTAGCGCAGATCTTTGTGGTTGCGCATCAGCGAGGAGAGAGGCTGAAACACCGCCCACAAGGCACCCACAGCCACCACCGCCGCAAGCGCCATGGACAGCAAACGCATGCTCAGCGCCCGGGGCAGGCTGCGCTGTCGCAACGGCGTGAGCCAGATCAGCGCTGCAGGCAAGGCAGCAAACAGCAGCAGCTGGACCGCGAAGGGCCAGGACATCAACTCGCGTGATTCGTGCAGGTCGGTTTGCAGCACGTTGCGCAGCATGCCGGGGTCCAGATAGATGCCCAGCGACTGGATGAAGTGGCTGCTGGCAGCCGCGGTCACGAGCCCCAGCGTCAGCATCGGCTTGGTCCAGCGGCCCCAGGCCAGCGGTGCCCACAGCAGATAGTTCAGGCTGACCAGCAACACCAGCAAGCCCAACCCGAAACCCCAGGTCGAGGCGAGCGAGCCGTCGCTACCGTGCATCGCTGCACCCAGAAAACTGCGGTTGCAGGCCAACGCCCAGAAGACGCAGGTGGCGAGCAGCAGGCTTTCGCTGCTGAACTTTTCTCTGCTCGACCCTTCTCCGCTGGAAGTCTCGCGCCCAGCTGACAAGCCGCCTCGTTGTGTTGCCTTGGGGCTATGGCGAGGATTTGCACCGCCGCAGACCGCCCAAAGCAGGGATGCGGGCGCCGCGAGGGACTTGTTCAGCGTTGCCTTGGGTGCCGGCGGAGTTGCAGGCGTGGACTGCTGTCTTGTCTTCACGGGTTGGGCCGGGCCGTCGCAAGCGCAGCCTGTTTGTCTCTGGATGCGAGCATTGGAACCGCCCGGCCTGAAGCCTGCGCCCCCGTTTGCTGAAGCCAGGCTGAAGACAGGCTGAAGCCGGCAGGTGCTGCGGGGTGATACCGTCACTGCCCATGCGAGTGCTGCTGATCGAGGACGATCCGACCCTGGGCGAAGGCCTGCGTGATTACCTGGGCAGCGTTGATGTAGCCGTGCATTGGTGCCAGGATCTCGCTCTGACCCGGGTTCTGGACCTGGACAGCTTTGACGCCTGGCTGATCGATTGGCAACTGCCCGATGGCTCGGGTCTGGACTGGTTGCGCCAGCTGCGCAGCCAGGGCAAGGACACACCGGCGCTGATCCTCAGCGCGCGTGATTTGCTGGAAGACCGGGTGCGGGGCCTGGACGGCGGTGCCGACGACTATCTGGTCAAACCTTTTGCGCCCGAAGAGCTGGCGGCGCGCTTGCGCGCGCTGCTGCGCAGGCGTGCCGGCAGTGCGCAAGGCCGGGTCAAGGTCGGGCCGGTGCAGGTGGATGTGGCTGCACGCGCGGTCTGGCTCGATGGGGAAAAGGTGGCACTGACAGCCCGTGAATGGTCGGTGCTGGAAGCCTTGGTGCTGCGCGCCGGCCGCATCGTGCGCAAGTCTGAACTTGAAGCGATGGTGCTCGGGCAAGAAGCAGAGGTCAGCAGCAATGCGCTGGAAGTGCATGTCAGCGGCTTGCGCCGCAAGCTCGGCCATGCCCTGATCGAGACGGTGCGCGGCCTGGGCTACCGGCTCGAGACGGATTGAATGTGCCCACCCTGATGGCGCAACCTGCTGCGGCACCGCCTTCGGTCCGCCTGCGTCTGAGCCGCGCGATGTGGGTCTGGGCGCTGATCTGGGGCCTGGTTTTGAGCGGCGTGGCGTGGGTGTCGGTGTCTGGCGAGGTCAACGAGTTGCTGGACGACAGCCTGCTCAGTGCTGCGCAGGGTTTGTGGCGACCGGTTTCGGAGTCAGTGGCAGCTGCAGAATCTTCAAGCCTTGCGCCGGTTGTCCAGACTCGCGCTGCGACGCCGCTGGCTGGTTTGCCAGGTTTTCCAGGCGATCCGCCCAGCTACCGCATCGTCTGGCAACTGGTGCAACATGTGCCCCACACGCAGTTGCTGCAGGCCTCACCCGGGGCGCCCTCCGAGGCCTTTTTTGCGACAGCCACTGCCGGCCTGTCTGACTTGCCCGGCTGGCGCGTAGCCGGTGTGGCCACGGCACGCGCGGGCGAAGTTTTTTACGCCGCTCAATCGCAGGCCGAGCGTGCTGAAGCGAGCACCGAGACGCTGTTGGCGCTGGGCCTGGCGATGCTGCCGATGGCGCTGCTGGGCGTGTGGTGGTTGCGCAGGCAGGTGGTCGAAGAGCTGCAACCACTGCAGCGCTTGAGCCAGCGCCTGGACCAGTTCGACCCGACGATAGGGGGCGCCTGGCTGGGCCCGCCGGAGCGTGCTGAGCTTCAGCCGGTGCATCATGCCATCGAGGCGCTGGCGCACAGGCTGGCGCAACGCATGGCACACGAACGTGCTTTCAGCGCCCATGCTGCGCACGCCTTGCGCACGCCGCTGGCCGGCATCGACGCACAACTGGCAGTGGCGCTGCAGCAAGCGCCAGCCGAGTTGCGCCCGCGCCTGCAGCAGGTGCGCGGCGCAGGCCAACGGCTGCAGCGTGTGCTGGTGGCGTTGCTGGGGCTTTTTCGCAGCGGGGCAGGTGTGCACCTTGCCCCGCTGGAGCTGGCAGAACTGGTGCGACGGCTGCCGGTCGATGGGCTGCAGGTGCAAGTGCGTGAACCTTCGCGCCTAGTGGCCGATGCAGACCTGGTCAGTGCTGCGCTGTTGAACTTGTTGGACAACGCACTGCGCCATGGCGCCAAGCAGGTGTGGATTTCGGTGCCGCGGCCTGCGCTGCTGCGGGTCGAGGATGATGGCCCTGGCGTGGACGCTGCCCGCCTGGCGCAGCTGAACCTGGCCTTGCGTGACCCGCAGCCGCAGCCGCAGCCGCTGGCACAGGCACAGGCACAGGCACAGGCACAGTTTCCAGACGCTGGTGCCGCTGCACCGCCAGGCCGCCTGCTCGGCTTGGGCCTGACACTGGCCGCCTTTGTGGCGCGCGCTCATGGCGGACGCGTCAACCTGCAAGCGGCTGCACGCGGTTTTGTGGTCGAACTCGAGCTGGCGCCACAGCGCGGCCAGCACTTTCAGGACATCGCATGAAAAACGAACCCCGCAATGCCGCCACGACCAAAGGCTCGCCCCCTCAAAGCGTACCGGATGCCATGGTGCAGCAACGGCCGCAGCCGCAGCAAGAGTCGCCTTTCAAGAGCCGCGGCGGGTTGCGCCGCGTTCTGGCTGCGGCCACCTATTCGTGGTCGGGCTTGCGCTTGGCGCTGAAGCACGAAGCCGCCTTCCGGCAAGAGCTGTGTCTGGGCTTGCCGCTGATCGTTCTGGCCTTGTGGCTGGCGCCCACGCGTGTTCATGCGCTGCTGCTGGTGGCCAGCGTGGCGCTGGTGTGGGTGGTGGAGTTGCTCAACTCCGCCGTCGAGGCGGTGGCCGATGCAGTCAGCCTGCAGCAGCACCCGCTGATCGGCCGCGCCAAGGACATGGGCAGCGCTGCAGTGATGGTCAGCCTGTTGGGCGTACCGCTGTGCTGGGCGGTGGTGTTCTGGCCTTGACCGCCGGGCCTGCAGCAGCGCAGCGGGCGCGTGCAAGGCCACTCGGTTGCGGCGCGGCAGACAGGCCTGCCACCTATACTTCTGATCATCTCGGGCAAGGCACTCTGCCACGTTGATGTCTTCAGACCCCATTACTCTGGTTGGCCGATCCCTGGGGCGCTACCAACTGGTGCGCGTGCTGGGCCGTGGTGCCATGGGCATGGTCTACGAGGGCGTGGACAGCCGACTGGGCCGCACGGTGGCCATCAAGACCGTGCTGCGCAGCATCATGACAGACGATGCGACAGCCAGCGATTACGCGCGCCGTTTCGAGCGCGAGGCACAGGCTGCGGCGCGGCTGCATCATCCCCACATCGTCGCCCTGTTCGACTTTGGTGAGCACGGTGATGTGTCGTACATCGTCATGGAGTTCATCCGTGGCCGTGAACTGGCGCAGGCTTTCAAGGCGGGCGAAAAGTTCACACTGGCGCAGACCCAACGCCTGATGACCGAATTGCTCGATGCCCTGGGCGCAGCCCACGACCATGGCATCGTGCACCGTGACATCAAGCCCGCCAACGTGTTGATTGACGAGCAGGGCCGTGTCAAGCTGGCAGATTTCGGTGTCGCCCGCGTCGTCGATGGGCAGGCCGACCGCACGCTGCCGGGCACGATGGTGGGCACCCCCAGCGCGATGGCGCCAGAGCAGATCATGGGCCTGGCCGTGGGTTCACGCACCGACATCTTTTCTGCTGGCCTCATCCTGTACCACTTGTTGACCGGGCAGCGGCCTTTTTCAGGCGGTGGGCCATTTGGCGTGCAGCGCGCGATCTTGCATGACCATCCCGTTGCGCCCTCGCAGCTCAATCCTCAAGTGCCGGCGGCGATGGATGCCGTGGTGGCCAAGGCGTTGCAGAAGAAGCCTGAAGACCGCTACGTCACCGCCGCCGCCTTTTCGGATGCCATCGTGAGTGCTCTGCAGCCGATGCTGGGCGCGCAGCCTCCAACGCCTGTAGAGGCTGACAGCGGGTTGGACCTGGATCTGGACTTGACGGAGGTCGACCCACGCCCCCTGACGCCCACGGCCACGGCCAGGGCCAGGGCCAGGGAAGAGGCTGCAACCCAGCCGATCGGGCAGTACACCAGCGGGTCTGGGATCAACCCATCCAGTGGCGCCGCAACGGCAGCCTCTGGAGCCAGCATGGGCTTGGCTGGCAGTGCAACGGCGAAATCGACTGATGCGCCAACGGGATCGAAAGCAGGGCCGCAGCCCCCTGCGCCTGTGCCCACACTGACGCCGACAGCGACATCCACACTGACGCCGACAGCGACATCCGCATTGACGCCCGCAGAGCAGCCCAGAAGCGCTGCCAGCGCGCGCCCGGCGACACTGCTGCCACCCGCAGCGCAGCCGCCGGCGCCGCGGCAACCGGGCAAAGCGGCCATTGCCTCATTCGCGCCGCCGGCCATGCGCAGCGCCAAGCTGGCGGGCGCTGCAGGACTGGGCCTGCTTTTGTTGGGCTTGGCTTGGTGGTCGCTGCGACCTGCCAGCGAGTCGGCCACGGCCATCGACATCAAGGCAGTACCTGCGCCTGTGGCGATCGAGTCGTCGGCTTCAGCCGCAGCTGCGCCAGCTGCGCCAGTTGCGCCGGTGACGCAAGTCGTGCCGGTCTTGCCAGTTGTGCCGGCTGTGCCGCAGCCCGAGCCGGCGAAGGCGCTGGTCCAGCCCGCGACGCCGGGGACCGCCACAGTCGTCAACCCGCCGCCCCCTTCTCCAACTGGCAGTGCAGGCGTTTCGGCGTCGGTTGCGCCCGCTCAAGCAAACGTCAACAGAGCCCCAGCCGCGGCCACTGCAGCAGCCGCGCCTGTGCCTGTGCCTGCACTCCCGTCTGTCTCCTCGCCTGCATCTTTGCCTGCCCCTTCAGCCGCTGCCACTGCCGTGCCGGCGGGCCTGCCGGCGCCCGCCGCAAGGGCAGCCCCGGCGCAGGCGGCCAGCGCATTGCCCGCTAAATTACCTGTCAAATTACCGACAATATCGCCCGCGACAGTGCCTGAGGCCACCGATCCGCGGGCTGTGACGCAGCCTGTCACGCAGCCTGTCACGACGCCCGCTGCGCAGTCCAGCCAACCATATTCCGCTGCGCCCGCCCCTGCCCCTGCCCCCGCCGCCGCCCCCCCCCCCCCCCCCCCCCCCGCCCCCCCCCCCTGTCCCCCCCCCCCCCCCCCCCCCTCCCCCCCCCCCGTTCCCCCC
>Ga0105046_10018401_pt1 | contig 10634 bp, 9 predicted proteins | sample MAT03_FD_78385 | JGI IMG/M metagenome (GOLD analysis project Ga0105046, IMG submission 78385) | Freshwater microbial communities from Lake Fryxell liftoff mats and glacier meltwater in Antarctica - MAT-03 (megahit assembly) | ecosystem: Environmental > Aquatic > Freshwater > Ice > Liftoff...
AGGATCGCGAACTCCTCGCCGCCATACCGGCACACAACGCCCACTCGCGATGCCGCCTCCGAGAGTCGCTTGGCAAGCTCGATCAGCACTGCGTCACCGGTCTGGTGGCCGTGCGTGTCGTTCACATGTTTGAACTTGTCCGCGTCAATGAAGATCAGCGACAGCGGCTCGCGGCTCGCGAGCGCCTCGGTGTGCAGCGCCCGCACGCGCTCGGTGTAGTGGGCCCGGTTGAAGACACCCGTCAGCCCATCCGTGATCGTCTTCTTCACCAGCTCGTCCGCCGTGCGTCGCAGCGTCGCCTGCTCTTCCTGGAGTGCTTCCTGCGCATCGATCATCTGCTCGTGCGCTTCGCGCAGGATCGCGGCGGTGTCAGGCCTCTGGCCCGTCGAGAGATCCAGCACCTTCCCAAGTTCCGCGGCGCCTCTCGAGGACTGATGCACAAGCTCCCGTGCTTGCGCGGGGTCAATCCCGAACCACGAGCGGCCCTTGACGATCAGTTGTCCGAGCTTCTTCTGAGCGTCCGCGACCGTGAGTGCGCCCGAGATCAGCGTCGATAGGTGCACGATCCGGACCAGATTCTCGTGAGCGGGCGCACACTTTTCGGGGTCGTGGTGGCATCCCACACACTCCACGAGCTGCGGCGGGAACTTCCACCGCTCCGCCATCAACTTCCCCGCCAGCGCGTGGTCGAAGCCGAGTTTCTCTTTCTCAATGGCGCTCTGAAGATCGTGGTCGAGCGTGCACGTGTCGAGTACATCGGCATACTCATCGCGCAGTGCCGTGAACGCCGCCAGCATTCCTATGTCCTGCAGCATCGCGCCGACAAACGCCTCCTCAGGATCGCACGCACGCGTCGTCGTCGCCAGCACCCGCGCACCCGCTGCCCCAAAGACCGCACGCCGCCAGTACGACTCAAGATTGAATCGCGAGTCCGAACGCAGCGATTTGGTCGTGTCCACGAGCGAGAAGCCCAGCACGATCGCCTTGACGGCATTCAGACCAAGCATGCTGCACGCTCGCGCGATGCTTGGGCAAGGCTGGCTCAGCGCGTAGTACGCCGAGTTAATCGTCTTGAGGACCTTCGCCGTCAGCGCTGGATCGTTCTGGATCGTTGCGGCGATCCGCGAGATCGAAACGTTCGGGTCGCGCGTCAGCTCCACTACCTTCAACGCCACAGCCGGAAGCGAAGGAAGCTTCGGGCATCCGATCACGCGTTCGAGCTGCGTTGGAGGCATCGTGAAAGAATCCATTCGCTAGAGGAAGCAGGAAGACAACCGGACTGCCGCATCTCCGCAGCACGCCGATGGGCCCAAGAGATCATCGGGTCTAAAGGGGTTGCAAGTTTGTCCTATTGGCTCCCCCGATTAGGGAAACGAACCCCTGGTTGGGTGATTGCCACGCGGAATCTTGTAAATCACTGTGAATAATAGAGATAGAGTGAAACCGGGGGAATGGCACGGATCGCATGGGATCCGGTCCCGTAACGATCCGAAGACTGATAGGTGTCGTAGAAGTATCCGGACCGGATAATGATCCGGCGAGCCCGATCAAGTGCCGTGATCAAGCCACTCTGAGGCGAGTCTCACGAGGGACTCAGGCGAAGTTCATGTCGGCCTCCTGAGATGGATGTGGAAGTGGTTAGCGAAGCAGCTTTCAGTGAGGCAAAGTGCCTCCATGCCTCCCGTGTGTCAGATGTCCCGAAGGTGGCAAGTCCGCGGCAACATCGCGGCAACGTCACAGCCGTCGCCGTCTACTGAGCCAGCTCATCTGGCTACAGCTCTGGAGTGTCCACGATGAAAAAGCAATCCTCCCGCCGAGCAGCACCCGCCAGCAAGCGCAATGGATCGAACGTCAGCCCGACGAAACCCACACTTACCTTGAAGCCCGAGCGGCTTGCCGATGCGGCTGTCGCCGCGCTCAAGGCCCGCGTCGAGCACGCCGACACCCATGGCGGTGTTGAGATCGATCCCACCGACCTCGTCGGCACGCCCCAGCAACCCGCAGTCCTCGCGGCGTTCACACGCGATGAGATCGTGGCGGCCTGCGCTTTCCTCCGAAGGATCGGCGCGATCGAAGGCCAGCGCAGGGCGGCGTGAGCGTCTTCGCGATGCACCCGAAGAGATCGTGAGCGTCAGCGTGTCTTCAGGATTAAATCAACAACGCTGGAAACTATGGTGGCGAGAAATCCGCCCAAGAAGAGCCCCTTCTGTTTCTCGTTCTCGCACTTGGCGAGGATCCAGACGAGTGTGCCGAGTCCGCAGAAGACAATGTTCACGACTCCCCACACGACGCCATCGGACTTGAACGCCGTCACGACGCACCAGACCCACATGGCGATCAGGAAAAGCCCGAGCACGCCAGCCGAAACCAGCATGAGCTCCGGGACCAAGATTGAAGCTCCCTTCAATCCCACGAGCAAGACGATGGCAAGCAGCCCCAGTGAATAGCCATCAAGCTCGCCCAATCCCTCCCCTGCCCCCTCCCCCTTCGCAGCTTTTACCTTCGTGACCTTCACCGAGAGCCGCTTGCCCGTCCGAAGGTTGTACCCGCAGCCAGTGCAGATCACGGTTCCCTCGGTCAGTGCACGCGAGCACTCCGGGCAAGGTGTGCTTCCTTTGACCGCTATCGCACTACCGCCCATGTCGAGGAGAAACTCGTTGTCTTCGCCGCCAGCTTTGAGTGCGCTCGCGACGGCATCCTTGTTTGCCTTGATCTGCGGCGGCGGGTTCGCCGCGGCCCGTGCGGCCTTCGCCTTCGCGACGCAGTCCTCGCAGAAGTAGCGGCCCTGAGCGTCCTTCGTACGCTTGCGATTGGAGACATCAAGCCCGCACGAAGTGCAGGTCTTGGCATCGGGAGAGCGATCGTTCGTGGGCTGGTTCTCGGCCATAGGGAGGCAGGGTAGCCAATCTCCCGGGTGCTCGTTCTGGAGAGGATGCGCGTGTCAGGACGAGCATGTCAGGACGAGCATCTCAGGACGAGCATGTCACGATGGGTCTCATTGGAAAGCCGCGCCCTATGCCCTTCACGCCGCCCGCCCTTCTTCACAGCAGCAGACCCGTGAACGAGATCAGCACAATCGCGGCGAACGTCATCACCGTGATGATCGTCGCGTCCTGCAGATAAACATCGATCTCTTCACTCAGCAGATACGCGTACACCATCGCTCCCAGCGCGATGATGATCATCCCGGGGAACGGGATCGGGATCGCCCGCAAGAACAAAACCAGCGCCAGCGATGTCGCGAGGCATGCCGTCGTCTGAAGCACGGTCAGGTGCATCGCACCCGAGAATCCGGTCCAGACCATGCCAGCAAACATCACCGCGCCAACCGCCGCCATCGAGGCGATCGCGAAGCCCACCAGCCCGATCCCAACTTGGACGACCGATCCGAGAAGGCCGCCCGGAGGCCCATTCCCAATCCATCCCGATGCCGCGCCATTCATCCCGCCGCGGATCCACCCGTTCGCCGCCCAGAGCACCACGCACACCGCGAGCCCGATCCCCAGCATGAGCGCGGGACGCAGATACGTTGATCGATGGATCGACGCCGAAACTTCCTCGTCATACTCACGGCGCGTGATCGGCCGATTCTCAACTCCGCACTCGGGGCAGACCGTTACGCCATCCTTCCGCACTGGTACGCCGAGCAAATTCTGCGAGCACTTCTTGCAAGGGATCTCCGCCGGAGCCTGCTTCGGGCTCTTCTTCTTCGCCTTTGCCGCGGCCTTCATGCGTGACCGCTCTTCACTCGGCGTGAACGTTCCGTCGTTATCAAAGTCGCCAAGCACCTCGCGCGCCTTCTCGGTGTTCAGCGGCACCGATGAAGGCTCATACCCGCACGATCGGCACGCCGAAACGCCCGCCAGCAGACCGGCACCACACCTGGGGCACGGCGCCCGGCTTCCCGTCATCTCAACATCTTCAAGCGGAATGATGTCGAGCGAATCATCGGGCGCTGGGCTTGCTGACGCAGATTGCGCCGTCGCAACCTGCGCTTGGCGAGTCGCATCCACGCGAGCAGTGGGGGACGCGGGCACTGGGACAACCGCCCCACGTGCCGCGGCACCCCCGATCCGTGCCGCCGAGACGCACGCCTTGCACGCGTACCGACCCGAAGCATCCTTCACCCGCGGCAGGTTCGAGGTATCACGCCCGCACCGCACGCACGGCTTGCCCGTCTGTCCCTCAGCTGTCTTGTCGCGCACCGGCATAGAGACCCTCCACGTTCATGAGTTTGCTTCTCGCAACAATGTACCAAGCAACCAGAAACGCGGCCCACGCCTCCCGGCCAGCTTCTCCGTCGAAGCCGACGGCTGGCCTCGCTTCCCTGTGCCGAGTCCCCGGTGCCTTCCTCCATACCCTCCCTCAATGCGAATGCTCCTCCACTCAACTTCGCTCTTGCTCACCCTGATCCTCGCGTCCGTCGCGCTCGCGCAGACTAGCGTTCCCGCAACCCAGCCCGCCACACAAGTCGCCCTCCCCGGCCGCGCCGCCAGTGACTTCCGCCCGAGCCTCCACGGCTTCGGCTTCGTCAACAGCTTCACCGGCTCGCCCCTGCCAGCGGCGTTGCGCGAGCTCAAAGGCCCACTCGGCGAACTCATCCGCGAAAGTGTCGAGAGCGGCACGGGCGCACCCAGCCGCTTCGGCCTCTGCGGCGGCATGTCGCTCGCCGCGGCGGATCTCTTCATGGAGCGCACGCCGCGCCCCACAGCCATCAAGCCTCCCGCCCCCGGCACCGATCTGTACGAGTGGCTGCACCGACGCCAGGAGTCTTCGCTCGGAAGCGCGGGACTTTTCGCGATCAAGTTCATGACGTGGATGATGCTCGCTGACCCGTCCAACGCTCCCACCACGCCTACCACGCCCACCGCGCCAAGCACAAGCGCGCCCCAGATCCGCACCATCGCCCACGCCACCTACGACGAGCTCGGCCCGATCCTCAAGCGGCTCGATGAGGGCGACCTCGCGCCACTCGGCCTCGTCTACGTTCGCGCGGCGGGCAACTCCAGAGCGCCACAGTCACAGGTCGGCGTGCCTTGGGAGAATCATCAGGTCTTGGCGTATCAGGCCCAGCGTGCAGCGATCAAAGGCGTTTCTGACCCTGGCAAGGCCACGACGAAGTCTTCCGACGCAATCCCCGCCGGAAAAATCACGCTCTGGATTTACGACCCAAACTTTCCCAACGATGACGATGCTCGTATCGAGCTCGATGTCAGCGATGGCCAGGTTCGCGCCGTGCAAATCACGGGCAAGAGCGAGCGAATCCCGGTCCGCGGCGTCATGGCCATGCCCTGGACGCCGCAGGCCGTGCCCGCCGCGATCACGGCGTCCAACAAGCCCGCGTCCTCACAGCCCACTCAGCGCCGATAGTCACCATCATCCCAGTTGAGCGGGTTGGTCACGTCGCGAGCCGGGACCAGCGCTGCGTGCGTATCGAGAAAGAGCACGTTCGCGCCGTTGCCATGCCGCTTTGCCGCGACGCGCTGAGCGCCGGTCGGATCCTGCGGCCCCTGCCCCGTCACCGTCGAGATCCGCCACATGTCGTAGAAGATGGAGATCTGCAGCTCATCATTCCCCGCCGCGTAGTTGTTTCCCCAGCGCACCCCGTTCGGATCGTCCGTGAAGCACGTCAGGTACATCGTCTGCGAGGGCCGTATGTAGCGGCTCGCAACGGTGGGGGGCTTGCCAAGGTCCGTTGCGGTCGGTTGCCCGTTCACGAGCCGGAACTGCAACCCGTTGTTCACATAGTGGATGTTGTGCGGATCCTTCGGCCGCGCCGGATCGCGGTAGAAGCTTGCCGCGGCGTACTGATCCCGGAGCCCGGAGTCTGGCGTGCTCGACACCGCGCGACTATCAAGGAACGGCCGCAGGCTGAAGGCCCACGAGATGTTCACGTTCGCCCGGTTGGTTCTCGACACAAACCACGCCGGCACCTGCGGCACGCCCGCGTTGAGCTGCTCACTCACGCCCGACTCCCGCGGCGTGTACTCCTTGTACGTTTCTGAATAAAGCGCGAGTGCGACGCCGATCTGCCGTTGGTTCGAGAGGCACGCGACCTGTCGCCCCGCCGCGCGAGCCTTCCCCAGCGCAGGCAGCAACAGCCCGATCAGCAGCGCAATGATCGCGATGACAACTAGCAGCTCAATGAGTGTGAAGCCGCGTCTGACCATGAGGACAGAGTACCAACAAAAGCTGGCTCGTCCAGTGTGCGCATGATGAGTGCAGTGCCCTAAGGGCTGCAAGAAGGGGCGCGATTCAGCAAGAGCTGCCGGGCAGCCCGAGCTACTTGTCGGCCACGTTCAGCGAGCGGCCAGCGGCGCGCTTGCGGTTGACGAGCTTGCGCCCGTTCTTGGTCTTCATACGGGCGCGGAAGCCGATGCCTCGCTTGCGCTTGATTCGGCTTGTGCGGTGCGGATAGTGCATGACGGGCCTCGTAAACCTCTCCCACCGACATGGCGGGAGCCAGCCGGAGTCGTTCCGGGTGGGGTCGTCATAATAGGCCGCTCACTCGGCCCGGGCCAGTTTCATCACGGTACGCGATTGCGCACCACCTTCCCAAGGGCCGGGAATCCTGTCGCTGCGAGGCCAAAATCATCCCCTTTCGCCTTCGAAGCCGTGCAATCTTCGAAGGGCGAGTGAATCAAAGCGTCGAAGGTTGCCGAGGTGGTACTCTGAATCGTGCTCCTCCATCTCGGAGGCGGGTAGGATGGCTCTGGTCGGATGGGCAGGCGCCTTGCTGCTCTGGCCCATCACAAAGGTAAGTCTTGGCGGATTATGGCCTCATCGCAGAAGAATCTCTCGAAGCCGCCCAGCGCGTGCTCGGATATCGCTTCGCCGACCTCGACCTCCTCGCGCTCGCTCTCACCCACGCTTCGACCGCGGACGAGCGTGCGAAAAGCAACGAGCGTCTCGAGTTTCTTGGCGACTCCGTCCTTGGGCTCGTGGTCGTCGAGATGATCTACCGGCGCTTCCCGGAGATGCTCGAGGGCGAGATGACCAAGATCAAGTCCATGGTCGTCTCGCGTGAGACCTGCGCCGCCCTTGCCACCAGCCTCGGACTCGACCGTCTCCTCGTTACCGGCAAGGGAATCTCCGGCAGCGGCGCGATGCCAGGCTCCATCGCCGCCGCGGCCCTCGAATCACTCGTCGGCGCGTTCTACGTTGATGCTGGCTTTGAGCGTACCGCCGCATGGATCCGCCCGCACGTCGAGCCCATCGTGCTGCGCGCCTCGATGAGTGGCCATCAGCACAATTTCAAGAGCGTCCTGCAGCAGCACGCCCAGCAGTTCTTCGGCGACACTCCCAAGTACCTCACGCTCGATGAGAAGGGCCCCGACCACGCGAAGGCCTTCAAGATCTGCGTCGAGATGGACGGCCGCCGCTTCGAGGCGTGCTGGGGCCAGACCAAGAAGAAGGCCGAGCAGGAAGCCGCGCTCGCCGCGCTCCGCGAGCTCGGCGTCATCGAAGACATGGACGGCGGCGAGGTCAGAGTCAATACACCCGAGGAGGTCTAGCCGCCGCGGAACTCCGGATGGCCCGGTCGTCCAGACCGGTTCTTGGTCTGATTGCCCTCGCGCCCATGCGCACCCATCGTGATCACGGCCCCGCTACTCCGCTGGGCCCTTCGTCTCCGTCATCTCTCCCAGGCTCGCCATCGTCTCCGACACCGCAAGCAGCGTGAGCGAGCTCGCGTCGATCGGCTGACGCTGATCCCACAGCGCCGCCCGCACACCCCACTGCGCCTCCTCCGGACTCGTCACGCCCCACAGGTTCTGGTCATCCAGCGTCAGTTGCCGCAGGAATCGAAGCCCCGAGAGCAGCCTCGACAGCTCCTTCATCCGCTCGGCCCGGGGGGTCAGTCGCTCATCCCCGAGCATCTGCGCATTCGCCGCCAGCGGGCGTGCGCCGTACCAAGTCGGTAGCGAGGCGCGTCCCTGCGTGAAGATCACGCCTCCGATGAGGTCCGCTTCGTCCGCGACGTCCGCCGCCGTGAGCGTGTGCTCATTGACCTGACGCCGCACCTCGCGCATCGCCTCGCCCGCGGGAATCTTGCCGCCCGTTCCCGCCAGAGCAATCTCCGCGCGCAGCAGCCACGGCATGTGTGTCACGAGCGATCCCTGTCCAGTCTCTGTATAGACGCTCGCGAGCGCATGCCTCGCGAGCGCCGCAAGCCGCTCCGACTCACTCGCATCACTCGCCCTCATCACGTCACTCGCCGCCGCGAGCCCCAGCGCGATCGTCCCACGCGAGGTCATCGCCGTTCCCTTCGTCCATCCCGCTTCAATCGAGTAGGCGCGATCAAGCCTGCCAATCAGGATCCGCGTGCGCTCCAGTGATTCCGCCGCGTTGTCCCCACTCCCAAGCAGACGTATTGCTTCGAGCGCCAGCGCCGCCGCGCTCGCCGTAATCGGCCGCGGTTCCATCTCAGCCGCCGCGGGCCTGATCAGTTCAAGGCTCGCGACGATCTCCCGCGCCACGCGCCGCGCTTCCGCAGCCACCCGCGTCTCGCGATTGGCATACGAAGCCAGCGCAACCGCCGCCAGAGCGCGCTCGGGCGCACTGGCATCGTCCGGATCGGCGCGTCCCTGCATCGGCCAGATCACGCCAAGCAGCCGCGTGTCAGCGACTCCGATTCCTCCAATCAATCGCCACCGCTCCATCATGTGCGTCGCAACTCCATCGCTCCACCGGATCATCTCGGCCTGCGTGAGCAGCGTCTCCGCGACGGGCCGCGTGCCGCGCACGAGAAAGACCGCGGGTTCGCCCGCCGCGGCGTGCGCGACGTGCACCACACGAAAGCGATACGCCGTCATCGATCGCTCACGCGCCAGCGTTCCAAGCTCACCCTTCAGCGTGCCCGGGATCGCGGCCGTTGCATCGCCCGTCGCGAGCGAAATCGCCGCCGCCAGCGCTGGGCCCGCGGTCTGATTGCGCTCCAGCATCGTCGCCGGCGACGATGCAATCAGCCGGTCCTTCAGCCGTAACGCCACACCATCAAGCCCCGGCGAGAGCGTCGAATCCGCCTCCGCAAACGTTCCGACCTGCACCGGGATCAGCGGCCCCGCGAGTTCGAGGCTTACCTGCACACGCGATAAGTCATACGCCAGCGACTGCTCCTGCAGAGCGTCCCTCGCGGGGGGCATCTTGGCCCGCATCGCTCCGACGGCTTCGTCCGCCGCGCTGAGCAGAACCGATTCGGATTCAAACGCCTGCCCACGTCCGACAATCACGCCGCGCAAGCGCAGCACGATGGTCACGCCCACCTCACGAGCTTCATCCGCGCCGAGCTCCGGCAGCGGCGCGTCATCCTCGCCCGAGACGCGCCGCTCGAGGTACCGGATCGCCGCCATCGCTCGCGCCGGGCTCGGCACTCGCAGATTCATCGGCACCGGTGCCGCGGCCGCTACCTTCGCCGCCGCGGCGCCCTGAGGCTCGGCCGGTGGCTGGGCCGCGGCCAGACTTGCCCCAATTGCCAGCATCAATCCCGCCACCAGCCTCAAGCGCTTAACACATGCCCCGCGACATCTGGCCGCTGCTCGTGTGGCCCCGGCGCATCCGGCGATGTTGCGAAACATCAACACGCCCGCGCTCCGCCACGCTGGCGCGCCCGAGAACCATCGTCCACCCGCGTTATTCTCGCGTGGACCCCGCTCGCGAACGCTGCGGCTCGACTGGCACGACGTGTGCATGTCTTCTCGCAGTAGGGTCCACACAACGAAAGACGAGGTTTCCATGAAGCTTCTCCTTGCCATGAACGCCGTCAGCGAGAACCACCGCCGCATCGCCCTTCTCGCTCTTCTAAGCTTTGCCGCCCTCTGCTAGAGCAGATCCAAGACAACGAATTCAGACGAGTGTCGAGCCACGCGAAGGCCGGGCCCGTGCCATCCACGCCCGCGCAGTCCTATCCCGCCTCGCCCGCTTTGCAGCTCACGTGGCGTGAGTCCACGATCGGTCTGCCAGCCTGTCCCGAAGGCACGCTCGCAGGCGGCGACCAGCAACCATAGCAAATAAAGCACGTCCGGTCTGCTGCCCCGAGCCAACGCGCCGTCCAGTGGGCCGGCCTCAACGTCGAAGTCAGTGAGTTTGTACATCATGGCTACCCTGTTGGTACGTAGACGCTCGAACATCATCGCTCGCAGAGGATGCACTCGCCATGGAAACCCATGCCATCTCCTCCTTCTGGACCTGGTTTGCAGGCAAAGACGCGAACCTCCGCAGCATCCGCGACGCCGATGACCCTTTCTGGAGCACAGCCCTCTCACAGCTTCGGCAGATCCATCCCGCGCTGAGGTTCGAGCTCTCTGGCCCCATCCACTCCATCGACGAGACTGACGGCACGCGCGATTGGATCCTCACCGTGGAGGGTAACACCAGCCTGTTTGCGCTCGTCGATGAGGTCATCGCCGCGGCACCTGAGCTCCCCGGCTGGAATCTCGTCGCCCTCAAGCCCGCCATGGGCTTCGACTTCGTCACCACATACGAGGGCATCCGCTTCGATCCCAAGCTCATATGGTTCATGCCGCTCAAATTTGAAAACAGTCCCTCGGACCTCGGCCTGCGCATCGCCGTACCCGGCTTCACCGAAGATGCCCGCCGCATCACACAGAGTGCACTGATGATCATGATCGAGACCG
>Ga0105046_10018402_pt1 | contig 10634 bp, 8 predicted proteins | sample MAT03_FD_78385 | JGI IMG/M metagenome (GOLD analysis project Ga0105046, IMG submission 78385) | Freshwater microbial communities from Lake Fryxell liftoff mats and glacier meltwater in Antarctica - MAT-03 (megahit assembly) | ecosystem: Environmental > Aquatic > Freshwater > Ice > Liftoff...
CAACTTCACCCAAATCTACCGCTTAATATGGCAGACCCAACTCGTTTAAAGCAGCTTTCACCACCAGTTTGCAACGTAATAAAACCATGTACTTTATATGAATCTTCATATATATTTGGAGGACAAGTCTTAACAAAGATATTCCTGAAAAATAGAAATGTAAAAGAAAATGGTGAATTTATTTAAAGAAAGGCTCTTTTAGGGTAAGTTCACCATTACAAGGTTATTGTTCCCGGAAATCAAAATGAAATTGACACTATATTACACCTCTCTAATATCAATAAAACTTCTTACTTTCTCCTCGATAATGCTTAAAGGAGAAGCCAGGGCATTTACAAATTGAAAATTTCCATCTCTGTTATTGTTAATGGAAAGTTGCAGTGGACAAGCTTCGCTTTGAATGGCATTGGCTTTAAATATTCCGCTTTTTTGATCGTAAAAAACGTAGGGTGCTCCGGATGAACCGAAACGAAAATAGCCTTTTATAAGATATCGAAGACCTTCGAAGGTGTAGTTTCCTCCAAAGCGATCACCGAAAGTCCCATGATGGTCGAGATAACCTTCAATTTGCGCTTTGTTGATGAGTCTTCCTAAAAACCCTCCCGGTGAACTTTGCAAACAATAATAATGTTCCTGATGATCATTCAACAAGGAGAAATCAATTTCAATTGAGGGAATTTTGTCGATGATATCTTTGGAGGTATTGATAATTTTGTATAGTGCAATATCTTCGCTATAAAAAGCCTCCACCAATTCGGTTTCTATTAAAAAAGTATGTCGGCTCAAGGAGGGCTCGGCAAACTTTGAGTGCTCACTAAAATAATTGTTTAGTTCCGGATCGTTATAAAATAAATGATCTTTAAATTGAACAATCAAGTGCGGTTTACAAATATTCCGTTCTGTGAGGGTGAGCCACCGGGTGTCGAAGTTTATTTGTCTGAAAGCATTTACTACGTTTTGAAAATCTTGTGGGTTTGCTGTATGCAAATGACGGGTATTACTATTTTGATCGTGAAAATAACATCGGCTAAATAACAAAATTTGTTCGGCAGACAAATTAGGGAGAATATTTTCACGATATACTGATTCAGAAAATGATTTCAAAAGTGGAGCTTCTGCTTTTATGTTATGTGCCACCGACAAAATATAACCATTACCAATATGAAATGCACAAATATTATTTTCAAATTGTCTGCGTGTTGGCTCCTTGGCATTATATATCCACATAATTCGAAACAAAGGTGATGTTTGTTCGTTGGTGAGTTCGAGTTGTTTATTGAGCATAAATGAGATTTTAATTCAACCGGAAAATAAAATAGTTTATTGCAGGAACTACAAAATTACAATTTATTTTCTCATGATGGGAAATGATTAATGATTAGCAAAATTACTGCGGCAGGGATAGTAGCGGCACCCCCGGGTTGGACCGGAGAATTTACATTTTATTGAGCAGCACTTGAAATAAGAATTTATTTTCTTGTGTAAATGAGCAAAGGGAGTACAGCGGATAGCCCGCCCGGCCGCCCTAATATTTAATTCAATTACAAAAGTTAAATTCGTCGCCAACTTTAAATGTTGTAATAAATAAATTTACAACTTAACAAATTTTCCATTCAATTGAATCCCCTCACTTTAAAATTTAAAGATATTTCACGATTTTACTCAATTTGATTAGCATACAAAAGCAGTTTTTCATTTTGAACATCCAATTCACTTTCGAAAATGAAACCTAATTTTTCTAATAACTTTATGGAAGTAGTATTTTCAGGAAGCGAAATGGCCTGAATTATATCATGACTTTTATTTTGACAAAGTACTTCCAATACTTTTTTAGAAGATTCAAATGCATAACCTCGATTTAAATACTCCGGCAAAAAGGCAAAACCTAGGTCGTAATAAATCAAATAACTTCGGAGCATAAAAGTAATTATTCCAATTGGCGCGGAATTTTGTTTTAACCGAACCACCCAATAATGAGCTTTGTCATTTTCCAGAATTTTTTGAATGTATGCTTTTGATGCATATTCTGAATGAATGCTTCGATCGCCAATAAATTTTATCCAGCCGGGAGTATTGACAAGTTTTTGAATAAAATCAAAATCTTCCAATGCTAAACTGTCTATCAATAAACGCTCGGAACTAAAAGTGGATTGCATAAATTACTATATTAAGAAAGGAAATGGTTCGCACCTTTTAAGTAATGTTTACGATAAGATTCTCTGATATTTTAAATGGTGTGGATTATTTTCAGAACAAATATAGAAATAACTCCATGACTTTTGGCGTGCATTACTATCTGCTGCTAATACAGAATACCGAAAAATTCGAAATGAAATTTGTATTCTTTAATATACAGTCTCGAACTTTATTTCTTATACTTTAAACACAAATTTGATGAATTTTTAGATCAACTGAAAATCCGGAAAGTTCGAATTTATGAAATATTAGAATCCACAGAAAAATTTATACTCCTCACATTCAATATATTATAAAATATTTAATACCTATTTGTATAATGCATAATATTCTTATGTATCATTGCGTTATCAATTAATTAATCCATCATGATCTACTCTTCCGAACTCATAAAAGGCACTTTAAAAACCATTGTACTGAAACTACTCTCTAATAACAGTCGCATGTACGGGTACGAGATCACACAAAAAGTAAAAGAACTCACCTTCGATAAAATTCAAATTACCGAAGGAGCCCTGTACCCTACGCTCCACGCTTTAGAAGACGACGGCCTGGTAACTGTAGAAACAGAATATATAGGAAAACGTGTACGTAAATATTATAGTTTGAGTTCAACAGGAAAAACAAAAACCACTGAAAAAGTAAACGAACTGGCAGACTTTATGAATACAATGAAGTTCCTACTAGACTTGCCCGCCTTCAAGTAACACACGCAAAGGGACAAGTGACAAGTAATCAGCGGTGCCCTGAGCTTGCCGATGGATGAACTTATTGCAGCAGGCAGGCTAGTAATCAATGATATAAAACATGCCCACAAATAATCAGACCACATGTCACATGTCACTTTACACTTTACACACAGTACTTCTAATAAACTCAAGAACTAAGCAAATCATCATACAACTGGTCACTTGTCACTGGTCACTTCTCACTATATGCTTAGTACAGCTAACATACTCAAGAACTCAAGAACTCAAGAACTCAAAACTCAAGAACTGAAAAGTGTATCGCCTTAATGACCAACAAATAGATCACATCATCAACGACATTCGCGCGCGTGGAGTTGAGATGGAGAGCCTGCAAAATGATTTGCTGGATCATGTTTGTTGTATCATTGAAAATAAGCTTGAAGAAAGCGGAGACTTCGAGCGCTTCTATGAATCAATTATCAAAACCTTTTACAAGAAGGAGTTGAAAGAGATTGAAGAAGAAACCATCACTCTGCTTAACAATAAACACTATTATGCTATGAAAAAAATAATGATTGGAAGTGGAATAATTTCCGCCTTACTGTTATCGATGGGAATCATCTTAAAATTTATGCACATGCCCGGTGCTGCAGTAGGAATATTTACCGGTGTTGTTACATTCAGTCTCATCTTTCTACCACTAATGTTTCTGCTCAAGCTAAAAGAGAAAGAAAGCAGCAGAGATAAAATTCTATTAGGTTTAGGTTCACTGGTTACCATTCTCATTAGCATTGCTATATTGTTTAAAATGTTACATTGGCCCTATGCAAATATGATGGGACTTGTATCTGTAGGAATTTTGATTTTGATTTATCTTCCTATTAATTTAGTTACCGGCATTCGCAATCCGAGTACAAAAGTTAATACTATAGTTTCATCTGTGCTGCTTGTGGCAGGTTGCGGATTATTTTTATCACTTGCAAAATCTCCGCAAGGATCAAAAATTCAATACATCAAAACCACCGACTACTTTATTCGCAACAATCGGTTAGTTCAAAATGAATTGCAACTGCTGGTAAAATCAGCCGGTAAAACCGAAAGTAATTCAACGTCTGCGCAAAGCAAAAATATACTGGCACTTTGCGAAGAACTAAAATCTTACCTTCTTGAAAAAGAAACCGGTTTGAAAACATTGGATGCCGACTTCATTAACAAACAAGCATGGATAAGTGAAACCTACGCATCCTATTATTTCGAACCGGAATCGGAAGAATTTAAAAAACTTTCGTCGTTGACTGATATGATCAAACAATATAATACATCTTCAAAATCAGCTACAGCCATACCCGAATTTTCAGTACTATCAGACCAAAACAATGACAGAGTGATTGATGTTTTGAATAATCTGGTACAAATAGAATTGTTTGTTTTGCAAAGTGAATTATCGTTATCGAATTTATAAGTAGTAAAATTTAAACTAAAGAGAGCGAACTTAAATGTTAGCTCTCTTTTTTTGTTTTGCACAGATGCTTTTTTTACTTCTGTTTGATTTGGAGGGTAGGAAAAAGGGGGAAATGCAGTTTAAAAATTTGAGATTTTTTATGTGATCCGGCTTTCTATTCAGGAATTAATATGGGACAATTACTATTTTGAGATGCTGATTTTCAGACAACCTTGCCCCGTCGTATTAACAATAAAGGTTTAAACAACCCTTTTTACTGTTAAAATGCCTCATTTTACTGAAATTCAATTAATTAAAAATATTTCTTGACAAAAAACCGCATCTCCTCACCAAATGCCTATTGATAAAAATGATCATTCTCCAAAAAAACCCCAATTGCCATGACAATGTGAAAACTTCCTTTAAATATAACTCCTTTTGTCATTCTGCGTTATTAACTTTGTAAGGAATCTAAAATGGCCGGAAACTACGATATACTCATTGGGAAGCTGGATGAATTCATCCGGAAATACTATAAGAATCAGCTGATTCGTGGTGGAATCTATGTATTTACTGCGCTAGGTCTCGCCTGGCTGGCATTTACAAGTCTGGAATATTTCGGACATTTCAGCACCACAATCAGGACCATTTTATTCTGGAGTTTCATATTGGCAGCAGGTATTTCCACCTGGCGCCTTGTTATTATTCCTTTAACAGGATTGTACAAATTAGGCAAGGTAATTTCTCATGAGCAGGCTGCTTCCATCATTGGCATCCATTTTAGCAATGTGCAGGATAAACTGCTTAACACGTTACAGCTCAAGGCTGAAGCCGATAAGTCGGGAAGCCACAACGAACTGTTACTGGCTGGGATCAATCAAAAAATTGAAGAGCTGAAACCTATTCCCTTCGCTGCTGCCATCGATCTGAAAAAGAATCGTAAGTATTTTAGATATGCAGCCATTCCAATGGTGATTTTGGTGGTATTGCTTTTTGCTGCTCCCAGTCTGCTGTTTGATGGTTCGGAAAGACTGTTCAAACACAGCACTCATTTTGAAATTCCTGCACCATTTACATTTAATGTAGAGAACAAAGACCTAAAAGCGATTCAAAGCGAAGATTTTAATTTGGTTGTGAGTGTTGATGGCAAAACCGTTCCGAATGAAGTGTATATTGAAATTGATGGGAATCAGTTCAAACTTGACAAAGAGAATCTTGTAAAATTCAATTACACTTTCCGTAACATTCAAAAGTCGACTCGTTTTCACTTGTTCGCAGAGGGTTATACTTCTAAAGAATATGAACTTGATGCAATTCCTAATCCATCGGTGCTTAATTTCAATGTATCACTAACTTATCCTGCATACATTGGAAAGCCATCTGAAAAACTCACCAATACCGGCGACCTCAACATTCCGGCAGGAACCAAAGTTAAATGGGAGTTTAATTCAAGGAACGCCACCAATATGAAGTTGGAGTTTAGGGATACTACTTATTCGCTAAATGCGGAAGGAACAGTTTTCACATATGCGCGACCGTTTGTAAAGAGTACAGGATATGTTGTGAAGCCCTCTAATGAATTTATGGAAACTAAGGAGCCGATGGAATACAGCATCAACGTAGTTCCCGATTTGTATCCCACCATTCAGTCGGAGCAACAGCAGGATTCGCTTAGTTCGCAATTATTTTATTTTAAAGGGATGATTCGTGACGATTACGGATTCAGCAAGTTGGCATTTAATTACAAATTCATTAAAACTTCTGAAGAGAATTTACGCAGTCGTGATCAGGTTTCACAAGTAATACCTATTAACAAAGGAGTAAATCAAGATCAGTTTTTTCATTCGTGGGATATGAAGGCGTTGATGGTTGAACCCGGTGAAGAGATTGAATATTATTTTGAGGTGTGGGATAATGATGGCGTTAGTGGCGCTAAGTCGTCGCGCACGCAATCGATGTTGTTTAGGGCTCCGACCCTAAAAGAACTTGCTGAGAATGCAGAAAAAAATTCCGATAAAATGAAGTCGGAACTGGAGAAGAGTATTGATCAAAGCAAAAAATTGCAAAAAGAGATGTCGGAGATTTCAAGAGAAATGCTTGAAAAGAAAAATCTCAATTATGATGATCGTAAGAAAATTGAAGATCTGCTAAAGCAACAAAAAGAACTGGAGAAGCAGGTAGAAAATCTTAAAAAAGAAAATAAGCAAAACAACGCTAAGGAAAATGAGTACCAGCGTAACAGTGAGCAACTGAGAGAGAAAAAAATGCAACTCGAAGTGCTCTTTGAAAAGCTGATGAGTGAAGAGATGAAGAAGATGATGCGTGAGCTTGAAAAAATGCTGAGCGAACTCAACAAGGATGAAGTGAAGAAAATGGTCGATAAAATGAAACTCGACAACAAGGATCTCGAAAAGGAACTCGATCGCACCCTTGAACTTTTTAAACAACTGGAAGTAGAACAAAAACTTCAAGAAGCCATTGATAAATTAGATGAGCTTTCGAAAGAACAAAAAGATCTTGCAGAAAAAACAGAACAAGATAAATCAGATAACAAAGAACTTCAGGAAAAGCAAAACGAACTCAATAAAGAGTTTGAGGAGCTTAAAGATGATGTGAAAAAACTGGAAGAAAAAAATAAGGAGTTGGAATTTCCTCAGGAGTTAGGTGAGAATAAAGAGGAGATGGAAGAGATTAGTAAAGACATGGAGCAGAGTGAGGAGCAGCTTGCAGGAGATAAAAAGCAACAGAAAAAAGCTTCGCAATCACAAAAAAGTGCTGCCGAAAAAATGGATCAGCTTTCGCAGAAGATGAAGCAGGAACAACAAGAGCAAGAGCAGGAGCAAGTAGAAGAAGATATGAATGCATTGCGTGCGCTGCTTGAAAACCTTATTCGTTTTTCTTTAAATCAGGAAGGGTTGATGGAGGAATTAAAAACGATGGATGTAAATAATCCAAGATATACGAAACTTTCACAACGTCAACGCGAATTAAAAGATGATGCTAAAGTTTTAGAAGATTCTTTGTTTGCATTAAGTAAAAGAGTGGTGCAAATTTCAAGTGTTGTGAATACTGAAATTGCAACCATCAATGATAATATTTCAAAATCGATTGCACATTTGCAAGATCGCATTGTTCCGCAAGCACGTTCAGAACAACAGTATGTAATGACATCGGTAAACAACCTTGCACTCTTACTGACAGAGGCACTTGAACAAATGCAGCAACAAATGCAGCAGATGAAAAGTCAAATGCCGGGAAGTGGTAGTTGTAAAAAACCCGGAAGCGGAAAACCATCTCCTTCGGCACAAAAAATGCGTCAGATGCAACAACAGTTGAATGAGCAGATGAAAGCCCTCAAGAAAAAAATGGAGGGGCAGCAAAAAGGTGAAGGGAAAGATGGGAAGAAAAGTGGCGAAGGAAGTGGCATGAGTGAAGAACTTGCTCGGATGGCTGCACAACAGGAAGCACTTCGTAACGAATTGCAGCAACTGAGCAATCAGGAAAATAAAGATGGACAGGGTTCATTGGGGAACCTTGAAAAACTGGCCAAGCAGATGGAGGAAACCGAAAAAGATTTGGTCAATCGTAAAATTACTGCTGAAACTCTTCGCCGCCAGGAGGAAATTTTGACCCGTTTACTGGAGTCGGAAAATGCCGAAAGGGAGCGCGAACAGGACGAAAAACGCCAGTCGAACGAAGCCAATGATAACATGCTCCGAAGTCCCGGACAATTTGAAGAATATAAAAAGCTGAAAATGAAGGAAGTAGAATTATTGAAGACCATTCCTCCCGGATTAAATGCATTTTATAAAAACCTGGTAAATTACTACTTTCAGACCCTCGAAAATTAAGAACCCATGACCGCAACAACTAAATTCTCCAACACCCTGCAAATTGTATCGCAGCCACAAAGCATCAACATTATTGAAAAGGTAATTGATGACTTAAAAAACGAGTTTGATATCCATGAAGATTCCTATGGGAACATCCTCGTTGCGGTAACAGAAGCGGTTAATAACGCCATACTGCATGGTAACGAATGTGATCCTGCCAAACAGGTGAAGGTGAGTTACGAAGTAGATGGTGATCGTGTGATGTTCACTGTAGTGGATGAGGGAAAAGGATTTGATTATTACAACTTACCCGATCCTACAGCTCCCGAAAACCTCGAAAAGCCTACAGGTCGTGGTGTGTTTTTGATGAAGCATTTAGCCGATCAGGTTATTTTTTCGGAGAACGGAAAAGTTGTTGAGCTGTATTTTAAAACTCATAACGATACGTTGGCTTAATTTTTTTATTCAGTGTCCTAAAGTGAGAGATTCGATTTTTGAAAATTGATCTAACTATATTTTTCCGGGTAAAGTTTAAATCCGACAATTGTTTTTGATTTTTCATTTCACGATAAAAAATAGTTACTAAATGAAAAATATAATTTACTTTTCAGAAGACACTTCATTTACACTTCGTACAAAAACTACCACACGATCTTGGCTTTTAAAATGTGCAAAAAGTGAGAAGCAAAATATTTTGGAGTTGAATTACATTTTCTGCAGCGACAACTATTTAAAAAAAATAAATAAACAATATTTGAATCACGACTACTTTACGGATATCATCACTTTTCCAACAGCAGCTCCCGGTGATAAAAATATTAGTGGCGATATTTTTATCAGCATCGACCGCGTTCGTGACAACGCAAAAACTTACGGCGTGAAGACCAACGAAGAGCTACACCGAGTTATGGTGCATGGCCTTTTGCATTTGTGTGGGTATGGGGATAAGACAAGTTCGCAGGAAAAAATTATGCGTGCAAAGGAAGATTTTTATTTGAAGAAAATGTAGTGATTAGTGGATAGTGACCTGCCTGCAGCAGGCAAGCCAGTATTTAGTGACCGGTGATTAGTGACCTGCTTGTTGCAGACAGCTCGTGATTAGTTCTTTTGATAAGCTCTTGATACAACTGTTGATAAGCTGTTTTGGCAAAAACAAAATTGAACTTGACCCCGAATCAGCCAAATACATCAATACCTGTTTTGTAAAAGAATATTTGAACCAATATCAAGGAAAAAGAGCCTGGTAAAGCACAACGAAATAAAAATATTTGAAGAAAGGCAAGTAAGAACTCTTTGGGATGAAGATAAAGAGAAATGGTACATTTCCATCGTAGATGTCATTGCCGTTTTAACTGAAAGTGTTGACCCAAATGCCTATTGGAGAAAACTAAAACAACGGCACAACAACAGATACCACTTTGAACAGGCGTCTAACTCTAATTTTTTGTAAATTTGAAATCTTAAACTTTAGAAATATATTACACATATCAAAATGAATCCTTTAGAGGAATCACATATCAAAATAGACAGAAGCGGCTGGGATGTTAAACAAGACGACCAGATCAATAAGCTATTCCAAGAAGTCAACGGGAAGTTAGCGGAAGCAAACGAAACTGATTTGCTAAAAAAATCAGAAGCTGAAAGACAAACTTTTGCATTTACAAAGACCCCCGACAAGGGGTTGTCTTTTAAGATGGCGGGAACAAAGAAACTTGAAGATGGTAGTGAAGTTCCTTTTGAGTGGCCTGATATTAAAGAATGGACAGAAGATGATTTCATTTATATCCGTTCACGATTTGACAGTTGTAAAAATCTATTTGCCTTTACCGAATATGGTTTGTTTCTTTATTATTCAAACCATATCAAAGACAACAGAGATGCTGCCAGATTACTGAAAGGACTTTTTGATTTATCAAAATCATATTATCAGAAATCATTACCGAATGACGACAAAGAACATTACATTCTCTACTTCCGTCTTGCAATGGCAAATGCTTTTAACATTGCTGACAATAGAAAAAATGATGATGAAATTAAAAAATTGTATGATCAACTAATTCAGTTTACAACAAAAGCTCACAACACCTGGGACATCCAACATAAAAGCACCTTGCGTTCTGTAATTGACTTAACAGATTTTGCAATTGAATATAAGAAGGAATTTCAAAAGTATGGAGTTGACCTTACCACATACTTAGACCAAAATTATTTAGCAGCATAAGAATTAGCAAAGACTTACAATTGGGGAGCAATCTATATTTGTGATGTTTCTCAGCGATTAGCTGATTCCATTGAAAATACAACTTATGATTGGCAAACTTTTAAAGCACAACAGTACGAAGCAATGGTTCAGATAACCATATAAGTAAATCTTCAAAAATAGTTTTGACTGAAAGGATGGACGACCCTCCACCTGTATTTCCTTGACCGCAAACCCCAATTTTACCAGGTTAAGTTTCTCTACAAAAGCATCAA
>Ga0105046_10018404_pt1 | contig 10632 bp, 6 predicted proteins | sample MAT03_FD_78385 | JGI IMG/M metagenome (GOLD analysis project Ga0105046, IMG submission 78385) | Freshwater microbial communities from Lake Fryxell liftoff mats and glacier meltwater in Antarctica - MAT-03 (megahit assembly) | ecosystem: Environmental > Aquatic > Freshwater > Ice > Liftoff...
TGTAATATTACCATCACTACCGGAACCAAAAACAGCAGAAACTCCTGTTATAGTTAATGTATTACCGGAAGCTGATGTTATAATACCTGATCCACCAGATACATTTATACTGTTAGAAGTTGCTGTCGCATTTCCTGTATCACCTGCAAGTTTTAAAACTGCAGCACTTGTTAAAGTAACTGTAGCGCTTGTCGCCGAAGTTGTTATACCAGTTGTTCCATCTCCGATGATAGCAACACTGGAACCTGTAGCAGAACCTGTACTTCCTGTTAAAGTTGTAATTCCGGAACCTCCTCCGGTTGCAGCAATTGTAATTGAATTAGAACCATTTGTAATAGAAATACCAGAGCCAGCTGTTAAATTTCCCGACGTTGGCGGACCGGAAGAGGACCCGATTACAAGTTGACCATTACCCAAAGGAAGAGAATTGAGCGCACTTGTCGTAGTTGTTCCTGAAATAACAACACCGTTAACAGGAAAAGAAGTTTTTGCTGTTCCACCATTTGGAATTGTTACGGGAACATCAAGATTAACATTTAATTGATTTGTAGACGTAGTTGTCGTGTTAATTCCCGTACCTCCAGAAACTATCACAGTTGATCCGGTAACTGTCGACGCGGTGTCAGCTTCAAGAGTTTGAATAACGCCAGAAGCTCCGGGAGGTCCCGGTGGTCCAGTGGTTCCAGGAGGTCCCGGTGGTCCAGTGGTTCCAGAACCTGAACTTCCTGGTGGTCCTGGTGGGCCGGTAAAACCTTGACTTCCGGGGATTCCTGGTATCCCCGGGGTTCCACTGCTGCAACAGCCAACAGAGCCGACTGCTATCGTTTTCGTCATTTTATATAAACTTTCAAACGCCCAAGTTTTAGTTATCGGTAAATTTAATTATTCTTTTTATTGGAAGATACTTATAGACAGTTTGGGTAGACTACCGTATTTTTATTTAAAATAAATTCCACGTTTAAACATACGAGAAAATAGTAAAAAGGGAGTTTGGCCAAGAATGGATCCTTGTAATTTGCGGAAGATTGATCCTAGGCATCTATCCTTGTTGATTTCCTTGTCTAAAAATTCTATCATCGAACATAAACACGGTGCGATTATCTATGCGACAAAGGGTCCAGATCGCGGTAAGATAATTTCAGCCGCTTACAACGAACGCTTTACCTTCAAGCCTTCATTTGCCGACCGGTCGTGTCTTTTACCGGGACGACAAAGACGAGAAAAATCTAAAATCACTCTGTGTCGATGGAGTTCAGCGAAATTTCAGCATTCATGCTGAAATGAATGCTCTAATGAAGATTCGGGGAAAGGGTAAGGGATATCTCCACTCGGTCGGTGCTGTAATGATTGTTATTCGTTCTAATCATGGAAAACTTTATGGTTCGAAACCTTGTAGTCATTGCTACAGTAAACTAAAAGATCTAGGTATAACGGTTTATTATAGTTGAAATAAAAAAAGAACGACAATTGCCGTTCTTTTTTGTTTGAACTCTAATTAGAGTTCGGAAATAGTCTACCTTTAAAATTGATAATGTTCACCATCCGTAGAGCTATTTTTTGTCGGATCGTAATTTACCGGACAAACTCCATCCGAAAAAATTCCTTCTGCCAGCAACAGTTCGTACTTTCCATTTTCGAAAGTGACGCGAAAAGGGTAATATTTACGATCTGAAACGTAACTATCGTCTGACATTTGCATATCTCCATCGCAGGAGACAGCTTGGTTGGTCTTCTTAAGATGATTCCAGAGTTTTTGGTCAGACTCTTCGGCGGTTTCAAGAAAAATAAGGGTTAGAATTTCGGTATTTCGAACTAATTTTCCATCAAAAAGTTTGGAAGGATTCCAAGATCTATTGTTGTAAACCTTAGACCAAGTATAAGTGAAGCGAATGCCAGTTGTAACATTCTTTCCTGAGACTGTAACAAAGTGACCATGGCGAACGTTCGCCATTTTCTCTGAACTTTTTCCCTGTTCTGGTAGTTTCTTGGTAACCTGAACTTTCTTCCCTATTCTCTGGTGGTAGATCGAACTACGCAATTACCATAAAATATTGAAAAGGGTAGGCTACCCGACATATATAATAATTTGACCAACAAGTGTAAAATGCATGTTCGCATTATTTGTAACCGAAAAATATAATGGAGTTTCATATTCCTCGTCGAATTCCCATGGAGGGTGAACGTCTTTATCAAAATTTTTTGAAATCTGATGGATATACAGATGAATTATTTGCAACAATTGCTCTCGGAGAACATTTCGAAAAACGTTCTCGAAGTATCTATCCCAGAATGACAACTAATAAGACTAAGCCATACACGAAGCTTACAAATCAACAAAAAATTCGTATCGGGGTAAATCAAAGCCATATCTTCGCCATTTTCTATTCAATGGGAGAATGTAACTGTATTCTAAAAATTCAATCAAATATTGATTGCCGAGCTAAAATTGGTGAATTTCGGGGAAATGTTCTTCTAAACATAAATGTTAAAAAAGGAGACAATACTTTTGAGTTTATTATCAATCATGTAAATGAACAACATTGCGAAATTTGGTTCGATCGCGGTGTTGAGGTGTTAATTAGCGGAGAAATTGTCTAGATAAATTTAAAATCTTCCCAATTGGGGAGATTGTCACCATACATTTTTATTATTAGTTTTTTGTAATAAATTCTTTATTAACTAAGCAAAGAATAAAAATGGATAACAAATATCTAGAACCGCGAGATTTTCATTTTAAATACAAACTAGGGAATAAAATTTCAAGTGGTGCCTACGGATCTGTATATGAATCCGGCAATCATGCTGTTAAAGTTCAAAAATCATTTGAAACTACTTCGGGGAAAGATTCCAGTCCTAGAGTCCATCGTTTACTGAGATCTACTATTCGAGAAATTGATATGTATTCACGTTTTGATCATCCATGTATCATTAAAATAGTTAATTGGTCAATTGAAATATTAACAAATGACAATATAATAAGTTATATGGTACTTGAAAAAGGCGAAAGTATTTCGTCGGCATATCAAAGTAAGAAAATTACAACTGATGAAATATGTAGAGATATTTTATCTGCAATATCATTCTTACATATGAATTTTGTATGTCATAAAGATATCAAACCGGATAATATTATATACCTCAATAATCGAGCTGTCCTTATCGATTTTGGTATTGCTAGCGACACAATTCCTGTAGAAAATTTTGCAGTTGTGTCCGGAGCCGCCTTTACGCCAAATTTTCGAGATCCCGAATATCGTTCTAGTGCAAAAAATAAAGATACTTGTGACGAATACGCATTTGGAATATCTTTGTATTGTCTTTTGAAGAATATTCCTTATGTTCAAAATTATCCACATATTCCAGGTATTACTTTAAATGAAAAATTTGTAACGAATTTGATTAGAGATTGTATAGAACCAGTGGAAAGACGCTTAACGGCATCAAAACTTTTAGAAAAATACGGGTTTGAAAACGTTATCGGGTCTGCACTCGAAACTCCCGTTCCTATGTATGATAAAACGTGTGGAAAGGCAAATGAGACAATTATCGAAATTTTATTTATATGGATGACCGACGTTTACACTGTGAACTCTTTCAGCTTAAAATCTTTATTTCTCGCATTTCATTTATTTCATAGATCGATCAAATTTCTTATTCCAAATTTTGCCACAAACGTCTCTTATATACAACTTGTAGCGATTTGTTGTATATATTTATCAACTATTGACGAGGATAACTCTCCAAATCCAACATTCCTTATCTATCATACAGCTAATGCTTATACTATCAAACAGTTTTATAATATGTTAATAGAAACATTAAAAGTACTACATGGTATTATTACTACCGATACCTATTGGTGGTATGCTGAAAACGATTTTGAATTAACTGCGTACTTTTTAGAGAATTTTAGCTGTTCTTATAATCTTGATAGAATAAAAAATTATCAGAAGGATACAACAGAACACTTTTCAAAAGATATTACGACGCGAACATTTATTCATTTTAGCACTTTTGGGGAAGAAATAACAACAGAACAGATAAATTTAGCCAGAAAATCTCTTATAAAGTACCAAATTAATAAAAATTATATATCAAATGAAAGAAAAATCATTCCGATCGAGTTAAATGATAAATTGGAATTGAAGGTGCTAGAAGAACTAATAATTAATCGAGCTGAATTATTGAAAGATGCAAATCCTAATATAAGTATAGATTATTTGAATTCAATTTTACATTATGCAAAACGATTCAAAGATTTTTCGTCAGAAGGAGGGAACAAATTATATAATCTTTTATGCCGCTGGAAAGAATCGAAGACTGCTCTACGATGGTATTATCTCATTTACAAAAGCTTTAATAATATTGATGGCTTACCTCGCGAGTATGCTAATGACCTCTATAATCCATTCGCTGCATCAACCATTAAAGAATTAATAGAAACATCTATTAGCCCGATAGCTAAACTTGTATTAAAAGAATAATATCCTTGCTATAAGTTGAGGATAATCATTATTTTTTCCAGACAATCTACCCTTGGGGTAGATTATCTAACTTACTTTTTTCTTTTCGCTAAAGACAATCCTTTTGGAACATCTATCTTTAAGATGGAGGATATTGTATTCAAGAAACCATCAACTTCGCAAACTTCATCTAGAACAACTACAGCTTCCAGAACAGGTTTAATCGCAAATTCGAAGATACCATCCCGAATTCCGGCAAAACCTACACAGTCAAAGGGTCCTTCGAAAACAGAGGTTCCAACATCCAGAAGATCGTCAAGAACAGATGTTGTACAACAATCAGCCCTTAATGCATTTGGTAACAATCCGGACGCTCTAGATGCTATCAAACGCATCGGTTTATTTAAGAATGGAGTTCTTGCAGCTGCCAAACCTAGTACTCGGACCGGGCCCGATACAGCCGATTTAGTCAAAGTGACAAATAAACAACTTCGACTTGAGGTTATGAAGAAAATTCCTTTTCTAACTATTACGGGAACAGAAATTCGATATATTTCAAAAGAAGAATTATATGATAATTCTGTTATTAGTTGTGAAATTACAAATGGAACACTTTTGGAACCAACAGCTGATATGAAAAGCGTGGATCTTGCAAATACGCTATTCGATCCGATGATGGGGCCATATAAAGAAGGAGGTCGTTGTACCAAATGTGACTCTTACGGAACAGATTGTCCGACCCATCCCGGTAAAATTCTATTTAAACGCAAAGATTCATCAGGAAATTTAATTGAAGCTCCTATTTATAATACTCGTGGAAAATTTTTAGCCGAATTAGTCAAATGTTTAAACTGTATTTGTGCTTCTTGCGGCAGATTAAAAATTCCGCCAGAAATTGCATTGAAGGCTGGATATTTTAACTACGCGGGATTAAACAGATTAACTTACTATTCCGAACAAAGTTTAAAGGTAACAGTTTGTCAGCGTGATGTTGGTTGCGAAAAACCAAAACAATATAAAGTGTCAAAGAAAGATAAGGATCTTATCGTAAGAGTTGATAAGAAAACTTCTAAAAATCCAGGTAAAGCAGAAACTCCCGTTTATCCATTTGAAGCATATACCATATTGAAAAATTTAGCACCCGACGAAGTGAGAGCTCTCGGATATACAACTGTTCATCCCAAAGATGTATATATTCTTTTTGGAGTTGTTGTGATGCCGCCTTTGTCGCGAGCGCCAAAAACAATCAACGGCAAGACTTCAGTCGATGATCTTACAGATCGATATTCAGAGATTGTAAAGGCAAGTAATGATCTTCGAGAAGCAAATATTAAACCAAGTTCTATGAAAATTATCAAATTACAAGGAGAAAGAGCTCAAACGATCGAAAGCGATTTCCATGCAACTTCTGCTAAATTGCGAGATAAAACTAAGGCTCTTGTCAAAGAAACATCTACAAGTGGTGTAACAAAAGTCCGAAAAACATTTAGTACAGTTATAAGCGGCAAAAATGGTAATGTTCGCAGAACACTAGCCGGAAGAGACGTTGATTTTTGTGCCCGTTCTGTTCTTGGTCCGGGTGGTAACCTAGATGTCGAGGAGGTAGCCGTTCCAGAAGAAATCGCGAACAACGTCCCTTATCGAGAATTTGCTTTTGATATCAACCTTCCATCACTGCAAAAATCTTTGGAGAAAGGTGATGTATTGAGCATAGTAAGGGATGGAGAACATATTATTATCAATGCTGTTAGCCGGAAAGAAGAAATAATACGAGTCGGTGATGAAGTATTTCGAAAACTTCGCGATGGAGATATTGTTGTTGGAAATCGAAATCCGTCTCTACATATGCAATCTATGATTGGTCATCGCGTCAAAATTATCAAATCGTCGGTTATTAAAATTCCACTTGTTACAACAACTCCACTTGGTGCAGATTTCGATGGAGACGAGTATAATTTACATATTCCACAGACAATTGAAGCACGAGCTGATATTCTTGGAATGACACTTCCAGGCATTTTAGAATCACAAGGTCGAGGTGGACCTTTGATTGGACTGGTTTATAACGCTTTACCGGGGTTGTTTTATCTAACGGGTCCGACCACATATGTTTCGAAAAATATTTTTTCAGATGTTGTAATGTCACTCGGAGATATGCCAAATTATCTAATCAGAAAACCGATAAAATCAGATTTTACATCAAATAAAGAATATAAACAAGCTCTTCTTACAAATTATTTTTGGCGTGCGAAAAAAAATAACGTCAGCCCGTATAAAGGGCGATCTATTATTGGTCTTTTACTTCCCGGCGATTTTAACTATTACGATAAAATAGATCCGCCATATAACTATTTTATGGGAAAAAATAAATTCGTCCAACATGAACGAATAGAAGTCGATGAAAAAGGTGAAGTCATTAAGATACTTGGGCTATACAGAATTTTCGACGATGGAAGACGCAAATCCGTTGAAACGAAAATTGAAAATTCCTGGGCCGGACCGGTCTATAAAGTTGATCAGATGAAAAAGTTTCCTGAGACTATTGTTTATTTACCAGACGGTACGCGAGAGAGATCTTTTACGGGAGTCCAATATGAAGTTCAAGATGAATTCGTTATTAAAAATGGTCTTCTGATCAAAGGTTATTTGTCAAAAGCATCTGTTGGTGTTGGTGGAAGTGTAAGATTTTTAACATTTATCTATCGTTATCTTGGCGGAAAAATGGGGACCCGTTTTCTGAATAACTTGGACGTTCTTGGTAATATGTTTCTTTCTCACCGAGCACATACGATGAGTTTGCTTGATTTTTACAATTATACAGATATCGATTCGACAAAGGAACAAATTAGTAAATTAATTACCGAGGCAAGTCTGAAAGTGGCAGCCGAAGGAGGTCCTACGGGTGATGTATTGACTGAAGGAAAACGTCAGGCAAATATCATTAATGCGTTAAATGTGATCCAAGATGCAGGTTTATCTCTAATGAAATCTGCCGATAGCCCTTTTCCCGGATCATCTTTTCAAGTATCAGTTGACTCTGGAGCAAAAGGTTCAACTTTGAACTTAGGTCAAGCTAGCGTTGCAATTGGCCCTCAATTAATAGCAGGAGCGCTTATTGAACCAAAACTTCGAGGTCGGAAAGGTAATCGGATCTCACCATATGTTAACCCAGGAGTAACAAATCTTAGTTCGTTAGGTTTTTGTTCAAGTCCACTAGCTAAGGGGCAAAAGGTAAGTGAGATGTTTACGGCATCAATCAATGCAAGATTCGACACGAGTAAGGGTAAACTATCGGTTGCTGAGTCCGGGTACATTCAGCGGCGTTTAGCACAGTTAATGGCCGATTTAGTCGTTTTAAACGATGGTACGGTTCGAGACGGCAAGGATCCTACATCAAGAATAGTAATGGAATCATATGGAGGGATTGGGTTTACAGCTACAACAACATATAAGGTCAAAGATGCACAAGGTATATTCTATAGTCCTGTTAATATGACCCAAATACTGCTGAATATCGATGAGGATGATTAAACATTCAAAATAATATAAGAATATCAATTGATATTCTTCGCAAGAAATTCTTCGAGGGAAGACTATCTTCTTTTTAATAATTTAATCGTATTTTTCACTTTCTTGAGAGATTCATTGGAAAATGGACGAGGAAGTTCGAAACTGGTTTCTGAAAGGTAAAGAAATAATCGACAATGAAAAACAAAACAAATGTATCAGAGATGCTTTATGTTACAGCTTTTACGAATTAAAAAAATCAGATATTGATAAGGCTATCGGCAAACGAAAAAGTTTGAAAGATATTTACAAAAATTTAACAGAAGTTTATTATCCACCGGGACAAATTCGGACAAAGAAATGGCGAAAGACGAGCAACTCACGTGTGATAGCTTTACCTCAATTTCTAGCGTGATCGGTTATAAAGATGGATATTTGCTAATGTATTCACATTAGTAAATATCCTTTAAAATGCTAATGTATTCGCGACAAGGATTAAAGGATATCAATCGATATCCTTTTTACAAACTATAATTACTCATTTCTAGCTCGATAATCGGCCAATCTGATATCTGTTTCCAAATTTGTAGCAAAAAGAATACATTTTCCACAAGTTTTACAATTTTCATTCTCTAGTCTTCGGCTTCCTCCATATCGGCCACCTTCACAATTGCAATAATGATTATATCCGTCTATTTTCAAATCCTGTAAACAATACCAACAAAAATCAAATCCACAATTGCATTTCATTTTAGCACAACCTTCTTCGCGAAGACACCTCTTATCACATTTTGGACAAACTTGTGTTAAATTTTCGGTTGCTTTTTCGGCGGTATCCATTCGTTTCTTTGATTTTTTCATTTTCTCTTCGCATGTATCGCCAGGATGAAATTCAGATTTGCATTTCTTACAAATTTTTCGAGCACACTCGGGACTGAGACATTGGAATTCGCTTTCTTCGGTCGTTGTAATACCGATATATGGACAAAACGAGCAATGATAAACAACTTTTGTTTTTAAATCGCCATTTTCCAGTTTCCGGAATCGAAGTCGTCCCATCGTTTTCCCAGAAATGAAATCGAGATCTTCTTCATTAAAATTACCGGTACAATTTGGCTCAAAACAACCATCAATGATTTTTGTATTTCCATACGCCATCGCTTCAAATGTTTTCTGAATACAAGATTTACAAAATTGATGTTTTTCCGAACCTTGACATGTGATTTTATCAAGAATTGAAACATTTTCAATACAAAATGAGCATATAAACTCTGCGACCTTATGCTTTGGAACTGGAATAAGTTCTGGGATGAATTGTGGAAATTCCACAATTTGAACCCGGCGTGCGGCCTCACCCATTATTTCAACGCGTTGTCTTCGAATTTCATCCATTATTTCTGCTTGTCGTTCCCTCACACCCCTGATATTACCAAGCAGATCTTCCATCCTGGGAATTAGATCATTTTTCGGAATAACTAGTCGATTTTGCTGGTTTCTTACGCGATGTTCGGCAACAAAAGCCTGTTTAATAAGCTCTTTTCTTCCAGACATATAATCTGCATAATCTTCTTGCGAAATTTGACGAATATTTCTAATCAATGGCATATAATCACGACCTTTTTCAATCGTATTGGGACCCTTCCAGAGTTTTCTAGCTTCTCTTGCCTCACATTCCGTTATTTCAATCATCTCTTCAAGAGTCAACCATTCTTCCGGTAACCTAGCATGAGTCTTTGAGATATGATATTGATTTTCTGCAAGGTGGAGATATGCCGTTGTGATTGTTTTATATACTTTTAGAACGTTATCGATATCACCCTTCAAAATTTTTGGAAATCTGTACGAAATGAGTGTTTTCAATCGCATTTTTTGCCCTTGAATGACGGTATTTTGCCCTTCTTTCGCGATAGTTAACCATGTGACCATCTCATAATCAAGTTCAAAATTTTTCTTCACAATTGGTACATCGGCCGCACCCCCGTCGACGAATGCTCCGGCGGCCGCACCCCCGTCGACATGATGATCTTCAACATCGTTTAAACATAACTCAATTAACTCTTCTATTGTTGCCTCATAGTTGTCATTAATCAAAGTTTCAAGAGTTAGACGAGAAATATTTGGGAAAATTTCTCCCAAATTTTCTAAGTGGTCAGCCATTTTCCATTGGTGCGAGTTTATTTCGCTCATATCTAAATAAAATCATAGTTTAGGCAGGGTACCCGAAATCATGTCGCACGATATAATTAAAGCGCATTTAGGGGCTTTGTCCTCTAATTACAGATTCAAGCATGGCGGAACGAGAAATATAGAAATTAAATCAAGAGAATTACGAACAAAAGATATCAAAATACGAGACTGTGAAATCAAAAATAAATCTGAACCGATAGAAAAGGCTCTTGTTTTTGATAGAAGTCTACCGGGCCAAAAGAAAGCTCTATTAATAGGTATAAATTATACTGGAACAGGTTCTGCTCTGCGTGGTTGTATCAACGATACTAAAAATGTTGCCAAATTACTTCGAGAAAAACATTTTAGTTCTATTACAATGATGAACGATGATCTTTCACCGGCCGGTCTTTTATATCCGACTAAATCGAATATTCTTCGAGAATTAACAAATTTAATATCACAGGCTAAACCCGGAGATTACCTGGTGGTGCAA
>Ga0105046_10018405_pt1 | contig 10631 bp, 7 predicted proteins | sample MAT03_FD_78385 | JGI IMG/M metagenome (GOLD analysis project Ga0105046, IMG submission 78385) | Freshwater microbial communities from Lake Fryxell liftoff mats and glacier meltwater in Antarctica - MAT-03 (megahit assembly) | ecosystem: Environmental > Aquatic > Freshwater > Ice > Liftoff...
AACCAACGACATGTCGGGCTGCAGCTTCAAGATCGGGTCTGAAGAAGCGTCTTGGAGCACCGGCAGCAGCTTCGAAGGCGGCAACATGGGCCATCGTCCGGCTGTCAAGGGCGGCTACTTCCCGGTGCCCCCGGTCGACAGCTTCCAGGACATGCGCAGCGAGATGTGCCTGATTCTGGAAAGCCTGGGCATCCCGGTCGAAGTCCATCATCACGAAGTGGGCGGCGCCGGCCAGCAAGAGCTGGGCACCAAGTTCAGCACCCTGGTGCAGCGGGCCGACTGGTCGCAGCTGCAAAAGTACGTGGTGCAGAACGTGGCCCACGCCTATGGCAAGACGGCCACCTTCATGCCCAAGCCGCTGGTCGGCGACAACGGCAGCGGCATGCACGTGCACCAGTCGGTCTGGAAGAACGGCGTCAACCTGTTCGCTGGTGACGGCTATGCCGGCCTCAGCGATTTCGCGCTGTACTACATCGGCGGCATCATCAAGCACGCCCGAGCGCTGAACGCCATCACCAACCCGGGCACCAACAGCTACAAGCGCCTGGTTCCGGGTTACGAAGCCCCGGTGAAGCTGGCCTATTCGGCGAAGAACCGCTCGGCATCGATCCGCATTCCGTACGTGGCCAGCCCGAAGGGCCGTCGTGTCGAAGCGCGCTTTCCCGATCCCTTGATGAACCCGTACCTGGGCTTCAGCGCGTTGCTGATGGCTGGGCTGGACGGTGTGGAAAACAAGATCCACCCAGGTGACCCCGCCACCAAGGACCTTTACCACCTGCCGCCCGAAGAAGACGCGAAGATCCCGACCGTTTGCCACAGCCTGGACCAGGCGCTGGAGTATCTGGACAAGGACCGCGCCTTCCTGACCAAGGGTGGTGTGTTCACCGACAGCTACCTCGACGCCTACATCGACCTGAAGATGCAGGAAGTGACGCGCTTCCGCATGGCCACGCACCCGGTGGAGTTCGACATGTACTACTCGCTGTGATCGCGAACTGAACGCGATCTGATGGCGATGGCAGGTACTCGAAAGAGCATCTGCCCGCAGCAGCTTTGGAACGGACCCTCGGGTCCGTTTTTCGTTGTGGCGTCGTTGTGGCGTCGGTGCGGCTTCGGTATGGCTCGGTTGGCTACCGGCCCGTGCGCTTGTTGCAGTTCGCTTGTTGCCGGTGTTTTGGCTGCGCGACAATGATTGCATGTCATTCCTGCGCAACACCTCCATCCGCCTTGCGGCCTTGAGCAGCACTGTTTTGCTCTTGCTGGCCCCGCAAAACACTCTGGCGCAAGACAAGCCTGTCTACCGCTGCCCGGGGCCCCCCGTGCTGTACACCGACGCGCTTTCAGCGCAGGAAGCGCGCGACAAGGGCTGTCGCACCATCGAAGGCGCGCCCATCACCATCGTGCCGGGCACCAAGTCGCGTGCCGCGCCTGCCATTGCGCCAGCCGCAACCACGGGTGCTCGCCCAGACCGCCCAGAAGGCAGCCGGATCGACCCCGCCGAACAGCGCGCCCGCGACAGCGATGCCCGGCGCATCCTGGGCGAAGAACTTAAGCGCGAGGAAGACCGCCTGGCGCAACTCAAGCGCGAGTTCAACAACGGCGAGCCCGAGCGCAACGGCGACGAGCGCAACTTCCAGAAGTATCTCGACCGCGTGGCCGAGATGCGCGCCGCGATTGCGCGCAAGGAAGCCGATGTAGCCGCCCTCAAGCGCGAATTGAGCAAGCTGCCTTCATGAGTGGCGCACCCGGCGCGCCCGCTGCGGCCAGCGTCAACGCTGTGCTGCAGGGTTTCGAGCCCTTCGACCAACTGGCCACCATGGTGGCCATGGCAACGCCAGACGGCGGCTGCCTGCTCGCCAATTCGGCGCTGGAGAACGCGGTTGGCACCTCGCGCCGCGCGCTCAAGCGCAGCAATGTCCTGGACTGGTTGGCCGACGCTGAACAGCTGCGCGAGACTTTGGGCCTGGTCGCCAGCAACCAGGTCGCCACCAGCCGTTTTGATGCCCACCTGAAGCGCTTGCCCGTGGGCAATTCTGACTTGCCGGTGCACGTGATCGTCAGCCAGACCGAATGGCCCGAGCGGGTGCTGGTGGAGATGATCGAGATCCAGCAGCAGATCCGCCTGGACCGCGAAGAGCGCACCTTGGGTGCCGTGCAGGCCAACAAGGAACTGGTGCGCAACCTGGCGCACGAGATCAAGAACCCGCTGGGGGGTATTCGCGGCGCGGCGCAGCTGCTGGGCATGGAAGTGACCAGCCGCGAATTGACCGAATACACCCGCATCATCATTCAAGAAGCCGACCGCCTGCAGGCCCTGGTCGACCGGCTGTTGGCGCCCCACCGCCGTCCTCAGGTGGTGGCCGACGTAAACATCCATGAGGTGTGCGAGCGCGTGCGTTCGCTGGTCTTGGCCGAGTTCCCGAAAGGCCTGACGGTTTCGCGCGATTACGACACCAGCATCCCTGAGTTTCGCGGCGACCGCGAGCAGCTCATCCAGGCGGTGCTGAACATCGCGCACAACGCCACCCAGGTGCTGTCCGAACGCATCGCTGCGGGTGATGCGCAGTTGGTCTTGCGCACACGCGTGGCGCGGCAAGCCACCTTCGGCCGGCAGCGTTTCAGATTGGCATTGGAATTGCATATTGGGGACAACGGACCTGGCGTGCCCGAGGACATCCGCGACCGGATCTTTCACCCGCTGGTGACAGGTCGTGAAGGCGGATCCGGTCTCGGGCTGACGCTGGCGCAAACCTTCGTGCAACAACATCACGGCACGATCGAGTGCGACAGCGTGCCGGGCCGGACGGTTTTCAAGATCCTGATCCCCCTGCCTTGACTGGCGCCCACAAGGCGCTCACCCATCAGCATGAAGCCCATCTGGGTCGTTGACGACGACCATTCCATTCGTTTCGTGCTTGAGAAGGCGCTGGTGCGCGAGCAGTTCACTGTTCGCACCTTCGCCAACCCACGCGAAGTCATGAAGGCGCTGGACGAGGACTCGCCTCAGGTGCTCGTCAGCGACATCCGCATGCCCGGGGGCAGCGGCATCGACCTGCTGACCGCCGTGAAGGCGCGGCACCCGGGTCTGCCCGTCATCATCATGACGGCCTTCTCAGACCTGGACAGCGCCGTCAGCGCTTTCCAGGGCGGTGCTTTCGAGTACCTGCCCAAACCCTTCGACCTGAACACCGCGGTCGACCTGATCCGCCGCGCGGTAGAGGAAAGCCTGCGTGAAGAGGTGGCCGAAGTGGCCCCGGTGCAGGCACCCGAAATGCTGGGCCAGGCCACTGCCATGCAGGACGTGTTCCGTGCCATCGGCCGCCTGAGCCAGAGCCAGGTGACGGTGATGATCACCGGCGAGTCGGGCACCGGCAAGGAACTGGTGGCGCGTGCGCTGCACAAGCACAGCCCGCGTGGGCAGGGGCCTTTCATCGCCATCAACACGGCGGCGATTCCGAAAGACCTGCTGGAAAGCGAACTCTTCGGCCATGAGCGTGGTGCCTTCACGGGCGCGCAAACCACCCGCCGCGGCCGTTTCGAACAAGCCGATGGCGGCACGCTGTTCCTGGATGAAATCGGGGACATGCCCTTCGACCTGCAGACTCGGTTGCTGCGTGTGTTGAGCGACGGTCAGTTCTACCGCGTGGGGGGGCATCAGCCCTTGAAGACCAATGTTCGCGTCATCGCGGCCACCCATCAGAACCTGGAAGATCTCGTGCGCCAGGGCGGGTTTCGCGAAGACTTGTTCCACCGCCTGAACGTCATCCGCCTGCGGCTTCCTGCCCTTCGCGAACGCCGTGAGGACATCCCGATGCTGACGCGCTTTTTCCTCGGCAAGAGTGCCCGCGAATTGGGAGTCGACGCCAAGCGCATCACCGAACCGGCGCTCGAGCGTCTGGCCGGTTTCGACTTTCCGGGCAATGTGCGGCAGCTGGAAAACGTCTGCCACTGGTTGACGGTGATGGCGCCGGCCCAGGTGGTCGAGCCCAAGGACCTGCCGCCTGAATTGATGGCGGCACCGGTCTCGGCGTCGGCACCGTCTGCACCGTCTGCACCGGCCTTTGGTACTTTGGCTGCCGAGATGTCAGGGCAGCCAGTGGGCCCGTCCGGACCGATCGCTGTTCCCGCTTCTGCCCTGCCTGGCGAGCCCACTGCGGCCGTGATGGTGGGCACCCCCGCCTGGCTGGCCGACCTGGAGCGCGAAGCGCGCCGCCGCCTGGAGGCTGGCGAGGAAGGCGTGTGGGACGCACTGACGCGCCAGTTCGAGGGCTGCCTCATCCACACTGCGCTGGAGCTGACCCGGGGCCGCCGCATCGAAGCCGCGCAGCGCCTGGGCATTGGCCGCAACACCATCACGCGCAAGATCCAGGAACTGGGTCTGGACGACTAGCCCAGGCTCAACACCACCGGTGCGTGGTCGCTGGGCCGCTCGTTTTTCCGCGGCAGCTTGTCGATGACACAAGCCTGCACCCGCGGCCTCAGCGCAGCGCTGACCAGAATGTGGTCGATGCGCAGGCCCTGGTTCTTGCGGAAGGCCAGGTTGCGGTAGTCCCACCAAGACCATGACTTCACCGGCTGTTCGAACAAGCGGAAGCTGTCGGTCAGACCCAGGCCCAGCAGACCCTGGAACTGCGCGCGTTCTTCCTTCGTGCAGTGGATCTGGTCCATCCAGCCCACCGGGTCGTAGACGTCGCGGTCGTCGGGTGCCACGTTGAAGTCGCCCATCAGCACCAGTTGCGGGTGCTGCGCCAGCTCGCTGCGCAGCCACTCGCGCAGTGCGTCTTGCCAGCGCATCTTGTAGACGAACTTGTCGCTGTCGGGCGCTTGCCCATTCGGGAAGTAGCCGCCCACGATGCGGATGCCGTCCACCGTACCGGCAATCACCCGCGCTTGTTGATCGTCGAAACCGGGAATGTTCTTGACGATGTCGCTGGCCGGCGTGCGGCTGAGCAACGCCACACCGTTGTAAGTTTTCTGGCCGAAGAACGCCACCGAATAGCCAGCGGCTTCGATGTCCGTTTGCGGGAACTTGGCATCGACGAGCTTGGTTTCCTGCAGCACCAGCGCATCGACCGGGTTAGCCTGCAGCCAGGCCAGCAGTTGCGGCAGGCGCACGGGAAGGGAGTTGACGTTCCAAGTCGCGAGTTTCACGGTTGTTTAGTCTTTTGAGTTTGTTGAGTTTGCAAGGTCTCACGGCCGATGCCCTTTTCGGCCAGTCCTGCCAACAGCGCCTTGCGCTACAGGGCGCCGGTGAAGGCTTTGTGCAAGAGGGATTCTCTCAAGTCGTCGAGGGCGGCGAGCTTGCGTTCGTAGGTTGCCTCCAACCGCTGCGTTGCCATTTTCAGCCCGTTGAAGTTCGTCGACCATGGTCCTCTGGCTCGGTAACGGCGGGATCGCGAGTTGAAAAGCCTGCAGATCACGGATGTTGATTTGCATTGGCGCGGTGCCGCAGGTCTTTGATCGAATTGGCACGATGCCGCGCGTGACCTTGGCTCCGGCGAGTTCCGGGTCGGCCATTGACACGGTTCCTGTTGTGCCACGGACGCACAGAAGCAGATCGTTTCCCTTCAGCGTCGTCCGCGCATAGGACTTTGCGAGGGTTGGATCAATTCGCTTCAGCGAACTACTGTTCACGATGTTAGAGGTCAGGTCGACGGGACGAACGATTAAGAGCCCATTTGCTTGTTCATCACCTGGTTGAACTATTCCGTAGCTGGTGTTGCAGCCCGGTTTATTGCCGCCCTCCGCAGTCTGGTGCAGCCAGCCGGTTGCGCCCCCGCGAAGAGTGCCCTTCAGCGGGCGAGCAGCCCGTCCACCACCGCCAGCAGGCGCTGCAGATGCAAGGGCTTGGTCACGTAGTCGGCGAATCCCGCCTTGCGCGCGGCCTCGATGTCGCTTTCCATGGCGTTGGCGCTGACGGCCACCACCGGGATGCCACGGGTGCGGGGGTCTGCTCGCAAGCGGGCCATCACCTCGAAGCCGTCGATGCCGGGCAACTGAATGTCCAGCAGCAACAGGTCAGGCAGATGCAATAACGCCATGGCCAGCCCCTTTTCGGGCAGGTCGGCCAGCAGCAGTTCGACCTCGGGCCGTTGGCCGAGCATGCCTTGCATCAGCAGTTGATTGACCTCGTTGTCTTCGATGTACAGCACGGTCTTGCGGCGGACGCTGGGTGCGGGTGCGGGTGCGGGTGGCGGTGGCGGTGGCGGTGGCGGATCGATGGCGCGGGACTGTAAATCGGCAGGCGGCGGCGATACTGGAAACAGATCTGCGCTCAGCCAACCCAGCCGAACCCAGAAGGTGCTGCCCACGCCGGGCGTGCTGCGCAGGCCGATCTCGCCGCGCATCAAGTCCACCAGCCACTTGCTCAAGGCCAGCCCGATGCCCGCGCCTTCGACCGTGCCGTTTTCGGCGTCCAGCCTTTCGAAGGCCTGGAACAGGCGGTCTTGTTGATGCTCGTTCAGGCCAGGGCCGGTGTCGCTGATCTCGATCAACACGCTGGCAGTGGCCGGTTCATCGAACCAGCGCAGCACCACCTCGCCACCTGGGCGGTTGTATTTGATGGCGTTCGAAAGCAGGTTCAGCAGCACCTGGTCCAGCCGCAACCGGTCGGCCTGCACCACATGGCAAGCCTGGGGTGGCACTTGCAGGACGAGGCTGATGCCCCGCTGTTCGGCCATGGGCTGAACCATGCGCAGGCTGTCGCCCACGACCTCGTCCACTTGAACCGCATTCAGGGCCAGCCGCAAAGTGCCGGCTTCGATGCGGGCCAAGTCCAGCACTTCGTTGATCAACTGCAGCAGGTGCTGCCCGCCGCGCAGCAGCTCGGTCACGCGGGCCGCCTGCTTGGGGCTCAGGGGTTCGTCGTGGTCCGCTTGCAGCAGTTGGGCGAAACCCAGCACGGCGTTCAAGGGCGTGCGCAGTTCGTGCGACATGCGCGAAAGGAATTCTGATTTTGCGCGGTTGGCCCGTTCGGCATCTTCTTTTGCGGCACGCAGCGCAGTTTCGGCGGCTTTGCGTTCGGTGATGTCCCAGCCGTAAATCGCGTAGCCGTCGAATCGGCCGTCCGCGTCGGTTCGCGGGATGCCGCTGTCGGCAATCCACCGCGCCTGCCCGTCGCTTTGGCGCAGGCGGTACTCCACCTCGTAGGTCTCGCGGCGCGATGCGGCTTCGGCAAACAGCCGCCAGCAGCGCGCGTGGTCGTCGGGGTGCATGCGCTGGTGCCAGTCGCTGGCCAGTTCGGCTTCCAGGCTGCGCCCCGTGTACTGCAGCCAGCGCTGGTTGAACCAGGTGGCTGCCCCGTGTGCGTCGGACAGCCAGATCAGCGCAGGTGCGGCATCGGACATGGCCCGGAAGCGTTGCTCGCTTTCCTGCAGCGCGCGCTGCACCCGGGTTAAGGCGCTGATGTCAGTGAACAAGCCGACTGCGCCGACCTTCTTTCCCTGCGCGTCGAAGATGGGTGTGGCGTTGTTGAAGCAGTCCACGGCCGAGCCGTCACCCCGCCGCAGCGTGATTCCGTAGCCTTCGGCCAAGCCCTGGGCCCTCAGGCGCACGTGTTCTCGGAAGATCGCGGCGTTGGCTTCGTCGACGAAGTCGTAGATGCTGCGGCCCATAAAAGCTTCGCGTGGCAGCCGCAGCATGCGGCACATGGCAGGGTTCACGTCGGTGGTGATCAGCGCGTTGTCGATGAACCAGAAGCCTTGTTCGGTGTACTGCTGCAGCAAACCCAGCATGCGCTGCTTGTCGGCCAGCGCGGCTTCTGCGCCTGTACGCTGGCTGACGTCGGCATACAGCATCAGGAAACCGCCACCCGGCGCGGGCGTGCGGCGCATCTCGATCGTTTGGCCGTTCGGGCGGAGGCGCTGCGTCAGCGAAGCGCTGCCGTCGGCCAGGTTCCGACAACGGCGGGCCACTTCCCCATCGACATCACAGGCCCCGAACTCGCCGCGCTGTGCCATGTCGCGCAACAGATCGCTCAAGGCGATGCCGGGCCGAATCAGGCTGGCCGGAATGCCGGTGCAGTCGAGAAACCGCTGATTCCAGGCCACGATGCGCAAGCCGCCGTCGAACACGCTGATGCCCTCGCCCGCATGGTCGACGACCAGGCGCAGCAGATCGTCCGCCGCCGGCACTTTGAAACTCGACATGGGATCCTTCGTCAAGCCGCGCATGTCTCATTCTGCAGCTAGGCCGCTTTGGATGGCCCGAATCCTGGCGGTGTCAGGGAATCCGCTGGTAGCTGACGAACCGCAGCATGAAGTCGTTCGGCGCCTCGGCTTGCTGGCTGTGCGCTTCGGCCACGCGGAACTGCTGTGGGTCGAAGGCCGGGAAGCGAGCGTCGCCGTCGAAGGGTGCGTCGATCTCGGTCAGCATCAGCGTGTCGGCCAAGGGCAGGGCGGCGGCATACAACTCTGCACCACCGATGACGAACACGCGGTCTGCGTCGGCCACCAACTGCAATGCGGCAGCCAGCGAATGCGCGGCCTCGGCACCGGCTTCTTGCCATTGCTTCTGACGCGTCACGACGATGTTGCGCCGGCCTGGCAGCGGGCGAAAGCGCTCGGGCAGCGAGTCCCAGGTCTTGCGGCCCATGATCACCACATGGTCGGCCGTGGCACCGCGAAAGTGGCGTGCGTCTTCGGGGATGTGCCAGAGCAGCGTATTGCCGCCACCGATGACGCCATCGCGCGCGACGGCGGCGATCAACACGATCTCAGGCTTGCTCATTTCCGCGTCGCAGTTCTCAGACGGCCACCGGGGCCTTGATCAGCGGGTGCGGGTCGTAGCCCAGCAGCGTGAAGTCTTCGAAGGCGTAATCGAAGATCGAATCCGGCTTGCGCTGAATCTGCAGCGTGGGGTACGCCCGTGGTTCGCGACTGAGTTGCAGCGCCACCTGTTCGGCGTGGTTGCTGTAGATGTGGCAATCGCCGCCCGTCCAGACAAAGTCGCCGACCTCCAGATCGCACTGTTGCGCCAGCATGTGCGTGAGCAGCGCGTAGCTGGCGATGTTGAAGGGCACGCCCAAAAAGATGTCGGCGCTGCGTTGATACAGCTGGCAGCTGAGCTGCCCGCGCCCACCCGGTTGGGTCGGGGGTGCCACATAAAACTGGAAGAACGCGTGGCAGGGCATCAAGGCCATCTTCGACAGCTCGGCCACGTTCCACGCGCTGACGATGATGCGGCGCGAGTCGGGGTTGGTTTTGAGCTGCAGCACCACCTCAGCGATCTGATCGATGTGCCCGCCGGGGTTTTCGGGCGACGGCGCGGGCCAGCTGCGCCATTGCACGCCGTAGACCGGACCCAGGTCGCCGTCGGGTCCGGCCCATTCGTCCCAGATGGTCACGCCGCGTTCTTGCAGCCACTTGGCGTTGCTGTCGCCACGCAGGAACCACAGCAGCTCCAGCACGACAGCCTTCCAGAAAACGCGCTTGGTGGTGATCAGCGGAAAGCCCTGGCGCAGGTCGAAGCGCATCTGGTGGCCAAAAACGCTGGTGGTGCCGGTGCCCGTACGGTCGCCCTTGGCTACGCCGTGCGTGGCGACGTGGCGCATGAAGTCTTCGTAGGGGTGGGCTGCGGTGCGGTCAGAGGCGTTCAAGCGTGGGCTCCGGCGGTTGCGTGCCGTCTGGTGCGGCCCGGCCAGCGATTGTGTCGCAACGGCACTTTTTCTAGGTGGGGTCCGTCTCCAGCGCCAGCGCCTGCGCTTTGCTTGCCAGAACTTGCTGAATCAGCGGCACCAATCGCTCTAGCGTGTACTCCTTGAGCATCACGTGGCGCACGCCAACGGCCTCGGCTTGGGCCAGCAACTCGTCGGAAACAGAGCCCGACGTCATGATCACCGGCAGTTCGGGTCGAAGCCGCTGCAGCGCTGCTGCGAGTTCCAGGCCAGACATTTCGGGCATGTTGTAGTCGGTCACCAGCAGGTCGAATGCCTGGCCTTCGGATTGCAGCAGGGCCAGCGCCTGGGCTGCGCCTGAACAGGTATGGGCACGCCAGCCTGCGTGCTGCAGCAGGCTCTGCACGGTGATCGTCAGGACCTCGTCGTCGTCGACGTACAACACGCGTTCGCTGCGGCTCGGTGCCAGGGCTGGTGCACCAGGCGTGGCAGGCGCGGTGTGCGTGGGATTCGGGCTTTCTGCGTCAACACGGTCCGACGCCTGTGCCAGCGGAAACCGTGCCTCGAAGGTGCTGCCGCCGCCGGGACTGCTGAGTACCGTTACCGTGCCGCCGTGCGCGGTAACGATGCCGTGCACGACGGACAGGCCGAGTCCGGTGCCCTGGCCTACCGGTTTGGTGGTGAAGAAGGGTTCGAACAGCCTTTCCCGTGTCGCATCGTCCATGCCCTGGCCATCGTCCTGCACGCGCAGCACCGCGCTGGGTGTGCCGTGCGGACCGGACTCGGCGCGCAGCGCCACGGCGATGCGGCCTTGCTGACCGGGCATCGCCTGCCAGGCGTTGGTGCACAGGTTCATCAGCACCTGCTGCATCTGCGTGGCGTCGCACAACACTGTCAGCGGCGGCCCTTGCAGGTCCACTTCCAGCCGCACGGCGGCCGGCAGTGTGGCGCGCAGCAACTCCGCAGCCTCCAGCAGCAACGGCTGCAAGGCTTGCACATGGCGCTGCTCGGGGTTGCG
>Ga0105046_10018408_pt1 | contig 10631 bp, 8 predicted proteins | sample MAT03_FD_78385 | JGI IMG/M metagenome (GOLD analysis project Ga0105046, IMG submission 78385) | Freshwater microbial communities from Lake Fryxell liftoff mats and glacier meltwater in Antarctica - MAT-03 (megahit assembly) | ecosystem: Environmental > Aquatic > Freshwater > Ice > Liftoff...
GCGGGCACCGAGACCGTGGACCCGCTTGAGTTCCTGGCACGGGTGCTCATGCCTATCCCGGACAAAGGCCACGTAACCACGCGGTACGATGGCTGGTACGCCAACCGCCCGCGTGGGATGCGGGGCAAGGCGGCGACCGCGGCGGCGGTGCCGCCCGCCATCGTCCGCGCGCCGACACCAACAGAAAGAGCGGCGACGCTTGGGCGCGCCGGGGTTTGTAGACGCCGCGTGGCGCCGGCCTCGCACTGCAACGACCGACACCTCAGTGTTGGCGACTGTCGGGTGCAAGCACAACGGCGTGCAGCGCGCCTGGGCGATGGAGACTCGTTCAGCAATCCAGCGTAAACACGCCCCGACAATGCTTCACGCAAACTCTAGAAACAATGCTGCTCGCCGTCGCCACTCTCTGGGTGTCCACTGCTGCGCTCGCGCAGGACACCGCACTCACGCGCACGTACTCATCCACCGAATGCCCGAGCTGTGCCGGATGGAATGAGGCAACCGGGCCGGTGCACCTGTTCGGCAACACCTACTACGTGGGAACACGCGGGCTCGCGTCGGTCCTCGTGGCCTCGCCCAATGGACACGTGCTCATTGACGGTGGACTGCCCTCATCGGCGCCGCTGGTTCTGCAGAACATTCAGGCACTCGGCTTCCGCGTGACGGATGTGCAGATCATCGTGAACTCACACGAACACGACGATCATGCCGGCGGCATTGCGGCGCTGCAGCTTGCCACCAGCGCGCTTGCAACTGGATAACCGCTTGGGGCTGGAGCGGCCGTAGCAGCCGCTCATAATCAATCGTGGAACAGCGGCTGGACGCCGGGCACACACCGCGCCCGTTGTTGTGCCGCTTGCCGCCCGCTCGGGCGGAATCATGCCTTACGGGCGAGACACTCGATTTCCACGTGCGCTCCCAGCGGCAAACCGGCTACAGCGACCGTGGTGCGTGCGGGATAGGGCGCAGTGAACCGCTCTGCATACGCTGCGTTCATCGCCGCGAAGTGCGCCATGTCGGTAAGATACACGTTGCACTTGACCACATCATCGAGAGACAAGCCATTGTCTTCGAGCACAGCTTGCAGGTTATCGAACACGCGGAGCGTTTGCGCCGCGACATCGCCCTCGATCAGCGCGCCGGTTGCGGGATCGATGGGTGTTTGTCCCGAACAAAAGAGTTCGGAGCCGCTCCACACGGCGTGGGAGTACGGACCAATGGCCGCAGGACCGCGAGCGCTCGAGGCAGCGTGACGGGGCATATTCGCAGAGGCAGGTGAGCGGGATGGGTGAGTGCGATCCGTACAACACGTCCGGCGCACGTAGTGATTGTACGCTGCTGAGTGCGACAGGGCCATACGCAGCAAGCGTCGAGACGAGGGGAACTCGGTGCTGAGTATGAGACTAGTCAGGGCACACGCGTGGTTCGGACGGCGTGACCCCGACCACGACATCGCCTCTTTCCCGGAGTCAGTTCCATGACGCACGTACGCGTTCGCGCTTTCACGCTGGTCGCCGTGGCATGCACCGCAGCGAGCCTGCTCTTCAGCAATGTGGCGCTGGCACAGATGAGCACTCCCAAGCCAGCCAACGCATCGTCGATGCCGATGATGGCACCCACGCTGGTGAATACCAACAATGATGGTCTCGCCATCCACGGCTACGATCCGGTTGCGTATTTCACCGCCGGTGCACCCACCAAAGGCGCTGCGGCCTTCAGTACGACGTGGAATGGAGCCACGTATCACTTCGCCTCGGCGGTGAACCGCGATGCGTTTGTTGCCAGGCCAGACACGTACGCGCCGCAGTACGGTGGCTATTGCGCGATGGGCATCGCCGGTGGTGCCAAGTTCGACGTCGATCCCGACGCGTGGCGCGTGGAAAACGGCAAACTCTACCTGAACAAGGACAAGCGCACGCAAACCATGTGGCTGCGCGATGTGCCGGGCAACATCGTGAAAGCCGATATGAAGTGGCCCGGCGTGGTCGCGGCAAGCAAGAAGTAAGAAGCCCCAAAGCCAACCGGAGTGCAGCGGCCGGCGAGGTCAGTCAGCCCTCGGCCGCTGCGATTCTCGCGAGCAGTGCATCGACCGCGCCAGACCCGGAATCGTCCGAGACTTCGGCCAGCATTGCAAGACGGATTTCCTGCGCTGTTCGCGGTGTCGCCGGATCGAGGCATCCGATCTCCTGCAGGCCGCTGCGTAGCGCCGTCACGCGCTGCGGCCCGAAGCCCGACACCGCACCATCCTCAAGACGGGCCAGAAGTGCGCGCGCCTCGCCCGCACAGGACGTCGCCACCGCGCTGACGGCATCGAGCAGCCGCGGCTGTGTCACGCCCGCTTCCACGAGCCGAGTGCGGTCGACCGGGTCACCTCGGCCAATGCGCGCCTCCCGGTGCAAGACCTCGACCGCGCGCATGAGTACGCGGGCCCGCTCCAGTACGAACGAACACTCCTCACGCGAGACATGGCTTTCGGGAAAACGTCCACGCGAGTCGACGTACCACTGCAACTCGCCCCACGTTGCCACGCCCAGCGACAACACCTCATGCAGGACGCGCACATCATCGATCACATACCACGGATGGGTGGCGGCGGCCGGTGTGAAACCCGCGCGAATCACGGGTACGTGGAGTGCGGCACCGTAACTGGCGTGGGTGTGCCGTTCCGGTTCGGGCAGCGCACTGCGCGGCGAGGGGGGCACACGAACGCCTGAACCCGGATGTGGACGCCCGTTGTCGAAGCCGCGGCGAATCTGCGCCAGATCAAACTCCCGCCAAGCAATGGCGCGACCGGTCAGCGCCGTGCGCCACGTTTCCATTTCATCATTCTGGGCCGTGAAGTAGAACAGTTGCCGCCCGGTGCCGGCGAGCTCGAGCGCGGCCTCAATCAGCGCCTGCGCACGCTGGTCATCGCTCGTGCCCAACGCTTCGTCCAGGAATAGCGGAAGACGCACGGGGCCCTCGGTGACCTCCACGAACGCCATGCGGACTGCGACCAACAGCTGCACGCGTGTCCCGCTGGACAGTTGATTGAGATGGCACTCCTGCAGCGTTCGCGAGTCGACGGCGTGAAATCCAAACTCGCCTGATTCGTTCTCTTCAAGCGTCAGCTGCCAGCGTCCATGGGTGATGCGTGCGAAGAGCTCGCGCGCACGATGAAACACGGCCGGCCGGTGTACATCTCTCGTCTCGTCGTGCACGAAATCAAGCATTGCGTTGCCAACGAGTGCCTCGAGACTCTCCTGCTGGGCGCGTTCGAGCTCAGCGCTGCTTGCATCGAACCGTGCGAGCGCTCCTTCCACGTTGTGCGCGCGCTTGGCCGCGTCAATCCGATGTCGCAAGGTAGCCGCCCGCTCCACCAACTCCGTGTACGCGGCAGCGCGCGCGGACGCCTCCGCGTGAGCGCATCTGAGTTCCTCCGGCGATTGTACGTACAGCGCGTGAAACGCGTCGTCGGCGAGGAACGGCGCCGCAGCCGAATCCCTGTCACGCCCAGCGTCTCGACAGCGCTTCGTCAGCTCTTGAAATCGCTCACGCTGCGCGATACCTGTCTCCAGCCTGTCGAGTGTGTCGCGCAGCTGCTGTTCGTGCACCACCTGCATCTGCTCCGGCAATTCCATCACGGCGATCGACGCGCGCTCCAGCAGCGTATGCCACGCCGTCGTGATACCGGACGCGTCTGCGTCGAGCGACTGCAGTTCGCGCTCCGCATCATCGGCGTTACGCGACGCCTCGCGAAACGCCAGCGAGCGAGCGTCGAGCGCTTCTATCACCGCCTCGATCCGGCTCGTAGACTCCGGAACCTCAATGCTGTGGGGTGCGAGCGACGCCACCATTTCGCGGTAGGTGGCGGCGCGAGTGGCAATGGCCGCATCCAAGCGGGCTTCGAGCGCGATCACGGCACGGTGCGCGTCACTCCACGTGACGAGTTGATGCACAAACCACGGCAACGTCTGCGCGTCCGCATCGGGAGCCAGGCCCCAGCGCGCCACCAGGGCCACGCGCTCAGCTTCGAGCGGCGCAAGGTGAGCACGGGCCTGTGCCACCGCGCGCTCCGCGTCCGCTCGACGTGCGTCATCACGCTCGCGTGCGCGTGCGTCGGCGAGCACACGGGACACCGAGTCGAGCGCGCCCGAGACGTCCGGGCTGGTCCACGTGGCCAGTGGCGCACCGCCCAGTCGGTGGTACTCATGCTGCAGCAACGTGAGCTCCGTCCGCTCGGGCGCAATAGCGCGACGGGAGAGCAGCACAATCAGCAGTGCGAGCGCGGCCCCGAACCCGGCCGCCCAATGCCAGCGCACTGCGAGAAGTACCCACCCGACCACACCCACGGACAGCAGCAACCACCACCAGACGCCCGCTGATGTGGCGCGAGCCGAACCACGGGCATCGGCGGCCAGCCACCGAATGAGTACGCGCATGAGGTCACGCAGGACGTCCGCCGAGAGCGCCGTTGCCAACGCAGTATTGGCAGCGATCGCTGACAGTGCATCGCAGAGCTGGTTGGCAGCCAGCAGCGCGCCGTGCGCCAGTTCGAAGCGGCGTGCGAACGTCACCAGCGTGTCGAGTGCCGCTGCGTCCAACTGCGACAGCTGCGCGTCGGTGGCCTGTCCGTGACAGCGCTGTCGCGCGTGATCGCGCTCAGCCTCACTGGCGCGCACGCTCTGCGTGTCACGCTCACATCGATCATCATAGTCGCGCAAACGTGACGCGAGCGCCCTCCACGCAAGGCGTTCGGCCTCTGTCGGTACGCGCTGCGGGAACAGCTCGCGCATCGTCTGCGCGGCGAGATCGCGCTGCTGCCGAGCGCGCACCCGATTGACAACAAGCGCACGCCACTGCACCAGCAATGACTGCGCGTCGTCGAACTCCCGCCCCGTGAGCTCTCCGAGGCCGCTGGGAAGTACACGCAGCGCATGCTCAGCATCCCGATACTGCGTGTCAGCCGTACGGGCTCGGAATATTGCCTCGAGGCGCACGATGTCCTGATGCGCGGCTCCCGCATCATCGCGGGCGCGCTCGAGTTCGGCAAGATCCTGCGCCTCGCGATGCAACGCCGCCGCGTGCTGCCGTGCCTCGTCGAGTACGAGGCGGTTTGCATCCCAGTTATTGCGTGCTGACAGCCGCGTGGGCGGTCGGTCGGAGAACTCGAGCGCGCTGGCGGCGCTGGCCAGATCGAGACCGCCCACAGAGGCGCGCGCAATCGCCGCTGCGAATCCTCCATCGCCGGATTCCGATCCCAGGAGATCGTGCAACGATATCCGGTAGCGATGGCGCAACTCGGGCGAGGGAAGCGCCGGTGCGCTGGCGGGCGTGCTGTTGCACCATGCGCGTGTACCGTCGGCGTCTGCGCGCACGTCCCACGTGTCGCCGGCAAGCTGGAATCGTGCCGCAATCGTGACGAGTTGCCGTGTGTGGAGCGGTGGCCACAAAAGCAGCTCGATCGCGCGCACGATACTGCTCTTACCAGACGCGTTCGGGCCAAACACCAGATTCACACCGGGCGAGAACGACTCGACGGCGAACGGTTCGTCGATACCCGGCAAACGTACGATACGCAGCGCTTCGAGCAGCAGGGGCACGGTCACGGCGACTGGTCCCGCTGACGCAACAGCGTCTCAAGCAATCGATCTGCCTGCGCCGACAGCGTCCGGCGCACCGCATCATCCGAGAGCGACTCGGTGTGCACGGCGCCGGCGAAGACGCGGGCCTCGCGCACGCGAGCGGGGATTGGCCGCAAGCGCTGTGCAAGTGCGGGATCGATTGCGTCCCCGTGCTGCAGCGTCAGCAGGAGTCGCGCCAACACACCAATGGGATCATTACTGGCGGACAGCTGCGTCAGGTCCCGCTCGGCCGTTGTGGCGAGCTCCACGTGCGTCACCGAGAGTGTCGCGTTGGCACCTGACGAAAACGCGAGCCCAAGATCGGAGATCTCACGGACCAACGAAACGAGCGGTTGCAACTGCCCGTGCAACGGAGTCCGGCCGCTCAAGCACACGCGCAGCGCGACATGCCGTAGTTCCGGCGACCGGGTCAGAATGTCGAGCAGGCGGGCGCGAAGGGCAAACGTGGTGCACTCCCGCGCCTCGGTTTCGGTGGCGCACGTGGAGAGGTCCACGAACACGGGCTCGTATCGTACGGTGGCGATGCCATCGAGTCGCGCCGCGACGGTTCCATCGGCGGTGACCGTGAGCATCCATACGCCGTGCGCACCGGGCTCGCCTGGATCGAGAGGCTGCGGCGAGCCGGGGTACAGCACCGGTGCATCACCCGTCTGATGCATCAATCCACCGCTGTGCACATGTCCGAGCACCCAGCCGTTGACGGACGCGCGTCGCAGCGAGGCGAGCGAGAGTGGTGCGTACAGGCTCTGCGGCACATTCAGGTCGCCGTGTACGAGCCCAAGTACCGGTGCACCATCGATCGCCGGCGCGACGTACTGCGTGAGTGGGTCGTGCCGCACCACACGCGCCGGAAACGACCAGCCATCTACGTGGACGCGTTCACCACGCGCGTTCTCGATGGTGTGACGTTCCCACATGCCGCCCACGCCGAGCAGATGCAACAGACCGTCGGGCAACGAGCGCGCGAGCGCCGGCAACACATCAAAGTCGTGGTTGCCGGCCACTGCGACCACCGGAATCCCCGCCTCACGCAAACGAAACAGGCCGCGCTCGAGCGGACCAAGCGCTTCAAAATACCGGTTATCCTGGTCGACGACATCACCGCTGAGCAGGACCGCATCGGCGCGCTGGTGAATGGCGTGCGTGACGATGCGTGCCCACGCATCGGCGGCCGATGCATCGGGTAGATCAGCAGGTACTCGACTGGATCGACGACCGATGTGCAGGTCGCCGGTGCAAAGCAGGCGCATGAGTGAGGTCGGTTGGGATTCCAGGGCCAAATACAGCATAGCACCCCTTACTGACAAGCACATACCCGTGCATTTGTCAGACCGCGAGCGCATACTCCGGCTATGGCCTCCAACCAAAAACTGCTTCGATGGTTCGATCTGCTCGCCGCGCTCCTGCGGATGCGCTATCCTGTGTCATTCACCTCCCTGGCCCGCGACGTACCCGCCTACGCCGCTGGACAGGCGGAACCGGAGGCGATCATGCGGATGTTTGAGCGCGACAAGGACGAGCTGCGTCGCGCCGGCATCGCCATCGACACCGTGCTCTCGTCAGACGGTGACTCGAGTGAGTATCAGCTGCGCACCGAATCCTTCTATCTGCCGTATCTGGTACTCGCCGACGAGGAACAGCGCGCGGCCATCAGCGCGCGTCGCGTGCCGCCCGCGGGATATCGTACAATTCCCACACTGTCACTGCTCCCAGAAGAAGCGGTGATGTTGCGCCGAGCCGCCGAACGGGTGCGCCTGCTCGGCGAACCGCAGCTCACGCACGACGCAAGCCAGGCGCTCCGCAAGCTGCGCCACGACCTGCCCGATGAGTTTCCTGTTGACCCGCCGCCCGCCGCCGATCCCACGGGGTTCGCCGTGCTGCTCGATGCCATCCAGCGGCGTAAATCGGTTTCCTTCTCGTATTTCAGCATCGGGCGCGGCGAGACCGCCGACCGGACGGTGCATCCGTACGGTCTCGTGTTTGTGACCGGCCACTGGTATCTGGTGGCCCGCGAACCCGCCGTTGACGGTCTACGCCGATTTCGTACGTCACGCGTACAACGGGTTCGCGTGAACACGAAACACCCTGCCACGCCCGACTTCACCACGCCGCCCGACTTCGATCTCAAGGTGCACGCGAAGTCACGGCCATCATGGGAGCTCGGCGACGGCGATACCGAAGAGGTGGACGTGCGTTTCGTAAATCGTGGCGGTGACGTCACCGCAGCGGCGCGTCATGGTGAACAGATTCTCATGGACGCGTCGCGTGAGCGCACGCGTGATACCATCGATCCCGATGTCATCGTGCTGCGATTTCGTGTGCGGCGACGCGACACCTTCCTGCGGTGGTTGCTCGCGTTCGCTGGTACGGCAGTGCCCGTGTCACCGCAGGCAGTCGTCAACGATTGGCGTCAACTTGTACACGATGCGTCAGTCGCGCATCGCACGACGGGAGGTGACGCATGAGTGTGCGCGCACAGGACCAGCTGGAGCGACTGTTATTGGCGCTCCCGCATCTTGAGGAGGACACCGCGCTGGCGTTCAGCGAACTCGCGCGCCGTGTCGGCACCGATGAGGGCACGCTGCTCGCCGATCTGCAGGCGCTCGGCGACCGCGACCGGGATGTGGCCGGATTCAACGAGTCGATCGAACTGCACCTCGGCCCCGATGGCGTAGGCGCGCGCACGGATCATTTCAAGCGTCCCATGCGTCTCACGCGACCGGAGCTAGCGGCCCTCGATCTGGGGCTTGGCATGCTGTTGCTCGAACGGCCGCTTGAAGAACGGGCGACGATTGAAGAGGCACGCGCGAAGGTGCGCCGCGCCGCCGTGTCGCCCCCGAAGAGTGTGGTGGCCGGTGTGCCCACGGTGACCACGGTGGATCCGCCTAACGCTATCGCGGCTGAAGCAGCGCCGGCCGAGTTGGTGGAACACTTCGGTGTGTTGTGGCAGGCCCGCGACGAGCAACGCGCCGTACGTATCGGGTACCGCGCTGTCGACGCTGATATTACCGAGGAGCGTACGGTCCATCCCTGGGCCGTAGTGCGCGCGCACCATCACCTGTACGTGGTGGGCTGGTGTGCGTCGGTGACCGATGTGCGTGTCTTCCGGCTCGACCGTATCTCGTCGGTGGCGTTCGATGGGACACGCTTCGACGTGCCGGCCGATTTTGATGTCAACGCGATCGTGCGCGACGGGCGTGTCTTCTCCGGCGAACTGCCGGATGACGAGCTGGTGGTGCGCTACTCACCACGCATCGCACGCTGGATTGCCGAGCGCGAGCAGGTGCCGCTTGCAGAGGATAATTCCGTCACCATAAGCTGGCCGCTCGCTGATGACGAGTGGGCCGTACGGCACGTGTTGCAATACGGGGCCGAGGCCCACGTGATCGCGCCGGAGCGTGTGCGCGACGCGGTCGTGCAACGGCTGGAAGCGCTGCAACACGCGCCGTCGTGAGTTTCCCCATCCGGCGCAGCTGAGCCTTGACAAACCGCTTGGGCTTCCACAAACTCAAGCATGCGCTCAACCGCCAGCAGCTATCCCTATTTTTATTTTACGCCGTCCCACACGGGCCACGGCGTCGGGATCTGCTGCGCGTAACGCGCTCTACCTGACGACTCGCGAGGCCCGTGCTCACTGCACGGGCCTTTTGTTTTTCGGCCCGCCAGTCAGCAGGGTGCCACGCGGATCCCCTCACCTCCGTATGGGACCGCCATGATCATCGTTACCAAGATTGGAGTTTCGGACAGCGCGATCGACGAGATCGTCGAGCATGTCGAGCGCGCGGGGCTGCGCGTCAACGTCAGTCGCGGAGAAGCACGCACCATCATCGGCTGCATCGGTGACGATGACAAGTTGATCGCCGCCAATCTCACGCGGCTGGACGGCGTCGAGGAGGTGCTCAAGGTGGGCAAGCCGTACAAACTGGCGTCGCGCGCCTTTGCCTCCAGCCCCACCACCGTCGCGCTGGGCGATGCGGCGGGCACCGTGGTTGGGGCACGCGAACTCCTGGTGATCGCCGGACCCTGCTCCGTTGAGGGACGCACCATGCTGCAGGACACCGCCCGTTCGGTGCAGGCCTCAGGGGCGCGCGCCCTGCGCGGGGGCGCGTTCAAGCCGCGGTCGTCGCCGTACGCCTTTCAGGGTATGGGACGCGAAGGATTGGAGTTGCTCGCGGAGGTTCGTCGCGAAACGGGACTGCCGATTGTCACCGAAGTACTCGATCCGCGTCAGGTAGAACTCGTCGCGGAATTCGCGGATGTGTTGCAGGTCGGCGCCCGCAACATGCAGAACTTCGCGTTGCTCACCGAGATCGGTCGCGTGCATCGTCCGGTGCTGCTCAAGCGTGGCCTGTCGGCCACCATCACGGAGTTGCTCATGGCTGCCGAGTACATTCTGGCGCAGGGGAACTCGCAGGTGATGCTATGCGAGCGGGGCATTCGCACCTACGAAACGTCCACCCGCAACACGCTCGATATCTCGGCGATTCCGGTACTCAAGCGCGAAACGCATCTGCCGGTGATTGTGGATCCGAGCCACGCGGCGGGACAGGCGGGGCTCGTGACGCCACTGGCGCTGGCCGCGATTGCCGCTGGTGCCGACGGCTTGATCGTGGAAGTGCATCCCGACCCGACCTGCGCGCAGTCTGACGGCGAGCAGTCGCTGACGTTCGCTGCGTTCGACGAGATGATGCGACAGGCGCGCGCGGTGGCGGGCGCGGTGGGACGCACGATCGCGGCGCCGAGTGGGCAGCCTGTTGAGGTACCGGTCTGATGCGCTCCGCGCGGGTGTCCGTGCTGACGCGTGAGGTCGTGACGAGTGATGTCGCAACGAGTGCTGTCGCAACGAGTGCTGCTGCGGCGCGTGATGTGACGACGCGAGATGTTACGACGCGTGCGCCGCATGCGTCGCGCGTTGTCCCGGACGAGTTGACGAAGTTGCGCGACGCGATCGAACAGGTCGATGACGCGCTCATTACGCTGCTGGCGGAACGACAGTCGCTCGCGAAA
>Ga0105046_10018409_pt1 | contig 10631 bp, 9 predicted proteins | sample MAT03_FD_78385 | JGI IMG/M metagenome (GOLD analysis project Ga0105046, IMG submission 78385) | Freshwater microbial communities from Lake Fryxell liftoff mats and glacier meltwater in Antarctica - MAT-03 (megahit assembly) | ecosystem: Environmental > Aquatic > Freshwater > Ice > Liftoff...
ACATCATTTAATGCCAGCTTTAGCACCTCAGAATTCTCCTCTTCCAAGCAAGCCTCAATATAAGGAGCAGCCTCTAAAGGGTCTTTCAGAGATTCAATCAATTCTTCTTGATAGCTGATACTTCTAGATATTATCTCTACTTTCATAATCCCTCCAGTATTTTATGGCTTTGCGGATATCTTGTTCTTGAGTGCTTTTATCACCGCCACATAGAAGAAGTACAATTGTTTGCCCTATTTGTCCAAAGTAAATCCGATAGCCAGGGCCATAATCTATTCTCAATTCGCAGACTCCTTCTCCAACAAAGCTGCAGTCGCCTAGATTGCCTAGCCTGACTTGGTTGAGCTTAGCCCGTATTTTAGCTTTAGCTCTGCTATCTCGCAACGAATTCAGCCACTCTGAGAAAAGATTTTTTCCATCTGCTGTTTGGTAATTTTGAATTTCTCTCGATTGTACTTCCATTATGCCTGATACAAACGAATCTTGCTCGCGATTTTTGGCTCGGCTCATGCAATGCTTCGATGTGCGATCGCACAGCCCTAACCCAGATGCTAAAATAGATTCTACTAAATTTTATAATCATAATCAACCCCAAAATTATGACTAATATGCCCTCGAAAGAAGAAAGCCACGAGATGCTAAAATGGCTCAACCGCAACCGACTAGATTTATTAGATTTTTATCGCAATCAATATGTTGCTTACAACGCCGAATTCCACCGCTTCTATCCAAATTTTATAGAATCCAGGCAATACCCGCACCTACTTTTCCATAATTACCACAAAATCCTCAATCAGCACATCAAAAGTGCGGGCCAACTTGTTCACTGCCGCAAAGTCAACCATCGCCATCCCCTGAGAACGGGCATAATTGCTAATCGTACTGTACCCCACGCCCGATCGCTCCGCAACCTCCTTCAGCGTCCATCCCTTCTCGGCAGCCAACTCTCGAACCCGCAGCCTGACTAAGCCTTTGCTCATATTCACTATTTACAAAATTTTGGATTTAGTATAATATATCAAAAAGCGATCGCCCCGGTCATTCGATTTTAGATTTTAGATTTTAGATTTTAGATTGACTCTAAAGATGAATCTGGGAGCTTGAACGTTGGTCTAAAATTTGGCGCCTCTCATGGCAGAAGTCGGGGCTTGTCTCCGTCTTGCGGCGGATTCAACGAAACTAAAGTCGATCGCCAGTTAAAATTAATCCCGACAGATAATTTCTGTCGATCGCACCTAGGAGAGATAGATTGAGCTACCATCAGGAGATGCACATATAATGATATCAGAAAATCAGTTAAGATCGTCAGCGATCGGCACATCAAAAATTATTCACAAATCGTCGATTGTCAATCCGCGATCGAGATTTGTCACCGAAGAAACAGTAGCACTTTTGTTCAACATATCACCCGAACAGATCTACCGGATCGAATGCTGCCACTGCATGGTATATGTTCACGCCAAAGGCCTCAGTCGATTTGTCAGCTACGCCGATTTCCCCCCAATCTTAGAAGTAAAACCAGCCTGCGCTCAAGATTTTCTCGGATGGTACAAACGCTGGAAACGCACCCAAGCACCAGAATTTTGGACTAAATTTTATGCGTACAACTTCAAAACGGCTGTTTCAGTTGACAGCTTGCTTGAATGGGGCAAATTAGTAGCTACAGTTAAATCGGTAATCTCTGCTTCCGCACTGCAACAGCTACGAGATGTTTACGCTCAAGAAAAAACATTGATGGAAAATTTTTAAAGCACGCGCGGCGGCTCAACCCGCGATTGTTGGTAGCCAGCAAATGTAAGGTGTTTTTCGACGCATCCTACGGCTTAGAAATGCTCGTTTGTAAGGTGCGCCGCGGCGCACCCTACAGGATAGAGATTCTCCTCAAAACTCTTTCCTACCTTCCAATCCCCACATATTGGAAACCAGCCGCTTCTAAAGCCTTCTTGTCTAAGAAATTACGGCCATCAATCATCACCGCATGAGCCATCAACTTCGCCATTTTCTCGTAATCTAAATTCCGAAACTGTTCCCAGTCAGTCACCAACACCAAAGCATCGCAACCATCAGCCAGTCTTTCCGGATCGGTTTCTACCAAAACTCCCGACAAACCGTGACGCATCCCAGTTTGAGAAACAATCGGATCGTAAGCTTTAACTTTCGCTCCCAACCGATTCAAATTCTCGATTAAATTCAGCGAAGGAGCATCCCGCAAATCGTCAGTATCCGGCTTAAAAGTCAAACCCAAAAGTCCGACTGTTTTACCTTTGAGAATCTTCAAAACTTGCTGCAATTTTTCAATAGCAATCAACCGCTGGCGTTCGTTAACTTCCACCGCAGCTTTCAGCAAATGTGCTTCATAACCGTAATCGTCAGCAGTGTGAACTAAAGCTGAGACATCTTTGGGGAAACAAGAACCGCCCCAACCAATGCCAGCTTGCAGAAACTTGTTGCCAATCCGTGAATCTAAACCGATACCTCGGGCAACTTGACTAACATCTGCACCAACCCGATCGCAAATATTAGCAACTTCATTAATAAAGCTAATCTTCGTAGCCAAAAAAGCATTAGCTGCGTACTTAATCATCTCCGCTGAACTGATATCAGTCATCACCACAGGAACTTCCGGCAAAGACTGATTTTCTGCAAACTTGCGATCGACAATCGGCCGGTATAACTGTAGCATCATATCCATAGCCCGCCGAGAGTTGCTGCCGAGAACAATGCGATCGGGATTAAAAGTATCGCGAACAGCACAGCCCTCCCGCAAAAACTCCGGGTTGCTAACCACATCAAATTGAACACCAGTTTTTGCTGCGACTTCCTCACCAGTAACACCATCACCGCTTTGAGGTTTTTGACGTTCTGCTAAACCATCTAGTACAATTCTTCGCACCCAATCTCCCGAACCGATGGGCACCGTTGACTTGTTTACGATTACTTTGTAATCGCCGTCGAGGTGAGCTCCAATGCCACGAGCAACCGCTTCCACGTAGCGAGTATCGCTTTCCCCAGTAGGCAAAGGAGGCGTCCCCACGGCAATAAACAAAATATCCCCGTGAGAGACTCCTGCTGCTAAATCCGAAGTAAATTCTAGATTGCCAGACGCAGAGGCAGAGGACATTAATTCAGACAGTCCGGGTTCAAAAATTGGCGACTGTCCCGACTTCATTAATTTAACTTTTTCTTCGTTGTTGTCTACGCAAATAACGTGATGTCCGATGTGGGCCAAACAAGTGCCGGTGACTAAGCCAACATATCCTGTACCGATGACGCAAACACGCATATAAATGCCCTCAAAGTTAGTGAATTAATTCGATGAAAACGAAGGAAGAGATCAGAAGGAAGAAGGAAGAAGGAAGAGGGAAGAAGGAAGAGGGAAGAAGGAAGTTCGGCAACGGATTCGCTCCACGGATGTAACGGATGTAACGGATTTCAGTCCGATGGAAGTCGGAAGAAGGAAGAAGGCCCTTCGGCTTCGCTCAGGGTGAAAAGAAGGAAGAAGGGAGAAGGAAGAAGGAAGAGATAAGTAAAGAAGCAACAAGTAGAAAATTGTTGTACCCTATTTTTCATCTCCCCCTCTCCCCATCTCCCCCTCTCCCCATCTCCCCATCTCCCCATCTCCCTATCTCCCCATCTCCCTATCTCTACTGTTGGTTTCCCTCAATGCGATCGCGAAAATCCTTTATAGTCAACTCTAAACCTTGATCCAGCGGCACAGTTGGCTCCCACCCCAACCAATTTTTAGCACGAGTAATATCCGGTTGTCGCTGTTTTGGATCGTCTTCGGGCAGCGGTTTAAAGATAATTTCTGCCCCAGGATTAATCGTGTTTTGAATTTTTTGTGCCAGTTCCAATATAGTGTATTCGCCGGGATTACCCAAATTCATCGGCCCGATTTGGTCGCTATTCATCAAACGAATAAATCCTTCCACCAAATCAGAAACGTAGCAAAAACTACGTGTTTGGGAACCGTCGCCGTATACTGTCAGGGGTTGATTCCGCAAAGCTTGAGCAATAAAATTGCTCACTACTCTGCCGTCATTTTCCAACATCCGGGGGCCGTAGGTATTGAAGATTCGCACAACTCGAATGTCTACCCCATTTTGACGGTGGTAATCAAAAGATAAGGTTTCAGCTACTCGCTTCCCTTCGTCATAACACGATCTGATCCCGATACAATTGACGTTGCCGCGATAATCTTCTGTTTGTGGATGTACGTCAGGATCTCCGTACACTTCGGAAGTGGAAGCCAGAAAGAATCTTGCTTTCACTCGTTTAGCCAGCCCCAGCATATTCATCGTGCCGATGACGTTTGTTTTAATTGTCTTGACAGGATTGTACTGATAGTGTATAGGGGAAGCGGGACAAGCCAGATGGTAAATCTGATCTACCTCCAAGCGAATCGGTTCCGTGATGTCGTGGCGGATCAGCTCAAAGTAGGGGTTATCCAGCCATTTGAGGATATTGCGTTTAGTCCCGGTGTAAAAATTATCCAGGCAGACTACCTCGTGTCCTTGGGCCATTAAGCGATCGATTAGGTGGGAACCGAGGAAACCCGCACCGCCTGTGACTAAAATTCTCATTGTGGAAACTGCCGTTCTGTTTAGGGGTAGGACTGGGGTACAAAAATTCAGTCGCTCGAATGAAACTTTCTAATAGAATAACAAAATTGCGATCGACAATGTAAAGGCTTATACCTCACCTTTATTAAATCTTTAATTAACTTAGCATTTTCCAATATATTGAAGTGAGTACGTGCGATGCTATATCCAAGCCTGTTAACTTTATTTATACTTCTATATAACCGAGAAAATACTGTTGACATATGCTTTAAATAAGTGTATGATTTTAGTTCTCATTTTTGGGGATAATTTTAGTTAGCAAACAGAGCATTTTATAGGATGGGTTGGTTTAGGTGATTTACGAAGAGGGATAATTGCGCGGCGGATACTTTTTGGTGCGATCGCGCGATTCCCTACGGGATAGCTTTGCCGCGCGTACTTGGTTTAAGCTAAGACAGCAAAGGGCGATCGATATAATCTAAAAGTGCGATCGTCCTTCGCGATCGGGCTTTAGTTGCCTTCGGTACTGCTAGGGAAAGCCTCTAGATTCACATCAGCATTAAACACACAGTAATCTGCATGAGAAGCAGTCAAATAGTCTAAAAATAATGAATCTCAAATATCAAATCGGTTGACCTTAGAACGGAAAAATAGTAAAATTATAGTTAGTAGTACAAGTGGCTAAAAAGGAAGAATGAACACGTGCAACTAGAAGAATACTTCAACTTTCTAGCACCTGATGACATTCGCCTGAAAGATTCGCGGATTGGAATTGAAACTATCCTGTACGAGTACATTTATCGTGCTCGCACCCCAGAGGAAATTGCCAATATTTACACTTCACTGAGTCTCGAACAAGTTTATGCCACCATTTTGTATTATCTTCACAACAAAGAATCTGTGAGCAACTACATCGCTGACTGGTTGGAATGGGGACGAAAAATGCGAGAGGAACAGCAGCGAAACCCGTCGCCTGCGGTGCGAAAACTGATGCAGTTAAAGGCAGAAAGCAAGAAGGCGAAAGATGCTCAAATATCTCATGGATGAAAATGTTAATCCAGTTTATATTAACCAACTGCGACGGCTAATCAAGAAAAGGGCGATTCCCTACGGGATAGCTTCGCTTCACGCACTTTTTGTTCATTCCTTGCCTTGTTTATGGATATCGTCCTTGATCGATCAAAACTTGACGTTCAAGTATGCGATTAGAAGCGTTGAGCTTGAGTAATCTTGCAGTAGCTCGACCAATCTGAGTGATGCCTTCTATTCTAGCATCATTAAGAACAAAGTGATCTTCCCATACCTGACGGCGTGGATTAAACAAAGGAACAATTTCGTCATTAACTGGGTCGATTGTAGCTAAATCAGAACCTTTATAGCGGTTACAAGATAAACAAGAAAGAGCTAAATTATCAGCACGAGTTTGACCCTCATGTTTTAAGGCAATAATATGGTCTACTTCATGGCTGTAGATTTAGACATCTTGATGAATTAGGCAATATTCACAGCGTTCTGAAGCTCTTTGAGTAACTAATCTGCGGAGTGGGGCAGAAATTGAAGTAGAAGTCATTTATCGAATTGCTGAATAGGCTCTTGCTTTAAGTAAAATCATCAGATGTTCTAGCTGCTCGTAAACATCTAATTCTGCTATTTCCATTGAAGTAAGTGTCGCTTCACGGTTTTTGTCGAGCAAATTTTGCAGGCGTGTCTGAGCATTTTGTGAAACCTTAAACTTCACAATGTCTTGGGGAGTTGGAGTCTCGATCAAAAAGTCCAAAACTTCTCGATAAACTGCGGGAATATCGGTAGTATTAGTTTTGACTTCTGGTTCGATAGTTGTTGGCTGTTTAGTGACTTCTAGAAGTTGCCAAAGCAGTTCTGGCAAGCGATTTTGCAGAGGTTCTAGACGTTGAGCCAATTCATCGGGAATTTGAATGGTAATTGTTGCCATTTTTGGTGGTGATTGATGCTCTGATTTAATCTTAGCACTGTGCAAGGGCGTGTAGCCAGCCGTAGGCATCGCACTTTTGTGAAAAAATGAGCAGCGGGCGATTCCCTGGGGATAGCTGCGCTCGCGCGTACTTCCAGATTTTGGTAACATCAACTCTATCGCGCCGTTGGATTGCGGCAATAATCTAATTAGTTGTGTTGTCGTCAATGTCTAGGTTTTGTTTGAAAATTTCTGAAGGTAGCGGTACAGTTATTTGTAGGAAAACATCAATTGTTATCTGATTATTCTCAAACTTTATATTACTTACATTAACTTTACTATTTTCAGATAAGCCGTCTTGAATAGGGAATTTAGTAGGTGACTTAGTTTTATATCCAGCTTCCTCAAGCCATTCAGCAATATTTCTCCAGTTTTCCATTTTCTCAGTGGATTTATTTACAAGGCTTTTGACATATTTATACAGAGTAGCACAGAGGTCTGTTTCAACTCCCTTGGGGGTTTTTCGGAGTTTTTCGGCGATTTCGGCGGGGCTGAAACTGCACAGTAAACCACGTAAGTGTAGCTTCTCCATTGGGGGGTTAGGCGCTTTCCCTTGGCCGAGGCTAGGTCTGTGTAGAGGGTTTCCAAGTCCCAGTGATTTGCGGCTTGGTTAAATTGCTCGTCGGTGGGTGCCATAGGTTACACACTCGAAAATTCCTGATGTAATCCTAACACGATTCCTGATGAATGTCAGATAAAAGCGGTGTTGAGTTAGGTTATTGTAAGTGGAAGCTTAAACGCAAAAAGTGCAATTTACAAGTCAAAAGGTTTGTGAAACTGCTTTTGGGCTGTCACTAACTAGAGTTAGCGACTTGACAGGAGAGATAAGCTGAAACTTGATGTACTTCGGGCTTTGGTTCTAGTCTCTGGCACAGTAACGAAATTTTTTAATTTATTTTCTGGGATTTTGCATAATTTTCTGGATTTGCCCTGATAGATAAATAGGAGGGTGCAATGCGCCTTCTGGGGATTGAGCTCATGTTTGTGAGTGCGATCGACCAAAGCTTTGCTATGCAAGACTTTTGTTCGTGCAACAAATTATTGGCTTTTGCATAAAAGTTAGGGCGATCGCAGGATCTAAAAATACAGGCTAGCAAGTCATTTTTTCAGAAATGGAGAAAGACTTTTAGCTCGAATAGGGATAAATCTAGTATTCACACTGAAATTGCAACATGAACATTAATGGAACGTTGGCTGACGATACTCTCAATGGCACCCCCGATGCAGATTTAATCTTTGGACAACAAGGCTCTGACTTAGTGTTTGGCCGTGATGGAGACGACTTAATCTACGGCAAGCAAGGAGATGACAAGTTATACGGTAATGAAGGTAATGATACCGTCTACGGTGGCAAAGGTAACGATACAGTTTACGGCGGCAAAGGTGACGATCGCCTATTTGCTAATGCTGGAGATAACTTGATATACGGCAACGAAGGCGAGGATACAGTTGATGGCGGAATAGATAACGATACAGTTTACGGTGGTAAAGGTAATGACAGCTTGTTTGGCAACTTCGGGAATGACATTCTCTATGGAGATAAGGGAGCAGATACATTAACTGGGGGGAATGGTAACGACACTTTTTTTATTGGTAAAAATACTGGGGGTACTGAGCTTTCGGATGCCGATTTGATTGTTGATTATACAGAGGGTGAGGATGTAATTAAGTTAACGAACGATCTTGCCTTTGATGACCTCAAGATTTATGTCGGCACAGGGGTTAATGCTGGCTACACGATTATTCAGGATGAGTTAACAAGGCAATATTTGGCAGTTGTGGAGGGTGACGGCAGATTGACTATTGCTGATTCTAGCGGGATTGTGAGTCTGACGCCTGCGCCTTTGCCGCCGCCGACGCCTGCGCCGACGCCTGCCCCTGTGACGACGCCTGTGACGACGCCTATCACGACTCCGACACCTGTGACGACTCCGACACCTGCACAGACACCGACTCCGACACCGGAGCCGAAGCCTTCAATCACCCCAAGTGCAACGACTCCGACACCTGTGACGACTCCGACGCCTGCGCCGACTTCGACACCTGTGACAACTCCGACACCTGTGACAACTCCGACACCTGTGACGACTCCGACACCTGCACCGACGCCGACACCTGTGACGACTCCGACACCTGTGACGACTCCGACACCTGTAGTCACGACTCCGACACCTGCGGTGACAACACCGACACCTGCACCTAATAGCGGGGTGTTTGATTTTGCCACTTCTACTGCGGCTGTAACCCAAAACTTCGGGACTTTCACTTTAGCTGTTAACGTTACCGGTAGCGCTTTTGCCGACAACTTCACGGGGACGGCTTTTGCTGACGTGCTATTTGGCGGTACGGGGCCGGATACTCTCAGCGGCGGCGCGGGTAATGACTCCCTCAGTGGCGGTGATGGGCCGGATTTATTTATCTACGGTTCAGTTCCCAGCTTGAGTCAGGGTAATGATACTATTTCTGACTTCCAAAGCGGTCAGGACAAGTTGCAGCTATCTGCAGCTTATGGTTTTACTGATGTGGCGAGTGTGATCGCTGCCTTGCAAACTACTACGGAGGGGTTGTCTCTTCCCTTGGGAAATGGTGGAGGGAGCATTTTATTTGGGAGTGTGACTTCTCTGAGTGCTGGGGATATTGCGATCGTTTCGACGCCAACACCTGCGGTAACGCCTACGCCACCAGTGGCACCACAAGTGCCTACCCCGCCTGCACCTAACGGATTTAATATCAAATTCGACTATCGTTACGATACGACTGGTTTCTTTAACGATCCTAGTCGCAAAGCAGCGCTGGAAGCAGCAGGTAAAATCTGGGAAGATGTCATCAAAAACGACTTTCCCGATCCACCTATTGGGATATCTGGGACAATAACCCATCCGATTACAGGGCAGCCGCAAAATGTTACCTTCGATTCCCAAATTGATGACATGGTTCTGTTTGTCGGCGGTCAATCTCCCGTCTTCGGTAATCCAAACGCAAGCGCAGCAGGACAGCTAGTTTCTGGTCAAACAGTTCGATATGACAGCATTCGACAAGCAAGACCGGGCGATATTTTTGGCAGCATCTCTTTTGAATCAAGTCTTAACTGGTTCTTTGACCCAACACCTGCAACTGTTGATGATATTCCAGCATTAACCCCAAATGACTTCATTAGTGTTGCCGTACACGAAATTGGTCACTCACTTGGTTTTTATCCCCAGCGATCGGAGATTGTCACTGCTAATGGTCAGAAAGCTTTTGATGGACCTAATTCTCGAAATGTCAATGGGGGTAATCCTATTCCGTTCCAACAATTCACACAACCTAATGGTGATGTTTTGGTCGGACCGCATATCGATCAAAACTTCACCATAGACGGACGAAAGCCAATTATGGGTACAAGTAGTAGTAATTTAAGAACTCCTTCGCGAGCAGACTTAGCTATCTTGGCAGACATTGGCTATCAAATTCCTAGTCTTGCTGGTTATGTTTCACGAGAAAAACCACCGATCGCCACCCAAAATAGTGACAATTTTTCTGGTACTAATGGTAATGATACGATCGATCTTCTAGGTGGAGATGATGTCGCCCGTGGCTATGAAGGTAATGATTTGCTCTTGGGCGGTGATGGCAAAGATTTTCTTGAAGGTGGTGTCGGTAATGATAGCTTGATTGGTGGTGCGGGTCAGGACTTTTTCAACTTTAATACAACTCAAGATGTATTAATCGGACAAGATGTCATCTACTCCTTCTCTGTCGCCGAGAACGATGTCATTCAAATTCGGGGTTCGGGGTTAACCGCAAGCGCAGTTTTAAACCAAGTCAACAGCACTGGTAAAATTACTTTTGCTTCGGGGGGTGAACTTACTGTGTTCTCTGATGCTCCTTTGACTGCAAGTAATTTGTTCCTTCTGTAGTTGAGCGATATTTTGTAAGCAAAATAGTAAGAGCGATCGCCCTTCATGTCCAAAAGTGCGATCGCCCCTATCTACTGAAAAAAAATCACTATCCTAAAATCAGTTAATGGTACAATCCTAAATCAAATACCATTTAGCAGTAAACCACTTATCTTGAATAATGGCAGAGATACTTTTTTG